>Ga0256914_1001625_pt1 | contig 19865 bp, 11 predicted proteins | sample HulkmetaG_FD_191571 | JGI IMG/M metagenome (GOLD analysis project Ga0256914, IMG submission 191571) | Hydrothermal chimney microbial communities from Main Endeavour vent field at the Juan de Fuca Ridge, Pacific Ocean - Hulk | ecosystem: Environmental > Aquatic > Marine > Hydrothermal vents ... | reverse complement strand
TGCATCACAATGACGGTGATGAAGAGGATGTAGACGATGGCATTCTGATTGAAGAAAATGGGTCCAATGACTGGAATCTTGGAGAGAAGGGGGATCGCGATTTTCGGAAAAACGCCGCCCGTGTTCAGCTCCGGGTTGGGCTGCATGTAACGCTGACTGATGAAACTGGTGATGCCCAGGCCAAAGATGTTGATGGCCACGCCGGCGATGATCTGATCCACCAGAAAGCGAATAGCCAGCACAGCCAGCACCGCGCCCAGCACCGCGCCGCTCACCACAGCCGCGCCCAGTCCGAACCACTGGCTGCCCGTCACACTGGCCACCAGCACCGCGATCATCGCTCCCACCAGCATCTGCCCCTCGATGGCGATGTTGATCACCCCCGACCGTTCGCATATCACGCCGCTGAGCCCGGCAAACGCGATGGGCGTGGCCGCAGCCACCGTAAAGGAGAGAATGCCCAGCAGATTGATGGCCTTGTTGCGCGTGGCCCACACCAGAAACGCAGCAATGAAGATGAGAAACACCACGCCCAGCGCCGTAGCCGCATGTTTGAACCCCCGTCCCAATTGATACGCGCCAATCGCACCGGTGATAATCATCAACACGATGAGCGTCAGCTGGGTGGGAAGCACCAGATCGGGCACGTGGATGGGCTTGTTCTTTGTGGTGGGATTCAGTTTCAGCGTGCTCACCATCGCACTGTCAGAATTGAGCACGAATAGCATCAGAATGGCCGCGGCGACGATCAAAAAGAACACGCCAAAAGCAATGGCCCGTCGCCGCTCCTTTTTCAGAGCCGCCAATGAATCGCCTTGAGAATTAGCAGTCGTTGCAGTCATAAGCTCTTATCTCGCTGAATGAGGAAACTAAACCAAGGGAAATCGATCATGAACCCCAACTGGTGGTGAAAATCGGGGCTTCTTCACCTTCTGGCTGGCGCAATCGATAGAGCCAGCGGATAATCTCGGGCGCAGCGATGAAAACGATAACCAGCGCCTGAATGATGGTGATGATGTCGATGGGGATGCGGGCCACCGATTGCATGCGCGTTGCGCCATTGCGCAAAGTGCCAAAGAGGAGGGCGGCCAGCACCACCCCCAGCGGATGGCTGCGTCCCAAAAGCGCCAGGGCGATGGAATCGAAGCCCATGCCGCCGGAAAATCCCATGCCCACCCAGCGGTCGATGGCCAGGGCTTGCACAGTGCCCGCCATCCCCGCCAGCGCACCGCTGAGCGCCATGACGAACACCCACAAATGCTTGACATTGATGCCGGAATAGACCGCGGCCTTGAAATTGGCCCCCAGCATTCTGATTTCAAACCCTTTGATGGATTTGTAGAGCAGCCAGTACACCAGAAAAGCGGCCACCAGCGCCAGGAAAAAACCGCCGTGGAAGCGATTGCCCTGGGTGGAGAAAAGTTGAGGAATCTGGGCCGAAGGCAGCACTTCGGGCGTGATAGGCAGATCTCCTCTGGACATAGGCCCGCCCACCTTCAGCAGCCAGGCCGAGATGCTGATGATGATCCAGTTCATCATAATGGTGGTGATGACCTCATGTCCGCCGGTGTAAGCCTTGAGCAGGCCCGGAATCGCGCCCCAAATGGCTCCGCCAATGAAGCCCGCCATGATTGCCATGGGCAGATGGATATAAATGGGCAGGCCGGGGAAATTGTAACCCACATAAACCGCGGCCAGCGCGCCCACCAGCAACTGCCCCTCCGCACCGATATTGAACAAACCGCCCTGAAAACCCAGGGCCACAGCCAGGCCCGCAAAGATAAATGGCACTGAAGCGGTCAGGCTTTCGGAGATGGGCACCAAAGCCACGCTGAGAGCCTCGGCGCCGCCGCCATGCAGCCACACCCCCAACGCCTTCCATATCTCCACCAGGCCCAACGAGCCAGACAGCAGCGCGCCATACGCCACCGCGATGCTATTCCATGTGGCGGCCAACGCGCCCATGGGATCGCTGAAGAAATGCCGCCAGGCGTCGAGCACCACGGGATCGGTGAAAGCGATGAGCAGAGCGCCGATGACCAGCGCTGTAAACACGGCCAGCAGAGGCACAACCAGCGAGCTGGCCCAACTTGATGATTTCTTTTTCGATAAACCGTTTGTTGTTTCAGGAGTTACGCTGGGAGAGGAAGATTCATCCATAAGAAACTCCGGGAAAGAGAGGATTGAAGATCAATGAGCAATGATTGGGAGCGAAAAAGATGAATCATGCGTCATTGGTTTGTATCTAAAGCACTGCTTCGATGGGGGTGTCGGAGCGGGAGGGAGCCTGTTTCAGCGCGTCTTCCAGACTGCTGCCAGCCATCATCAACCCCACCTGCTCCTTAGAAACCGTCGCAGCATCGACGATGGCTGTGATCTTGCCGTGGAACATGACCGCGATGCGATCGGAAAGCCCCATAATCTCATCCAGCTCAGCCGAAACCAGCAGCACAGCCACGCCCGCGTCTCGCTTGTTGATGAGCTGTTGGTGGATGTACTCGATGGAGCCTACATCCAGGCCGCGGGTGGGCTGGTTGGCCACCAGCAGTTTGATGGGGCGACTGAACTCCCGGGCCACGATCACCTTCTGCTGATTGCCGCCAGAAAGATTGGAGACGGGCACATACGCGCTGGGCGTGCGGATGTCGAAATCTTTGATCAAGCGCTCGGCCTGCTCGTCGATGGCCTCGCGGTTGATGCGCCAGCCCTTGGCAAAGGGCGGCTTGTAATAGGTGTTGATAACAAAATTGTCGGCCACAGGAAAACGCAGCACCAGCCCGTCGGACTGGCGGTCTTCGGGGATGTGGGCCACGCCCGCCTCGACCAGATCTCGAGGCGTGGCATTGGTGATGTCCTTGCCTTCGATGGTCACCTGACCCGCCCGCACCTGACGCAGGCCGGTCAGCGCCTCGACAAACTCGGTCTGGCCATTGCCCTGAACGCCGGCAATGCCCAGCACCTCCCCGGCGTGAACCTCCAGACTCACGCCATCCACAGCCATCTGAAACCGATCATCCATGACATAGAGATTTTCGATTTTCAGAACCGCATCGCCCACGTGGGCCGGGCCTTTATCCACCGTCAAAGCCACCTGACGTCCCACCATCATTTCCGCCAACTGAGCCTGATCTGCGTCCGCAGTTTGGGTCTCGCCCACTACCTTGCCCCGACGAATGACCATCACCCGATCCGCCAGCTCCAGCACCTCGCGCAGCTTGTGGCTGATGAAGATGATGCTCACGCCCTGCTCGCGTAGCGAGCGCAGGATCGAAAAGAGTTCATCCGCCTCCTGGGGCGTCAACACCGCGGTGGGCTCATCCAAAATCAGGATGTTGGCGTTGCGGTAAAGCACTTTGATGATCTCCACCCGCTGCCGCACGCCCACCGAAAGACTTTGCACCTTGGCGTCCGGGTCCACATGCAGGCCATGTCGCTCCGAAAGTTCACGAATGCGGGCAGCCACCTCATCCCGCTTGAGGATGCGGACGGGCGTCTTGACCGACTCATCGCCCAGCATCACATTTTCCGTCACCGTCAGCACCGGGATGAGCATGAAATGCTGATGCACCATGCCAATGCCCTGGCGGATGGCGTCAGCGGGGCCTTCGATGGCCACTTTCTGGCCGCGGATAAAAATCTCTCCCTCATCAGGTTCATACAACCCGTAGAGGATATTCATCAACGTGCTTTTTCCTGCCCCATTCTCCCCCAGCAGGGCTAAAATCTCCCCCTCCTCCAACCTCAAATTGATGTGATCATTCGCCAAAACGCCGGGAAATCGTTTGGTGATGTTACGTAATTCTAGAACCGGAGCCATAACCAATTCCTCTTACGTGAGGGGTCGAAACATCGATGTCCAACCAAAAAAATATGCGAATAGACAGCGGCGGCGCCGTGAGTGACGCCGCCGCTGGGGAACACACGCAGGTTTGCGCAGGTTACTTGACGGAAACCTTGCCGTCGATGATGTCCTGAATGAGGGACTCGATGTCCGCCTTCAGCTCATCCGAAACCTTGTCCTCGAAGTCGTGATAGGGCGCCAGGCCCACGCCGCCGTTGGCCAGGGTGCCCAGGTAGTTCTCGCCGCCTTCGAATTTGCCGTTGATCAGGTCGGCGATGGTGTCGTACACGGCCTTGTCCATGTTCTTCAACACCGAAGTGACCAGCACGCTGCCGAACTCGGGAGCGGAGATGTACTGGTCGGTGTCCACGCCGATCATCATCATGCCGCGATCCTTGGCGGCAGCCGCGCTGCCCAGGCCCACAGGACCGGCCACGGGGAAGATCACGTCACAGCCCTCGTCGAAGAAGTTCTCCGCGAAGCGGCGGCCGTCGTCGGTGGATTCGAAGTTGCCGGTGAACGCGCCATCCTGGGCTTCGTTGTCCCAGCCCAGCAGCGTCACGTCCGCACCGTTCTTCTCGTTGTAGTAATTCACACCGTTCTGGAAGGCGGCCATGAATTCGACCACGGGCGGGATGTTGATGCCGCCGTAGGTGCAAACCACGCCCGTCTCGCTCACGCCCGCAGCCAGATACCCGGCCAGGAAGCTGGGCTCAGCCACGTTGAAGAGCAGGCCGCGGATGTTGGGGGCCTCGCTGGGATAGTCCACGATCGCGAATTTGGCGTCAGGATTGGCCTCGGCCGCCTTCTTGGTGGCGTCGCCCAGCATGAACCCCACAGTGATGATCAAGTCTTTCTTCTGGGAGATGAACTCGTTGATATTCTTCTCGTAGTCGGTCTGTTGCTGGCTTTCCAGGAACACGCCTTCCACGGGCAGGTCTTTCATGGCGTCTTCGATGCCCTTCCAGGCCGTCTGGTTGAAGGACTTGTCGTCGATGCCGCCCAGGTCGCTGACCATACCCACGGTGAAGGTCTTGGCCTCCGCCTCGGGCTTCTCTTCCTCGGCAGGCGCGCCGCCGGGGTTGTAGCCGGTGCTGATGGAGCCGTCCATCAGGCCCTTCTTGGTCTCGACCAGCAGGTCTTTGACTTCTTGCGGCACTTTGTCTTCAAAGTCGTGGAAGGGGGCCAGGCCCACATCGCCCACGTAGTTGCCGCCGGGGAAGTCGCCATTGTAGGCTTTCTCGATCAGGTCAGCTACGCCCGGGGTGATGAGCTTCATGGCGGAGGAAACCAGGCATGGATGGGCTGCGGGCAGGGTCTCCCACTGGTCGGTGTCCACACCGATGCAGTAGACTTCTTTGCCCGATTCAGCCGCGGCCGCGACTTCCTGCAGTGCGCCATTGCCGGTCATGCCGCCCGCGCCGAAGATGACATCGGCGCCCTGATCCATAGCCTGTTTGGCCGTGGCCGCGCCCCATTCGGGGTCGACAAAGGCCTGGGAGAGCTCGCCAGGATGGTAGGTGGAGATGAGCTTGATGTCGGGCTTGGTGGCCTTGGCGCCCGCCTCGTAGCCTTCCTTGAACGCAACCACCGGGGGAACCAGGTCGGTGCCCAGCACAGCGCCGATGGTGCCGGTCTTGGTCAGCGAAGCGGCCAGCACGCCAGCCAGATAACCCGCCTTATCTTCGGGGAAGATGAGGCCGGCATAGTTGGGCAGCGGATCGGCCTGGAATTGATCCACGCCGATGAACATGATGTCGGGGTTGTTGACAGCAGCCTCGTGGGTGGCGTCACCCAGGGCGAAACCGACGCTGATGATCACATTGTAGCCGTTCTCGATGAACTGGTTGATGTTGTCCGCGTAATCCTTGGCGTCCTTGGTCTCGATGTACTTGATATCGTTTTCGCTCAGCCCCAACTTCTCCGCAGCCATCTTCACGCCTTCCCAGGCCGACTGGTTGAAGCTGCGGTCATTGATGCGTCCCACATCGGTGACAAGACCCACCTTGAATTCCTTCTTCTCCGCCGCAGGGGCCTCGGTGGGCTTTTCGGCAGGCTTTTGCGCCGGAGCTTCGGTGGCCGCAGCGGGTTTCTCTTCCGCCGGGGCCTGGGTGGGCGTCGCCTTGCTGCCGCCGCAGGCGCTCAGCGCCACGACGCTTACCAACAACAGGGCAAGCAAAATGAACAATGTTGACTTGCGCATAGGTTTTTCTCCTCCTAGCTATTGAATGGGATTGATGTTTTGTCGAATCGACGTTGCTGGCCACAATGCCAGACATTTAGTATAAAAGAAAGCGTAATGGATATGCAACATTTTGGAGTCTGTATCGGTAAAAATCAAGGCCCAGAGTAAAGCACTCTGGGCCAGGAAGAACAAAAACAGTGGTTGTATTTTCTATTCTTTCTTGCCGCTTTCAGAGACTGGTGGGTTGTTCTCGTCATAAATCCAGGGTTCGGCTGGCCTGAGATGGCCGGTAAGAATATTGTTTTTCACCTGGTTGATCTCTTCCTGCATCCGTTGCGGCACTTTGTCATCGAATTGGTGATAGGGGGCCAAATCCACACCCAGATTTTTGAGTGTACCGATATAATTCTCTCCACCAACGAAGCTGCCCGCGGCGAAAGCTACGATGTTGTCGAATACCGCTTTGTCCGTTTTTTTCATGACAGAGGTGAGAATGACATTGCCATATTCGGGGAACGCTTCATACCAATCCACTGTAGCTCCGATGAACATCTTGTTCTCATCTTGTGCGGCTCTGGCGCTACCTTTAGCAGCTTCTTTTGCTACTGCAAAAATGACATCGCAATTTCGATCGAATAAGTCTCCAGCTACGTGGTAGCCTGCTTCGTCAGTGGCTTTGTCATTCAACAGTATCCCTTCATTGTTATAAACATCCCATCCCAATACTGTTAAATCCACACCATTTTGTCGACGATAATAATCTGCGCCATTGACAAACCCGGTCATGTAATCGGTAGCGTTTTCGGTATCCGTTGCGCCATAAACGCATACCACACCCGTCTGAGTCATGCCGCCAGCCAGATACCCCGCCATGTAACTCGGGGGTATTACATCGAATATTATACCTCGAACATTGGCGGCGTTAGATTCTGAATCGACAATCGCATAGGCCGCGTCTGGATGCGCTTTTGCTGTTTCAGCCAGCGCCGGGGCCATTTCTCTCCCAATTACGATGGTCAGATCGGTGTTTTCTGAAGAGAATTCATTCAAGAGTTGGGTGTAATCATCTTCAGTGTTACTGACTTTGTAGGTGGCTTCGATGGTCAGCAGGTTCCCCGCTTCTTGGATGCCTTTCCAGGCCAGTGCGGTATAGAATTTTTCTTCGATTCCGCCAATTGCGGTCACCAATCCAACGGTGATGGGATTTAATAGGGTTTCAGGAATTTGGGTGGGGTTCGGAGGTGGTGTTGTCTTGGCTCCACATGCGGCCGTCACCAAGGTGAATAATAATGCAATAGAAAAGAGTGCAGTGAGGCGTTTAGACATGTTTTTTCTCCGGAAGTTTGGTAACGCGTCATGAAAATAACGCAGGTGCAGTTTGAAGTGTGAATGGGGTGAATCATACAAATGATGGGTCAAGTATAAAGTAGCCTCACGCGACAAGGCAATCTTTTGGGGTTGAAATGTGATCTTTGGGCGTGAAAGTTGTTGTTGAATAGTGGCTCAAAGATCCATAAACTACACTTCTTCCGAAGGGTCGATCCATTCAGAATCGTCTGTGAAATCGTCCCAAGGGGGTCTATCTTGGTTGATTTTAGGTTCTTCAAAATCTCGTGGTACAGACTCGCTCTCACTGATTTGTTCACCGGATTGTTCTTGTTGTGAAGTGATAAGCACTTCTCTCCCCCGGCTACCCCCAAGGTCTGGTCCCACAACACCATCTTCTTCCATTTGATCGATAAGTCGGGCAGCTCGGGTGTAACCGATTTGTAAACGTCGTTGCAGTAAACTTACGCTGGCGCGGCCGCTTTCCAAGATAACGCGCACGGCATCATCATATAACACATCACGTTTGGGGTGGTTTTTTGTTTCAGCCACAACATCTTCCCACAAGGGGCGCTGAATTTCGGGTTCGACTGCAAGCTCTGATGATTCTGTGGAAATGCCGCTTTGTCCGCGCCAGTAGCGCACCAGACGATGCACTTCTCCATCCGACACAAACGCTCCTTGTAATCGGGCCAATTTGGCCGAGTCGGGCCGCATAAATAGCATGTCGCCGCGCCCCAAGAGTTTTTCAGCACCCGGCGTATCTAGAATGACGCGGGAGTCGATCTGACTGGTTACGGCAAACGCAATGCGTGAGGGGAAGTTGGCTTTGATGAGTCCAGTGACAACATTCACCGAGGGACGCTGGGTGGCCAATACTAGATGAATGCCCACGGCCCGCGCCATTTGCGCCAAGCGCACCAGTAGTTTCTCTACTTCGTCTGGCGACATCATCATGATGTCAGCTAATTCGTCAATAACGATGACGGTGTAGGGCATTCTTGGCTTACCTTCAGTGAGCATCTTGGCGTTATATCCCTCGATGTTGCGCACGCCTGCTTTTTCCAACCTTTTGTAGCGGAGTTCCATTTCTCGGACAGCCCATCCAAGAACGGCCACGACTGTTTCCACATCGGTGATAACATCATCGATGAGATGTGGAATGCCATTGTAAATGGTTAGCTCCACTCGTTTTGGGTCCACCATAATGAAACGGAGATCGTCGGGCGTATATTGGAAGAGCAAAGAGCAGATGATGGCATTGACGCATACCGATTTGCCTGATCCTGTGGCTCCGGCAATAAGAAGGTGGGGCATTCGCGCCAGACTTGCCGCTACCGCCCGGCCTGAAACATCCTGCCCCAAAGCGATTTTGAGAGGGGCTTTCATCGCCTCGAACTCTTCTGATTCCAGAATGCTGCGCAGTGTGACCATCGAGATGGACTGGTTAGGCACTTCAATACCCACGATATCCCGCCCTGGCACAGGCGCCTCGATGCGGATAGGAGAAGCTGCCAGCGCCAGGGAGAGATCGTTGGCCAGCGCCTGAATTTTGCTGACTTTGACCTTCATGCGCTTTTCTTCGCCCCGAACTCTGCGGATGACATAGCCTGGTTTGATGCCGAATTGCGTTACCACCGGGCCTTTGTTGACCTCAACTACGGTTACCGGCACCCCAAACGCATTGAGGGTGTCCTCGATAATTCGAGCTCGTTCCGCCAGATCCTCTTCGGTGATCTCGCCTGATAATGAGGCGTCTAAAATGTCGTTGATATGTGGCAAACGCCATTCATTTTCTTCAGCCCCAATGATGCGAATTGTTGGTTGCGGTGGGAGAACTGGCGTTCGGTCTGGGTCTGGGGGCAAAGTCGTTACGACTTCGGTGGTAGGGCTGGTTTGGATGACTGGCTGGGTCTTCACTTTTTTCCTGGCGGATAGCGTGCGTCTGATGTTTTGCCAATGGACGCCAAGGGACGTTTTCAACGTCGGCCAACGTGACTGCCAGATCGCTCCGAAGTTTTTCAGGAACGCGATGAGCGATGTTGTTGTTTTTGCAATTCCTGCCAAAAGCGTTTGTCGATCGACGCCCCACATCAGAATGATGGCCAGCAACGCTGTGGTCATTAGTAATGTGATAGCCAATCCAACCCCAAGTGAGGATGCGATTCCTTGAGCCAGGACCCATCCCATCAGCCCTCCATAATCTCCGGGGCGAGGTGAAGACATCAGGTTGGCGTTTCCTCGAGTGACGCCGACCAAATGCACCAGGGCTTGCAAGGATGTCCAAAAGAGAAGGAAGCCCAAGAATCGTTTTAACGTAAATCCTTCACGATGACCCTGGCTGTACAAAAAGATGAACACGCCACTGATAACGAGCACCGCCGGTAACCAATAAACGCCAACCCCAAACAACATACTCATCATATCCACCCACCAGGCAGTAATCGCCCCTCTTTGGTTACTAAACAATGCTAATAGTGTGAAGATCCCTGTTAGCGCTAGTAGAACGCCTACGGTTTGGCCACTGATGGCGTTTTCGATAAATTTCTGCCAACTGGTTTTTTTACGTTTGCGCGATCCTGTCTTCTTTTTCGTAGATCGTGAACGCGAAGCGGCTTTTTTCCTGGTAGCGGAGTAGGTTTTCTTTTTCGCGGTATTTGATTTCGACGCTGATGAGCGATTTTTCATGATTTTGCCGGGAGTGAAGCGTTAGGTAGTTGATGAAATGAACTTGTCATGAACCCTATCGTTGCTTACAATTTCGTAGATGGGGATGGTTGGAAGACCAAAATTGATGAAGTGAAATACCGTCTCAATTCGTTGATGTTCGCCAAGGCGATCTGGCTGTTTTGGCCTCAACCTTGTGTGCGTCTGAGTGGTGAAAATACCCAATGTGTAACTTTTTTTGCGCATCAACGGGCAAATCAAGCATCTTTCGTTGTACAAGCTGACGAACATGGACGAAGAATGATGCCGATTTCATCCACATTGGTCACTTTTCGTCCATGTTCGTCCTATCGTCCGTCCCTTCGTCTGTTTGTGGGACAACAGATCAAAGCATCAGAGCCTGCTTCTTAGAACTAAAAAGTTGCACATCAAGTGTGAAAGTATCTCGACGCATGTTGTCTTGCTTTCGTACGAATCTGAAAAGGTTGGTTTTATACGCCGCTTTGCATAGCTCATGTGTTCGTTGAATTATTATAGCAAATGGCGCTTTTCCCCGCAATCATACTGTTTTGTTTGAGGACGTTTCAAGATGGGGGTGTTTTTTTGCTTTACTGGCCGACTCAAGTCGACCTGCGGCCAGCGAACGTCCTCCGCCATCCAGGTCGCCGTAGGTCGACCATTGGCGCTATCTGAACACCTTTCCACAACTCTCCCCCTGCCTGTCTTGGAGCGGGGTGGAAGCAATGGTGGGGGCAGAGCCCGAGTTCACTCGGCCCATGCATCATTAGACAAATTGCCCAGAAATTGAAACGCACCCGATTTGTTGGGGTGCGTTTCAAGAGCGTGATAGGGTGGTAATTGATGACAGACATTGGGGAGAGGAGGTCATTTTTTGCGGGCGCGTTTGTGTGGCGATTGGCGGGAAGAGTGTCTTGAGCGACTTGGAATCAACTTCAGTGCTCGGAAGAGGTTTTGAAGCTCGTCTTCGCTGAGCGAGCGCCATTGCCCCGGTGCAAGTTTACCCAATGTCAGCGGACCAATGGCCACACGCACCAAACGCAAAGTAGGATGACCTACAGCCGCAGTCATACGTCGCACCTGACGTTTTTTTCCTTCTTTGAGGACGATGCGTAACCAGGGAGTAGGGTGGTATTGACGAACAGCGCGTTGCGGCAAGTCCGGTTCGGCCGGCAGTAGTTCCACTTGGGCCGGAGCGGTTTTCTTGCCTTTGATGACGACGCCCTCTCGTAATTTTTGCAAATCCAGTTCATCAGGAGTGCCTTCCACCTGAGCCAGATAGACTTTCGGGAGCTTCCATCGAGGATGGGTGACCCGGTGGAGCACAATGCCATCGTCGGTTAGCAGCAATAACCCTTCGCTATCTTTGTCCAATCGGCCTGCGGCATATACGCCAGGCGCATCGATGTAATCTGCCAGTGTGGGGCGATTCTCAGCATCTGTAAATTGTGTGAGTACTCCATACGGTTTGTGAAAGATCAGATATCGGGGCATCGTTTATAACCCCAAAAGTATTTTTGCGATTGAGAAGTAAATCAATAATCCAGTAGCATCCACCATGGTGCTCATCAACGGGCCCGAAACCAACGCTGGATCGATGCCGAATTTGGCCGCCACCAATGGCAGCAACGACCCTACACCTGTGGCCCAAAGTACAAGAACAACAATCGAGACGGCTACAGTGATCGCCAACATTGGGTTATCCACCCAGGTGATGGCGCGGATAAATGCGGGGATGGCCATGCCTGCTCCCAGCAACACAGCCACCCGGGCTTCGTGCCACCATACTCGAAGTGCATCTCGGGGCTCGACGTTGCCTGTTGCCAATTCGCGGATAATGGTTGCCGTGGTCTGCGAGCCTGCATTGCCACCCGTGCCGATAAGTAGGGGCACGAACAGCGTTAAGGCCACCATCGCCTGAATTTCCTCCTCGAAAAGTTTCATCACAGACCCTGTTAGTGTTGCCGTGAGGAATAAAATCAGCAGCCAGCCAATGCGTTTTTTGGTAATGATGACAGGAGAAGTGTCCAGATATGGACGTTCCAGTGGCTCTGCGCCGCCATAACGTTGTAAATCTTCTGTCGCCTCCTCTTCCAGTACATCCACCAAATCATCAAAGGTGATGACGCCCAACAAGATTTTATTCTCATCCACCACGGGTAAGGCCAATAGATCGTAACGCGCCATCAGCCGGGCAACTTCTTCTTGATCGACTTCCGCCGTCACATAAATGACATCTTCTTCCATGATGTCTTGGATGAGCGCATCGGGCGGAGCCACGATAAGCTGCCGCAGGTTGACAACCCCCACTAATCGTCCATAACGGTCTACGACGAATAGATAATAAATGGTCTCTGCTTCGGGCTGCCATTGACGTATTGCTTCGATGGCTTCCGCTGCGGTCATGCGCCGGCGCAAAGCCAAGAATTCGGAGGTCATCAACCCTCCGGCGGTTTCATCCGGATGGAGCAACAATGGGCGGATTTCTTCCGGATCTTCCAATTCCTCCAGTAGTTTTCTGGCTCGTTCTGGACGCATATCGCCTAGCAGGTCGGCGGCTTCGTCGGGCTCCATCTCATCCACGATAGGGATAAGTTCTTCGTCGGGGATTTCGCGCGCCAGTTCTAACGCCTGCTCATCATCCAATTCCTCGAAAATATCTGCTGAATCTTCAGGAGAAAGATAACTCAGCAACAGGCGTTGCTCTTCTTCTTCGAGATCAGAAAAAATCTCTGCTTGATCTGCAGGACGGTATCGTTCGAGTATTTCTGCCGCGCGTTTGGCGTCATTTTGTTCCAGCGCCAGACGCACTTCTTCAAGGGCTTCTGCTAAATCGATGACATGTTCTGCTGCTGTATTCGGCATGTGCGCAATGCCTCCTCCGCGAAATGAACGGGGATGAATTCTGCCTTCTAGTTTACATCAACCCCTTTGTTTCTGCCCATCTATTCTACGATAACTTTTCATCGCAGAACCACGAAGCCTATCATTAATTTCAGATTTAGGAAAAATCAGCTAAGCACCGTCGATTTTGGACGTTTCCCTCCCCTTTTGTCCCTTACCAGCCCTCCCCCGACGATCGGGCGCCCGGATTTCGCTCTTCTGTTTTTGCTTCGCTTTTCATGGCCGGTGACGGGAACGATACCTTTTATTTAGATTGTAACTACTAACGTACCTGACTTCAATTACCACAAAGGCGCAAAGACACTAAGAACACCAAGAATTTCAAAGCTTTTTCTTTTCTTCGTGCCTTTGTGGCTTCGTGTCTTCGTGGTTTCTAGCCGGGCTACCTTAGTAGTAACTTTAGATTGTTATTTGCTCATCCTCATCTCGTGGCGCGGCCCAGAGGATGATGCCGCCTCCCACGACTACCAGAGCGACCAGCGCCAGCAGCTTCACCGTGGCGCTGGCCGTCATCAAGCTGATAGCCCCGAACACCGCGCCAAAGGCCACATATCCCCACACGATCTGGCGAGGACTGTAGCCTTTGTCCAGCAGGCGAAAGTGCAGGTGGTTGCGGTCGCCCTGAAACAAGGGACGATGATGTCGCCAGCGCCACCAGATGAGCCAGGCCACATCCATGATGGGCAGGCCCATGACCAACAGCAAAGTGGCCACCCGCGCGCCCGCGATCAACCCCAGCGCCGCCAGCACAAAGCCCAGAAAATAAGAGCCGCTGGACCCCATGAAGACACGGGCCGGAGGCCAGTTGAAGAGGAGGAAGCCCACCACGCTGCCCAACAGCGCCAGCGTAATGAGCATGACGCTATACTGCCCTGTGCGATACATGTGGATGGATAGCGTTACGGCCACCACTGCGGCCACCGACGCGGCCAGGCCATCCACCCCGTCCAGAAAGTTGACGGTGTTGATGAAGCCCATGAACCAGAAGAGGGTCAGGGGCCAGATGATATACCAGGGGAAGACGATTTGTCCCGGCCCGAAAGGATTGTTGATGCGCTCGATGAAGATGGTGAAATAAATGGCGATGCCCGCGGCCGCCATCTGCGCCCCATACTGCGGCCCGCTCTTGAATCCATATTTGTCATCCATCAGGCCGAATGCGACCACGAAGGTCGCGCCCAGCATCAGCCCCAGCCAGCGAAACGCCTCGTTTGGATCGGTGGTCGCGGGCAGCCAGACCACGGGCAAAGCTCGCACCAGCAAACTGGCTCCCGCAAATCCCCCGAAGATCGCCAATCCGCCCATGCGGGGGATGACGCCCGCGTGCCGTCGCCGCCCGCCCGGCTTGTCCACCACACCCCATCGTCGCGCCGCCCACATGCTGACCGGCGTCAGCGCCAGTGCGATGATAAAAGCGATTGCCAGGGTGAACAAGTAAATCATTGGGCGTGCATATTCAACTTTCAGCATCCGGCCTTCGGGCCCGGCCCAGACCAGCTGATCACCGAATACCGAATACTGAATACTGAATACTGAATACTGGAACTACGGATTGATGCGTCCGAGAACGCGGGGGAAGGCGATGGCCTCGCGTACGTTCTTGATGCCCGTAATCCAGGCCACGGTGCGTTCGACGCCCAGGCCAAAGCCGCTGTGGGGCGCGGAACCGTACTTGCGCAGGTCCAGATACCAGTCGAAAGCATCCTCGGGCAGCCCCTCGCGGTGGATGGCCGCCAAGAGCTTTTCGGGATCGCTCATGCGCTCGCTGCCGCCGGTGATTTCGCCATAGCCTTCGGGCGCAAGCAAATCTGCGCTGAGGCACACCTCGGGCCGATGGGGGTCGGGCTCCATGTAGAAAGCTTTGGCCGCAGTGGGGTAATGGGTGACGAACACGGGCTTATCGAACTGGCTGGCGATGTAGGTTTCGTGCGGCGCTCCGAAATCATCACCCCATTGGATGGGCTGCAAAGGCTCGTCCTTGGGCGGCACGGTCACGCCCGCGGCTGCAGCCTCGTTGATCATATCTACGGCGGCGTCGTAACGTAATCGCGGGAAGGGCGCAACCACATTCTCCAGCTTCGACACGTCCCGTCCCAGCAGCTTCAACTCATCCGCCCGCTCTTTTAGCGTGCGCTGTACGATGTAGGAGACGAACTGCTCTTCGATGACCAACAGATCGTCCAACCGGCAGAATGCGATCTCCGGCTCCACCATCCAAAACTCCTGCAGATGGCGGCGGGTTTTGGATTTTTCTGCGCGGAAGGTGGGGCCAAAGCAGTAGACTTTGCCGAAGGCAAAAATGTTCGCCTCGTTGTAGAGCTGGCCGGTCTGGGCCAGGAATGCGGGCTGTCCGTGATAGTCGATCTCGAACAGGGTGGTGGTGCCCTCGCCCGCCGCGGGCGTGAGGATGGGCGTGTCCACGTTCAGGAAGTCATGATCATCCAACCAGTCGCGAATGGCCCGGATGACGGTGGCCCGCACCCGCTGAATGGCCCATTGGCGATCGCTGCGTAGCCACAGATGCCGGTTGTCCAGCAGAAATTCGACCCCGTGCTCTTTGGGCGCAATGGGGTAGGGCTGGGCCAGTTGCACGATCTCGATATCCTGGATGTCCATCTCGTAGCCGCCAGGCACGCCCGGGGCCCGCTCATCCGCCTTGATCTCGCCGGTGAGGATGATGGAGGATTCGGTGGTCAGGCTTTTGACTGTGGCGAACTTCTCGTCGCCGATGTTGGGGCGAAAGGCGACGGCCTGAAAGATGCCGCTGCCATCCCGCACCCGCAGAAAGTTGATCTTGCCTTTGCCTGTCTTGCGTTTGAGCCAGCCGCGTACGGTTACGACCTGGCCCACATAGTCCTTTGCGTCGCTGATTTTGATGATGGGGGGCATGGTGTCTCCTCGGGAATTGAATGTTCGTGATGGTGTGATTATAGCATGGGATACAGTGAGAAGCATGTTATAATGAAGACATGACCGCCAAAATTATCCTGAATCCTTATTCCAATCGTTGGAACGCCGGTAAACGAGCGCCCGAGGTGAAGCGCATTTTAGAAAACCTGGGCTACGATTTCGATCTGGAGCAGACAGAGGGGCCGGGTCATGGCGTAGAGCTGGCCCGGGAGGCGGTGGCCGCGGGCTTCGATCCCATCGTGGCTGCGGGGGGCGATGGCGCCATCAGCGAAGTGGTCAACGGCATGGTGGGCGATGCTTCGCGAACGCACGCCACGCTCGGGATCATTCCTCTGGGTTCGGCTAATGACTACGCCTATCAGCTTGGCATCCCCAACGATCTGGAGATGGCCTGCAAACTGCTGGCGGAGGCGAAACATATTCGGGTGATGGATTTGGGGCGGGCCAACCGCCACGTTTTTATGAATGACTTCATCGTCGGACTGGGAGCCATCGCCAACATGGAGGCGGCCAAGATCCAGCGCATCCACGGAGATATCCGCTACATCCTGGGCGCGGTCAAGGCCATTCTCAAAGCCCAATGGCCCACTGTGGGTTTTGAGTGGGAGGGAGGAAGTATGGAGAAACGCCCGATTCTCATGGCCTATATGTCGATTGGCTATCGCACGGGCGGCGTCTATTTTCTCTCTCCCAAAGCAAAGCATGATGATGGCTTGCTGGATTTTCTGGTGGCCGACGCTCGCTCCCGCCTGGGCGTATTTCGGCTGTTGCCCAAGACCATGAAAGGCTCCCACATTCACGAAAAGGGCGTCTACTACCATCAACCCTCATGGGTAAAGATGGAAAGCGACGCCCCGCTGCCTTTACTGGTGGATGGGGAGATCAAGCCCGAGGGGCCGAGGCAGGTGAACGTGCAGTCGCTGCCCCGGGCTATCCGGGTTATTGCAGGAGCCACATCGGGAGCACGACCTGCGCACGGCGGAGTGGTGGATTAACGTTTTAGCTTAACAGGAATCCTTGTGAGTAAAACTTTGGTTTTGTCATTGGCATTCACCACATATACAGCAATCACTCCTGGTCTTGTGGTGCGAGGACGGCGAAATTGGACAACTGTTTGCCAGTTGCCCGCCGTATCAATTTTCGCTTTCGATTTCCCCATCACTACGCCAGCCAAATCTTCAACACGAACCAGCAGAAAGTCGTTCGGGATGTTTGTCGCCTGGCCCACTACCCTGACTTTTTGACGAATGGTCGCACCGAGTGTTGGTTTTAGAATTGTTGCCTGTTTATCTCCGGCGTCACCAGAAAGGCGGATTTCTTGCCAACCCACCAGTTGCAATACGCCAGTTTCTAGTTCCGGCGCGTAAACCGCGATGCGACCTTTACTGATTGCTGGTGGATCTGCAAACGACAGCGTAGCCGTAAATGGTGCGCTTGTGGTGATTTGAGGCTCGATAGAAATGGTCGTGCTACCCAAGACTTGCTCCGCTTCATTTTCTACCTGAATCACGATTTGATTCCCAACCGGTTCTATAATTTCCCCTGTTACGGTGATTGTCTTCCGGATGAACGAGTGAGGTTTGGGCTCATAAATGAGGGCGATTGGGCCGAAATTGCGATCTTCATCAACTTCCGGCGTCACAGTTTCTTGTAGAGATGGCGTTGCGGGCGTTCTGCCTAAAATGGTTTCGGGATCGACATCTTTGAGATCGTATTTGTCCACCAAGATGCGGCGCCCCAAACAATCATCTACCGCATATCGAAGTTCTCCCCACACCTGAATACGCCCATCAGCTTCGGTCATGTTATCCAAAAGATTGCGAATCACCGTTTTGTTGCTGGTAATGCCAAAACGTTGCCTTTTTTGGTTTTTAAAACAATATGGATAAGCGCTGCCCGGCGGTGTGTGGGTGATGGTTCCGATCATTCCTTTGACTTTCTCTGATTTGGGACGCGGCATGCCCGAGGAGACGACTGTGGATGCAATGCCGTTTTCATCTACTTCACCCCACCAACGCAACGTTGCCTTTCCTTTTTTTCTGCTGAGAATGATGGTTCGATAGTGCAACCCTTGTTCATTTGTCTCAAGGGGGCCAATGGCGGCAAGCCAGGGCTCGCTAAACAGGGCTTGTTCGATTTCGACGCTATTGAACTCCGGAGGTTCAACCGGCGTAAACGCCTCGGCGTCAGATATAACAATAATCTTGAATCCTGCACGAATATAGGTGATTCCAGATTGAAGCGTTTCGGTAATGGTCGGGTGTTGGAGAATGGGGGTGGGAGTAGGCGTTGGCGTGAGGGTTGAAGTTGGTGTTGGCTGTGGTGTGGGCGTCGCTTTTATTGGCAATTTGATGACGATGGGGGTCTTGCCACCTTTTCTTCCCTCCAATGCATCTGGCATTGAGATGGCTGTGGCGCTCACATTCTCTTTTAGTTTTTCAGCATTGGGGATATGCCAAGCCTCTGGCATCGTCAATGAGCATGCACTTAAAATTGCTGATGTAATGAGGGTGAGGATAAGATGTGCAGATTTATGCTGTGTCATGGTTCGGTTGTGTGGGATGTCTGGCGACAGACTACTTATGGTGCGGAAATGGCTTGTTGCGCCATTTGCGCCAATCGCCCGCCTTCTTCTAAAAGACGATGAACTGCATCCATAGTGTGAGATTCGGCATAGACTCGCAATACAGGTTCTGTGCCCGAGGGACGAATCAACAACCAACTATCATCTTCAAGGAGATATTTTACTCCATCACGGGTGTTGAGGTGAGTTACGAGCGCACCTGCCAGTTTGTTGGGGACGGTGGACGTGAGCTGTTTCACCAACGCCGGTTTGGAGAAGGGTTTGGTCTCGTAATCGTGCCTGGCATAGGCGAAATGCCCGATGCGATCCATCAGTTTGCTCATAAGCGCGCTCACATCACCGCCCTGAGTGGCCACCAGCTCGGCCAGCAGCAGGCCCATCAGCACGCCGTCGCCCTCGGGGATGTGTCCTCTGATGGAGATTCCGCCCGATTCCTCGCCGCCGATGAGCACATCCTTTTTCAGCATCATATCTGAGATGTAATTGAAACCAACGGGGGTCTCGATAACTTCCAGATCATGTTCCTCGGCCAGCAGATTTAGCATTTGGGTGGTGCTGACGGTTTTGACCACCACACCCCGCTCTCCCCTCTGCAGTAGGTAGTCCAGGGTCATCGCCATGATGCGATGTGGGTCAATAAACGCTCCATTAGGCCCCACGGCTCCAATGCGATCAGCATCGCCATCAGTGGCGATACCCAGCATGGTGTCATGTTCGGTCATCAGGCGGCTCAGGGCCTTGAGGTGGCGGCCAATAGGCTCGGGGTGCAGGCCTCCAAATCCTGGATTCATCTCATCGTGCAACGTCAAGATTTTCACGCCCGCTTCCCGCAGCAGGCGGTCGGTGTAGCCGATGCCGGCGCCGTACATGGCATCGATGGCAATGGGCAAGCCCGATTGGGCGATGGCGTCCATGTCCACCAGCGTGCGGATGTGCCGGGCGTAGGCGGGGTAAGGATCGAAAGTAGAGACCATTCCCTGGCGGATCGCCTCATCCAGCGGCATCTCGCGGGGCGGACGTCCGGCCTGCAGGTTGGCCTGCAGCACTTTCTCCACCCGGCGGCTGTCGGCGGGACTGGCCGACCCTCCATAGGCCGCTTTCAGTTTGATGCCGTTGTAGCGGGGCGGGTTGTGGCTGGCAGTGATCATCACGCCGCCCGCGGCCTGCTTGTCCACGATGGCGTAGGACACCGCGGGCGTGGCCGCGAAACGCTCGGTAAGCAGCACGCGGATGCCGTTGGCCGCCAGCACGCCTGCTACCGTCTGGGCGTAGCGGTCGGAGAGAAAGCGGGTGTCGTAACCCACCACAAAGGTAATCTCCGAGCCGTTGTGGTCGGCCCGAAACATATCGGCGATGGCCTGCGCGACCAGGCGTACGTTATCGAAGGTGAAATCGTCACTGATGACGGCGCGCCAGCCGTCGGTGCCAAA
>Ga0256914_1001624_pt1 | contig 19879 bp, 26 predicted proteins | sample HulkmetaG_FD_191571 | JGI IMG/M metagenome (GOLD analysis project Ga0256914, IMG submission 191571) | Hydrothermal chimney microbial communities from Main Endeavour vent field at the Juan de Fuca Ridge, Pacific Ocean - Hulk | ecosystem: Environmental > Aquatic > Marine > Hydrothermal vents ... | reverse complement strand
AGACGAGCGGAAGGATACGCCGGTCCCGGTGACGATCCGAGCCTACGCCACCGACGCGCCCGAAAAGATCTTCGTCGAACGGAAAACCGTCTTCGTCTATCCCAGGTGGGATATCGTCCGGAAGAGAGTGGACGCTCTCGATTGAGAAAAATGGTACAATAAACGCAAAGGAGATAACGATGATTCAGATTATGGACAAGGTACTTGGATGGGGAATGGTGGTCATGGCGGCGTATACACTGTGGGCCGTCGTGACCGCAAACCACGCATTCGTCGGTTGATTGTTGAACGGAATGGGTGAGAAAAGAGCAGGAGCTGCGCTGCGCTCCTCTCTCCTTCTTCTGCTCCTCTTTGCTCCGGTACTCCTTTTCGCGAAGATCACGCTGGTTCTTGCCAACGACGGGATCATGCCGCCCAAGGAGGTGCAGAAACTCGAGGAGATGGGGGGTGAACTCTACGAGAAGACGGGAATTCCCGTCTTCGTGGCGGCGGTGGCGGAACTCAACGCCACAAGACCCGTCGATCTTCTGGAGCCGATCAGGGCGGACCATCCCGACTACATCCTTCTCTATTTTTCCGCACGGCCGACAGCCGTCAACATATTCGCCTCCAAGGGTGCGGAAAAGCTGATCGATATCGACCAGATACTCAGTCCGCTGCCCTGGAGGGGGTCGATCAGGCCGGTCATGAGTCCCGCTTTCAGCAAGAGCGAGAGTGCGAAGTTCGAGGCGGCCATCTTCAACGGGTATGCCGATATCGTCGACCAGGTGGCGCAGAGCAGAGGCGTGACGCTCGCTTCGAGTATCGGTAGCGGAAGCCGAGAGAGTTTCCAAACGATCCGGTGGATCTTTTACGGTATACTGCTCTTTTTCCTGATACAGTATATCTTTGTGAAAATGAGGAAGCGGCGTGAAAAAAGCGAGTGAAAAAGAGGAGGTCAACTTCTGGCCATACGCGATCGTGGGGATGATCCTTACGGTCGTCATGCTCTCGGCATGGACGATCAAGGTTGCGCTCAAAAACCCGGTCCAGCTCGAGAACAGCTATATGATGAAGTATCAGGATGTCGACGAGAACATCAACGAGATTCTTCGCAAACAGCGCGCCTTCGACGAGAAATACTCCGTGTCGCTGGATGGAAACAGGCTGCAGCTTCTGCGGAACCGGGTCAGGGTCGTACTCACCGACGGTGCCGGAGCTCCCGTGAAGGGGGCGCAGATCGTCGCTCTGGTCACCCGTCCGGACAGTGTCGAGCACGACGTCAGGCTCGACGAGTTCACGATGGATGCGGACGGATATCTCAGCGGACTCTTCGATCTGCCGAAAAAGGGGCGTTGGAATATCGTCGTCCGTATCAAAGTCGGCGACGACGAGGGCTTCAAGACCTACAAGACGTTCGTGAAGTAGCCGCTGCGACACCGCCTAGCCGCGCCGCACCTTCCGACGGGGCAAAAGCTTATAAAACACTGAAATTAAGCGAACATTAATCAAACTTACCCTACAATCGCTTCGTTCAAATCTTTTTAAAGGTCAAACTACCATGAAAATGACTAAGATGGTAAAGAGCGCTCAGGTCGAGCGTGACTGGATCGTACTCGATGCAGAAGGAAAAACGTTCGGACGACTGGTTACGGAGATCGCCACCTATCTTCGCGGAAAGCACAAACCCTATTTTACCCCACATGTCGATTGCGGTGACCATGTCGTCGTCGTCAACGCATCGAAGGTGAAGTTCACCGGAGCCAACAAGCTCGACGACAAACAGTACCACAGGCACAGCGGATATTTCGGCAGCGTCAAGAGCGAGAAACTCGGCGAACTCGTCGAGAAGAATCCCGAAAAGCTTTTCAAGCTCGCCACCCGCGGAATGCTGCCGAAGACGAAACTCGGGCGCGCCATGCTCAAAAAACTTCGTGTGTATGCCGGAAGCGAGCATCCGCACACAGCTCAAGTGAAAGCAAAGGATAACTAAGATGGCAAATGTCTATGCAACAGGAAAACGCAAAAGCGCTGTCGCCAAGGTCTGGCTGAAGCCGGGCAGCGGAAAGATGACGATCAATGGAATGGGTCTGGACGAGTGGCTCGGTGGACATGAGTCGATCAAGCGCAAGGTGATGCAGCCGCTGCTGTTGACCAAGCAGGAGACGAGCGTCGATATCGTCGCCCAGACGCTCGGCGGCGGCTACTCGGCCCAGGCCGATGCCCTCAAGCACGGAATCTCGAAGGCGCTCGTCGCCTACGACGCCGAGTTCCGAAAGACCCTCAAGCCCAACGGTCTGCTCACCCGTGACTCCCGTGTGGTCGAGCGGAAAAAGTACGGCAAGCACAAAGCGCGCCGAAGTCCCCAGTTCTCCAAGCGTTAATCGAGACTTTTCCCGGGTCTTCCCGGGGGAGCACCACGAAAATGAAAACGATACTTCTGCTACTGACCACCGCTCTGGCACTCTTCGCGGGCGTGAAGGATCTGGATATCGCCTCCTTCGAAACGATGAAACAGTCCGGAGTTCCGGTCATCGATATCCGTACGCCTGGCGAATGGCGCGAAACCGGTATCATTCCCGGAAGCCACACCATCATGTTTTTCGATCCGGCCGGGCGGTACGACCTGGAGGGGTTTTTGAAGCGTCTTTCACAGCTGGGCATCGACAGGCAGAAACCGTTCATCCTGGTCTGCCGGTCGGCCAACCGGACCAAGATGCTCGGCAACTTCCTCTCCGACAAATTGGGGTACCGGAAGGTCTACGAGCTTGAAGGCGGGATTCTCAACTGGCGAAGACACCGCAAACCTCTCGAGCCGCCGGCGCGATGATCCGCCTGATCGTCGCCCTCCTGCTCCCCCTCTGCCTTTTTGGTTCGACCCTGCATCTTGCGCTCGGTGCCAATCCGAGCCGCATCAACCCCCTTCTTGCGACCGACAGTGCCAGCGGTGAAATAAGCGGCTGGATCTTCAACGGCCTGGTGAAGTTCGACAAGGATGCCAACATCGTCGGCGATCTGGCCGAGTCGTGGGAGTTCGAGACGCCCACGAAGCTCCTCTTTCGCCTCAGGCGTGGGGTGAAGTGGCACGACGGAGAGCCCTTCGTCGCAGACGATGTCGTCTTCACCTACACCCTTTTGACCTCTCCGAAGATCTTCACCCCGTATGCGAGCGACTTCCGGTATGTCGAGTCGGTGAGGGCGCTCGACGACCATACGGTGGAGGTTCGCTACAAGGAGCCCTATTTCAAGGCGCTGCCGATCTGGATGATGGGTATCGTGCCCCGGCACCTTTGGGAGAGGGTCGCCGATCCGATGACTTCGGAGCTGAACCGCAACCCCGTGGGTACGGGCCCGTATCGCCTCAAGCGGATGGAGAGTTCCGGCGATGTGCTGCTTGAAGCCAACGACGACTACTTCGAACACCGGCCCCGCATCGATACCATCCACTACCATTTCATGCCCGATCCGACGACGCAGTTTCTGATGCTGAAGGCGAAAAAGCTCGATATGGGTTCCCTGACGCCGCTGCAAAGAGAGCGGCAGATCGGTGCCGCGTTCACCGACTTCTACCGAATCGTGCAGATGCAGGGTCGTGGGTACACCTATCTCGGATTCAATCTCAGAAAGGAGAAGTTCAGGGACCGGCGGGTCAGGGAGGCGATCGACCTGGCGATCGACAAGGAGGAGATGATCCGGATCCTCTTCTTTTCACACGGAAAGGTGTGCCACGGCCCTTTCATGCCGGGGACCTTCGCCTACCCCCAGCATCCGCTCCAAAGCGTGTACGATCCGGAGCGGGCGCGCCGTCTGCTCCAGGAGGCGGGGTACGACGATGCACATCCTCTCGAGTTCACGATTTCGACCAACGCCAACAACACGACGAGGCTCTACGCCGCCCAGATCATCCAGCACCAGCTCGCACGCGTCGGGGTGAAGGTGAAGATCCGTGCGATGGAGTGGCAGGCCTTTTTGAATACGGTCGTCACCCCCCGGAGGTTCGATGCCATCTTGCTGGGGTGGAGCCTGGGCCTCATCCCCGACGCCTACGCCCTCTGGCACTCCGATTCGGACAGGCTCGGAGGGTTCAATCTCGTCGGTTTCCGCAACCCTCGTGTCGACGGGATGATCGAGAGGGCGGAAAAGATGACCGATCTTGCGAAGGTGGGCGCGATCTACAGAGAGATGTTCGATCTCATCGCGGCGGAGCGCCCCTACATCTTTTTGTATATCCCCGACTCGATCACCGCGATCAATCGGCGTATCACGCCGATCGTGCCGTCGATCACGGGGATCATGCACAACCAGATCGACTGGATAAAGCCGTGAAAACGACGATTCTGTTCGACCTCGACGGGACGCTGATCGACTCGACCGAAGCGATTCTCGAAAGTTTTTGTGTCGCTTTCGGGTCTTTCGGATCGCAGGCTCCCGCGGCGGATCGGATCGAAGCTCTGATCGGCCATCCACTCGATACGATGTTCGCCCGACTCGGGGTCGAACCGGGTCAAGTGACGGCACACGTTCACGCCTACAAGGAGCACTACCGGAGGATCAGCCGGCAGAAGACGGTGCTCCTTCCCGGTGCCGCGGAGGCGGTGAAGGAGGCGTCGGAGTTCGCGAAGCTCGGGGTCGTCACGACGAAGACGGGGCGTTACTCGAGAGAGCTTCTGGAGCATCTAGGGCTGATGGATCGGTTCGAGGCGCTGATCGGAAGAGAGGATGTGGTCTCTCCCAAACCGCACCCGGAACCGATTCTCAAAGCGCTGCAACGGATGGGAAGAGGGATCGAAGCGTGCTGGATGGTGGGCGATACGATGCTCGATGTCGAAGCCGCCAGAGCGGCCGGCGCAACCCCCTTCGCGGTGATGTGCGGATACGGCACCCGGGCGGAGCTCGAATCGGCATGCGAACATGTCGCCGAAGATGCGGCGGGTGCGGTTTCTGCGATCCGTCGTCTGTGCGGATAGCTCCCCGATCCCTTCACGACACACTTTGCCGCCTTCGTCCGTTTCTCCCTTCTCAAAAAGCTTGCTTTAAGAGCCGCTTGATTACAATTAGCGTACCTTACTATTTAAATATAAAGCACCAAAAAAATCTTATAGTTATAGATAGGGTTTTTTTTGGTCTTTTGAAGGGAGAATCGATGTTGGAAATTCGCTGGCACTCTCGTGCAGGGCAGGGTGCGGTTACGGGCGCGAAGGGTTTGGCAGATGTCGTCTCGCGGACCGGAAAGTTTGTGCAGGCGTTCGCCTTCTACGGGTCGGCGAAACGCGGTGCGGCGATGACGGCCTACAACCGTGTCGACGACGAGGAGATTCTGAACCATGAAAAGTTCATGCATCCAGACTACGTGCTGGTCATCGATCCGGGGCTGACCTACACGGCGGATATCACGGCGCACGAGAAGGATTCGACGAAGTACATCATCACGACCCACCTGAGCAAGGAGGAGCTGATCGAGGGTCAGCCCAAGCTCAAGGGCAAAGATGTCTACGTCGTCGACTGCATGCAGATCTCGCTCGACACGATCGGGCGCGCCATCCCCAACACGCCGATGCTCGGAGCCCTGATGAAGGTTTCCGGAATGTTCGAGCTCGACTATTTCCAGAATGCGATGAAGAGCGTTCTTTCGAAATTCCCGCAGAAGATCATCGACGCCAACATGGCGGCGATCGAGCGTGCGTACAATTCAGTGAAGTGAAAGGGAGATACGATGAAATATCTTGGATGGGATGAACTGCTCCCGGGAGCGATCCTCTTCTCGTTTGACGAAGAGATGGAGAAGGATGCGAGCTACGTTCTGCCGGAAAACCGCCCCTATGCCGAAACCAATTCGCACGAAGCCTATGTGGGCGACTGGCGGGTGCTCAAACCGGTCTACAACCGTGATCTGTGTATCGACTGCCAGTTCTGCTGGATCTACTGCCCCGACGTTTCGATCATCTCCCGCGACAAGAAGATGATCGGTGTCGATTACGACCACTGCAAAGGGTGCGGCATCTGTGTCGAAGTCTGCCCGACCAACCCCAAATCGCTTCTGATGTTCGAAGAGCGCATCGACAACGATGTCGCTTTGGCACAGTGGCCCGAGAAAGAGTAAGAGGAGAGTTTGATGGCTGAGAAAATGGAATTGAATGAAGTAGAGGTTTGGGACGGCAACATGGCGGCGAGCCAGGCGCTCCGCCAGGCCCAGATCGATGTCGTGGCGGCCTACCCGATCACGCCGTCCACACCGATCGTGCAGAACTACAGCTCGTTTCTGGCGAACGGCTACGTCGACGGCGAATTCGTCATGGTCGAGTCCGAACACGCCGCCATGAGCGGATGCGTCGGGGCCGCGGCCGCCGGTGGACGTGTCGCGACGGCGACGAGTTCCCAGGGATTCGCCCTGATGGCGGAGGTGCTCTACCAGGCGAGTGGAATGCGTCTTCCGATCGTTTTGACGGTCGTGAACCGTGCTCTTGCCGCTCCGCTGAACGTCAACGGTGACCACTCCGACATGTACCTCGGGCGCGACAGCGGGTGGATCCAGCTGGATGCCTTCAACTCCCAGCAGGCGTACGATCTGACGCTCATGGCCTTCAGAATCGGCGAAGACCATGCGATCCGCCTGCCGGTGATGGTCCACCAGGATGGATTCATCACCTCCCATACCGCCGAAAACGTCCGGCCGCTCAGTGACGACGAAGCGTACGAGTTCGTCGGCGAATACAAGCCGATGAACGCGATGCTCGACCTCTCCAAGCCGGTCACATACGGGGTCCAGACGGAGGAGGATTGGCACTTCGAGCACAAGGCGCGCCAGCATGCCGACCTGATGACGAAGGTTTTCGGGAAGGTCGAAGAGGTTTTCGATGCCTTCGAAAGAAAGACGGGCCGGAAATACAATATCGTCGAAGAGTATATGATGGAGGATGCCGAAGTCGCGATCGTCGCGCTCGGAACCACCGTGGAGACGGCAGAGATGGTCGCGAAGATGATGCGCGAAGAGGGGGTCAGGGCCGGGGTCGTCTCTCCCCGTCTGATCCGCCCCTGGCCATACGAGCAGATCAAAAAGGCGCTTTCGAAGGTCAAAGCGGTCGCCTGCCTCGATCGAAGCAGTCCCAACGGAGCCCTCGGTATGCTCTACAACGAGGTGACGGCGTCGCTCTACCAGGGTGACAACCATCCTGTCGTCACGAACTATATCTACGGTCTCGGCGGGCGTGACTTCACGATCGACCACGCCAAAGAGATTTTCAGAGAGTTGGACGCCAACGCCAAAGAGGGCAGGGCGACGACACCACTTCAGCAGTTTGTCGGGCTTCGCGGTCCGAAACTGTCGTTTTATTGAGAGGAGCGCACGATGAGTGAAATCAAAAAGATCAAAAACCTGAAAGAGTTCTCCACCTCCGCCGACCGGTTCGAGGGGGCCAACCTTCTGTGTCCGGGGTGTGCGCACTCGATCATCGTCCGGGAGATTCTCAACGCGACCAACGACCCGATGATTCTTTCCGCATCCACCGGGTGCCTGGAGGTCTGTACCGCCGTCTACCCCTATACCTCGTGGGACAACAGCTGGATCCATATTGGTTTCGAGAACAGCTCCACTGCGATCGCCGGGGCCGAAGCGATGTACAAGACGCTCAAGCGCAAGAACCGGCTTCCCGCCTCCTGCGAAGGGAAGACGCCGAAATTCGTCGCGTTCGGCGGCGACGGCTCCACCTACGATATCGGTTTCCAGTGGATTTCGGGCTGCTTCGAGAGGGGGCACGACATGATGTACGTCTGCCTCGACAACGAAGTCTACGCCAATACCGGAGGGCAGCGGAGCTCCGCTACACCGATCGGCGCGAGTACGACCACCTCGCCGGCCGGCCGCGTCAGCTACGGCGAGAAGAAGAATAAAAAGGATATGGTCCAGATCATGGCGGCCCACGGATCGCCCTACGTGGCGCAGGTGGCCCCCAACAAGTGGAAAGACATGATCAAGAAGATCCAGAAAGGGTTGACGACCGAAGGGCCTGTCTATATCAACGCCATGAGCGCCTGTACGACCGAATGGAAGTTCGCACCCGACGATACGATCGCCGTCTCCGACCTGGCGACCGATTCGCTCGTCTTCCCCCTCTACGAGATCGAAAACGGAACCAAGCTCACCATCACCTACCGGCCGAAGAACAAGGTTCCGGTACGCGACTACCTGGGAGCGCAGGGGCGTTTCAAGCACCTTTTCAAACCCGAGTACGAGTATCTGATCGACGAGTGGCAAAAGCGCGTCGACGACTACTGGGAGTATCTGCAGCGCCGGGAAGAGGCAGGCGTTTAAACCGAGGCCCCTCCCGGGGCTTCCGTGTCGAGACCGGCTCCGTTCCACTGTCGAACGTTCGGCGGTTTCGATCTTTCGACTTTCGAACCGAATCCAGAAAACTTTTGTATAATCACGTTCACACACACGTTGCGAAAGCGGCTCTTGCCCGATTTTCGTTTTCGATTTTCAATTTCTCGTTCAAAAGGAAACATCATGCCACTTCTGGAGAGCTTCATGGTCGACCATACCAAAATGTCGGCACCCGCCGTACGGAGGGCGAAGAGGATGCAGACCCCCTGCGGGGATGCGATCACCGTCTTCGACCTGCGCTTCTGTCGCCCCAACCGGGAGATGATGAGCGAACGTGGGATCCACACCCTCGAACACCTCTTCGCCGGCTTCATGCGCGACCATCTCGACGGCGAGGGGGTCGAGATCATCGACATCTCCCCGATGGGGTGCCGGACCGGTTTCTATATGAGTGTCGTCGGAGCGCCCGACGAGGAGCGGGTGGCCCGGGCGTGGAGGGCGTCGATGGAGGATGTGATGGAGGTTCGGAGTATGGCCGACATTCCCGAGCTCAACGTCTACCAGTGCGGCAGCTGCAAGATGCACTCGCTGGACGAAGCGAAGGCGATCGCCAAAGGGGTGCTCGATCGCGGCATCGGCATCATGCACAACGAGGAGCTCGCGCTCGATCCCGAAAGGGTGGAGGGGGCGACATGCTGATCGAACTGCCGCTCGATCGCAAGGATGCCCAAAAGGCGAAGCTGGCGTTGATGGAGGAGGCGAAGTGCTGGGGGCTCATCACCTTCGAGGAGGGAGAGATCAGGGCGATCGACTTCTACGATACGCGGGAAGAGATCAACGATTTCGTCGACTACGCCATCGTCGCCAGGCAGGGCGAACCGATCTGGCCGATGATGGAGGAGAGCATCTTCGTCCTCGTCGCCCGTGAAGGGGCCGACATCGACGAAGTGATCGAGGGGTTCAAGTTCAAAGAGCTCCACGAGGCGAGTTTCTAGGGTGATGGAAACGGGTGTGCAGCGACACCTCGTCGAGACGGAGGACGGATCGTTCACCGCCCGCTCGACGCAGTTTGACGAGTGTTACCACTCCACGAGAGACGGGGCGCTGCGGGAGTCTTTGAAAAAGCATGTCGAGCCGGCCTTTTCGTTGATCGACAGCTCGAAAGAGAGTGTCACGATTCTCGATATCTGCTTCGGTCTGGGCTACAATACGCTCGCGACGCTCCTGCACCTGCGACGGCTGGATCCCGAGCCGCGGGTGCGGATCTTCTCTCCCGAGTTCGACGAGAGCCTGGTGCGCTCTTTGGCGAGGTTTCCCTACCCCGACGCACTCGAGCGCTACCGTCCCGTCGTCGAAGCGATCGCCGAAAAGGGAGTCTACGAGGAGGGAAGGGTGCGCATCGAAGTCTGCTTCGGCGATGCGAGGGAGTATCTGCGCACCACAGGGGAGCGTTTCGATATCGTCTATCAGGACCCTTTCAGCCCCAGGAAGAATCCCATGCTCTGGACGAAGGAGTATTTCGGCGAATTGGCAAGGCGTCTGACGCCCGACGCCATCGTCACCACCTACTCCTCGGCGACACCCGTGCGGCTCGCAATGGCCGAAAACGCTCTTCACATCTACAGGCCGCCCGACTCTTCGGTACGCCCGGGCACCATCGCATCCCCCTCCGCCGATCTGCCGCTCGAGCCGATCGACATGGACCTCAAGAGGGAGCGGAACCCTTCGGCGGCTCCACTGTCGGATGTCGATTTTAAATAAACCTTACATTGTGGTATACTTCTTAAAAATCGTTTAAGGAGTGATCCATGGATGGAAGAGTGCTGCTGGCGATCGCACGACAGGCGATCGCTTCATCTTTCGGCCTGGCGCCACAGATCGACAGGGAGCGGCTCGTGGCACAACACCCCGAGCTCGCCAAAGAGCAGGCGACCTTCGTGACATTGACGATCGGTGGGAAGTTGCGGGGCTGCATCGGATCGATCGTACCCCACCGTCCCCTGATCGACGATCTGATCGCCAACGCCCGGGCGGCCGCCTTCGACGATCCGAGATTCGCCCCCCTGAGCCGTGAAGAGTTCGACGAAGTGGCCATCGAGGTTTCGCTTCTGACGGTTCCAAAGCCGCTGGAGTACGAGGATGTCGACGATCTGAGACGAAAGATCGAGCCGGGATTGGACGGGGTGATTTTGCAGCTCGACGGCCGACAGGCGACCTTTCTTCCGCAGGTGTGGGAGGAGCTTGCCGATTTCGACCTCTTCTTCGCCCACCTCTGTCTCAAAGCCGGGCTGCCGCAAAACTGCCTGGCCTACCATCCGCAGATCCACACCTACCGCGTCGAAAAGTTCAGGGAGTGCGAAAGCGCCGGATGCCGGTGAGCCCCGGAAGAGAGGGGTGTCTCCCTCCATCAAGAGGGGTCACACCCCTTTTGAAAGCTGTATCCTCTCCTCCGCTTGTATGAGCCAGGCGAAAACCTCCGCCACCGCCTTGAAGAGTGTCGGATCGATCTCGCTGCCGATCTCCTGGCGCAGCAGCGCTTCGGCGAGCGTATCGTTCTGAAAGAGGGGGATATCGTAGGCTTTCGCCTTTTCGATGATCGTCCGGGCGATCTCACCACGGCCGGCCGCCAGGATCTTCGGAGCGTTCTGCTTTTGGCCGTCGTAGCGGAGGGCGGCCGCCTTGGGGGTCAGCACGGCGCCCCTTTCAGGTGGATCGCCAGCCAGCGGGTCCCCGTTTCGGTCCGCACCACCTTGTGTCGTCGGTGGGCCGGTATGTGGAGCGTGTCGCCCGGTTTCAGGTCGACCGTCTCCCCCTCTATCCAGAGGGTGGCCGCCCCTTTGAGCAGAAGGAGCCATTCGTCGTGCGGCTGATCGTAGAGCACCGGTTCCGGAGTGTCGCTGCTGACGATCGCCTCGATCGCGACACAGCCGTTTTCAAAAAGGTTCCTGAAGGTCTCTCCACCCCCGGGAACCGGAACAGTAAAGAGATTTTCGACCATCCTAGAACTCCTCGATCGGCAGGTAGAGGGGCCCGTTTGGTGTCGGTCTGCTCTCGATCAGGTAGATCGGAGCTTCGACGGTGCCGAGCGGTTCGCTCATCCACGCTTTGTGCAGATGGCGGAAACCGAGAGAGTGCACCCGTTTGATTCTCGCGAGCGTGACGTGGGCCCTGAAGGGGTGTTCAGGCTCTTCGCCCAGCAAAGTGGCGATTCGTTCGTGAAGAGGTTCGACCGCCCTCGAAGCCGTTTTGAGGTAGAAGAGTTTCGGGTGCGCCTCCCCGAACGTGTCGAAACCCTGGATCGAGAGCGGAAGCCTGGGAACCATTCTGAGGGGCTGCAGGCGGTCGATGACCGGTGTGGGCGACGGAAGATCGCCGAGAAAAAACCAGGTGAGATGGAGATTCTTCGGATCGACCCATCTGGCATCGAAAAAGGGCTCCATGTCCCGGCGGATCTCCTCGTAGAAGTCGACGGTGGCGTAACTGCCCAGGAAGAGTCGCATTCGCTCCTCCTCAGTAGAGCGCCTGGAAGCGCTCGACCGTCTCCCAGTCGACTCTGCCGGAGCGCTTCTCTTTTTCGAGGATGTTGGCGACGTATCGGGCGAAGAGGTCGGTTTCGATATTGACACGTGTGCCGATCCGGTAGCCGCCAAAGAGTGTCTCCCTGAAGGTGTGGGGGATGATCGTCACACGGAAACCCCTGTCGGTGACCTCGTTGACGGTGAGGCTGACTCCGTCGACCGCGATGGAGCCTTTGGGGACGATGTAGCGCAAGAACTCCCGGGGGAGCGAGATGAAAAGATCGGTACCGTTGGTCCGCCGCTCGATCCGTTCGACCGTGCCGGTCGTATCGATATGCCCCTGGACGATATGCCCTTCGAACCGGTCGCCCATCCGCATGGCGGGTTCGATATGGACCCGCCCTTTGAGATTTTCGAGGGCGATCACCCCCCTTGTTTCGTCGGCGAGCTCGACCCCGAACGTCTCCCCATCCGTGAAGACCACCGTCAGGCAGGCGCCGTTGACGGCGATGGAGTCGCCGATTTCGGGACGGTAGGAGGCTCTGAGGGTCAGTATCTCGTTGTCGTACGAGACCACTTCGGCCAATTCGCGAATGAGTCCGGTAAACATCACACTCCTTTAATCGATATACTGCTTCAGCTGCTCGGCCAGCTCGTTTCGGTGAAGCGTCTTGGGGATGATGGCGGCGACGTTGCACTCTTTGGCATAGAGCAGCAGTTCGCGGCTGATCCGCTTGGCGAAGAAGGCGATTTCGATCTGCGGAACGAGTCTGCGGGCGTAGCCGATGAGCGATTCGCTCTCCACGCCGCGCATGGTGGGGTTGAGAATCAGGATGTTGGGCTGCAGGTTTTTGAGATCGGGCAGGACCGCCTCGGGGCGTGTGGAGAGGACCACCCTGATCTCCCGGTCGATCTCGCCGAGTGTCGATTTGACCATGGCGAGAAACTCCGGATCGTCGTCGATGCAGACGAGCCGTTTTTTCGTCTGTGCCTCCAGATACTGCATCAGCTCCATCAGCTCCTGGTTCTGCTGGTTGAGCTTGGAACTATCAAGCGTTTTGAGATAGTACTTCAGATAGGTGATGGCGCTGAACTCGTCGAGGATGCCTGCCTTGGCGAAAAAGGCCTGGATCGGTCTGGAGCGGTTCGCCTTCTTCCACATCAGGGCGTCGAACCTGTAGGCCAGAACATCCTGGATCTTCCTGAGCAGTGCATCGTAGGTTTCGACGAATTCGGCGAAGCTCGCTCTGAAGCGGTCGTAGTGCATCTTGTAGAAGTTGTCGAGCATATCGACATAGAGGCGGTTCTCTTCGGTCAGTTTGGCGATTTCGTGGATGGCGTCGACCATCGACCGCTTGAGGATTTTGATCTCGTTGAAGAGGTAGATATACTCTTCGCTCTGCTTCGGCAGTTTCTCGAGCCTCCCGCTCTTCTTCCCGATCTCCGCCTCGAGGTTCGCCGCATCCTCGCCCAGTTTGGCGATGCGGTTCTTGTTGAGTTCCAGCTTGGCCCGGAGCTCCTTGTAGCGGCTCTGTTTGCTCAAAAAGACCTGTTCGTAGGCGTTTTGGATATAGTCGGTCTTCGATTTGAAGGTGCGGTAGGTGTCGTAGGCATCCAGAAGGTCCTGCCGGATTTCGGCCAGCTCGTAGTTTTCGAAGCTCTGGTCGATCTCGATGAGGTTGTTGTAGGCGGTGTTCAGGAAACGCTTCATCCGGATGTAGTCGAGGCGGCGGCTCTCGCCGAGCAGATTCCGGCTCTCTCCCACCCGCTTTCGGATATCGGAGAAGTGCAGTTCGATGCAGGCTTCCACCTCCATATCCAGCTCAGGAACCCATGCCGGCCCTTCGTCGACGCCCTCCCGCGAAGGGGGCGTTTCGGGAGGATCCTCCTCCTGCTTTCCCCCTGCGGCCGCAGGCTCCGGCACAGGAGCCGACACCGGACTCTTCGACACCCGGATCGCACGCGCGTTGATCCCCTCCGGTTCGAATGCGACGATCTGGCCGACCGACGGGGTGGTCTCGTAGTCGTCCCACTCGTCGACGGAGAAGTTGTATTTTTTCCGTTCCGGTGTGATGATCTTCCCGATTCCGGTCTGGTCGGAGTAGACGATGATCTTTCCTTCCACGCTGGCGCCTTTTCTCCCGGGAGGGGCTCTAAATTATCGATATCATATCTTTTTTAACCTCAAAAAGCTATAATCGGCCCCAACGGACGGTTCGTGAAGCCGTCGATCCAAAAGAGGTCAAAGAGTGAGAGAATGAAATATGATGTTATCGTCGTAGGAGGGGGTCATGCCGGCATCGAAGCCTCCCTCGCACCGGCCCGCATGGGGCTGAAGACCCTGATGGTCACGATCCTGGCCGAGCAGATCGGGGCCGCCAGCTGCAACCCGGCCATCGGGGGGCTCGCCAAAGGCCACCTGGTCAAGGAGCTCGACGCTTTGGGTGGCGAGATGGGGCTTCTGACCGACAGGAGCGGTCTGCAGTTTCGCATTCTGAACGAAACCAAGGGCCCCGCCGTCCGTGGAAGTCGTGCGCAGATCGATATGGATCGCTACCGGATCGAGGCTCGGACCGTCTGCATGGGGACGGAGCATCTCGATATCCTGCAGGGGATGGTGGTCCGGCTGCTGGTCGAAAAGGGGCGCGTCGTCGGTATACGGACGGAGCTCGGCGAGAGTTTTTTTGCGCAGAAGGTGATTCTCACGACGGGCACTTTCCTCAACGGCGTCATCCACATCGGGGAGACGAAAAAGGAGGCGGGGCGTGCCGGCGAGTTCGCCTCCACCGAGCTGGCCGGGAATCTCAAAGAGCTCGGCTTCGAGATCGGAAGACTCAAGACCGGAACCTGCCCGAGGATCGACGGTACGACGATCGACTTTTCGAAGATGGAGCCCCAGCCCGGCGACGAACCGCCGAAACCCTTCAGTTTCCGTACCGACAGGGCGAGTTTTCGCCCCAGGCAGCTTCCCTGCTTCATCGCCTATACCAACGAACGAACCCATGCGCTGATCGAGGGAAACTTCCACCGCGCCCCCCTCTTTTCGGGGCAGATCGAAGGGGTGGGACCGCGCTACTGCCCGAGTATCGAAGACAAGATCCACCGTTTTCGCGACAAGGAGCGCCACCACCTCTTCATCGAGCCGCAGACGCTGGAGGCGACGGAGTACTACATCAACGGGATGAGCACCTCGCTTCCGGTCGATGTGCAGTGGGAGATGATCCGCTCCATCAAGGGGATGGAGCGTGCCAGAATCGTACGGTACGGCTATGCGATCGAGTACGACTATGTCGACCCGACCGAGTTGAAACACACGCTCGAAACCAAGAAGATCGAGGGGCTCTATCTCGCCGGGCAGATCAACGGAACGACCGGCTACGAAGAGGCGGCGGCCCAGGGGCTTGTGGCCGGGATCAACGCCGCCCTTTCGATCCGGCAGAAAGAGCCTTTCGTGCTGCGCCGCGACGAAGCCTATATCGGCGTGCTCATCGACGACCTGGTGACGAAGGGGACCAGGGAGCCTTACAGGATGTTCACCAGCCGGGCGGAGTTCAGACTGATGCTCAGAGAGGACAATGCCGATCTGCGGCTGATGGGTTACGGCCACGCCTTCGGGCTCATCGACGAAGGGACCTACGCGAAGATGTTGCGCAAAAAGGAGCAGATCGCCGAGGGGGTGGCGCTTCTGAAGGAGCGCTCGTTGACCCCGAGTCGGGAGAATCTGGCGCGCCTCGAAGCGATCGGTGTGCCGAAAATCGCCGACAAGACGCCGTTGATGCTCGTCGCCGGCCGCAGCGGTTTCAGGATCGAACAGCTCGAAAAGCTGCTCCCGGAAACGGCGGCTTTCAGCGAGGAGGCGAAAGAGCAGATTCTGATTCACGCCAAGTACGACAAGTATATCGCCCGCCAGAAAGAGCAGGTCGAAAAGATGCACGAGATGCTCGAAGTGGCGATTCCCGAGGGGATGGACTTCTCCAGGGTTTCCGGCCTGAGCAACGAGATCCTCGAGAAGCTCGAGCGGTTCAGGCCTCCGACGCTTCTGGCAGCCAGCCGGATCAGCGGTATGACGCCGGCGGCGATCGAGATCCTGCACGTCTATATCAAGATGGCGCAAAAAGAGAAGCGGCGAAAGGGTGCGAAGTGAGACTCTACTACTATATCGATACGGGCCACAGGGTCGGGTTGGAGCGTCTTCGGCGCAGCGCTCCGGTCATCAGGGAGCTCGAGGAGCTCGGAGCCGACGTGACGATGCTCACCAACGATTTCAGGGCGGGCGAATATGCCAAGGAGCAGTTTGGGATCCGCCGCTACGTGAGTGTCGATCTGGTGCGTAACATCGCCAACATCGCCACCCCGGCCGATGCGGTGGTCCTCGATGCGGATGGCGTGGGGCGCTCCCTGCTGGAGGATATGGCGGCCTACTATCGCAGGTTTGTACGGGTGAGCGACGATCCGCACGACGTTCCGGCGGCCGGAGAACTGCTCGTCTCCTCCACGCACGAGGGAGAGGGGATCTTCCGGGCCGATATCGTCGACCCGCGCTACTTCGACGAGGTGCCGCATATCCTCGGAGATGTCTACTTCTGGGGGGACGACGACTACGACCGGCGCCTGCTCGGATTGGCGGAGGCGTTCGAGGGGCTCGACGTGACACTGCTGGAGGGGTACTACTTTTTTTTCCAGTACGGCAGTGAACTCCGGTCGAAATTCGCCGCCGTCGAGGAGAACGAGAGGTACGACGAGCTGCTCAGGGGAGCTACGAGGTTCATCACCTCTTCGCCCCAGAGCGCACTCGAAGCACTGGCCGCCGGCTCGAACCCCCTCTATATCCACAAAGAGTCGACACCCCGCTTTTGGAAAGAGAAGCTTTCGGCCTACTCGATTGCGATCCTCGATTGCTTCAAGAGGAGTGCGATCGCTTCGGCACCCGATGAGGCGACCCGATGTGGACGGAAGCTTCTCAAACCCGATATGGCCGCAACGGTCGCCGAAGTGATGGCCGAGCGCATCTCTCTGTAAAGGTGGCCCGGCGTCTCTGCACCCCTTTTTTGGAAACGCTCGGTATCGTGTGGACGCGGTACGTTGGACGGAGTTTCGGGAATCGAACCGGTACGACGGTCCCACACCAGGATCCGTCGCTGTATTTTCGGGTAGAAAAGAAACACAACCCCCCTGTTTGTCGCGATTTTATGAAAAATTAACCTTAACGAGCCTATAATATTCAGATTTCAATTTCTTTAAAGGATCAGCTATGGCAGAAAATAGCCGACGTGACTTTATGGGTAAAGTCTTTGGTGGGTGGGCCGCCCTCGGCGGTCTTGGTGTGCTCTATGCCGCCAAGAAGACGTGGGACCCGCTTCCAAGTGTAAAGGCGGCCGGCTTTACGACGGTCGACCTTTCAGCCGCCGAGCCGAATGTCCTGGTCGTGGAGAAGTGGCGGGGAAAACCGATCTTCATTCTCAAAAAGACTCCCGATATGGAGAAGAGCGATCGCGACGTGATCGTCGGAAAAGATCGCTTCCTCGTCTGTATCGGACTGTGTACGCACCTCGGATGTATTCCGGCGTACAGACCCGGAAAGAAGGATTTCCTCTGCGCCTGCCACGGAGGTATGTTCGATGTGAATGGAGAGGTCACCAAACCGCCGCCGCCGAGTCCGCTTGTCATCCCTCCGTTCAAGCTGGAGGGGACCAAGCTCGTGCTTGGCGAAGAGGGACCTGAGTATAAAAAAATGAAAGAAGCCGGCTTAACGGCCTAAAGGAGCGGGTATGGCACATTTTGAAAAAGCACGCAATCTGCACGAGTGGCTCGATCAGCGCCTGGCGATCGACACGCTCGAGAGGGTATTGGCGAAAGAGTATTGGATTCCCAAGAACATCAACTTCCTCTGGGCGATGGGGATGGTTCTGGCGTTCACCTTCGGTATCCTGCTGGTATCGGGAATCTTCCTGCTGATGTACTATCAGCCGAATGTCAAGCTGGCGTTTGACAGCGTCAACTACACGATCATGCGCGAGGTGGAGTTCGGATGGCTCTGGAGACATGTCCATGCCGTCGCGGCATCGGTCGTCTTCCTGATCATCTATATCCATATGTTCACCGGGATCTACTACGGCTCCTACAAGAAGGGGCGTGAGCTGATCTGGATCTCCGGTATGCTCCTGTTCGTCACCTTCTCCGCCGAAGCGTTCAGCGGCTATATGCTTCCGTGGGGACAGATGAGCTACTGGGCCGGTATGGTCATCACCAACCTCTTCAGCGTCGGTTCGCTCGAACTCAACGGGCTGGTCGAGTGGATCCGCGGCGACTACATTCCGGGACAGGCGTTCCTCGATCGCTTCTTCATGCTGCATGTTCTTCTTCTGCCGCTGGCGATTCTGGCCCTGATCGGCCTGCACTTCGGAACGCTCCGAATCCCCCACGTCAACAACCAGGACGGCGAGGAGATCGACTTCGAAGCCGAAGCGGCCAAGTACAAGGCGGGCAACAAGAAGGAGGCGAAGGTCATCGCGTTCGCGAACGACTTCATGAGCAAGGATATGTTCGTACTCAGCATCTTCCTGATCTTCTTCTTCTACCTGGTCTTCTGGCACTACAGCTTCGCGATGGATCCGATCAACTTCGACCCTGCCGACGGCCTGAAGACGCCGCCGCACATCTATCCGGAGTGGTACTTCCTCTGGAGCTACGAGATTCTGCGGCCGTTCCCGAAAGATCCGGGTCTGGTGGCCTTCGGTATCGCGCAGGTGATCTTCTTCCTGCTGCCGTTCCTGGATCGAAGCCCGAACGTGGCACCCGCCGTACGGCGCGGCAAGTTCAACATCTGGTTCTGGGTCATGCTCGTCGACGTCATCGTTCTGACGATTATGGGCAAGCTGCCTCCGGAAGGTATCTTCAGTACGATCGGCCTGCTGGCGACCATCGTGTTCTTCGCACTTTGGATCTCGCTGCCGATCATCACCAAAAACGAAAAAGCAGTGTAGGGAGGCTGAAATGAAAGAATTGAAAGTTTTGGCGGTAGTGGTATTCTTTACACTGCTTACCTATTGGGGCGTAGAACCGTATGCACACTCCGTGATGCATCCGCATGTTGAAGGAAACAACTTCCAGTACGACGATCTGAAGCCGATCAAGAAGAAGGGGAATGCCGCTACGGGCAAAGAGACCTTCATGAGCGCCGGCTGTACCGGCTGCCACGGGGTCGAAGCGGCAGGCGTACCGGCTCCGATGGATCCTCTCTCCGCGGCGGCGAGCTTCGGCGTCAACCCGCCGGATCTGAGCCAGGCGGGTGCGATATACGATGAGAAGTTCCTCGCGGCTCTTATCAAGAATCCCGCTCACGCTTTGAAGGTCGAGCACAAGTTCACCGACGGAAAGCAGCATCCGATGCCCGGATTCTACGGTCTTGGCGGAGATATCGACCAGGAGGTCGCAGACATCGTCGCCTATATGAAGTCGATCGCCAAAAATCCCGAAGAGATCACTCCGAAGGAGGCGTACGAAAATGCGTGTGGACGGTGCCATGCACTCCACTATCTCGACTGGACGCAGATGGGAGAGAAGCCGAAGTTCAAATATGAAAAAGACGAGTTGATCTACGATGCGAAGGTGCTGGAGTACCAGGACTACCTGACGAAATATATGGGTAAGCTTCCTCCGGATCTTTCGATGTATATCCGCTCTCGTGGCGAGCACTACATCAAGACGTTCATGGAGGATCCCCAGGTACTTCTGAAGGGTACGGCGATGCCGCGTGTCGGTGTCACTCCCGAGAGCGCCGACAAGGTGATCGAGTATCTCGTCGAATCGGGAGATCCGAAACACGAAGAGCGTGACAGTGTCGGTGTCATCGTCATGTTCTACCTCTTCGTCTTCGCCTTCCTCGCCTATCTGTGGAAGCAGAGCATCTGGAAAGAGCTGCACTGATTGCCCTTTCCTCAAACCCGCGGAGCGTCGCTCCGCGGACTCTTCGCACTCCCCTCTTTTCTTCACCTTCAACTTAGTTAGAGTAGAATACGGCAAAACTTCTCTTCAAAGAGTATCTATGCTGATAGACGGTCAT
>Ga0256914_1001623_pt1 | contig 19881 bp, 15 predicted proteins | sample HulkmetaG_FD_191571 | JGI IMG/M metagenome (GOLD analysis project Ga0256914, IMG submission 191571) | Hydrothermal chimney microbial communities from Main Endeavour vent field at the Juan de Fuca Ridge, Pacific Ocean - Hulk | ecosystem: Environmental > Aquatic > Marine > Hydrothermal vents ... | reverse complement strand
TCCAAAACTGAATGTGCTTTTTTTACAAATTAAAAATGCTCACTCGGCAGGCCCAATTCCCTGGCCCTAAGGACCCTTCTTAAAAGCTTCCCTGAAGCAGTCCGCGGCAGTTTGTCCAGTATCTCTATATGCTTTAATGGAAGGCCAGGAGAAAAATTGGCACGGACAAAGGCCTTTATTTCCTGTTTAATACGATTTGATGCAACAACCTGTTTTTTCAGAACAACAAAGGTTTTCAATTCAGGATCTTTTCCCCTCTCTGCCAGAGATATAACAGCGGCTTCCCACACTGCAGGGTGCTGGCACAGCACATGTTCTATCTCAAATGGTCCTACACGCTTGTCTCCCACCTTGATAAGGTCATCCATTCGTCCCTGATGATAGTAGTAGCCTTCTTCATCTTTGAGAACCATATCCCCGGTTAAAAACCAGCCTTTCACACGGAAATATTCCTGATATCTTTCCTTGTCCCCCCATATACATATCATAAGCCCAGGCCATGGCACCCTAAGGGCAAGCTCTCCCATAGTTAAAGGAGGAAGGATATTTCCATCTTCATCCATAACAACAGCCTCAATACCTGGCACCGGCTTACCCATTGATCCTGGTTTTATATCCATGGAAGGAAAATTAGCCAGACAGATAACGCCTGTTTCACTCATCCACCAGGTATCATGAGGCGAAAGCCCAAGATTTTTGCACACCCAGTAAAAGAGATCAGGCCCAAGATGCTTCCCTACAGTGACTATGTGTCTGAGCGCAGAAAGATTGTAACGTGTCGGCAAATCTTCTCCTGCCCGCATAAGCAGCTTGATTGTTGCAGGAGTAGTGTACCATACAGATACATGGTGCTGTTCCAGCGTACGGTACCAGGTAGACGCAGAAAAAGGATCCCCCTGAACAACAGAAGTAACTCCGCACAGCCAGGGAACGAACATACCGTAAACCGTACCGGTAATCCAGGCTGGTTCTCCATCTGTCCAGAGGATATCTTCTGATGTAAGATCAAGCACATACTTGCCTGTTGCAAGCTGTCCAGCCATATCTTTATGGGAATGTACAACACCCTTTGGCGGACCAGTGGAACCGGATGTATAAATAAGAAACAGAGGAAAATCTTCTCTTAACCAGACAGGTTCCCTTGTTTTTTCCATCTGTTCAAGTACCCTTAAGACAGAAACTTCTTTTTTAAAAATTCCGGGCAGGGCATCGTCCACAAAGCCTACAACATAAACAGAATCCATCACGTCAACAGGAAGAACTTCTGCAAGATCTGAATTGGTCAGCACACAACGCGGTTTTCCATTTGTGATAATACCTTCCAGCTCATCATAATTAAGGCTGGAATAAAGCGGGGAAAAGACAATTCCGACACGAATACATCCAAGTATGGCAAAATATATCTCAGGGCATGGAGGCAAAAATACAAAGATCCTGTCCCTGCTGTTCAGACCGAGATGTAAAAAGAGATTTGCCCACTGACACGATTTATCTTTCAGATCCTGATAGGTAAAAGACACAGTCTTGTTTTCCGCTTCAAATATGAGTGCCTTCTGATCCTTTTTTTCAGGATTATCTGCCCACCTGTCAATGGCCTCATGAACAATATTCAAACAACCGGTTTCATACCACGTAAAGATCTTTTCTATCTCAGCCCAGGAAAATTTCCTGTAACAGTCCTTATAATCCTTAAGATTTGCCAGCCTGTTCTGTGCCTTTATTCTTGCCTTTATCACTTTTCTACATCATTCCATATCAATTGGATTGAACTCATTACTGCAAATCAGGTTTCATCCACGAATTGATTCTTGGTTCCATGGCCTTTCCGGGGATAATCTTTCAGCTTTTAAAAACAGCCCGGAAGGTTTCCCCACAATAAAGGTTTCATAACAAAGGATACTACAGGTCAGGTTCCTATTCCACCAGAATCCCAAAGCTCCTGTGCGTTTCCATAACCCGATCTACAATTTTCAAGGCCTGCTCTGATTCAGGTTCCGGCGCATCAAACCAGGAATTATCTGCAGTCAGGCTCCTGACAAGCGACATCACCGAGTCGGCAAGGGCACGTGGCTGATATCCTCCCTCAAGGGCAAAAAGAACCGGAGGATTTTTCACCTCTTTTCTTATAGTTGACAAAAAACCGGCCAACCATGAAAAGGCCTGTTCTGTCAGATTACATCTGCCTATAGGATCATCATGATGGGCATCAAAACCCGCTGCAACAAGAATCAACTGCGGCCTGTATCTCAAGATAGCAGGGACAAGTATCCGCTGATAGATGTACACAAAATCCTCATCTTTCATGTTTCTGTAAATTGGTATGTTTACGGTGTACCCCTCCCCTGCTCCTGCTCCCACATCTTCAAAGTTTCCCGTGTAGGGATAAAGCAGTATATCATGAGTAGAGAGATAAAAGATTTCAGGATCTCCATAGAAAAGATCATTAATGCCGTTTCCATGATGCACATCCCAATCAATAATCATTATACGCTTTAGCCTGTACTGTTTTGATGCATAACGTGCTGTAACACCCAAGTTATTGAATATACAGAATCCACCGGCAGAGTTTCTCATTGCATGGTGACCAGGGGGACGTACAAGGGCAACACATGCATCATATTTGCCGGCAAAAAGCTCATTAACCGCCTTTATGCACCCGCCCACAGCAAGCCATGAAGCAAGGTATGTCATCGAACTTGCCGGTGTATCAATTGACAGACTGGTAAAATCATGTTCTGCGGTTTTCAGAACCTTATCAATATAAAAGGGGGTATGGACCAGTTCAAGGGTTTCAAGAGTAACAGGCTCTGGAGTGACTGTAATCAGATTATCATTGTGATACCTGTCCAGTGCATCATACACGGCTTTAAGTCGTCTCGGATGCTCAGGATGATTATAACCTGGTTTATGAACAAGATACCGGTCATCCCGGACAACACCTGTTTTCATACCTGCTCCGATCTTCCTGTAACAATAAAATTCCGGAAAACCAAGTCTTCTTTATTCTTACAGTTTTAACACCATCAATCGTTCCGACATACAATCAACGGGCTTGGGAAAATAAAAACCATGTTTCCTGTAAAGACGAATTGCCCTGAAATTGTGAGCATCTACCGTCAACCATATGATTTTTATTCCGTTGCGTCTGCACCATTTGATGGCCTGTTGTGTAAGTTTGCTCCCCACTCCCTTTCCCCTGTATGACTGAACAACAAAAGCCAGATATTCTGCATCCAGTTTGTCGAAATCGGGCAAAAGGGCTACATGACCAACAATCCTGTTGCCGCCTTTTACATACGCAACAAAGTTCTTGCCGTTGTCAGTCACATGTCTGAGCCAAATTGAACACGTGTCATTGTCACACGGCGGAATGCCCTGAAATTTTCCTTTTGGCACAAAGACATCATACATATCTGCAAGATATGGATAATCTTCCTGTGCATATTCTTTAACTTCAAAGAAAAATTTCTTCTTGCCATGACCCTTCATGATTCAGATCTAACAGGAAGACCTGTCTGCAACAAGTCTGTCAATAACCGCGGGATCAGCGATAGTGGAAAGATCTCCAAGATCATCGGTTTTGTGTGCTGCGATCTTTTGCAAAATACGCCTCATGATTTTTCCACTTCTGGTCTTGGGAAGCGCATCTGCCCACTGAATCACATCAGGAGTGGCTATAGGACCTATTTCATGACGCACAAGTTTTTTCAAATCTTTTTTCAGATCCTCAGATTTGCGGACACCGGAAGCCAGGGTAACAAATGCATATATACCCTGCCCCTTAATATCATGAGGAAATCCCACAACCGCAGCCTCAGCAACATCCTTGTGTGACACAAGTGCTGATTCAATCTCTGCCGTACCCAAACGATGGCCCGAGACATTCAGGACATCATCAATACGACCAATGATCCAGTAATAACCGTCTTCATCCCTTTTTGCTCCATCTCCGGAAAAATACATCCCGGGGACCTGGCTAAAATAAGTTTCCTTAAATCTCTCATGATCTCCAAAGACTGTACGAGCCATGCCAGGCCAAGGTCTTCTGATACAAAGGGCACCCTCCTGTTCGGGGAATATGGCCTGATCTCCTGTTTCATCCACAATAACAGGATCAACACCAAAAAAGGGGAAGGAACAGGAACCCGGTTTCAGAGGGGCCACACCTGGAAGGGGTGTAAGCATGTGTCCACCGGTTTCTGTCTGCCACCATGTATCTATGATAGGGCACCAGTTTCGTCCCACATGACGATAATACCAGCGCCATGCCTCTGGATTAAGAGGCTCTCCTACTGAGCCAAGCAGTTTCAAGGACGAAATATCATGTTTTTTAATATGCTCAACCCCTTCTTTTGAAAGTGCACGTATAACAGTAGGCGCTGTATAAAATTTGGTAATTCTGTATTTTTCCACAATGGCCCAGTATCTGTCAAAATCAGGATAACTCGGAATACCTTCAAACAACATATTTGTTGCCCTATTGATCAATGTGCCATACACACCATAACTGTGACCGGTTATCCATCCTATATCCGCAGTACACCAAAACAGATCATCATCCTTGAGATCAAACACCAGCTTCGTTGTCATGGCGGCATAAAGCAGATACCCCCCGTGTGTATGGACCATCCCCTTTGGAGTGCCTGTGCTTCCGCTGGTGTAGAGTATGAACAGAGGATCTTCCGCATCCATTGGTTCAGGGTCAACGGTTTCAGGAAGGGCAGGATCAGAGATGGCATCATGCCACCAGATATCTGTTTTGCCGTCGAGAGTAATTCCGGCATCTCCCCTATTGTAAACAATGGCAAGTCTTATATCAGGGCACGCCTTAAGGGCCTTGTCTACAATATTTTTGAGAGGAACAACCTTCCCCCCTCTCATGGAAGAAGTGGCTGTTATAAGAATATCGGCACCACAATTCTGGATCCTGTTTGATAGAGCTTCGGCGCTGAAACCGGCAAAAACCACACTGTGCACTGCTCCAATCCTGGCACATGCAAGCATGGCTACAGGCAGCTCAACAATCATGGGCATGTAAATAATCACCCGATCTCCCTTTTTTACTCCCCTTGATTTCAGAAAAGCCGCCATTCTGTTTACCTCGCTATACAGTTCCCCGTAGGTAATCCTTTTGCACTCATCAGGGCTATCACCTTCCCAGTAATAGGCAACCTGATTTCCATACCTGTCCAGATGACGATCAAGGCAGTTGTACGATGCATTTAACTTCCCGCCATTGAACCATTTTACAGATATCTCTTTAGGATCATACTCAAAAACCGTATCCCATGGTTTCATCCATGACAGATATTCCCTTGCCTGTTCTCCCCAAAAGGCATCAACATCATTAATTGACCTGTCATAAAGCCTTTCGTACTGTTCCCTGCTGTTGATGTAGGCAATCTTTTTATAATAGTCAAGATGAGCATCGTATAACTCTTTTGCATCCATTTTCATCCTCCCTGTTATTCGTTTAGGGAATACCCCTCCATCAATTCTGGCACCATAACCAAGAGAGATCCCGATCATACCTCCTGATCAATCAACCCCACTGACCAAAAGGGAATCTTCATATTCATAAATGAGAAATTCCGCACAAGTTCAAAGGAACAGGAAAACCGCCCGAATGGCAGGAAATTCAAACAAGGCATACACAAACCAAGTCATTGTGCAAAGACATAAAAGACATACAGATGCCCTGCCCCTCCCCCGCAACTTGACACAGATATTGATAAAAAAACTGTTTATGGATGGAAACTGTTCAATCACAAAATAATATTGTACTTTAATAAACAGGAGATAGAAAGGAAGATATAAGGAAAAATATTTAACCAAAGATATTTTTTATTGACTCAAAAACAATTTTCGATTATTTAGGTTTTACCTTACAGCAAGATTAATTCTCAAAAGATCTGGCTGCGTCTTTATGATCAGGGAGGGGTAACAAAACACCTTAAATCCGGTCGGCAATGTTGTTATTGTCTGTTCCCTGTTCTGCTGGGCAGGAAGCAAAACAAATCATAAAAAAACATAAAATCATAAAAAAAAGGTAATATGGCATCTATTTTAACATTCCCAAAAGGTGGCGTTCATCCGCCAGAGTCAAAAGAGTTGACAGAGCATTTGCGTATAGAAATCATGCCAATGCCGTCAAAATTGGAAATTATCCTTGGGCAGCATATAGGAGCACCGTGCACACCAACTGTTGAAAAACGTTCCAGTGTTACCGAAGGAGATCTGATAGCTGATGTAACAAAAGGACTCGGGGTTCCCCTGCATGCACCTGCCGCAGGAACAATCAAGGCCTTTGGAAAATCTGCGCATCCTATCAGAGTAACAACTCCATCGATAACTATTGCAGTTGATCAGGAAGCGCCATCAAAACAATGGAAAAGTTCAGAATGGCAAGGTCTTGCGCCTGAAGATCTGCTTAAAAAGGTTCACAATGCAGGTATTATTGGAATGGGTGGAGCAGGATTTCCAACTCACGTCAAGTTGAATCCACCAAAGGACAATCCTGTTGACACATTACTGATTAACGGTGCAGAATGTGAACCTTACATAACAGCAGATCACAGATTAATGCTGGAATCAACAAAAGAGATTGTCGAGGGCGTCAAGATAATTTTAAAGATTCTTGGCATCAAAAACTGTTCGATAGGAATTGAAAAAAACAAACCTGATGCAATAGAAGCCATGACTGAAGCAACAAGGTCTGCTTCAGACAATGAATTCAATATCAATGTTGCACCTCTTGAAGTAAAATATCCCCAAGGCTCTGAAAAACAACTTATTCAGACAATAACCGGCCGCAAGGTTCCTTCCATGGCATTGCCATCATCTGTTGGAGTTGTGGTGCAAAACATAGCCACAACAAAAGCAGTTTACGATGCAGTTGTCCTGGGCAAACCATTGTATGAGAGAGTTCTTACTGTATCCGGCAGAGGAATAACAAGACCGGCCAATCTGCTTGTCAAGGTCGGAACATCTGTCAGGGATATAGTGGATTTTTGCGGCGGCACAACCCCTGAACTGGCTCGCGTAGTGATGGGCGGTCCAATGATGGGTTTTGCAGTATCTACTATTGATATCCCTGTCACAAAAACAACATCATCGGTATTGTTTCTAACCGAGGAAGAAATTGATACCAGGCCATTATCTTCCTGCATTCAATGCGGCTGGTGCCTTGAGGCATGCCCTATGGGACTGGAACCCAAGGAAGTGGGAATATATGTTGAAGCAGACAGGGCCAGCGACACCGAACAGTTTGGTGTTTTTGACTGTTTTGAATGTGGCAGTTGCGCCTATGTCTGTCCTGCAAAGCGTCCTTTGGTACAGTTCATACGGTTGGCAAAAATGCGGGCAAGGCATTAATTTAAGGGAAGTGCTCACTTTCAAAACGTTGAATACTGCCTTAAGCTAACGCAATTTAAGGTGTACCAAGCCTCCATTTGCAAACTCTCCCCGGGGGGGTATCACAAGGTAAACAGACAACGCTTTGAAAGGGATATTTTGAAACCAATATGGAGGGAAAGGTAAAAAAATAAATGTTTAACCAATGGGCTGATTTATAAATTACTTTCCAGTTTTGCCCTGTATTGGAATGCTTCTGCACCTGATCCTGTATAAACAGGGCAGGATTGGCTGCCGATCATTCATGTGATCATAAAAAGGAACATTTTACAATCAGCCCAAAGAAAGATTTATTAAAGGAGAGTCATCATCGAAGCAAAAGCAACCAACAATCAGACATCCAATCCTATGAAGTTGTGGAGTCTTTCTGTTTCTCCACATATTCGCAGTAAGGAATCGGTGGCAAAGATCATGTGGACTGTTGTGGCCTGTCTAATGCCACCCCTTATCCTTTCAGTCTTTATCTTTGGCGTACAGACATTGCTAATTACAGCAGTATCCGTAGCGAGTTGTGTGGCAGTGGAGGCCATAAGTCAAAAATCATTGGGGAAACCAATAACCATCAAAGATGGAAGCGCTGTTCTGACCGGTGTTCTTCTTGCCTTTGTTATTCCGCCGGGGGTATCAATCTTCATTCCCATACTTGGCGCTGTAATGGCCATATACATAGGGAAACAGCTGCTGGGTGGAATAGGATACAATATATTTAATCCGGCATTGCTTGGCAGGGCATTCCTTTTGGCAACATTCCCAGTGGCCATGACATCGGCATGGCTGCCTCCTCTTCACAACGGAGCCATTTTTTCTTACATGGGTAAAGGAATAGATGCAATTTCAACGGCAACTCCTCTCGCAATCATGAAAGAACATGGAATTGCAGCCTTTAATGCAGCATTTGGTCCTTCTTCATCTGTATATGGAAGTTTTTTTATGGGGTGGAGGCCAGGCTGTATAGGAGAAACCTCCGGACTGTTGATAGTCTTGGGAGGCCTTTATTTAATGTATCGTGGTTATATTACGTGGCATATTCCAGTCTCCATGCTTGGAACCATTGCTCTTTTAACATGGATTTTTGGAGGCAAAACATTGTGTTCCGGAGATCCTTTACTGGCAGTCCTGACAGGAGGAGCTCTTTTAGGGGCATTTTTTATGGCAACGGACTATGTTACATCCCCAAGCAACAAAACAGCTCAAATTATATTTGGTGTTTGTATTGGAGCCCTAACCGTGTTGATCAGATTAAAAGGAGGATACCCTGAAGGTGTGTGTTATGCTATTCTGTTAATGAATCCTATTAGCATAGCTCTTGATGGATGGTTTAAACCAAAGCGTTTTGCTCCTCCGTTGGGAGGTGAAAAATGAAAGATATAATTACCATAATTGTGCGTCTTACATTATCGTGTCTGATTGCTGCCCTGATTATGGGGACTACCTTTGTCTTTACAGAAAAGGCAAAAAAGGCAAATGAATATGCACACGAAAAAAAGGTCATGCTTTCTTTGCTTGGCTTTTCACAATCCAAACCTGTACCTGCAACCATATCGTTTCATGATATCTTCAGATACGTTGTTACAATGAACGGAGACAGATTTATTGGGTATCTGCTTCCAACTGCCGATAATAACGAGGAGTCTTTCTTGTTTATTGTTATTAATGGCAATGGCAATCTGGTTTTAAAGAAAAAGATTTCTATTAGCACAGAAGAAGTTAAAGAGCAAAAAAAACGTGATGAAATAATACAGGCAACCATAGGAAATGATAAAACAGTAGCTTTTGGCGACAAAATTACCGTTGTTACAGATAAAGGAAAAAGAAAGGCATATCTTCTCTCAGGCAAGTTTCCGGGTTACAAATCAAACATCTCCATTATACTTGCACTTGATCCAGAACTGAATATTATTGGTCTTGAAATAATGGACAATGAAGAAGATCCGGGTTTGGGAGCTGAAATATCACAAAATTACTTTAAAAAACAGTTCATGTTCAAACCATTTGAAGCTATAAAAAAGCTGGATGTTGTTAAAGAACCACTGCCAGAGGATTATTTCAATGCATTAGAGGGAAAGCTTGATGAAAAACAGGCAGTTTCAATTATGAAAAAATATAAAAACAGTAAGATATATGCACTTACAGGTGCCACCATTTCTTCAAGCCGTGTTACCAACGGCATAAAGGCTATGACGAAGAAATTTGCCTATCGTATAAATGTATTGGATACCATATTGAAAAAACACAATATCAGTGTTCCTTTTTAGCACATCGGCAAAATTTATATAAGCCATAAGAACCTGAAAGGCATGTATAGTTCGCTGTTCATTCACAGATGAATTAATTTGCCTGTCTACATTATATCACATAAAGAGGATAAAGAACGTGGCAACTGATAAATCGTACTCACAACTTGTTACAAATGGAATTTTTGAAGAAAATCCAATCTTTCGGCTTGCACTTTCCATGTGTCCGGCAGTTGGTATTTCAACTACTGTTATGAATGGACTTATGTTGGGAGTTGCAGTGCTGTTTGTCCAGGTATTCTCCAGTGTTACAGTTTCTTTTATCAAAAATTTCATCCATCCCCGTATCCGTATTCCTACCTATACCCTAATAATAGCAACATGGGTTACGGTAATTGATCTGACTCTTTCCGCCTATTTTCCTCAGGCCTATGCCAAAATGGGAATATTCATAAAGCTCATTGTGGCATTTGCAATTATTACCATGCGTCTTGAGGTTTTTGCCTGTAAAGAGCCGGTAACTGCATCCTTTTGGGATGGAATTGGAATGGGGCTGGGCTTCATGTTTGGTATGGTTACGCTTGGTTTTGTCAGAGAATTATTAGGCTCAGGCAAATTATTGGGATATGATATCCTTGGATTTAAACCTCTCCTGTTTTTTATTCTGCCTTGTGCCGGTTTTTTTGTAGTAGGCTTAATGATGGGTTTCTTCAACTGGATAGAGGCAACGTATAAAAAACGCATTACAAAGTAAGAGGATAACAAGATATGAAACTGATAAGATATTGTTTTGTTTTTATTATAACCCTGTGTCTGTCTGCCTTTAGTGTCCCCTCAGAGGCAAAAGGGCTGATTACTGATACCAGTTTTGCAGGTCAGAATGAAATTGTAATTCATTTCTCCAAAAGCATAGATCCTGCCAAAGCATCTTCTATAGAACATTATTATGTGGTAGAGGAACAGGATCCGGATATCCGTGTGCCTGTTTCATCCGTCAAGCTGTCAGCAGACAACAAAAAGGTCATTCTCAGTTTTGCGGAACCGCTCAATACAGCAAAAAAATACAGGGTTACACTTTTTAAAATAGGTGGTGCAGAAAAAACAGTCTTTTCTGTAAGTAAACCCTACATCGGTTTTCTCCTTTCCATTATGCTGGGAGCATTATTAATTCATAATTTTGTCTTTACCAAATACCTCGGCCTTTGTGTCTTCTTTGGCACATCGAAAAAAAAGGCAACAGCAAAGGGTATGGGGGTAGTTTTTACAATCTGTATTCTTTTTGCCACTTCCATAAGCTGGATCCTGAATCAATACATCTTGAAACCATATGACCTTGACTATCTGCAGATAATAGTATTTATCGGCCTGGTTTCTCTTACTGTGCAGGCAGTAGATACCATTTTACGAAAAATAAATCCTGTTCTTTTTAAAGAGTTCGGTGTTTATCTGGTACTTGTTATTGCCAACTGTGTAATATTGGCAGTTCCTTTGATCATGGCAACAGAGGGATATAACTATTGGGAAACATTCATGCTGAGTCTTGGTGCTGGTCTTGGTTTTCTGCTTGCCCTCTATCTTATGGGTTCAGTAAGAGAACGTATGGAACTGGCAGGAATACCTCCCACATTTAAAGGCCTGCCAATTGCCTTTATCATTGCTGGACAATTTGCCCTTGCCTTTCTCGGGTTTTCAGGATTAAAGATATTTTAACGGTTTTGCAAAAAATTATTTCGATTTAACAAATTTTAACAATCTTAACATAATGTTGTAACAGGAGACATCAAACAACTATGGATCCTACATTAGTAAAAATGGCGATTGGAGGCATTGCCCTTCTTGGTTGTATAGGCCTGTTCTTTGGTATAGGTTTGGCACTTGCCGCACACAAATTTGCTGTAGAGACCAACCCTCTTGTAGAAGAGGTAATGGAAGTGCTTCCCGGAGCAAACTGTGGTGGCTGTGGATACGGCGGATGTGAAGGATACGCAATGGCCGTTGCAGAAGATCCGGAAATACCACCCAATCTATGCGTGCCCGGAAGGGAGGCTGTTGGAAAAAAGGTTGCCGAAATTACAGGTAAAAAGATGGCTGAAGTTGAAGACGTACTTGCTGTAGTACGCTGTTCAAAAATAGAGGGACAGGTACCCCAAAAATATCAATATATTGGATATCAGACATGCGCTGCTGCCAATCTCGCAAACGGTGGGCCATCTGCCTGTCAATATTCATGTATAGGTTTGGGAGACTGCGCAAAAGTATGTGCTTTTAATGCAATTCAAATAAAAGAAGGTTTTCCGGTCATAGACCCGGATATCTGTGTTGGATGCGGAACCTGTGCAAAGACATGTCCCAAGAACGTCATAGAAATTCAAACCAGAAAGGCTCGAGTCTGGTTGCCCTGTTCAAGTAAAGATCAGGGAAAGGAAGTTAAGGAAGTCTGCAAGGTAGGCTGTATTTCATGCAAGATGTGTGTAAAAGTCTGTCCTGCAAAAGCCATTACATATGAAGACAGTCAAATACGGATAGATCATAAGGCATGTAGTGAGTATGGTGCGGAATGCAAGGAGATCTGCGTTGAGAAGTGTCCAAGACACATACTTAGAATATATGATGCAGATGCAAAAAAATCCGCCAATGTAAATGACAAACAAAAAATGGCAAATGCTTAATCTTTTTATAAGGAATTATTCAATGAACAATATTAATGAAAACAAGAAGATAGACAGACGTTCTTTCTTAAAGCTTTCAGGTTTGTTAGGTGTCTCTACAATGGCGCCTGTAATAATGCCGGTAAAACCTGCTGAAGCTTTTTTGTTCAGCCGGAAAGAATACAAAATAAGTGAAATGCGCCTTGCAATGGGAACTTTTGTAAGTATTACGGCAATACACAAATCCAGAACCCAGGCAGAAGATGCATTTGGCCAGGCATTTGAAGAAATTAACAGATTGAGTTCCATACTGAGCCGTTTCAAGGAGGAATCTCCTGTTTACGAATTAAATCATACGGGGAAAATCAGGGGGATACCCAAGGAGCTAAAAGAGGTTATTATTAATGCTCAGGCATTATATCACAGATCCAGGGGAGCATTTGATATCACGGTTAAACCGATAATAGATCTATACATGGAATGCTCGAACAGGGGTTATGACCCTGACCCTGATCAGATTACTGATGTTCTGAAACGTGTTGGGGCCAATCATCTTAAACTGAATAATAATTCTCTTTACTTTACGCATAGTAATATGGGAATTACCCTTGATGGAATTGCAAAAGGTTATATTGTAGATAAGGCTTCATATATACTGAGAAAACATGGTATCAAAAACCATTTGATTAATGCCGGTGGTGATATACGCACCAGCGGGACCGCAGCAAATGGGAAAAAATGGACTATTGCAATTCAGGATCCTCATAAACAAAGAAAATATCCTGATATTATTCATATGAACACCGGTGCTGTAGCTACCTCAGGCAATTATGAGGTTTATTACGACAAACAAAAGTTATTTCATCATATTGTTAACGCTCATACAGGCCTTTCTCCCCAACAGTCAGTAAGTGTATCCATAATGGCACCGACAGTACAAAAGGCTGATGCCCTATCCACCACTGTTTTCGTTTTAGATCCACAAAAAGGTATAAATTTCATAAACAGCCAGCCTGACTGTGAATGTTTTATAATTGAACGGAATGGAACTGTAAAACGCTCATCAGGATGGATGGGATAGGAATAAAACACAGTCCACAAAAAACCCGGGAAACAAAAGGAATAAAAACATAATCTGATTACATTGTGTCCCGGGTTAACCAGGTTTTTGCATATCATATTTTTTAGATGAAAGCCGGGTTCATATATCAGTTCATCATACCAAAAAGCAATTTGTTGTCTGCAACAAGGTTGTGCATTCCCATTATTTTGTACATCTTAATTAATGAAATAAGACAACTAAGTGTAGATTCGGCTCCCTGATTTTCATTGACCCCATTTGGCTGAAGGGCGTCATAACATCCTCCGGTTTCAAAATCGTAAAGAGGCATGCCCAAATCATTTTGCCCGAGAAACCACCCGAGACAACGTTGGGCATCCTGAAACCAGACGGTATCTGCTGTTGCAATATATATATCAATACATGCATCAATAAGATTCATCACTTCTATAGGTTGTTGATCAAATTTTGCCTTTTTCCCCCCTCTGCTATACCATCCTGCATTGCCAATTATTGAAAGACATCCATTTTCAGATGTCTGTTGATCAAGCAACCACCTGAGTGCCCGTGTCCCAACCCTGAACATCTCTTCATTAGGTATCCATTGTCCTGCAAGGATTAAGGCCTGTGGTAACTTGGCATTTGCATATGTTACTGCGTCTTCACACCAGGGCCAATCTTCTGTAGAGTTTTTCTGAAAAAGCGCAAACAGCTTTTCTGCGAGAAATGTTCTCAGTTCCCGGACATGAGAATCGCCTCCATATTTGTTGAGATATGCATCAAGTCCCACAACACTAAACGCCCATGCCCGTGGAGAAGACAAGTCCTCCAAGGCAGGAAGAGCCAAATGAAACAGCCTCATGGCCATATTCTGAATTCCCCTGTTCGGTGAATATCTGACAGCAGTACCCAGGCCCCAGACCGCCCTTGCATGCGAATCTTCACTTCCAGCATCATCAAGCCATTGTCTATCATAAGAAAGAAAATTTCTGAACCTTTTCTTGTCAGGATTAAAGGCAAAATTCAAAAAGGCAAGATATCTTGTCAGCATTGGCAAAATTGTTTTATCTTTATTTAATGAATAATATGTACATAATGCAATAATCGCCCTGGCATTATCATCTGTACAGTACCCATGAAGAACATTGGGGACATTATATACACAATGCTGTATAATCCCCGTATCATCTGTTATAGCCTTCAAATGCAAAAAGTTTATCTCCGGAAATTCAGATAAAACCCTGTGCTCCTGAACTGCTGTGGCCAGATCTCTTGGCACCTGCATGCGCAGTTCTATAACATCAGTCATAACAGAAAGATATTCCTGAGCCACCTTTGTATACACCATAGACCTGCTGAACTGATAGGCCCGCCTGCGCATATCTTCACGTTTCTGATCATTATCCAGAAGGTCTATGATACTATTGGCCATTGCCCTGGAATCATTGAACGGAACAAGGCAACCCCGGCCATTTGCCAAAAGCTCCTGGGCATGCCAGAAAGGTGTTGAAACAATTGCAGCACCTACCCCAAGGGCATAAGCCAAGGTTCCAGAAGTAATCTGTTCTTCTTTTGGGTATGGCAACGTATATATCTTTGCGCTTCTAAGACACTCTATCAAGGTATCATCTGAAACAAACTGATTATAAAAGACTATGTTATCATTAACACCCATTTGCCTTGCCAGCTGATACAAATTGTTTCTATAGGCATCCCCTGACATATCCTTTACATGAGGATGGGTTTCCCCCAAAATTACATATACTGCCTCAGGATGTTTTTCAACAATGGCAGGCATCGCCTTTATCATGGTTTCTATTCCCTTACCCGGTCCCAACAGACCAAAGGTAAGAATCATGTCTTTATCCCTGATACCAAGACGATAATTGTATTCACCAGGTTCTCCAAAAGGCACATCAGGAATTCCATGAGGAACAAACGAAATCTTGCTTTCAGGGATACTGTATATATCTATCAGGATTTCTATTGCCTTATGACTCATCACCAAAAGATGATCTGACAAACGGGCAATCTCCTGAATAACAAACTTCTGCCCAGGAGAAGGGTTTATAAGGACAGTGTGCAGATTGGTAACAACTGGCATATGCAGAGCCTTTAGCATATGCAGAATGTATGACCCATCTGTCCCTCCAAATATCCCGAATTCATGCTGCAGCAGAATAACATCGTACTGGTTGGCATTGAGAAAGTCTGCTGCCCAATAGTAATCTGTCTGCACATTTACCCTAACATTAAATTTTACCCGTCGGGGATAATTATAGCCTTCTGGTTTATCATTCATAGCCACTACAGACAGATCTGTCCCGGAGGACTCAAGTTCCTTTTCAAGCGCATTGCAAAGATTGGTTGTATACGTGGCTATTCCGCATTTGCGCGGCAAATGGTTACCAATTATAGCGATTCTTGACAGGTTAAACCTTTTTATATCGCTTGCCATAAACAGGTACTCCTTTTCTCATATCAGGACGTTTGCATTGCACATAGTAATTCATCAAGTGGCACAGAGGCAAAACCTGATTTTACGTCAGACATACCATACGGTATAATCAACTCTCCATTATGTATAATAGATCCACATGAATAGAGCACATTAGGCACATAACCATCTCTTTCTTCTTCCCTCGGGGTAAGGAGAGGATAGGGCAATCGGCCAATTACTTTTGCGGGATTATCCAAATCGAGCAGTATAGCACCTATAGAGTACTGCCTCATCGGTCCCACACCGTGTGTAAGCAACAACCACCCTTTTTCAGTTTCCAGGGGGGGGCCACAGTTACCTATCTGAACAAATTCCCAAGGCTCAGAAGGCTGTTGTATGACATTACATTCCTGCCAGAAATGTATATTATCTGAAAACATGATATAGTTGTTGACCCCGTCCTGTCTGGAAACCATGGCAAATTTACCGTTGATACGTCTCGGAAATAAAGCCATACCCTTATTCTGCACTGCCTTACCGTTTAAGGTAAGGATTTTGAAGGTAACAAAATCCTTTGTCTCGATCATCTGAGGCAAGATATCACGGCCATTGTATGCAGTGTAGGTGGCATAATAGGTAACCAACCCGTCATCATTAACAAAACGGGTAAATCTGGCATCTTCAAGCCCCATGCTCTCGTTTTCTGATACAGGAAAAATCACCCTTTCAGATATCCTGCGATCAGACCGAAACCTGATTTCATAATTTGATCTTGCAAGCCACAAAAACGTTTCAACTGTCTTATCCAATAAGTCACGTGAAAACATATCACTATCTAAAAGCGACTGAAGCTCTTTCTTGGCCTGCTCATAGGTAAATTCCTCTGGCAACCTGGAAAACAGATAGGTCGTTATCTCATTGCAAACCCCCAATTCATGCAGTTTTAACTCAAACAGAGATTTAAGATAAACAGGATTTAACTGAAGCTCAGGTGTATCTACAAACCTGCTTACTGGATCAATAGAGATATTGTTGGCCATGTCAATCTTACCGCTTCTAAACTCTATCGATGATATATGGCCCTCTCCCACTGCCCGAAAACTCATGACAAACCTGACAGAACCCTCGGAAAGATGACCCTGATCCGGATGCAATACAATAGAGGGATTAAAAAGACCTGCTGATTCAATAGAATATTCCATTGTAAAATATGCCCCTATCAAGGCACGTTTCTGATCACTTATTTTTATATCTCTGGAAATAAAGGATTTGACCTTAAGAAAATTTCGTTCAAACACATCCAGAATATTTCTATGCCGGTTTGAAAAATGTTGAATAACATAGTCAAAAACTGCAGAAACTTCATCCTCGGACATATTCAGAATGCGGTCAAAAAGCCCTTTTACGCGTTCAGCATTACCAGGCATGTACAAACGTGTTATTACACGTGCGGAATCCTTGATATATATCCCCTTCTTTCTTTTTAATTCTATTTTTTCCATATGCTTCAACCTTGTTGCAAAATGGAAACGACAATATCCTTGAACAAATATCCAATTAAAGACATATTAAAAACATATTGCCCTATACAGCCTGTCTTGATCTATTCAGACACATATCCACAAGATCAGCGATCCTCGCTGTTCCCACGCACATAACTGTATCAGCAGCCCCCCAGTAGATTTTAACCGTCCCGTCCTCCTCCGGAACAGATCCACAGGTAAAAACCACATTTGGAACATAGCCTGTACGTTCCCATGGATCCTCAGGTTGCAAAATCCAGTGATCAGACACACCAATAACAACAGAAGGATCTCTCAAATCATGCAAGGCCACTCCCAACCGGTAAATTGCACCTGCCATAGTATTGAAGACACCATGGTAGATATTAATCCATCCCTTTGCAGTTTTAAATGGTGTTGATCCAGGACCTATCTTCATCTCATCCCAATGATACTGCAAAGGTTTTATGATAACCTTTGAATCACCCCAATGTATCAAATCGGATGAGTATGATACCCATATTGACCATGGAGATATTTCTGAATGAGGACGATCAAAACGAACATAACGGCCATTAAATTTCTCGGGAAATATAACAACATTTCTCATATCTGCCTGAGTAATAAAGGCAATACGCTCTACATCCTCAAAATCTCTTGTACGCGCAATGGCAATCCTGACCCCATGACGTGAATATGCACTGTAGGTCAGGATATAGTCAGGGGGATCCTCTTCCATAGCACAAATACGCAGGTCTTCTATACCAAACTCTTCATACTCTGCAAAAATTCCATGTTGCGCAGGCACCAGGAAAGGCACTGGATCTACTTTAAAGGTAAAGCCATCCCTGCTTTTTGCCATACCAATAATGGAACGCCCATTATGCAAATGTGATCTGAAAAGCATTATGTAAATACCATTATGTTTAACAACACCTGCATTATGGACAGTGGCAACAGGATATGGAACATCATCTGGCGTTAGCACAGGGTTTTTGATATATCTTTTTATAACAGGATCCATGTGATACATACCTTGTCTATCATCCACAAATCATATCTTTTTAACACAGCAGGGCCTTTTATCTGTTCATAAGAACTGTAAGCACCTATTCTCCTGTATGTATATATATAACAACATTATGATATCCGTGTCATATTGACAATACGCCTGTAAACCTCTATATAGTCTCTAACCATGCGGTCCGAAGTAAAGCGTTCCTCTACCACCTTTCTGCATAAAAACCGGTCAATCTTTGGAATATCGTGTAATGCCGCAACTGCCTCATCCTCATCGTTCACTAAAAAACCATTAACTCCCCGAGTTATTAGTTCAGGCATGCTGCCTCTTTTAAAGGCTATTACAGGAGTACCACATGCCATTGCTTCAATAACCGACAGTCCAAAAGGTTCATTAAAGTTTATGGGATGCAACAGTGCATACGCATTACCCAAAAGGTTATCCCGTTTTTCCGGCCCAACACTTCCCACATAAATTACATTTATCCCATCTACAAAGGGTTCAACCTCTTTTTCATAATACTGCCTGTCCTGTATGATCCCTGCTATAACAAGCTTCATACCGCTCGCACGGGCAATTCTGACAGCCTCCTTAGTGCCCTTGTCATTATGTATCCTGCCAAAAAACAGCAGGTATTCACCTCTATGAGGCTGGAAGGTGAACCTGGAGATATCAATCCCATGGTACACATTCGCTATATAATCCAACAAATCCAGCCGATCTGCCATACTTATAGATACATAAAAAACCCGACCATTATACTTTTGATACACCGGATATATCTTGGGAGAAGAAAAACCATGTATGGTAGTAACAACAGGGGTTGACACAAGTCCGGAATATGTCAAAGGAAGAAAATCAAAATTGTTATGAATTATATCAAATTCATCTGCATGTTCAAATACCTCTGATATGTGCAGACTCTCCCACACCTTCGGGTCAATAGAAGGATCTTCTTCGTATCCCTTTTTACACACCGCCTTAAGCCTTGCCTTGGTCTGTGAATCAGCAGTAGCAAACAGAGTGACATCAAGGCCATACTTTACCAATCCTTCTGTCAGAACAGAGACAACACTTTCCCATGGCCCATAGTGTCGTGGAGGGGTTCTCCATGCAACAGGCGACAACATTCCAATTTTTATAGTCATAATAGCAAAACATCAAAAATATGGGTTAAAACAAAACATACCATACCCTGATCAAGAACATTTAATTTGACAGGCCTTTTTATAGTGCTCCTAAAAAACTATTTGCAAACAACTTCATAAAAAATACCCTGTGGAGATTTCACAACAGGGAATAAAAAAGAAAGACCAATTGATTTTTCAGATAACAGCTCAACAGACGCAGAACATACAGGGCATTCCAAAAATCAAACCATCAAAAACAAAAATTATGCTCCCTTGATTCCGAGTTTTTCCATCCTGTATCTAAGGGACCTACTGTTGATTCCCAACAGCTTGGCAGCCTTTTGCCTGGAACCATTAGCGAGCTCAAGCGCCTTAAAGATATAATTTTTCTCAATAGCTGCCATAACCTTATCCAGATCAATGCCATTAGGCC
>Ga0256914_1001622_pt1 | contig 19899 bp, 16 predicted proteins | sample HulkmetaG_FD_191571 | JGI IMG/M metagenome (GOLD analysis project Ga0256914, IMG submission 191571) | Hydrothermal chimney microbial communities from Main Endeavour vent field at the Juan de Fuca Ridge, Pacific Ocean - Hulk | ecosystem: Environmental > Aquatic > Marine > Hydrothermal vents ... | reverse complement strand
GACAACCCCCGTTCCCGAAGGATGGTCGTTTCCTATAATGACACGGTCGTAACTATTCTTCTCGCGCGTCAACCGACAGACCTCAAGGATCATCTTCGGATTACCACAATGGGAAATCTCATAGACTAGATCCGTCTCCATCACGATCTTCCGCGCTTCCTCAGCAGACACCGAGGTGGGACCTCCGTTGAGATGGGAAACCACATCCGGATCGGTAGCTATAACCTGATCTGCCGTCACAACCGAACTGCCGGGAATCGAGGTTCCCCCTGTATGCATCATGACCGTCATGCCATATTTTTTGGCCCATTTCACCATGGGGGCAGCCTCTTCCGGCTTCTTTATCTTTCCGAGACCGATCTCTCCCACCGTTTTGACACCTTCCCTCGCCATCTCGGCAAAATCCTCCTCCGTCAAACCAGGCTCAAGTATCAAGGCACCGCCCCGAACCTTCATCCCTCCTGGCCGAAAATTTTCGAACGCCTTCGCCGCAAGGATAGCCAGCGCCTTCACACCGGCCGCATCCCTCGGACGTCCCTGGAGATGCACCTCACCTGCCGAAATCACCTGGGTTACCCCTCCATGCAATTCACTGTCGAGAAAATCGAGCATCCGTTGACGCGGCGTAAAATCACCCACGACCACATGGCAGTGAGAGTCCATCAATCCTGGCGTCACCGTCGTTCCTTGAGCATCTATAATCGTATCAACGCCGTCCCCTGAAAGTCCCGTTCCCACCGCCTCTATCTTTCCTTCTGCTATGAGGATAGAATCCGCGTCCAAGATTGGATTCGATACATCTCCCGATACGAGGGTTCCTATATTCCGAATAAGCATCTTTCCCATTTCACACCTCCACACCTCATTGAGTTACGATTAAGACTAACACACCCCTTCTCGGAAGCCACCTATGGCTTCCATCCCTTTTCCCTTTCACGCGTGCTCATTTCTCGAATAGTTTCCAGATCCGCCGGGATACGTTTCACCCACCAGCCCGTCGCGTCATGAATCGCATTCAAGATGGCCGGCGCCGTCGGAATCAATGCTGGTTCACCCACCCCTTTGGCACCAAAAGGCCCGGAAGGCTCGGGCACCTCTACAATAATTGGCTCAATCTCCGGAACATCCATGGCCGTGGGGATCAAATAGGTATCCAACGACATGGTCTTCTCTGGATAAAATTGCTCGAAAAGCCCCATCCCGATCCCCATCGCCACCCCGCTAAAGATCTGCCCTTCCACGTTGGCCGGGTTGACCGCCTTTCCCACGTCATGAGCGCTCGCCGTTTTCATGACCGTGACCTGACCCGTGACCAAGTCCACTCCAACCAAGGTAACCTGGGACGCAAACGCGTAAGTGGTATAAGGGATTCCTTGCCCTGTTTCAGGGTCCAAGGCTGTGGTTTCAGGATTGAAATATCCTTCTCCACGAACGACTTCCCCTTTTTTGAAGCCTTTACGAACGACATCTTCAAAAGACATCCTTACAAATTCCCTATGCCGTGAATAAAAGGCCCCATTCTCACATTCAATGAGATTCTCGGGAACTTTGAGGAGCTGAGCCGCCTTTGCCGCCATCGCCTCTTTTACCTTCTTCGCGGCCTCATACACAGCCCGCCCCGAAATATACGTCTGCCGGGAAGCGGAGGTGGCTCCCGCGTCGGTCGTCAGGGTGGTGTCTGCCCGCACGAGCCGAATCTTCTCATGCGAAATACCCAGCGTCTCCGCCGCAATCTGAACGAGTACGGTATCGGACCCCTGTCCAATATCCGCCGCCCCGGTGTAGAGCGTGACAATCCCCTCCTCATCCACTTCTATTTGCGCACTCGAGGGGTTCGGGTGACCCGTATTTCCGATTCCGTACCACATGGATGCTACCCCAACACCCAGCTTCACACCGGCAGGCACCGACACCTGAGACGATGTAACCTCTCGACGAAATTTCTCATAAACAGGTTTAATCTTCTTCAAGGTTTCACGAATCCCCACACTCGCTTCCAATACTTGTCCCGTAGGCGTCTTTGAACCCGTCCGGAAGGCGTTCTGTAGCCGAAATTCGATGGGATCCATCCCCAACTGCTCCGCAATCCTGTTCATCTGGGACTCATGGGCAATGGCAATTTGGGGAACTCCAAATCCCCGCATCGCTCCCGACCACGGGTTGTTCGTGTAAACCGCCTTGCTCTCCACGTAAACGTTCGGAACTTCGTAAGGACCCGTTGCATGCACCGCCGCCCGGGTCGCCACCGCGATACCATAGGAACCATACGCCCCCGTATCGGCAATGATCTCCGCCTCCATGGCCATCAATTTTCCGTCTTTCGTAGCCCCCGTCTTCATGCGTATAGTAAGAGGGTGTCTCTTCGCCGTACTCAAAAAAGATTCTTCCCGGGAATAGACCATGCGAACCGGCCGATCAAGATAATACGCCGCCAACGCCAAGTACGGTTGCACCGAAATATCCAGTTTTCCTCCAAAACCACCACCCGTCTCCGTCTGGACAACCCGCACCTTTTCGGGAGGAACATTCAAAATAGAAACCAGTTGGGCATGGTCGGAATGGGGGTTTTGCGTGGTCACAAGGAGCAAGATACGCCCATTGGCCTCCTTATACGCCACACCCGCTTCCGGCTCGATATAGGCATGTTCCAACATATTCGTCTTGTATTCTTCCTCTACGATTATGTCGGAAGCGGCAAACCCTTCGCCTACATCCCCTTTCACAATCTTTCGGTTAAAAAGAAGGTTTCCTTTCTCATGAATACTGGGGGCATCCGGTTTCAATGCCTCCAAAGGATCAAAAACCGCAGGAAGCTCTTCTATCTCCACATCAATGGCTTTCAAGGCTTCTTCTGCGCTCTCCTCATCCTCTGCCGCGACAAGGGCAATGGCATCCCCCTTGAACCTCACCTTTTTGGACGCCAAAACCGTTTGATCTCTATTTATGATTCCATACAAATTTTCCCCTGGGATATCCTTCCACGTAAAAACCCTCACAACCCCTTTTACTTTCTTCGCCTTTTCCACATCTATTTTCTGGAGGAGGCCATGCGATACTGGACTTCGATAGACCTTTAAAATAAGGGCGTCCGGAAAAGAGAGGTCAGCCGCATATTTGGCCCTTCCCGTTACTTTTTCGCATATCCCAACACGCTCGATCCGTTTTCCCACTACCTTCGTTATGACATCCATTGCCTACCCCTTTTCAACGGCCATACGAACCGCCCGTATAACGAGATCCCCCACTACCGGTTTTTTATACGCCGTGGAAGATCGTAACCCGCTTAACGCAACCATCTGTTCCGCCGCCGCGCTTCCCGCTCTCTCCAACACTTCATCGGAATATGGTTGCCCTTTCAACATCTTTTCCGCCGCCGTCATCCGCACTGGACGAGGCGTAGAGGACCCCACACACAAACGCACCCACTCAAAGAGCTCCGTTTGACGGTTGTAGTAGAGCATACAAGCGAGATTCATACGGGCAATGGCCAACGCCCTTCGTCTCGCCAATTTCAAAAAGACCGCCCGACCCGAAGGGGGTGGAAGCGGCACGATGATTCCCGTCAATAATTCGTCCGGAGCGATAACCGTCTTGTAGGGTCCTTCAAAGAAATCGGTAACAGGAAGTACCCTTTCCCCCTCTGTGTTCGTCAAAATCAGCCGCGCCTCCAAGATAACGAGCGCAGGAATTGTATCGGCTGCCGGTGAGGCGTTGACGATGTTTCCCCCCAAGGTCCCAAGATTCCGTATTTGAGGAGACCCGACGGTTCGGGCCGCCTCCGATAAAACCCCCATATACTCACGGATCAGATCCGAAGAAGCCAGCATGGTATGGGTAACCAGTGGCCCGATTCGGATCTCATTTCCCATTCGCTCTATCCTCGCCAATGTTCGAATCCTGGAAATATCCAACACCACATCGGGACTGACCGTTTTCTCCCGTAACTGAATCATCAAATCGGTCCCACCTGCCAGAATCTTCGCCTTCTCACCCCGCCCGTGGGCTTTTTGAAGAATGTCCAAAGCCTCCTGCACCGTCTTGGGCGCAATATACCGAAACCGCGGGTAGCTCATACCTTTTCTCCTCCCCGTTCCGCCACCGCTTCAATGGCATCCACGATTTGCTGATACCCCGTACACCGGCAGAGATTTCCCGAAATCCCTTCCCGTATCTCTAGGCGCGTTGGATGGGGGTTTTCATCCAAAAGCGCCTTTGCGGAAAGGATCATTCCTGGCGTGCAAAATCCACACTGAACCGCTCCGTGCGTTATAAAGGCCTCCTGAAGGGGATGAAGCTCATCACCATTCGCCAATCCTTCTATGGTCAAAATCTCGGCACCATCCGCCTTGGGTGCCAAGACGAGACAGGAATTCACCGCCTTCCCGTTCATGATGACGGTACATGCACCACACTCCCCAATCCCACAACCTTCCTTTACCCCCGTTAACCCTAGATCCTCCCGCAAAATGGATAAAAGGGTCCGGTTCGCCTTCGTCCTAAGTACAACGGACGTTCCATTAACCACCATCGTGATCTCCACAATTCCATCACCCACACCCTCTTTCTCCATTCCATCCTCCTATGTAATAGAAAGAACAGCTTTATAAGCATCGTGAATCGCATAATAAATCGTTCGAGGTTCCTTCGCGTCGCCGATGACGAAAAGACGATTGGCTTTCCCTTTCAAACGCCTACGGAGAATAGCCTGCGCATGATTTCCCATGGCCAAAACAATCTTCGTTGGCTTCACGAGGAACTTCTTTCCTTCCTTATCTGCCAAGATTGCCCCTTCTTGTGTGATTTCACGTAAAGACATCCGAAGAAAAACTTGAATCTTCTCTTGGGCCATTCGTCTCAAGAGATCCATCCGGGAAATCTCCTCAAGGTCGCCGGCGAGCCGTTCCTCTTTTTCAATCAGGATAACCCGATTTCCAAGAGACTTCAAAAATAAGGCAAGCTCGCAACCCGTTACACCTCCCCCCACCACGAGAACATCTTCATTGCCTTTCGGACAATAACCGTCAAGGCATTCGACTGGTGTTATGATCCGTTCATCCTTAATACCCGGTAAAATGGGAATAGAAGGTATCGAACCCGTTGCAATCACTACCACATCGAGGGGCACATCCACCGATTGAGGATCGAACTCCACCCCGAGCTTCAAATCGATTTTCGACTTTGCAATCTGATTTTCAAAAAAGTTCAAGAGGTCATTGATTCTATGTTTAGTCGGCATCATGGCAAACAATCTTAATTGCCCCCCGATAAACGGCATCTTTTCATACAAAACCACGCGATGACCCATCTTATCGGCCTGAAGGGCTGCCGTGATTCCTGCCGGACCTGCCCCTATTACGGTAACATGCCGCTGCGACGTAGGCTTTTTCCTTTTCCCTATCCGATTCTCTCTCCCCACTTCTGGATTGATGGAACATCCAATATAATCGGTCAAACGATTTCCCAAACAACCTTCGTTGCACGAGATGCAATAGCGAATTTCATCTGTTTTTCCCTCCTTCGCTTTTCTAGGCCATTCGGGATCCGCGATCAACGCCCTTCCCAACGCTACAAAATCCGCCTTGCCCTCTGACAAAATCTCTTCCACCGTATCAGGATAACGAATATTTCCCACTGTAATAACCGGGATCGAAACCACCTTTTTTATCCCCTCCGCGAGATAAACACGCCACCCTTCTTTATAACTCATAGGTTCTAGAATCTTCACCAGGCTTTCATAAATTCCCGCCGATATGTCCAGCGCGTCAACCCCCGCTTCTTCCAAACGGATGGCGATGCGTTTGGCCTCCTCAAGGGTGATACCTCCCTCTACAAATTCATCGGCACTGAGACGGAACAAGAGCGGATAATCCTTTCCTACTGCCCCGCGAATCTTTTCGATAATCCGCAAGGGAAATCGCATACGCCCCTCAAAATCTCCCCCATAGATATCCTTCCGATGGTTCGTATAAGGAGAAAGAAACTGACCGATCAAAAAGCCGTGGGCCCCATGCAACTCAATACCGTCAAAGCCCGCCGTTTTCGCCCTTACCGCAGCCTTAACGAAACGTTCCTCGATCTGCTCAATTTCTTCAATCGTCAGCTCTCTCGGTTTTTCTTTCATGTGTTTGCAAGGAATGGGAGACGGCGCTACCGGCTGGAGTCCCCCTGTAATTTCCCTTGTCGTTTGCCGTCCTGCATGGTGAAGTTGGAGGATAGCGGGAATTTCATGTTTATGAATTGCAAAAGCCAATCGCTTCAACCCTGGAATAAATCGATCATCGGAGATACACAACTGCCGAATCGTATTCTTCCCTCTTGCCCCTTCAACTTGACTATTTTCCACGATGATCATTCCCACACCGCCTCTTGCCCGCATTTCATAATAGGCCAACATCTTTTCCGAAACTTTACCTTCGTAATCCGCAAAGTTGGTATCCACAGGGGCCATAATCAAACGATTCGGAATGATTAACGACCCAATCTGTCCTTCGGAAAATATCCTTGGATAGTTCACAGGCAACTCCTTCTCATCACCCCAACAACTCCTTTCACCCTTTTGCTTTCCATTCCCCGCTCCTTTGATGTATTAGAATCTCTGCCGTGGGAGGGGAAAAATCGGCTTTTTTCGACGCAACTTCTCCGGATACACACTTACCGCCACACCATTTTGAATCTGGACGACAATAGGAGGATGCGCCACATTAGCACCCTCTTCACCAAATCGTATCGTTCCGAAAAAAGTTTCTATCTTCATTTTATGAAGTTTTTCCATCAGCACCTCACGTTTCGTTTCCGTGTAGGGTGGATGAAGCTTTAGGGATTTCAATGCTATTTGCAAAGTTACTGCCGCTGCCGCCGCTGCCGCCTCCACATAATCTGGATGGCGATGATAGGCACGATAGAAATCCTTATCAAAATCAGCAGCGGTTCCGAATACCTCCCCTCTATACGGAAGATCGGCTGTCCATTCCGAGGCAGCGAAGATGTATTCGGCGTTCTTGCCCATTGTCCTCACAAAGTCTGGAGCCGTTGGCCCATAGCTGAAGATCACACATTTCGGGAAAAATTGGATTCTCCTCAAGGCCTTTAGAACATGAATGGCTACTTGGGTATGGGAGCCCACAAGCAACACATCGGGAGATTTTGCCTTAACATGCTTTAACATGGTAGTGTAATCTTCCAATGTAATGGGAAAAAGCTCATAATGAACCACCCTAAAACCCGCTTCCAAAGAGTACTTCTTGAATCCTTCACAAGCAAGAGAAGTAAAAAGAATATCCGTTCCAATAATGGCGACCGTCTCAGGTCTTGGGCGGAAGGTACGTAACATCTCAACGCATCCGCGAACTTCATCGGTCGCTTTTCCCAGCGTCGCGAAAAAATACCGAAACCCCCTCTCAAACAATCGATTCGAACTCGCCCCTCCACACACAAAAGGATACTTATACTTTTCCGAAACGGAACTCGCTGCAAAAACAACACTGCTACCATATCCTCCCAAGAGGAGGTCCACCTTATCCTCCGTAATCAATTTTTCATAAAACCGGGCGCTTAAAGCAGGATTACTCCGATCATCATAAAAGATTAGTTTTACCGGATACCGATCTCCCCCAATCAATATTCCCCCTTGCGAGTTCACTTTTTTCGCCCATAGCTTATACGAATCCAATACACGTTTTCCCGTTTTCGAAAAAAGCCCTGTCAGCGGCAAGGTAAAACCAAGGCTTATTTCTCCCCCCCATGCTGAAAAAACATTCAGTCCCAGCATTCCAAGGAATACAAACACAGCGATTCGTCTTTTCATTCCCTTTTAACCCTATCTTCGCTCGTTTCCCCTACGCCACTTCTTTCCATCTGTCCATTCACCCCCTAAAAGGTAGGGGGACTTACTACCCATGCCACTATTACGTTTTCTTTTCCCTTGTTCGCAAAGCCATGGGGACGAGCGGATGAAAAATAGAAACTGTCGCCCTCCCTGAGGGTGTAGGTCTTATCTTCTATGGTCAATTCCATCTCCCCAGCAAGAATCAGACCAAACTCTTCACCAATATGCGAGTAAAGACCAGAAGATCCTCCACCGGGTTCAATAGTCGTATAAAAGGCTACCATCCTTTTCTTTTGAGAATTCTTGACCATCGCCTGAATATGGGTTTTTCCCCCATCCAAAAATTCTATGTCCACCCTCTCTTCTTTTCTGACTACTACAGGATCTTCCCGTTGCTCATCAATAAAGAAATCGATGATCTGAACATTGAAAACAGAAGCTATCTTCTTCAACGTAGCAATAGAGGGATTGGCATTCCCATTCTCAAGCTGAGAAATGTACGATTCCGTACACCCTGCCTTCTGCGCCACCTGTTTCAACGTCATCCTGTTTGCCTGACGTAATTCCCGTAATTTTCTCCCGATAACATCTACCATTTGATTTCATCCCACATGTGCCAATAGCTTATTTAGGAAAGGAGATTAACTGTCTATTAATTTCTTACATTATATTAAATATCATGTCAAGTTTTATCCTTTCTGATTCCTTCAGGCTCCATTAATCCAAGCGAGTAAGTTACAAGGAAAACCATCCCTTCGTCCACCTTCCCATATAAGATACTTTCCGCAATCATATACATAACTATTCAATATTACAAGCTTTATAACAATACTTCATCTTCGAAAAAAATCTTCCTCCTTTTTTATGTACCAACAACACCACGAGCTTGACAGGCAGCAAGGCTCATGATAGATGGAAGTGAAATCGTAGGCAATAGACAATAGACAGAAGCTAGAAAAGGGATGGTAGGGGTTAATTTTCCATCCCGCGACAAACCAAAAAGAAAGGAGGTGGGAGGAAAAAGAACACAAACGAAGAAATAGGAATGTCCCATTATAAAAGGGAAAGGAGGCCAATGGCTGGGCAGTTATCCCTAGATGGGAGCCCGCAAGTGCGTGTAAAGCAAGAGGAGGAAAAAATGAAAAGCAGGAAAATTTTGTGTATTGCGGCCATCGTCGCAAGCCTCATTTTAACTACTATCATCCCACCCGCCTTCGCAGGGGGAACCATTAAATTAGGAGAAATTAATACCTATAGCAAATTAACTAACTTCACATTTCCCTATCGAAATGGATGGAAGCTCGCCCTCGAAGAAATCAATAAGGCGGGAGGAATTAACGGAAAAAAATTAGAGGTCATCTCACGGGATGATGCGGGGAAACCCGGCAACGCCGTACGTATCGCCAAAGAGCTCATAACAAAAGACAAAGTCGTTTTACTCATGGGTTCCTTTTTCTCCCATGTTGGACTTGCCATTACCGATTTTGCCAAACGAAATAAGGTATTCTACTTAGCGGCAGAACCCCTTTCCGATGCCTTGGTATGGGCAAAAGGCAACCGATACACATTTCGCCTGCGTCCTTCCACTTACATGCAAGCCGCGATGTTGGCGGAAGAAGCGGCTAAAAACCCAGCCAAACGGTGGGCAACCATCGCCCCCAACTACGCCTATGGAAAAGACGCTGTAAAAGCCTTTAAAAAGGTTCTTAAAGCTAAACGCCCCGACGTAAAATTCGTCGCGGAACAGTGGCCGGCCCTTTTTAAAATCAACGCAGGGGCTGAAATCCAAGCCCTTAAACGCGCCAATCCCGAAGCTATCTTCAACGTGACGTTCGGAAGTGACCTGGCGAAATTCGTCCGAGAGGGGAAACTACGGGGTTTCTTCAAAAACAGATTTGTTGCCAGCATGCTCACCGGAGAACCGGAATATCTTGATCCCCTGAAGGGGGAAGCACCGGTAGGTTGGCTCGTCACGGGGTACCCGTGGTACGCCATCAAGACCAAGGCGCACATGAAATTCCTGAAGGCCTATGAAGCAAAATATCATACATATCCACGAACCGGATCCGTCGTTGGCTATGAAATGCTGATGGCCATAGCCCACATGTTGAAAAAGGCAAAATCAACCGACACGGAGAAAATGGTGGATGCCATGGAAGGATTAACCTTCAATGGTGTTTTCGGTCCCATTACCTTCCGCAAGATCGACCATCAGTCCACGATGGGTGCCTACGTTGGCTACACGGCCCTCAAAGACGGCAAAGGAATCATGGTAAAATGGAAATACTGTGATGGTAAAAATTATTTACCGAGCGATGAAGAGGTGAAGAAACTTCGGCCGTAAAACGCACAAACGAGGGGCGTGGTCCTCAACCTGGGGGACTACGCCCCTACCGTATTGGGGATACATACCGTGGGATTCTATATCGTTCAATTTCTAACGGGACTTTCGGATGCCGCTTCCCTTTTTCTGGTTGCAGCGGGACTTTCACTCATTTTCGGAGTTTCCCGTATCGTCAACATGGCTCATGGTTCCTTTTATATGCTGGGGGCCTATATCGCCTACGTCATCATAACCGCCCTTCCTCATACCGCCTTATCCTTTTGGGCAGGTATCGCACTTGCCACCCTCGCCGTGGGTGTTATCGGAGTCATCATTGAGATTTTCCTTTTAAGACGACTTTATCAAGCACCAGAGCTGTTTCTTCTCATGGCAACATTCGCCGTGCTCCTCGTGATTCAGGACCTTGCACGTTGGGTCTTCGGACCTGAAGATTTGATGGGCCCCATGGCTCCTAAACTGGAAGGAAGTATCAACATCATGGGGGCTCTCATGCCCACCTATGATATTGTTCTCATCATTGCTGCCCCTCTAGTACTCGTTTTCCTATGGCTTCTTCTAAACCGGACACGATGGGGCATCCTTGTCCGGGCTGCTACGGAAGACCGTGAAATGCTTGCTGCCCTGGGCGTCAATCAAAAGTGGCTTTTCACAAGTGTTTTCTTCCTTGGATCCCTCCTCGCAGGGTTGGGGGGAGCCATCCAACTCCCCAAAGGGGGAGCAGACCTCCTCATGGACATGAACGTCATTGCCGCCGCCTTCGTCATTGTCGTCGTGGGGGGCATGGGCAGCATTCCAGGAGCCTTTCTCGCCGCCATCATTATCGGAGAGCTAGGTTCTTTCGGAGTTCTCTTTCTCCCCCAAAGCACACTGGTGATGATGTTCCTCGTCATGGCAGTTGTTCTCGTTATTCGACCCTATGGCCTTTTAGGAAAACCCGAACAGGAAAGTGGTGGAAGTGAATCGTTCGAGTCCATTTTACGCCCTGCACCCAAAGCCCTCCGGATAATTGGAGCGATTATACTGGTTGTTCTTATCCTCCTTCCAACCGTTGCGGGCAAATATCAATTGGTTCTCCTCGGTGAAATAGCAATCTTTTCTCTTGCGTGCATGAGCCTTTATTTTATGATGGGACCGGGAGGCATGGTTTCTTTTGGGCATGCCGCTTTTTTCGGGGGGGGAGCCTACGCCGCCGCGCTTCTCGTCCACTATGTGAATACACCCATGAATTTGACCCTACTTCTGGCTCCCATATGCGTGGGGCTTCTTGCCTTGATCATCGGGTGGTTCTGTGTCCGCCTTTCTGGTGTTTACCTAGCAATGTTGACATTGGCCTTTGCTCAAATCTGCTGGTCCATCGTGTTCCAATGGAGCGGTTTCACCGGCGGGGACGACGGCATTCTTGGTATATGGCCTGCAAAATGGGCAAGTAATGAAGTCATTTTCTATTACCTCACCCTCCTCATCTCCATTGGGGGTATCCTTCTCCTGAGGCATCTTTTATTTACCCCTTTTGGCTACACCATGCGGGCATGCCGGGATTCACGGCTTCGGGCCGACGCAATCGGCATCAATGTAACTCGTCATCAGTGGCTATCATTTGCCGTGGCAGGTATGTTTGCCGGCCTGGCGGGTGGCATCTACGTCTTTTCAAAGGGAAGCGTCTTCCCGGATGAAATGTCCATTCCCCGCTCCTTTGACATTCTATTGAGCGTACTGCTTGGGGGAATCGAAAGCATTTCAGGACCTATTGTAGGTTCCACCGTTTTCATCTGGCTCGAGGACAAGATCTCTCATCTCGATTTCTGGCGGTTGATCCTTGGATGTATCTACATCCTCCTGGTCATGGCATTTCCGCAAGGGATTGGTGGTTTCTTCGGTAGCCGTTTCAACCATTACTTTTCCCCCGAAACCGAAAAAATTAACGGGAAAGTATAGAGAATGAAAAAAGTTCTTGAGGTCAGAAATCTTTCAAAATCGTTTGGTGGTGTTCATGCCGTAAACGACGTATCCTTTGATCTCCACGAAGGCCAGCTCCTCGCCATGATTGGCCCCAACGGAGCGGGTAAATCCACGTGTTTCAATCTGATCAATGGTCAGCTAAAACCCGACCGAGGCATTATCAAAATCCTCGGCAAGGACACTCGTGGCATGCGTCCCCGCCATGTTTGGGCGTTGGGAGTCGGGAGAACCTTTCAAATCACCTCTACCTTCTCCTCCATGACGGTTCTCGAAAACGTGCAAATGGTCTTCCTCTCCAAACATCAACGTCTTCGAAACATGCTTCGAAAAACGTCCAAGCTTTTCCGTGAGGACGCCATGGAGCTTCTCCGACTTGTCGGTGTCGAAAAACAATGGAACCGTCCATGTGGCATCCTGGCGTACGGCGACCTGAAGAGGGTCGAGCTGGCCATCGCCCTAGCGAACAGACCCAAACTCCTACTCATGGACGAACCCACGGCTGGTATGGGGACAAAAGAAAGACTAAAATTGATGGAACTAACAGCCAGCATCGTCCGGGAACAATCCATCGGCGTGCTTTTCACCGAACACGACATGGATGTTGTCTTTGGTCATGCCGATCGCATCATTGTGCTTAGCTATGGAAAACTCATCGCAGAAGGAACGCCCAAAGAGGTCCACGGTAACGAGAAGGTAAGAGCAATCTACTTTGGCACCTATGCAAAACCCACTTGTGAGGTTTCAGAGGTAACATCGCCATGAGCGTAAGAGAAAAAGGGTATATCCTACAGATAAACGCCATCAACAGCTTTTACGGGAAAGCCCATATTCTGCATGATTTAAGCTTAGAAATGGAACGAGGAATGGTAGGGGTACTCCTTGGAAGAAACGGTGTAGGGAAAAGTACCACCTTGAAAAGTATTATGGGGATCGTTATACCCAAAAGCGGAGAAATCATCTTCAAAGGAGAACCGATAACGGGTTTGCCTTCCTACAAAATTTGCGCCATGGGGATTGGATACGTACCAGAGGATCGTCGCATTTTCACGGGCCTTACCATCATGGAAAATCTCGAAGTGGGTCGTCGCCCTCCAAGGAAAGGTTTCGAGGCTTGGACTCCCGAACGCCTATTTGAACTCTTTCCAAATCTTGGAAATATGAAAAACAGATTGGGTGGGCAAATCAGCGGCGGAGAACAACAAATGCTCTCTATTGCTCGAACCTTGATGGGCAATCCCGAACTCCTCATCCTAGATGAGCCTTCGGAGGGGTTAGCTCCCGTTATCGTAGATCAATTGGGTGAAACCATAACAAAATTAAAGAAAGAGGGTGTCTCCATTCTCCTTGCCGAACAAAACCTAAATTTCGCCCGATCCATTTGTGATAAAGTCTTCATCGTCGATCATGGTCACATCTGTTTTGATGACGCCATCTGCAACCTCACGGATGAAATTTGTGAACAATATCTCGCCGTTTAGGCGATTAAGGAGAAGCCGTTTTTGCCGTGAAAATCGAATCTATTACGGACATTGCAAAACGCCACATTGAAGAGTGGATCATCACGGGTCGCTTCCAGCCAGGGGAACAATTAAAAGAGGAAGAAATCTGCCAACGGTTGGAAATCAGTCGGCCTCCCGTGCGCGAAGCGTTGAAAGCCCTCGAGGCAACGGGACTCGTTATCAAAAAACCGCGGCGCGGCGTTTTTGTTCCAGAAATGACAGAAAAGGATATTTGGGAGATCTACACCCTCAAAGCGGCGCTCTATGAAATGGCCATCGATCTGGCTCTCCCAAAAATCACCATCAAAGAGATCGCGAAACTGGAATCTCTCATGGAAAAGATGGAGGCGTGTGTCAACAAGGAACCTCCTGATGTCCTCAAGTATCAGAAATATCACCGCTCCTTTCATACCACGATTATGGATGTGGCGGGAAATGGAAGACTCAAAACCATTGCCGCCAATCTTCATAATCAAGTTAGCATGATCAGTTACAAAACCCTTCAAGAAAGGAGGCATTACCTCTCGTCCCTCCGCTATCATCGAAAAATTCTTCAAGCTATCAAAGAGAGAAATAGTGAATATGCAAGGCAACTGACCAAAGACCATGTCTTGAGTGCCTTGGATGCTTTAACGCATTCCCTACCCGAACAATTCCACCAAAAAACACAGGCAAAAGGAACACTCTAATATCCTTCCCCACTATCCCTTTTCCCTTTTCCCTTTCTCTGAGAGACATTTTTACATCTTGACACGTGAAAAAATCCTATGTTAGAAGCCCTAGATAACGGATAAATTTAAAAAGGAGGTCAGAATGGCAATATCGGTGAAAATCGCTGAAGCAATGGAAGCATCATCCTGGATTCGGAAGATGTTTGAAGAAGGCGCCATGTTGAAGAAACAAAAAGGGGAGGAAAATGTCTTCGATTTCACCCTCGGCAATCCGATAACAGAACCGCCAGAGGCCTTCAAAAAGAAACTAAAAGAGCTTGTGGACAATGACACACCCGGAAGCCACGCCTATATGCCGAACAGCGGATACCCATGGGTGCGGGAGAAAATCGCGGCATACCTTTCAAAGGAAACGGGGATCCCATATACAGCCAACCACATCGTCATGACCGTTGGGGCGGCGGGAGGCCTCAATGTCATACTCAAAGCGCTGATGGACGAGGGCGATGAAATCCTCACCTTCGCTCCCTTTTTTGTGGAATATCGTTTCTATGCCGACAATTTCAACGGAATACTCAAACCTATCCCTACAACGGAGGAATTTCTACCGGATCTCAAGAAGCTGCAAGAGGCCATCACACCCAAGACGAAAGCCCTCATCATGAACTCTCCCAACAATCCCACGGGTGTTGTCTACACAGAAACGATTCTCAAAGACCTCGCTACCACCCTTACCGAAGCATCCAATAAGATCGGAAAGCCTATCTACCTTATATCCGACGAGCCTTACCGGAAAATCGTTTTCGAAGGCATGAAAGTTCCGTATCCGAGTAGATATTACAACGATACCATTCTTATCACCTCCCATTCCAAAGATCTTTCCTTGCCCGGAGAACGGATAGGGTATCTTGCACTCCATCCCCATGCCACAGATGCCGACACCCTATCTGCCGCTACCAATTTCACCAACCGTATTTTGGGTTACGTCAATGCCCCCGCCCTAATGCAGCGGGCCATTGCTGACCTCCAAACGGAACCCGCCGACGTGGAAGGATACCAACGAAAAAGGGATCTGTTCTATCCGGCGCTGATTTCTTTCGGATACGAATGCGTCAAACCGATGGGGGCCTTCTACCTCTTTCCCAAAGCCCCAGGTGGTGATGACGTAGCCTTTATCCAGCACCTCAAAAATTTCGACATACTCGCCGTACCGGGCTCCGGATTCGGGGCCCCAGGCTATTTCCGGATAGCGTATTGTGTCAAAGACTCGGTGATAGAGCGATCACTGGATGGCTTTAAAAAAGCGATTGAGAGTTATCGCTAATATCTTCAAGGAGCAAGGCAGCAACGATGCGTCGAGACGGAAGAGAAGCAAACGAGCTGCGTCCCATTTCCTTTGAACGTTCCATCGTGAAATACGCGGAAGGATCCGTTCTCGTCAAGTTTGGTGACACCCACGTCATCTGCACGGCTTCTATCGAAGAAACGGTTCCTCCCTTCCTTCGAGGCTCCGGCCAAGGATGGATAACGGCGGAATATGCCATGCTCCCCCGCGCGACGCAGACCCGAAAAGCGAGGGAATCGGTAGGGAAAAAACCGAGCGGTCGCACCATGGAGATTCAGCGGTTAATCGGTAGAAGCCTCCGCTCCATCATGGATTTGAGTCTTCTGGGAGAAAGAACCATCTGGATAGACTGTGACGTCATTCAAGCCGATGGCGGCACGCGGACAGCGTGTATAACGGGAGGGTGCCTCGCCTTGTATGACGCCTTAAAGACACTACAACATTACGGCATCTTGGGAGATTTCCCCATGACGAACATGGTAGCCGCCATCAGCGTAGGCATCGTGAACGACACCATTCTTCTCGATCTCGACTACGAAGAAGACTCCAACGCCCAAGTGGACCTCAATCTCGTCATGACCGATCAAAAGAAGCTCGTCGAGATTCAGGGAACCGCCGAAGGCATCCCCTTCGACAGACATCAACTGGACGCCATGATCTCTTTAGGCGAAAAAGGAATCGAAGAGTTGATCGCTCTTCAGAAGGCCGCTCTTGATATTACGTAATATGCAACGATCTCTACTCGTCGCCTCAAACAACCAAGGGAAGATCCGAGAAATCAAAGATGCCCTTCAACCCGTATTCACCACTATCCTCTCTCTCAAAGAGGTAAATATATTTATCTCTCCGGAAGAAACAGGCAACACGTATCTGGAAAATGCCTTAATCAAGGCGAAAGCGGCCGCCGAGTTCTGGAACGATTGGATCTTAGCCGATGATTCGGGATTGGAAGTCGAAGCACTTCAAGGACAACCCGGGCTCTTTTCCTCACGGTTTGCGGGAGAAAACGCCACAGATCAAGAAAACAACGAAAAGCTTCTATCCCTTTTGAAAACCACCCCCCCCAACAAAAGGGCTGCCCGGTTTCGATGCGTGGCCGTGCTGTACCACGGGGCCACCCATCAGTTCTTACACGCCGAAGGCATCTGTGAAGGTGTAATTACCTTGGCCCCCAAAGGGGAAGAAGGCTTCGGATATGATCCCCTCTTCCTCCTTCCTTCCCTTGGCCGGACAATGGCGGAACTCTCTTTTGAAGAAAAAATGACTCTGAGCCACCGAGCCAATGCCTTACAAAAACTGAAAGAGTTGATAGAAGTCCATAAAATCTTTAACTAACCCCTCACCACAGTCGTTTCAATAACCCTTCCTCATCCACGTCATCGAGCTGTTCCGTTTTCAGGTATTCCTCGGCGTATTTCTTATAGATCCCTGATCGAACGAAAAGGACAAACAAGGCCGCATCCAAGTGACCCTCTTCAACCATGGACGCCATGATGCTCAATGTCTTGGAGAGGGTTTCGCCCTTCTTGTAAGGCCTATCGGAAGCGGTCAAGGCCTCAAACACATCCGCAATGGCCATGATCCTCGATGGGATGGAGAGGTGTTCCCCTTTCAGTTTCCTAGGGTATCCTGTCCCCCTAAGCGTTTCATGGTGGGTGCCAGCATATTCCGGAATCTTTGCTAAAGGATCGGGATAGGGTAGTTGTTCCAGCATTTCGATGGTCATGATGATATGCTCGCGAATCTTGAAAACGTCCTCGGGTGTAAGAGTCCCCCGCTCGATAGACAAATTATACAATTCTCCGAAATTGTAGAGATACTTCGGAACCTCCAATTTGAATCCCTTTTGACGATACGTCTCCACATCAAAGTCAAGACGCGGAACAAGATGTTCAGGACGATCCGACAGAAGAGGTTCCACCACCGGCAAAGAAGGTTCCGCAACCCCACCAAAAAGTTGCTCTTCCCTGTCCGAAATTCCCAATCGATTGCTAAAATGTCGGATCCAGGTCCGTTTAGCAATAGCACGCAGCCGCCTCTTTTTCGCCTCATCCATAAATTCGCTTCCCATATTGCACCGCGCCACGAAAGCGAAGTCCTCCAAAAGGCGCTTATGTTCATCTTCCCGCCATCTTTCAAGGGTTTCTTTGTCCTCACCCGCTATTAAACGCTGATAAAAAGCAACGTCCACATCCCGCCACAGGACTTCAAAACGAGTCCTGATTTCATGGATACGATTGTAAATCGTCTCCAGTCTCGTCGCCTTATCCACCACAAATTCCGGCGTCGTAATCTTCCCGCAGTCGTGGAGCCATGCGCCCATCTCAAAGGCCTTCCAATCCTCTTCCTTTTCGAAATGAAAAGAGCGAAACGCCCCTTCATTCGAGGCATGGGCCGCTTTTGCCAACTCCAAAGCAAGAACAGGGACCCGTTTGCAATGGCCTCCTGTATACGCCGACTTGGCATCAATAGCACCTGCAATCAACTTAACAAAGGATTCTATCATGTTTTCCAATGATTTCTCATAATTCTGGATGCTTCGAGACATGGATATCAGTGATTCAGACACTTCAACCAGCTCAACGATACGTGTTCGCACAGGCTGCACGTCATCGAAACGACGTTCTTTGACCTTTATGTTCTCTCTCATCAGGGCCTTGATGGGACGAACAATGCGGGAAGTCGTAAAAACAGTGAGAGGGATACTTAAAAGCAAGACAACAAAGGCCGCCCCGAATGCACAAAGGGTGTTTTGTACGTACGGCTTCATCATCACAGCGGTTTCGACACTCATTCCCAAATACGTCGAGCTGCCCAACCCGTTTGGGATGTTCATAACCATGGCATACGTACGTCGCCCTTTTTCTCTCAGTGAAAAGACTTTCTGAAACATCCTCTTGCGATATATAGTGGAAAATAGAATATCCGTTTCATCCGTGCCATCGGAGGAGGCTATCAGAATTTCCCCTTCTTTGAATATCTGTACCCTTGCCGTCGGGGCAAAAACTTGCTCCCGCAGAAATGCCTCTACCCCCTCCAACGTAAAGTCAATGGCAACAACACCTCTGCTCTTCCCAACCTTTTTTGAATAGGTAATTCCTTTCTTCTTAGTACTCTGAAAAAGATAAGGGATACTTCGAACAACATCAGTATGCCTGTTCGCTAAGACATACCAAGGGCGTTTTCTTGCATCGTAGGAGGTTGCCTCCTCTTTCCGACTCAATAAACGCATCTTGAAATCATAATAATCGGTTCGCCAGATCCGTTTCCCATCTCTTCTAAAGACCCTAACCAGTATCCAGCGCGTCTTCGCCGGCGCCTCAAACACCGTCCTTTCGAATGTGGGTTTATAATTGATAACTTCAAAGATATCGCCATTGGGATACCCCACATACATGGAATAGATATACGCCAAATGAGACATGGTACGGATGAAACGATAAGCATTTCCTGGAACCGTATCTATAGGAGGCTCTTCCACAACCTCAGGGTAAAGCTCCATTTGATAAAGGATGTTTCGTATCAGACGGTCATTGCTCTCCAAATGAATCGCAACTCTTTGGGCAATATGTCGGAACGTTCTGCTTGTCGCATCCAACACGATTTGGCGATTAAAATGATACTGCAATAAAAGAAGAACCCCTGTTATAAGGGCTATAACGGCAACAAAATTCGTCAGGATATTGGTCCGTAAGGTAATAGCCTCGCGAAATAACTTCCTCATTGATTCTATTGTATCTCTTCTCTATAAAGAAGTCCACTTCTCACATCTCCTGCCTTTCCAAAAGCAGAATAACCCTCCGGAAGAAACGAAATTTTCTTAACCTTTGAGAGGGAACCATTTCCAAACCACTAAGTTTAGTCGGTTTCGTCAATCTGGTTCATCTGGTTTGAGCCACCATCGGGTCGGATCTGTTCGATTTCTTTCTCTCATTGGGTTTCGTCAACTATCTCACTGCCTTCTCTTTCTACTTATCACTTCCCAACTCGTCACGGCCTTCCCGCCTTCAGCTTGGAGCTTCAGGCCTTCTCCAACCACGATCAACGAACCGAGATCCTTAATATATCGGACCGGGGAATCGATACCCCCAAACCCTTACCTCAGATTTTCTTCACATCAAAAAAAAGGAGAGGTAAAAACACCCTCTCCTTTCCATAAATAACAATTCCCGGCGGCGTCCTACTCTCCCACACGGTCGCCCGTGCAGTACCATCGGCGCTGGAGGGCTTAACTTCCGTATTCGGGATGGGAACGG
>Ga0256914_1001621_pt1 | contig 19901 bp, 13 predicted proteins | sample HulkmetaG_FD_191571 | JGI IMG/M metagenome (GOLD analysis project Ga0256914, IMG submission 191571) | Hydrothermal chimney microbial communities from Main Endeavour vent field at the Juan de Fuca Ridge, Pacific Ocean - Hulk | ecosystem: Environmental > Aquatic > Marine > Hydrothermal vents ... | reverse complement strand
ATTGGGACGAACGCGGACCGTCGAATATTGGCGGAAGAACACGGGCCGTTATTGTGCATCCTAAAAATCCCGACGTTTGGTGGGTGGGGGCCGTTGGCGGCGGCGTTTGGTACACGCAAGATGCCGGGCAAAGCTGGACGTGCCAAACCGATCATTTACCGGCTTTGGCGGTGTGTGCCCTGGCCATTTGCGATTCCCAGCCGAACGTTCTTTACGCGGGTACCGGCGAAGGCTTTTACAACTACGATGCCATCGTGGGAGACGGCATTTTTAAAACAACGGACGGCGGGCAAAGCTGGACACAGTTGGCAAGCACTGCCGAGAATTATGACTTTCGTTATGTGAACCGCATTGTGGTGCATCCGTTCCATCCCGACACCCTTTTGGCCGCCACCAAAACCGGTGTCTTCCGTTCGCTGGACGGCGGGCAGAGCTGGGAAAAGGTGTTCGACAACGGGAAAAACGTCCAGCAAATTGTTTGCAATCCTTTGAATTTTAATTCGCTTTTTATTACGGTTTGGAAGTCGGGAATTTACAAATCGACCGATATGGGTAACCAATGGCAGTTTGTCAGTGATTCCATTCCGAAGCCCACGCGTATCGAAGTGGCTGTTGCGCGCAGCGATACCAATTTTGTTTACGCCGCTGCCGCCGATACTACGTACGGTGTACTGGGCCTTTTTAAATCCAGAGACGGCGGAAAACATTGGATCGACCTCGGCGACTCGGTTAATTGGCTGCATTCACAAGGCTGGTACGACAATGCCATTCTGGTGCATCCTTTCGATCCGGAAATCGTGTTTGTCGGCGGAATCGATATCTACCGCATTAGCACCCAAAACGATGTGGCCGTGTACCGGCGGTTGACGGCCTGGTACAATTCCAATAATTATGCCTACGTACATGCCGATCAGCACTGTTTCGCGGTAGTGCCGCAAAGCGATAGTACCTTCGGCCTGGTGGTTACCAATGACGGCGGCGTTTTCTATTCCTACAACGGAGGAAATGCCTGGCAAAACAAAAACAACGGTTTTAATGTAACGCAGTTTTACGATGCGGATCGCAACCCGGCTGCGGATCAGTACATCGGCGGGACGCAGGACAACGGAACTCTGCTCTCTCCCGTAAATCCCAACAAAAACACGGCCTGGGAAAGCAAGATTGGGGGTGACGGCTTCGATTGCGCATGGGACGATGAAAATCCCGATATTGTCTTCGGTACGATTTACGATTCTCAAATCTACAAATCCATCTCCGGGGGCGACTACTTCGGCCAGTTGAGCAATCTCCCCGAAAGTCATATTTTCCACACACCGTTGGTCATGGACCCGCATAACAGCAAAAAGCTGATCACGGCCTCGGACACCAACAAAGTTTACATTACCTGGGATAGCGGTCAGCATTGGCAACCGTTCGATGTAAATTTAGGCGGCTACCGGTGGATTCGCATCGCCATTTCCGAAAAAGATTCCAATATTGTTTGGGTTGCTTCCAGTTCTCACTACATCAATGTTTCCACGGACGGCGGGCGGCATTTCCAAACGGTCACCAATCCCGATCCCGATTTGAATGCGTATTTGACCGGCATTGCCACCTCTCCGTTCGATAGCGCTACGGCTTTGGCCTTGTTCGGAATTTACGGCTACGGCAAGATTTTTCGTACTACCGATTTGGGCCAAACCTGGCAAGATATTACCAATAACCTGCCGGAAATAGCGGTGCACTGTGCCGTGTACATGCCGTACGATTCCGCTCAAATTTGGATCGGTACGGATTTAGGGGTGTTCATTTCGTACAATAACGGGCAAAGCTGGAAATATTCCAACCAGAACCTGCCGGCCGTGGCGGTTCGAAAAATGAAAATTGTGGGAGATCAAATCGTGGCGGCGACGCATGGTCGGGGCGTGTGGACAGTAACCAACGACACGTTGGTCACTTACAATTTACCCACGGAAGCGCCGCTCCTGGCCGATTTGCCGTTACCCAATCCCAATACCGATACCCTGAAAATCGGCTTTACACCGCGCGGTACTTATGATTCATTAAAAATCGTCATTAGCGGGCAGACGGTAGAAACCTTTTACCGGATTAATGCTTACCACGATACCACTTATTATTACAAAGTACACTGGCCGCAAAGTTTGCAGGTTCATGTGGACGGTTACAAAGACGGGAAGGTTTATCCTTCCGAAACGCGCAGCCTGGAAATTTTTGCGCCGGTCGATAGCCTGTTTGCCGACTTCGATCAGGGTGAAAATCCCTTTGAAGGCGATTTAACTCCGCAAACGGATTCCGGTTTCGGTTCTGCAACGCTGGACAGCGACCATCCCTATCAAAACGGTAAGGAGTACTTTGCGCGTCTCAAATTTCCGTTGGTCGTTTCCGACAGCACGATTTTGCGTTACCGGGACATTGCGGTTATTGAACCGGGAGATCCGGGATTTTACTATCCCTATCCGCAAATGTGGGATTACGTGACCGTGGAGGGCAGTGCCGACGGAGAGACCTGGCAAGTTTTAATAACTCCTTACGATTGTCGTTTGAATTCCGAATGGGAGAAAGCGTTCAAAGAAAAACGCGCGCCCGATGCGCAGTCTTTTGTGCAACACGATACGCTTTTAAGCACGATTTACACACCGGGAACCAAAATTTACGTGCGTTTTCATCTGCATGCGGATGGTGCGACCAACGGTTGGGGCTGGGCCATTGACGATGTGTTTTTGGGGCAAGGAAAACTCACGGCCATCGGCTCTTCCGCCCGGCCGGTTTATTCCTTTAATTTAATAGGCAATTATCCCAATCCGTTTAATCCGGCAACGACCATTGCCTTTACATTGGACAAAACGGCGCCGGTTTCGCTGACCGTTTACAATGCTCTGGGACAAAAGGTGCGCCGCCTTTTGACGGGTAAGGTTCTGTCCGGCGGAAGCGTACACAAAGTGCGCTGGAACGGAATTGATGATGCCGGCCGCCCGGTAGCCTCGGGAGTGTATTTTTATCGTTTGCAAAGTAAAAATAGGATTGCAATTCGTAAAATGATTTTGCTAAAATAACAAGACATTTGCTCGATTCTTTCGTGAATTGTATTAAAGGAGCGTGAAAAAAGATAGTTCGGGTAATAAATAAACTTTGTTTTTTACCTTGATAATAATAAAATATTTCTATATTTTTGAATGAAAGCTAATATTTATTAAGAAGTGCGGAATGAGACTCAAGCGGCTTTTAATTTTTATCTTCCTTTTAATATCGGTTCCTCTTTGGGCGCAAAGAGCTACCGGGAAAATTACCGGTACGGTCTTTCGGGTTGATACCGATCAGCGTCTTGCCAACGTCATCATTCGCATCGAAGGCAAAAATATTTCCACCAAAACCGATAACGACGGAACATTTTTGCTGAACAACATCCCGCCGGGGAAGTATTATCTTACCCTCATTAGAAAAGGTTATTATTCGCTGGTCCTTCCCGAAGTAAAAGTGAGCCCGAACAAAATTACGCAGTTGACCATTCAGATGTACCCGGGTGACCCCAAAGAATTTCTTTTTCTGGAAATCGGCGGCATTCAGGTAACGGCCAATCGCGATTTGATGCCTCAGGAACCGGAAACCGTGCAAAGCATCACCAGCGGCGAAATCGAACACATGCAGGCTACCAGTCTGGCCGATGTGCTGGACATGATTCCGGGCAATGAAAAGTCGACCAATTTGGGCCTGGGACAAAAACAAAATATCAATCTGCGCAATTTGGGCGATCAGGGTTCGGCTTTCGGTACCAAAATTATTCTGGACGATGTGCCCATGTCGAACAATGCCGATTTGCAAACCGGGGTAGGAGTTAATTACGGGACAAAGGTAACCAGCTCTGCGGGCAATGAATACGACTTGCGCGAAATTGTGGCCGATAATCTGGAGAAGGTAGAAGTACAATCCGGAGCGACCTCGGTGGAATACGGCGATAATACGGCCGGTGTTATTGTTGCCCGCACGCGCAGCAAAAATGTGCCCACCCGTATTAAATTGAAAAACAATCCCGATACCAAAGAAGCCAACCTGATGGGCAGTTTCCGGCGCTGGAAAACCGACTTCGTGTACAATTTTAACTACGGTTACAGCGAACGCGATATTCGCATCAAAGGCGATGAATTTCATCGTCTGGTAGGTAATCTTAAAGCGAGTAATTCCTTCTTTAACGATGCGTTGCAATTGCGGCAGAGCATTCGTTACGCGCGGAAGATCGAAGAAGACAACGATGCCTCCGATCCCAATCGAACCCGGGCTTACAATCGCGACTATCACATTACCTATTCTCAGCAATTTAACTGGCATCTCAATAAAAAGACGCATTTCTATTTGCGCAATTATCTGGATTACAAACACCGTAACAGTTGGCGCCACAAACTGGAAACGCGCGATTTGGGTTACGCTACCAATTTAACTCATCCGGGAACCATTGAGGGAATTTTTGCCGATCCGGTCTATTTTTCCGATGTGCGTACCATCGGTGACGAGTGGGCCTACGGATTGAAAGTAAAAGGAAACTATCGCTTTTTTACCGGCAAGTTGCTGCATCGTATTTTGGCCGGGGGAGAGTATCAAAAAGAGTGGAACAACGGTCCAGGTAAACAATTCGATATTTTGTACCCACCCAATGGCGGCGGGCATGTGCGCCCCCGTTCGTTTAGTGATATTCCCGGAATTTCGCAATTGGCGCTTTTCGCAGAAGACCGCATTACCGGACGGTTGGTATTTCCCTTTACGCTGGATTTGGGTTTGCGCATCGATAGCTACAATCCGACGACCTTCAATCCGTTTAATGTCATCAAGGGCGACGATGCTTTTGAGGCGCGGCAGGGAACGTTTTTAAATCCGCGTTTGGGAGCTAAAATCATCGTCCGTCGCGGAACGCATCTGCGCGCTTCTTACAGTAAAGCCTCCAAAACGCCGGGCCTGTCTATGATTTACCCCGAAAAATTTTATCTGGACGTTAATGATATCGGATTGAAACATGAAACCTTACCCGACGGCCGTGATACGACCATTACCGTACCTTTAATTACCACCTACGTGTACGATCGTACGAACAAGAATTTAAAAGGATATCAGAGCACCAAGTACGAAGTGGGGCTCGATCAAAAACTGGGCAAGTTTGCCTTTTCGCTCATCGGCTACATGCAAGAAACGCGTGACATTCCCTCGACGCGATCCGTACCGCTTGTCTATTCCCGTTACCAGTGGCCCAACTGGCCCAGCGATTTAAACAAAACGGAAATCGAAAAAGTGGTGCTGGCTTCTTCGGGCTATCGTAAGTCGGAGAATGTGGGCTGGGTGAAAAGTAACGGAATCGAGTTTATGTTACGCTCGCACCGCATTCGTAAATTGAATATGCGGTTTTGGGTGAGTGCCGCCTACATCTTCAGCCGTACCGGCTCCGATGAAAATACTTTGACCTATGCTTCGTCTGCGCGAAAATTTCATGCCGGCGATACTTTAAACAGCGGGTGGGTGGTGCCCGAAGATATGACCATTATCCCTATGTATCGTCCCTTTTCCAGTTGGCGGCAAAAAACGGTAATTAATTACAAGATTGACTACATTGCCAGACCTTTGGGAATTTGGCTGACGTTTAAGGCCCAACAGGTTTTGTGGGATCGTTATTTACAAATTGCCCATCCCACAATTCATGCGGCTGCCTATTACAAAGACGGACAGATCGTACCAATTGACGAACAAACTTCCACGGCGATGGGGCTGGATCGTTCATTTAGCGAATATAATACCACGGTAGACAAAAGCAAGCCAAACGACAAATGGTTGTTTAGCGTGGTGGTGAGCAAATCGCTGTGGAAGGGCGCGGAAATTTCTTTGTTTGTAGACAATATTTTTAACGATCGCGCCTATTACCGCAATCGTCTGGGAAGCTATTCCGCGCGAAATCCCGAAATGTTTTGGGGAATTGCTTTCAGTAGCAAATTAGACCATTTGTTCGGGGGCAGAAGGTAGGAGGTGGATGAGATGCAAAATACGAATTTGAAATTTCGCCTGCCCTGGCTAAAATTGTTTTTTCTGCTGGGAGGACTGGTTCTGCTTTTTCCGCTGAATCGTTGTGCCCGGCAAGCCCCGACAGAAACCGACGGAAGTTTGAGCCTGCGTTTAATTGTGGCCGATCAGAGCGGCTTGATTCCGGTAAAGGAAAGTTTGGGATATGCCCCGGTTGCCGGTGCAAAAGCCGAATTAAAATCGCGTAATTATTACGAATCGCCTTCTACCCCAAAAACGTACCATGCCGTATCCGATAGTGACGGGGTGGTATTGTTTAGCGGGTTGCCCCTCGGAGAGTACACGCTTACCGTGCAGAAAACCGTTCCCATTGTGGATCCCAAAGGTGACGAAGACAGCATTACCGTGCGCGGCAATAAAATCGTTTCGCTGTTTGAACCTGCGGTGACCGACACAGTAAAGGCCAAGCTGGCCAGTAAATCGGCGCTGGTAATTAACGAAATTTATTACGCCGGGCCCAAAAATAACGCCTATTACTTTTACGATCAGTTTGTTGAACTTTACAACAGTGCTGATACGACCGTTTATCTGGACGGATTGATTTTGTGCCGGGGCCGTGGGTACCATAATCCCAAGATGGATTCGCTGGATTACGTACAGGTGATTTACGTTTATCAGTTTCCGGGCGTGCCCAAAACAGGTCGCGATTACCCGGTGGCGCCGCACCAGTTTGTGGTCATCGCGCAAGACGCCATCGACCACTCGCAATTCATCAAAACGGCATTGGATTTGTCGAATGCCGATTGGGAATTTTACAATCCTTACTACAGCGAGATTGACAATCCGGCGCCGAATGTGGTTAATGCGATCCCCGACAATTCGACCGATTTCATGATCAATCTGGTGCACGATTTTGTTATTCTTGCCGACGGCAGCGATTACTACCCGGGTGAAGTTTCGGAGCACGGCTATCAGTATTATCACGTGCCCATTCGCACCATTCTCGATGGGGTGGAGTACAGTGCCAATCCCAATAAATTAAAAGAATTGACCAATCAGGTCGATGCCGGTTTCGCCGGAGTGGGCATTAGCAAATACAGTGGCAAGTCCACGGAACGGCGGCGGCCCGGCTTTGATACCAATAACAGCAGTCTGGACTTTATTGTCCTGGATCATCCAACACCGGGGTACAGCCACGAATGAATAGACGGAGCCTTTTCGGAATTGCGTTAAGTTTATTGCTGCTTTCTTTAACTTTTGGCGGAGATTTCGAAGTAACGCCCGGCGGGCAACTTACCGCCTGGCAGTGGCAATCTGCACAAATCAATTTGTACGAATACGCCCGCAACTCCGCCTGGCTTCAGGAAAACGATTCTACCAACTGGATGATCATATCTACGCATAGCGACAATTCCTGGGGAGATTTGCGTCGTTTTTGGGATCCCTACGGAGAATATCGCAATGCTCTGACGTTTTCCGGGCAAAAGCATATTTCGCCCACGCAAACATTTTACGGAGCCATTACCTATCGCTACGATTACGTCAGCCGCATGAATCAGGCTATCGACATTCAACCCTATGCTCTGGATCCGTTTGTCATCAGCGATTCGACCGAAGGAGATTTTTCCTTTAACGGCCCCACGGTCCATGTGGTGTACGGCCAGCAAATTTCTTCGCGCCTGTGGTGGGGCATGGGGTTGGATTACGGCATTTACCGCGGATTAAAGAAAGTTTATTCCATGCCCGAGATTATTCGTCGTAAAATTAAATTAGATGTGAGCCTGGCTTACCAGCTTAATAGCCATTTTACCTTCGGACTTTCGGTTCGTCCTTACGACACGCGGGACAATACCAAAATCGTCAAACAACCCGACGGCACCGAACCGTTGATTTTGCGCTATCGCGGCGAACAGGTTTTTACCGCGGTGGTGAGCAAAAGCGATCGTTTTGCCATTTACAACGGAACGGAATGGCAATCGCAGGTGATGGTCGAATTTTCCCGTTTGCGCGGAATGCTTGTGCTGGGTTACTATTATCGCTGGACGGAAGTGTACGATAATGAACGTTTGCGTTTACACGACGGATTTTATCAGGGAGAGCACTATTATGTAAATACCCTGTGGCGTTACGCTTTGAACGAACAAAAAAATTCTTTTGTGACGCTGGGTTACCGTTTCCGGTACATTGGCGATTGGGCGGAAGAACCGGTTAAAAAGTGGGCGATTTATCGCTCTTTTCAACGCAGGCATCAGATGCGATTGGGGCTTTTCAAGACGCTTCATTCGTCACCTTTTGCCGTGTATGCGGATGGTGTGTTCGATTACTGGTTGCCCGATCGGCGCGATTATTTGGCGCACCTGTACCGCGAAGCTTCCATCAGCAATTTGCAAATCACAGCGGGCGGCCTGTGGCACGTAAATCCTTATTTTACATTGCAGGCCGGGGTACGGTTCGATCAATATCGCGAATCGGCGGTCTGGCATTATTTTGGTGATTTTAAGAGTTGGGGCGGGGAATGCAAGGCCTCGTATCGTTACGGCGCAAAGCTGTTTCAGGTTTATTTGCGCTACGGAAAGGAGCAAAGTTCTGTTTCCGATTTTACGCGAAACGGGGTGATTTTTGGAGTGCGCTTAAAACAAACATTGTAACAAGCTTCCCCGCAAAATGCGGACAATAAAATTTAAGGTTAATCAACTTAAGGAGGTACTTTTATGAAACGTTTGTTAATGTTAACACTGGTCTTCGGTCTGGCCGGATTGTTATTTGGCCAGTCCTGGCAAGTGGTCAAAGAGGGGGATATGGAATACTATCCCAATTCCGGCTACTTCTTTAATGCCGACACCGGCCTTTATGTCGGTCAAAACGGCGCTGTAATGATGACCACGGATGGCGGACAATCCGGCGATTTAGTTCGCATGCCCGGTGAAGATGATCCGAGCTGGACGGATGTGGATTTTGCCAACGATATGGTCGGCTTTGCCTGCGGTAAAGACGGTTTTATCTTCAAAACGAGCGACGGCGGTTACACCTGGACCGAAGTAGGCGATACCACCAATTACACCTTTGATTTGTTCAAAATTTCGGTGGTCGATGAAAATACCGTTTATGTTGCCGGTTCCAAGGGCGTTTTAAAAACGACTGACGGCGGTGCAACTTGGACGCAAGTTGACTATTCGTTCGAAGTTTCCGGCAGGGTGCAAAAATTGGATGGCGGCATTGCCTTTTGCGATGCCAATGTCGGTGTGGTTGCTACCAGTGCCAACAAAGGTGCTACCTGGTACACCCATGACGGAGGCACGACCTGGACGTTGGTTCAGCTTACCTTTCCGGCCGGAACCACCAGTAAACGTTTTTATGATGCGGCTGCTTATGGCGATTCGACCATTGTGTTAGCCGGCTATCATTTTTGCATTTTCCTTTCGGAAGACGGCGGAAAAACCTACCAGCAAATCAATACCAATTACACCAGCGAATTTAAATATCTGAAATCCATTCAAATGCTCGACGAAAACACCATTGTGGCCGGTGGCAAGGACGGCCATGCTTTTATGACGCAGGATAAAGGGGCCAACTGGGCGGATATTTCCATCCCGGCAGCTCACACGATACAATTTGTCTATTTTCTCGATGCCAATACCGGTTACGTATTCGCTGCGGACGGCCAGTGGTTTAAAACTACGGATGGCGGGGCTTCTTACCAGCCGTTGTTAGACTGGCCCAATGTGGATTTTAAGGGATTGGCGATCTCGCCGGATGATAAAATTGTGGCTACCTGCTTCCGCGGCGATATGACCGTATCCTATGACGGTGGCTGGAACTGGACCTATCCCGACAATCACTTCACCGGTGGGGGAAATACCCTGTATGCCGTTGATTTTGCCAATGAAAATTTGGCCATTGCCGGTGGCTATCACGGCGATATGTACCGCACAACCGATGGCGGCCAAACCTGGACGCGTGTTGATAATCCCATGGCTACCGACGGCAAAAGTATTTATGCCGTTCGTTTTATGGATGAGAATACGGTGTTTGCCGCCGGTTCCAAAGGCTACATCATTCGTTCTGATGACGGCGGGCAAACCTGGAGCAAAATCGGATGTAGTGAAACCAACTCGATTTATGATTTGTGGGTAGTGAGCAGCAAACAAATGCTGGCTGCCGCTTCCAGCGGTAAATTATTGGTTTCCACGGCCGCTCTGGATTCGTTTTATTTAAAGAACGATTATGGCTCCATGAATTTGCGCGGAGTCGAATTCAAGGGTGATAACGGTGTTGTGGTGGCGACCAAAGGTTACATTTTCCACACCACACTGGCCAACTGGGATACCCTGACACAGGTTTTTAAAGAACCGGACGGCGACGACTTTTTTGGTGTGGCTTTTGTTAACGATACACTGGTTTACGCCGTTGGTGAACACGGAAAGATTTACTATTCTACGGATGCCGGTTTAAACTGGGTCAAAGACGACAGTGTGACAAACCTGCAATTGGAACGTGTGAAATATGCCAATAACAAGTTGTGGGTAGTCGGAGCCGACGGTATTGTTTTGAAAAAAGATTTTCAGCCGCAAATGGCTACGACCGGTTTGTACATCAACGAATTTATGGCCAGCAACGATTCGGCTTATGCCGACGAATACGGCGAATACGACGACTGGATTGAAATTTACAATGCCAATGATTATGATGTTAACATCGGTGGTATGTACATTACCGACGATTTAAGCGATCCCACGGCATACCAAATTGCCGATTCGGTACCGGGAAAAACAACCATTCCCGCCAAAGGCTTTTTGGTATTGTGGGCCGATAAACAGCCGGAAGAAGGTGTGCTGCATGTGGGCATTAAATTAAGCGGTAAGGGTGAACAAATCGGTCTGGTCGAAATGTTCGAAGGGCAGCCGCGTTTCATCGATTCGCTGACCTTCGGCAAGCAGACCACCGACATTTCTTACGGTCGCAAAGAAGACGGCGGCAGCGAATGGGTGTTCTTCTCCAAATCCACCCCCGGAGAAACCAATGCCAACGGTATTATTGTAAGTGTAGAGCCGGTTACCGGACAGGTGGTAAGCGAATATTCCTTAAGCCAGAACTATCCCAATCCGTTTAACCCGACCACGACCATTGAATTTTCGCTGAAAAAAGCAGGGCACACCACTTTGACGATTTACACGGTTACCGGACAAAAAGTGGCTACGTTAATCGATAAAAATATGAAAGCCGGTAAATTTAAGGTAACCGTTGATGCCAGCAAGCTGGCCAGCGGCATGTACTTCTACCAGATTAAGAGCGGTAACTTCACAGCGGTTCGTAAAATGTTGCTCATGAAATAAACTTTTTAGGCGCCATTCCATTGGGATGGCGCCTTTTTAATTGTATTCTTTGTTCTCTATTTCTCAAAGTAATACGACGCAAAAGTTTCGCCTAAAAACGTTAATGAAAGAGGTGACAATGGAAAACGTTGTTGAATGCGTGAATTTAACCCACTATTACGGGAAAAGACTTATTTACGAAAATCTTAATTTTGTCATCCGTAAAGGCAGTATTTTCGGCCTGTTAGGCAAGAACGGTACGGGAAAAACCACCACCATTAACATTTTGAATGGCTATTTGAAGCCGAAGGCAGGGCATTGTTACATTTTTGGTGAAGATTCGCAAAATCTTTCTCCGCAAACAAAAGCGCGCATAGGCTTTTTAATGGAAGGGCATATTCAGTACAATTTTATGACGATCACCCAAATCGAGAAATTTTATTCTGCATTTTATCCGCGCTGGAAAAAGGAAGCCTATTACGAACTAATGGAAAAGCTGGAAGTCGATCCCGAACAAAAAATTGCTACCATGTCCTGCGGGCAGCGTTCGCAGGTTGCTCTGGGGCTTATTCTGGCTCAGGATCCCGATTTGATGGTGTTGGATGATTATTCCATGGGGCTGGATGCCGGCTATCGCCGTTTGTTCCTGGACTATTTGGGTGCCTATGCCAAAGACAACAACAAAACAATTTTCATTACTTCACACATCATTCAGGACCTTGAAAATTTTGTGGAAGATATTGTGATTCTTGACTATCGGAGTGTTCTACTCTCTACGACAGTGAAAGACTTTAAAGAGAATTTCAAGCAATTCACAATGAAAATCCCGGAGGGAAGTAAAATTTCGCTGCAAAAGGATGATGTGATTCGGAATTTCGAGATTCTAAAAGATCGACTAACCGTCTATTCCTTCAAATCCCGGCAAGAAGTGGAAAATCATTTGAAAGCGTTGAATATTCCTTATCGCGATTTAAAACAAGTACCTATGTCTCTGGAAGATGCATTTATTGGTCTTACAGGAAAATATTAGGAGTAATCGATGATACGAGCTCTGTTCTTTAAAGAGTGGTTGAAAATTAAATGGGCCTTTATTTCGATGGCCGGATTGATTTTGCTTATTTTGATTAAGATCGGTCTTAATCTTTCGTATTACATCCGCATCCTCGAAGCCAAAACCTATTGGTACCAGGTGATTATCATGGGAGGTATTTTCTTCCGTGAATTTACCTACATTCCTGTTTTGGTTGGCCTGGTAATCGGCTTTTCGCAATTCATGCCCGAAATTAATGCCGATCGGCTAAAGTTGACATTGCATTTACCTTTAAAAGAGAACGCGATTTTGCTTTACATGGTGCTTTACGGAACTGCAGCGCTGTTGGCCTTGTTTCTGGGCACGTACATTTTGCTTTCGCTGATTGTTATCAGCTTTTTCCCCTTTGAAGTGGTAAAGGCAATGTGGGTAACCATGGCCCCCTGGATGCTGGCAGGCTTTGTGACCTATTGGGTTACCAGCATGACATTTGTCGAACGCATCTGGTTGAAACGCGGCTTAATTATTGTGCTTGGCGTGCTTTTTATTCAAACTTTGTTAAACAATTACGCGTTCGAAATCTACAAAAATTCACTCATCTATTTCTTCATCCTTTCTCTCTTGTGGAGCATAGGCATTCTTTACACGGGCTATCGATTTAAGAAAGGAGTTATGAAATGATTGTGCGCTTGAGTCGGTATTTATTAATTATTCTCACCGTATTTGTTGCAGCGGTGTACCTGCCACAATTGTATTGGGTCAGTTTTGAACCCCGCATTGTTCCGCCAATGGTTTTTTACAGCCCGGTTCTTGAAAAGTTTATGATCGGACATTTGGGACACGGGGAATATTATTTTACGGATGAAGATGGCAACAAATATACCCGTCAACAAGCCGATAAATTACTCCCGTTGCTTAACTATCGTCTGTTGGCTGCCCGTGGCCAAATGCCGGATTCTCTGTTGGGGCAACCCATTACTCTGGAAGAAATTCGTCACAATAATATTTCCATGCGGATCACGACCAAAGACATCAATCCGCCGCAAATTCCGGTTTTTCCACTGTTCGAATCGAAACCTCCCCGGTTGCGTCTGGGATTGCCTGACGAATATTTCAGGATTAATGAAGTCATGCAATTTATTAATGCCCACACAAATCGGGTTGTCGATTCGTTAACGCAAATTTTTTCCGATGCTTTAATCCGGGAAGGCTTCCATTTCCCTGCCCGGGGCATTTATGGCAATCCGACCACGCGAAAGCCTTACGATGCCGGATATTTTATTGTGGATCAGGATTGGCAGCTTTTTCATCTTAAAAAGGTACATGGTAAACCCTACTGTAAAAATATTTCGCTGCCGAAAGGTCTGAAAATTGTCTGGATTTCCGTAAAAGAAAAGGAAATTAGGGAATTTTGCGGGATTGCCATATCCGATGACAACCGTTTGTTTTTGGTTATGTTGGATCCCGAACGCCTGCAGCCGTTACCGGTCAAAGAGTTCAATCGCAAAACCGATCAGATTATTTTTATGGGGAATATTTTCTTCCGCTGGATCACGATCCGTTCTTACGGACATTCGACCACCTATTTGACCGATCGGCAATATAATTTGCTGAAAACACACACGGAAACTTGGCCGACGAAAGAAGAGATGCTTGTGGGAAAAGCAAACACATTTATTTTCCCGTTTGAACTGACTTTGCAATCGGGGCGGACCTATTTCATCAATTTTGATTTTACATCTTATCGGTGGCAAGCTTTGATTTTAAATGTGGTGCTCATGCTTTTTGTTTTGCTTTTCTGGCGGAGAGAGCAGAAAATTAAGTACAAATGGCTTGATGCGCTTATTGTGCTTGTTACCGGAGTGTTCGGGTTTATCGGTGTATTAATTTTTGAACACCCGGATGCTTAATCACAATCGTATTTTTACCTACAAAAAAGCCCCGATTTTTATCGGGGCTTTTTTTGTTTTGCAGATGCAGTCTCACAGTTTGTGGAAAGTTTTAAGCTCGGGAAGATTCTGCAGATCTTTTATTCTTTCGGGAGAATAACCCAGAGCCTTAAAATCCATAATACCGTGCGGTGAGTGACATTCCACACACGTCCGGCCTTCCTTCACGATACCGTGGTTAACCATCAAAGTACCCATTTGGCGCATCCAGTGGGGCTCTACGTTGTGCAGTTTGCCATTTTGGATGGGGAACGTTGTATTCCATGTTTTTACGCCAAAATAGTGCATATATTCGTCCATCATATATTCTTTAAACGGCAATTCGTACATGCGTTTCATAATGGGCATTTGCAATGCCGTGAAAACCGACAGCCTGGGATCGCCTTTTTCGTAGTAAGTGGCGTAGTCAAAGGGCATAATCATGGCGCCAAAGGGTCCCTGGTTGCCCATGTCTTCGTACATCATGGCATTAAAAAGTTTAAACGGGTAAATTTTGCTCTGGCCTTTTTCCATGATGGGGCGAATGTATTTTCGGAGCATCTCGGAGCGCTGCTTGCGCATTTCCGGAGAAAGCTGTGAAAGCGGATGTGTGACGGTGTGGACGTATTGATCCACATCCAGGTCTTTGTACACCTTTTTTAATTCCAGGGCTTTCTGGCGAATGGCAGCCACAATTTCGGGATCGGTAATTTCGACCAATTGCTTGTTTAACGGATCGTAATGGCCCGGATTGGACGGATTGTCGCCGAGAGCATTGGCCAAATAGGTGCCTTTGCCGTTGAACCACAGAAAGATGAAGCCTTTGTTGGTTTCACCGGAACGATAGATATCGGTCGGAACGTACATGCCTTCTTCTTCGCTCCAGGTGGGGTGCACCCAATCGCGCAATACAACGTTTTCTTCCTGTAAATGAGTAATGTGGCAGGTTTCGCAAGCCAGACGTCCCACATGCCCGTTCAGAATAACCCGATCGACCGATTCGGTATGCGGAGCAGAAGTGTGGCACGATTCGCAAGAAACGGGTTTCCCGGGCAAATCATTGGAAACCAGATCCACGCCTTTTGTGCCGCGGGGAATTTTGTGACCTTCGGGAACGTGACAGTCGGTACAAACCATGCCGGCCTTGGCGTGCACATCGTCATGAGGCGAAAAGGCCGTACCGCGTTTGGTTCCTTCGTGCAAAATGCGTTTGTTCTTATAACCGAGGGCCTTGGAAGCCTCGTTGTATTTGTACACATCGCCGCCCAAATCATGCTGGTGACAGGTTAAGCAATTGTAGGCTGTGGGTTTTGTTACGGCCATGGCCGCCTTCATGGTGCGATCCTGATTCCAGCGCAATCCCCGTTTGTCTTTGATTACGTACTTGTAGTTCATGTCGTAAGTCTGCGAATGGCAAATAAGGCAGTCGATGCCCTGCTGCGCCTCCTTGGGAACTTTGCCCCCGGGAAGCATGGCTTCGGTAGCCGGCTGGTAGTTCCCGCCGACATGGCAGCCGCCGCAACCTTCACTGCGCATTACTACCGTGTCGCTGTGAGCGGGATGGGTTTTAATCAAAGCGGCCCAACCTGTCCAGGAAAAACTTCCTGGAATACCGCAGGCCCGGTCGATTTTGCCTACCGGAATGGGGCGCGTTCCCCTGGCATTAACCTCACGGCCGTCGTAGCCGTAAATGGTAAAACCCGAGGCGGTACGCTGGAATAAAAAGTGGATGGAATTCATCACATCATCCATGGTGTTAACCTTTTTAACGCTGCCATCCGGCAAATGGACAGTCATGGTTTTGTGGCAGCGGATGCAGGTTTTGGGACCCTCGTATTGGCGAATGCCCGCATCCCGGAAGTATTTGATGTGTTTGAATTCGGTGGCATTTAAAAACGAAGGCGTATTCATCAGCATATTGATGCGCACCTGACGGGCAAAGGGATCTTTAACATCTTTGGTAATTTCCGTAGCCCGTTTAAGACGTTCGGCTCTGGTAATTTGGCGGGCGACGGCTTCAAATTCACTATCGGTAAGTTTTTTGCTGCTATCGTAAGTTAAAGGGCCGTTTTCCAGACCGGTGTATGCTTCGAAAATGGGTTCGTACAATACGCTAATTAAAAAATAGAAAAGAAGAATAACGGCAAGGGGGATAATAATCCATTTCCCTGTTTTACTTTTGGCAAATGTCCATATTTTATTTTTCATTTTGTTGCTCCTGTTTTGAATGATCTTCGTGTAAGATGACATGGTAACCGTCAAGCATGCTCTTGAAATTACTGGTGGGAGAGTGCCCAGTGGTGCCCAGATAAATGTGCCCTACCATGAAAAGGGTGAAAAAATAGGCGGCTAAAAGATGCAAAAGGCCCGCCGTCCAGATACCGCCGATGCCAAATATGGAATCCGGCGCGTACTGCGGGAACAGTAGTAAAATTCCGGAAATAATCAATAAAGGCATAAAGACAAACATGACAAAAACATACGTTAATTGTTGCAGGGGATTAAATTTGCTGTTTTCATTGGATTCGAAAGGATGTGGTTCTCCTTTGAAAATTCCGAACACATAAAAACGGGTTTGCAGAAACAAGCGTTTGAACAGGCCTTTAAATTTAATCACGTAATGTTTGCCGTTCCAGGTAAACAAATTTCCGATCAGAAAATCCAGATACATGAAAACCAATAATATTCCGGCAATGTTGTGAACAATTCTTGCCGTGGCAAAAGGAATAAAAGGATGTTTGGGATCGCTAAAATGCATGCTAAGCCCGGTAACAATTTGAATGAAAAATAAGGTGGCATTCGTCCAATGCCAGATGCGTAGCCAGATGGGATAAAGATACAGTTTTTTCATTATGAACGTTTCCTCCCTGATAACCATCTTAAAAATCCGTGAGTGGCCAATCCGATGAGCATTAATACGAAGATAAGAATGCTCAAATTATCGATTAATTGGTTGCGGGCCATGCCTACCGCATAAGGGTATTTTTGCACGGCCATTTGCAGTAAACCTTTTTTTTGCTGAATTTGTTTTGCCTTAAACCGGTAAAGCTTGGAGTACAAAATCGAGTTTTTGCTGTGGCATTCCTCGCACTTTTTGACGGCCTGTTCTTTGGGTAGAATTTGGTGCGGATACAGGTCGCCCGGCGAATTGGTGTGGCATTCGATACAGCGTACGGCCTTCCAGTGCAATTGCGGATTGGGAAGCCAGCTGTGTACCGAGAGTAAATCTTTGTAAGGAGCCTTGCCGATCATGCCGATCAATTGGTGCCCTGTTTTGTGGCAAGTAAGGCAAATGGCGTTATCCCGGCGTACGATGTCTTTAAAATTTTCTTCACCATAAGTGGTTTTGAACTGATGCGGATCGTGGCAGGAAAAACAGGTGAATTTATCGCCCAGTTTTTGGTGGTGAACGCTTCTTTTAAACTCTTGCTCCCGTTTTTTGAATTGAAAACGGGCAAATTCTTTTTCCTGGTGGCAATCGGTGCAGTAAAGATGTTGGGCCTGCAACGCTTTAGGATGCGGGTAAGTTAAAAATCCGGCGTCTTTGTGGCAGTAGGTACACTGCAATTTACTGTGGTTGGAATGTTTGAATTGAGTGGAATCGACGTAAAGAGAGACAATGGCGTTGGTCGTAGAATCCAGGTAAGAAAGTGTTTGCATGCCGTGGCAGCGTAAACAATGGCTGTTGCTTTTTTGTGATGGAGCAGCCTGCAGAAGCAGTGGAAAAATTAGTAATAAACTTAGCAGAATTGTTTTAGACTTCATCATAAACCCCGTACATTCCTTTGTTATTCTTTTTCCTTTAAATACAGTTTCAGTGAATTTTTGATGTGATCGCAGTACAACGGCTCGCGGTAAACCGGGCACCGGTAGCAATCTTTTTCCGCGCACAAAGGCGGCCGGTTTTCCAAAGACCAGCAAGGCCCGGAGCTGGTGGTGTATGCCGGACAGGTTTGGTAAATGCCGGTCTCGCACTCTTCAAACATCAGCCAGCAGGGAATCATGGAAAGTACCCGCCGAATGCCCTCGATGTTCATCTTTTCGCGGACTATCATGCGGCGAATACAGCGCAACCGTTCGATATCCCATTCCGAAAAAACACGCCGCCCCGAAGCATTACGCTTGATAATAATCAAACCGGAACGCTCGTAAAGACGGATGGTGTGCACACTAATTTTTAACAGGCGGGCCACCACTCCAATGGGGTAGATGTGCTCCTGGGAATAGGGTGTATTCATAAAACTATCTTTCAAACTCTCGTAAAACATATATTTTAAAATATACAAAGAAGAACGTTTCTGCGGCAAATATATTTTGTGATTTTTGGGGCAAAAAGTAAATGTTTTTTACAAAAAAATGCGAAAGTCCTAAATCTATAATTTCTACCATCATATAGAAGTTTTCTCCATGTTTGATTTGCATCGCAAATACCTGTAATTTTGACTATGAGAATTTGGGCGATTTCTGATATTCATGTGGATTTTCGGGAAAATGCGGAATGGGTTTCTGCGCTTTCGGACGATGAGTTTCGGCAGGATGTATGCCTTCTCGCCGGAGACGTGAGCCATCAATTCGATATGCTGACGCAGACGCTTGTGCAATTGCGCCGGAAGTTTTACCGTTTGTTTTTTGTACCCGGTAACCATGATTTGTGGATCCGCGGTGAACACTGGGAGCATTCCGTAGAAAAATTTGAAGCCATCCTTCAATTCTGCCGTGAAAATGCCATTGATACGCAACCTGCGCTTATTGAAGTACAGGGGAAAAGCGTTTGTCTGTACCCCGTCTTTTCCTGGTATCACCAACCTCCGCAGGAGAATTCTTTGTATTTACCCAAGCCCGGGGAAGATCCGACCAATCGCATGTGGAGTGATTCCTATTTTGTGCGTTGGCCTGCAACGGATTTTGATCCCACGGAGTATTTTATTCGACGGAGTAATTCCCCGGTTAGCTTTTTAGAAGCCGATCTGGTGCTGACCTTCAGCCATTTTTTACCGCGTCAGGAAATCATGTTTAGCGGGCCGATGGTGTACGATCCGGAGCGAATGAAAAAATACGATCGCTTTCCGCAATTTAATTTCAGCCGCGTGGCCGGGTCTTGGCAAATCGATCGTTTTATTCGGCGAATGGGTGCAAAAATTCATGTGTATGGCCACCAGCACATCAATCGGGACCGGGTGATTGACGGGGTACGGTATATTGCCCATTGTTTGGGCTATCCCGAGGAACGCAGGCGGGGCACCGTGCAGGGAGCCCGGGGATTAAGACAAGTGCTGTGATTTTTTGCAGTCTGGCTTTCCGCTGGCGCGGAGCCACTCGGCAACCGGGGGAAGGGTTAAGGGTGAAGGGTTAAGGGAAATCAGTGCCAATCTGTGTGGATCAGTGGCCGGAAAAGTTGAATAGTTGATTGGTTGAATCGTTGAATTATGCCACCACGAAGTGGTAGGCATCCCTTCGGATTGAATGGGGCGCCGTTGCTGACCAATATTGCGCGCAGATCACGCGGATTGGCGCGGATTTTTTCTGCGAATATCTGCGAAATCTGCGAGAAAGAAATTGGTTGAATTGTTAATTTTTGAATGGTTATTCGGTGCTTCTTCGGTGTGCTTCGGTGGCCAGAATGGGAAGGGGTTAAGG
>Ga0256914_1001620_pt1 | contig 19904 bp, 18 predicted proteins | sample HulkmetaG_FD_191571 | JGI IMG/M metagenome (GOLD analysis project Ga0256914, IMG submission 191571) | Hydrothermal chimney microbial communities from Main Endeavour vent field at the Juan de Fuca Ridge, Pacific Ocean - Hulk | ecosystem: Environmental > Aquatic > Marine > Hydrothermal vents ... | reverse complement strand
TGCCGCTTTTGCGCACCAAGCCTGGCCGCGCGCCTTGGGCCCGAATGGCCCGCAAGAACGCGCGCACCAAGGGCGTGCGCCGGTCGGCCAAGTAGGCCGGAATGGCATAGCCCTCGGGGGTGACGGTCGCGCCGGGGGCGTTGGCGAGGCGCTCCTTGAGGGCCGAGTACCAGCGCTCGGGCGGCCAAGCCAAGGGCAGCCGCGCGCCAAGGCGCATCTCGGCCCACTCGTGCAGGCCGTCGGTGCCCGAGGCCCAGTCTCGCAGCGTAACCTGCAGTTGGTCGAACATGGCCGCCTGGCCCGCGTTCTCGGCCGCGACCCAGGCGCGCACCTGCTGCCACAGGTCGGCCGCGATTTCGCACGCGGAGGGGGCCTGGGCCGCAGTGTGGGCCAAGGCGATTTCGACGCGCACGCGGGCCCACGCGGTGCCTTTGTACCCCAAGGTCACCCGCGACCAACGGCTGGGCTCGCCGATGATGGCGTATTCAGGACGGTGCCGCGGCACCACATGCCGCGCGCCCACCGAATCCCGTTCCTCGTCCACCGCGGCGATGACCGTGAGGCGCCACCCCGCGCGGGGCCCCAGCCCGGCCACCGCGTCGACGAACGCGGCCAAGGGGCCTTTGGCGTCCACACTGCCGCGACCATAGAGCACCCGCCGGCCTTGCGCGTCGGTCTCCACCCGCACAGGCACATGACCGGGCACGGTGTCGATGTGGCCCAAGAGCACGATTTCGCGCGGCCCCGTGCCCATGACGCCAATGGCGTTGCCCACTTCATCCAAATAGGCTTGGGTGAAGCCCAAGGCCTGCATGCGCGTCACCAACCAGGCCGCGGCCTCGTGCTCGTGGCCCGAAGGGCTGGGGCGACTGACCAAGCCCCAGAGCGTGGGCGGCACCTCAGGCGGGGGTTGGGTCATGGCGTTTCTCCTGCATCCAGCGCGTTGAGGGCTTGCTGCGCGGGCGCGTAGCCGGGGTGGGCTTGCAGCGCGCGGCGGAAGTCCGCCCGGGCCGCGTCCAGGTCCCCCAAAGCCGCGTAGGCCCGTCCGCGCCAGTAATAGGCCTCTTCCAGCACGGGCTCGCTCATGGCCTTCAGCGTGGTCGTGGCCAATTGGATGACGTCGTGGTACCGGCCTTGGTGGTAATAGGCGCGATACGGCCCGTCATGATACCACATCCACCGCCAAGGGCGCTGCTCGGGCGGCAGCGCGGCCAGGGCCGCGAAGGCTTGGTCGTAGGCCGCGGCCGCGCGCGCGAAATCGCCCAAGGCCACCCAACTTTCGCCCAGGTTGAACCAGGCGAAGACCTGGGGCCGGCCAGTCAGGGTTTGCACCTCGCGCTCGGCCCGCTGCGCGGCCGCGTGCCACGCGGCCAGGGGGTCGGCCAACTGCCCAAGCAACGCGCGCACTTGGGCATCGCGCTCGGGCGGGTAGACCACCAAAAAAGTGAAGTTGAAGGCCCGCCAGTCGGCTTCCAACGCGTCGTAGGGCACGGCCCGTTCAGGGCCTTGGTAGGAATCGTGGGTATAGAACACCGCCTTGGCGTCGTCGTAGCCCCACAGCAGCACATAGTGGCCCATCCAGCCCTCGACATTGGGCGGCTCGAAGCCCTTTTCGACGATCACGGGCAAACCCGCGGCGATGAAATCGCGCACCAAGCGCCCATCGCCGGCGGGGCGGGTTAGGGCCATGAAGCGGGTGTGGTAGAGCACGGCCTGCACCATCTCGTCGGGGGCGACGTTCTTGTCGCGCGGGTTGGGCTTGAGCCAGGGGGCCAGGGTGGTTTGCTCCCCCTCCCAACCCCAAAAGGCCAGGGCCATGCTCAGGGTCGCGGGCGCGCAATTGTTCCAGCGTTGATATTCGTGCCGCGGCGGGGGCCAAAACGCGGCCTTGGGGCGAGGGGTAGGGGTGGCCACGGGCGTGGGGCTGGGCCAAGGGGTGGGGCTGGGGGAAGGCTCCGCGCGGGCCGAGGGGGTGGCGGTGGGCCGCGGGGTCACCGGCGGCGAGGGCACGAACACGGCCTCCGCGGGCGGCCGCAGCGCGTAGTACACCCGGCTGCGCCACACCGTGACCCGCCAGGCCAGGCGCTCGCGTACAGGCGGCAGCAGCAACACCCCCAGGCCGACCAACACGGCGATGGCCAGGGCACGCGCCCACCACTGGGGGGAGAAAAGGCGCGAAAACATGCTTCAAGTATACCAATGCCCGCAAAATTTTCCCTTTTCTCGTTAACAAATTTCTTGCACCCCCCTGGTATGCTAACCGTGAGCCCGGTGGCGTGGGCGTGTTGGCACATGTCCGTTGTTGTGCAGCCATCGGACCCCTTTGGAGAGCCTGTATGCAAGGAGGGAAACCAATGTCCAAGATTGTTGGCATTGACTTGGGAACGACCAACAGCGTGATCTCGGTGGTGGAGGGCGGCAAGCCGACGGTGATTCCCACCGCGGAGGGGCCCAACTTGTGCCCGTCAGTGGTGGCGTTTACCACCAAGGGCGAACGTCTGGTGGGGTTGCCGGCCAAGCGGCAAGCCATCCTCAACCCCGAGAACACGGTGTATAGCATCAAGCGCTTCATCGGCCGGCGGTACGACGAGGTCGAACAAGAGCGGAAGATGGTGTCGTACAAGGTGGTGAAAGGGCCGGCCGGGGATGTGCGGGTGTACATTCCGGTCACGGGCAAGGAGTACACGCCGCAAGAGATTTCGGCCATGATCTTGGCCAAACTCAAGGCCGACGCGGAGGCGTACTTGGGCACGCCTGTGACCCAAGCGGTGATCACGGTGCCCGCGTACTTCAACGACAGCCAGCGCCAGGCCACCAAGGACGCGGGCCGCATCGCGGGCTTGGATGTCAAGCGCATCATCAACGAGCCCACCGCGGCCGCGCTGGCCTACGGCCTGGACAAGAAGAGCAACGAGACCATCTTGGTCTTCGACCTGGGTGGCGGCACGTTCGATGTGTCCATCTTGGAAGTCGGCGATGGCGTCATCGAGGTCAAGGCCACGTCGGGCGACACCCACTTGGGCGGTGACGACTGGGACGAGCGCATCGTCAACTACGTGGCCGACGAGTTCCAGAAGGAACACGGCATTGACCTGCGGCAAGACCGCCGCGCGTTGCAGCGCTTGCGCGAGGCCGCGGAAAAGGCCAAGATCGAACTCTCGACCGTGACCGAGACCGAGATCAACCTGCCCTACATTACCGCGGGGCCGGCGGGGCCGTTGCACTTGCAGATGACCCTGACCCGGGCCAAGTTCGAGCAACTGACCGAAGACCTGGTGGAGCGCCTCAAAGGCCCCTTCTTCCGCGCGCTGGAAGACGCGGGGTTGAAGCCCAACCAGGTGGACGAGGTCATCTTGGTGGGCGGCGCGACCCGCATGCCCATGGTGCAAGACTTGGTGCGCCAACTCACGGGCAAAGAGCCCCACAAGGGCGTCAACCCCGACGAGGTGGTGTCCATCGGCGCGGCCATCCAGGGCGGCGTTTTGGGTGGCGAGATTAAAGACGTGCTGCTGCTGGATGTCACACCGCTGAGCCTGGGCGTGGAAACGTTGGGCGGCGTGATGACCGTGCTCATCCCGCGCAACACCACCATCCCGGTGCGCAAGACCGAGGTCTTCACCACGGCCGAAGACAACCAAACCGCGGTGGACATCCACGTGCTGCAAGGCGAGCGCCCCATGGCCGCGGACAACATGAGCCTGGGCCGCTTCCGGCTGGAAGGCATCCCGCCCGCGCCGCGCGGCGTGCCGCAGATTGAGGTCACCTTCGACATCGACGCCAACGGCATCCTGCATGTGACCGCGCGCGACAAGGCCACGGGCAAAGAACAGACCATCACCATCACGGCCTCGACCAACCTGACCGAAGAAGAGATCCAACGCATGATTCGCGAGGCCAAAGAGCACGAGGCCGAAGACCGCCGCCGCCGCGAACTGGCCGAAGCCCGCAACTTGGCCGACACCCTGGTCTATCAGACCCGCAAAGCCCTGAAGGACTTGGGCGACAAGGTGGCGGCCGCGGAGCGGGAGCGCATCGAGGCCAAAGTCAAGGAACTGGAAGAGGCCATGCAGGGCGATGACTTGAACCGCATCAAGAGCCTGAATGAAGAAGTGCAGCAAATGCTGCACGCGCTGAGTCAGCAACTGTACGCCGCGGGTGGCGGTGCGGCCCCTGGCGGGGCCACGCCCGGTGCGGGCGCAGCCCCCGGCGGGGACGGCGGCCCGCAAGCCCAAGGCGGCGGCAGCGACGAAGACGTGGTCGAAGGCGAGTTCCGCGAGGCCTAAGCCGAGCGACCCTCCCTAAGGCGACCCAGCCCCTCCCTCAGTGGGAGGGGCTTTTTCATACCTTCGCCCGCAGGCCCTTCCGTGCGTCGGCACGCTTTCCGTGTCCTGCCGCGGCTCCCGCGCCCCACCGCGCACTTTCGCGCTTTCCGTGGGGCGGCCCGCCGCGGCTCCCGCGTCCCGCCGCGTGATCCCGTGTCCTTTTGGGGTCGCCCACGCGGGCGAGCCACCGGCTCCCCGCTCCCTGCTAACTTCTAACTTCCATCCTCCACCTTCTTCATTTCGGGTATACTGAAAAAAAGCGCTCTTTCTCGTGGAAAGGAGTAGCCCGTGAACATCGTAACCGTCGTGCACTTTCTGAGCAACATTACCTGGCTGCTGGCTTTGGGTTTTCTTGGGGTTGCCCTCGCGCGCTCGATACAACGCAAACCCGCAACGCGACTTTGGAAAGTGGGCTTGGGCGTGGCCGCGGCGGCCGCGGCCCTGACCACCTTGGCCGCGGGCTTGGTGTTCATCCCGCCCGAGAAGCGCGGGGTGGTCATTTCCGCCGTTGCGCCCGAGGGCTATCGCAAAGACCCGTTGGATCCCGGCCTGCATTGGATCGTCCCCTACGCGGAGACGGTCAAACTGTACCCGGTGTCGAAACAGACGTACACCATGTCGGCCAAAGTCGAAGAAGGCCAAGTCTACGGGGACGACTCCATCGAGGCCCGCACCAAAGACGGTCAACGCATCTTCATGGACGCGTCGGTCATCTATTCCATCGACCCTGAGCGGGTGGTCGAGGTGCATCTCACATGGCAAGACCGCTACACCGATGACCTGGTGCGCCCCCTGGTGCGGGGCATCATCCGCGATGCGGTCTCCCAATTCCGCGTGGACGAAGTGGTGAGCACCAAACGCTTCGAACTGCGCAACATGATCTACGAAGAACTGCGGCAGCGCCTGGCCGAAAACGGCCTCATCCTGCACGATTTCGTACTTCGTGACATCAACTTTACGCCCGAATACGCGCAGGCGGTGGAAGAGAAGCAAATCGCGGAACAGCGAGCCCAACAGGCCAAGTTCTTGGTCGAACAGAAGAAGCAAGAAGCCGAACAACTGCGCCAGATCGCCCAAGGCGAGGCCGACGCGCGCATCATCCGCGCCAAGGGCGAGGCTGAGGCGCGCATCATCCAAGCCCAAGCCGAGGCTGAGGCCCTGCGAGTCATCGCGCAAGTGCTGCGCGAAAACCCCGAGTTGTTGACGTATGAGTACATCCAAAAACTCGCGCCGGGCATTCGGGTGATGCTGGTGCCGACCGACAACCCCTACCTGTTGCCGCTGCCCGACATCTTGAACGAAGAAACGACCGAGCCGACCAGCAGCCCGGCCGAAACGACCGAGGCCGAAGCGCCGGCCCCTGCAGAAGAGCAGCCGTGAGGACAACGATTTTGCGGCCGGGCTGTGCGGGTCTGGCCAAGCGGAGGGCCCCATGAGCCAAAACATGACCGACCCGCCCTCGGGCAAGACCATCCGGCTCACCAGTTACGCCAAGTGCGCGGGCTGAGCCTCGAAACTAAGCGCGGAAGCGCTGGCGCAGGTGCTGCGCCCGGTTCAGGAACAATTCGCGCAGGCCCCCGCGGCCCTGCTGGTCGGGCTCGACTCGCCCGACGACGCGGCCGTGTGGCAGGTGGACGCGACCCGGGCGTTGGTGGTCACCACCGACTTCTTCACGCCCGTGCTGGACGATCCGTATGACTACGGCGCGGTGGCCGCGGCCAACAGCCTGTCGGACGCGTACGCGATGGGCGCGCGGCCGTTCTTGGCGCTCAACATCGCTGGCCTGCCCCCCCAACTGCCGCCCCACGCGGCGCGGGAAATCTTCCGCGGCGGCGCGGAAAAAGCCGCGGAGGCGGGGGTGTTCATCGCCGGCGGTCACACCATCCAAGACGAAGAGCCCAAGTATGGCCTGGTGGTGCTGGCTTGGGCCGACCCGCGGCGATTGCTGACCAAGACCGCGGTGCAACCCGGCGACTTGTTGGTGCTGACCAAACCCCTGGGCATGGGCTGCATTACCACCGCGCTCAAACGCCAAAAAGCCCAGCCCGAGCACGTGGCCGAAGCCACCCGCTGGATGCTGCGCCTCAATCGCGAGGCCATGGAAGCCGCGCTGACCGCAGGCGTGCAAGCCGCAACCGATGTCACCGGCTTCAGCCTGTTGGGCCACGCGTGGGAGATGGCCCAAGCCTCGGGGGTCGGCCTGCGTCTGCACTGGGCGCGCGTGCCCATTTTGGACGCGGCCCGGGAGTACGCGCATACGCTGTTCTCCTTCGCGGGCGGGGCCTTCGACAACCGCGAGTACTTCGGGCCCCACGTGCACTTCCACCGCGCCCTGGAGGAGCCGGACCAAATGCTGCTCTTCGACCCCCAAACCAGCGGCGGCTTGCTCTTGGCCGTCCCGCCCGCCCAGTGGAAGGCCTTTCGGCAGGCCGCGGCCGCGCGCGAGGTTCCCTATTGGCACATCGGCGAAGCCGTGGCCGGCCCGCCGCGCATCGAGGTGGTGTGACCCCCTGGAGGTAGCCATGAACGAACGCCCCGGATGTCTGAGTGGTTTGTTGCGCATCGTGCTGTTGGCCTGGCTGTTTGACTTTTTGCAGGAACGCTTCGGTTGGGGCCGGGGATGTTCGTGCACCGGCATCGGATGCGGATGCCTGCTCTTTCTCATCTTCGTGGCCTTGCTGTGCTCGACCGTCTTCGGCACCGACTGGGCCCGCTTGGGCACCCTGGTTTTCGGCGGCGCGTAATGCCACCTGTCCTCAGGAGGGAACATCCGTGGAACTGCTCACGCCGGATGTGGCGTATTTCCTGTTAGTCGCGGCCATTGTGTTGACCTCGCTGGCTGTGGTGACCCCAGGCACCGGCGTGCTGGAAGTGGCCGCGTTCATCGCCCTGGGCCTCACCGGCTACGCGCTGTGGGTGCTGCCCTTCAACGGCTGGGCGCTGGTGATCTTGGCCCTGGGGGCCGGGCTGTTCGTGCAGGCCGTGCGCAAGCCCCGGGCCGCGGGATGGCTGGCCGCCGCGACCGCGGCGTTCATCGTGGGCTCGGTGTTCTTGTTCCGCACGCCCCAAGGGGGCATGGCTGTCCATCCGGGGTTGGCCATTGTGGTGTCCGCGTCCATCGGCGGCTACTTTTGGATCGCCATCCGAAAGGCCCTGGAGGCCATGCGACGACCGCCCCTGCAAGACATGGACGCGCTGGTGGGCCAAGTGGGCGAGACCCGCACGCGGGTGCACCACGAGGGCACCGTCTATGTCGATGGCGAACTGTGGAGCGCGCGCAGCCCTTGCCCCATCCCACCCGGACATCCAGTGCGGGTTGTCGGGCGTGAGGGCTTTGTGTTGATCGTCGAGCCCGTGTCCGAAACCGCGCAGCCCTGCTGAGTCCGATGATTGCCGGCCCATTGGCCATTCGTCCCTTTAGGAGGTGACGCGATGTTGTATGCTCCCTTGGCACAGAGCGAAGTCGGTATGTTTGCATTCTGCCTGATGAGTTTGCTCTTCCTCTTCTTGCTGGTGGCCTTGGCCCAAGCCATTCGCATCGTGCCCGAATATCAGCGGTTGGTGGTGTTGCGCTTCGGCCGCGTCGTGGGCGCCAAGGGCCCGGGCCTGGTCTTCCTTATCCCCTTCGTCGATAAGCCCGTGCGCGTGGACCTGCGCGAACGGGTGCGCGAAGTGCCCCACCAGACCTGCATCACCAAAGACAACGCGGCCATCGCGGTGGACTTCGTGTGGTACTACAAGGTGCTCGACCCGGTGGCCAGTGTGGTCAAGGTGGAAAACTTCGAAGAATCGGCCGGCAACATGGCCACCACCACGTTGCGCGCGGTCATTGGCGGCATTTTGTTGGACGATGTGCTCTCTCAGCGGGAGTATATCAACAACATGCTCCGCACCCGCTTGGACGAGGTGACCGAGCGCTGGGGCGTGAAGGTGACCAACGTGGAGATTCGCGAGATCGTGCCCCCGCGTGAGATTCAAGAAGCCATGAATCGGCAAATGTCCGCGGAGCGCAACCGCCGCGCGCAAGTCACCGAATCGTTGGGCAAGAAAGAGGCTGCCATCAATGTGGCCGAGGGTGAAAAGCAGGCCGCGATTCTGCGGGCCGAGGGTGAGAAGCAAGCCGCCATCTTACGGGCCCAGGCCGAACGCGAGGCCCAACTGCTGCGGGCCGAGGGCTTCGCGCTGGCCCTGGAAAAGATCTTCGGCGTGGCCAAGGATTTGGACCCCAAGACCATGACCTTGCAGTACTTCGAAACCCTCAAGGCTTTGGGGCAGAGCGACGCCACCAAGATGGTCTTCCCCATGGAGTTCACCGACTTGCTCAAGGCGTTCACAGAAATGCGGCACAAGGACGCCTAAGGTTGGGCGGCCCAAATACCACGGGGCGGGCCCGCGTGAGCCCGCCCCGTGCCTGAGGCGCGTTCGCGGCCGGTTAATGATGATGGCCGCCCTCACCGTGCACATGGCCGTGGGCCAGTTCCTCGGGCGTGGCCTCACGCAAACCCACCACCTTGACCGAAAAGTGCAACGTCTTGCCCGCCAAGGGGTGGTTGAAGTTCAGCACCACGCTGTCGTCCTTGACCTCGTGGATGGTGGCGTTGTAGACCTGGCCGCTCTGATCGCTCAACTGCAACTGCACCCCCGGCTCCAGCCGAATGGTGGGCGGGAACTCGCTCTTGGGCAGGGCGATGAACGCGTTGGGGTCTTCGACGCCGTAGCCCTCCTCGGGCTGCACAGTGACCTCTTTGCTCTCGCCCACAGCCATGCCTTGCAGTTCCTTCTCCAAGCCAGGGATGAGATGCCCTTGGCCATGGATGTAAGAAAGGGGGCCGTGCTGCGCGGATGAATCCACCACTTCGCCGTCCACCGTCAAGGTGTACTCAATGGTGACCACATCGTTGGCGCGCACGGTGCGCTTGGCTTCTGATTGATCCGACATGTGCTCTCACCTTTATCCAGGGGAATTCAGAGCGGGGGGCTGAGCCCGCCCGCGCGGACAACGATGGTTGATTGTAACACACTCCCACGCGTGCGGGGGTATAATACCGGCAGTCTTGGCGTCTGTTCGGAGGAAGACCATGCCTGTACGCGAGATCGTCACTGTGCCTCATCCTGTGCTGCGACGCAAAGCCGCGCGCGTCACCACCTTCGACGCGGCCCTGCGCGACTTGGTGGCGGACATGATCGAGACCATGCGCGCGGCGCCTGGTGTCGGCCTGGCCGCGCCGCAAATCAATGTGTCACAACGGGTGATCGTGGTGGAATACGAGGATGAAGAGGCGGGCATACCCCATCAGTTGTATGCCGTGGTCAACCCGCGCGTGGTGTGGGCCGCGCCCGAGGTCGAATGGGGGGTCGAGGGCTGCTTGTCCATCCCGGGTTTGGCCGGCGAAGTGCCGCGAGCGCGCGCGGTCACCGTCGTGGGACAAGATCCGCACGGCCAGCCCCTGCGCTTGGAACTCAACGGCTGGGTGGCGCGCATCTTTCAGCACGAGATTGACCACCTCAACGGCATCTTGTTCACCGACCGGGCTCGCCGGGTGTGGCGTTTGGAGGAAAGCCCTTCGGCCACGGCCGTGTAGGATGAATCCCCCATGTGGTTGACGCACCTGGCCCTGGAGAACTTCCGCCTGTTCGTTCGCTTTGCCCGCGCGCTGCCGCGCGGGCCTTTGCTCATCGTGGGCCCCAATGCCCAGGGCAAGACCTCGCTGCTGGAGGCCATCGCCTACCTGGCCACGTTTTCGTCGTTCCTGACGCGGGTCGACAAAGAGATGATCCACCTGTGGGCGTTGCGCGAGCCGTTGAGCGTGGCCCGCATTCGGGCCACATGTGCGCGCGGCGAGGGGACGCACTTTGAAGAGGTGCGTCTGGAAGTGCGCATCATCCACCAAGTGCGCGCGTCGAACCACAACCAGACCCGCAAAGAGGTGCTGGTCAACGGCGTGCGCCGCAAATTGGTGGACGCGCTGGGCGTATGCACCGCGGTGCTCTTCTTGCCGCAAATGCTGCGCTGGGTCGACGGCGCGCCCGAACTGCGGCGACGCTTTCTCAACCAAAGCCTGTCGCAAGCCGACCCCGACTACGCGCGCACGTTGTTGGAATACAACCGCGCCCTGGCTCAACGCAACGCCCTGCTCAAGGCCGTGCAAGAGGGCCGCGCCCGGCCAGGCGACTTGACCGTGTGGGACCAAACGTTGGCGGCCTTGGCGGCCCGCATCATGCAGGCGCGCGCCCGCGCGGTGGACGACTGGAACCGCCTGCTCACGGCCCGCCACCACGACCTGTTGCATCGCACCGAGCCGCTGCGGTTGGTCTATCGCCCCGCGCTGGATGTCCCCGAAGCCCCCGCGCAAGCCCGCCTCTTCGGTGGCACCGAAGCCCCCGAGCCCCCGGCCGCGTTGCTGGCCGACCGCACGGCCCTGACCGAACACCTGCAGCAGCGGCTGGCCCAACGCCGCGAACTCGACATCCGCCGGGGCAACACCGGCCTGGGCCCCCAACGGGACGACTTGCGCTTCATCGCCGGCGGGTTGGACTTGGCCGCGTATGGCTCGCGGGGGCAAGTGCGCACCGCGCTGTTGTTGCTCAAACTGGCCGAGGCCGCGTGGTATACCGAGCGCACCGGCCACAAGCCCCTGCTGTTGCTGGACGATCTGCTGGCTGAACTCGACCCCACGCGTCGCGAAGACATCTTGCGCCACTTCTTCGCCGCGGGCGACCAAGTGCTGCTCACCACCACCGACGAGGCCGCCTACCCGGCCGCGTATCGGCCGCGCACCGAGGTGTGGCACCTGCAAGCCGGGCAGGTCGTGGCCACCCACCCACCCTCGGCCCGGTCCGCCACTACGGCCGGTCTGTAGTACAATCAGGCAAGCAAGGCCCCAACCCATCTTCGCGTTCGCGAGGTCCGCGTGTTCGAGACCATCTTTTTGGGCACGTCCGCGTCCGCGCCCTCGGTGCAGCGCGGCCTGTCGGCCCACATCATCCAGCACAACCAATACCGCTTTTTGCTCGACTGCGGCGAAGGCACCCAACGGCAGATCCTCAAAGCGGGGGTGGGATTTCGCCGTTTGCAGCGTGTGCTGATCACGCACGGCCACTTGGACCACATCTTGGGCCTGGGGGGCTTGCTGTCGACCTTCATGCGCTGGGAGAGTGTCGAGTTTTTGGAGATCTACGCGGGCTCGTGGGCCCTGGAGCGGGTGTACGACTTGATTCACAAAGTCGTATTGCGCGGGGCCCGGCCGCCCATGCCCTTGCGCTTCATCGAGGTGCGGCCAGGGGTGATTTTTCGAGGCGAGGACTTTACGGTGACGGCCTTTCCGGTCTGGCATCGCGGCGCGCAGACCTTTGGCTATCGGTTCGAAGAGCAAGCCCGACGCCCGTTCTTGGTGGAACGGGCCGAGGCGCTGGGCGTGCCACCGGGGCCCTGGCGGCGCGACTTGGTGGCCGGCCGCACCGTCACGCTGCCCGACGGCCGTGTGATCGAGCCCGACCAGGTCTTGGGGCCACCCCGGCCCGGGGTGCGCTATGTGCACCTGGCCGACGCAGGCCGCACCGACGATTTGGTGGAGCACGTGCGCGGCGCGGATTTGCTGGTCATCGAAGCGACCTATTTGGAAGTCGACCGGGACCTGGCCCGCCGCTTCGGCCATATCACCGCCCGCCAGGCCGCGCAATTGGCCCGCGAAGCCGAGGTCAAACACCTGGTGCTCACCCACATCTCACGACGCTACAACGACCGCGAAGTGCTGGCCGAAGCGCAAGCCGTCTTCCCGCGGGTGCGGGTCGCACGCGATTTTGATATCTACCGCGTGCGCCGAGGGGGGGTGGACTATGGCACCACGCGCGCGCCGCAGGCCATGACGCCCTTGGTCTTCGAATCGCCGTCAAACGCTGGGCCCGCCCAGCCCGACGGGTGAAGGCCGCATCCACGCCGCGCCCAGGCCCCCACCCAGCCCGGGGACACGCCTCGAGACACCCCAAGGTGCACACCAGCCCAGAGATTGGTATAATCCAAAAGGAACCGTGCCCCAGTAGCTCAAAGGATAGAGCAACCGCCTCCTAAGCGGTGGGTTGCGGGTTCGACTCCCGCCTGGGGCTCAGGGTCCCCGTCCAACGTGGACGGGGGTCTTCTTATCTGCTGCCGACATTGCCGAGCAAGGACGACGCTTATGCCGCACATGGGACAGCCCCTCACTGCTGCGTACCAAGAAGCCGTGGATTTTCTATACCGCTTCTTGGACAACAGCCGGGTACGCCATCCAGAGCAGCGGGCCCGGTTCTCGTTGCAACGCATGACGCGCCTGCTGACCGCGCTGGGAACGCCGCAGCGCGCGTATCCGGTGGTGCACATCGCGGGCACCAACGGCAAGGGTTCGGTCGCGGCGATGGTGGCCGCGGTGCTGCACGCGGCGGGCTATCGGGTGGGGCTATACACATCGCCCCATCTGGTGGAGTTTGTCGAGCGCATCCGGGTGGACGGAGTGCCCATCGCGGCCGACGAGGTAGCCGCGGGGGTGCAACGGCTGCGGCCTTTGGCCGAGGCCGAGCCGCAATTGAGCACATTCGAACTCACCACCGCGCTGGCCTTTGATTATTTCGCCCGTCGTGGGGTGGATTTCGCGGTGGTGGAGGTCGGCCTGGGCGGCCGCTACGACGCCACCAATGTGGTCCAGCCCGAGGTGGCGGTCATCACCGCGTTGGATTATGACCACACGCGGGTGTTGGGCCCCACCTTGGCCGACATCGCGCGCGCCAAGGCCGGCATCATCAAGCCCGCGCGCCCCGTGGTCAGCGCAGGGCAACCCGCCGAGGCGTTGGCCGTGCTGGCGGACGAGGCCCGCCGCCAAGGGGCCGAGTTGTATCTGGCCCCGCGCGAAGTCCAAGTGCATGTGTTGGACGATACCCTGCGGGGCCAACGCCTGCGCTTGCATTGGCAGAGCAACGGCGCCCGACCTCTGGAAGTGCACCTGCCCTTGCTGGGCCCCTATCAGCGCGAGAACGTCGCTGTGGCCGCGCTCGCGCTGCGGGTGTTGGCCCGGCACCGCGGTTGGCCCATCGATACGGCCGCGCTGCGCCGCGGGTTGGAGCGGGTGCGGTGGCCGTGCCGCTTCGAAGTGCTGGCTTATGACCCGCCCTTGGTCGTCGACGGAGCCCACACCCTGGCCGCCATCCGCGCGCTACGCGCGGGGATGGCGCATTACTTCCCCGAACGGCCGTGGGTGCTCATTTTCGGCGTGTCGCGCACCAAAGACCCGCGCGCGCTGTTGCGCGCCTTGGCCCCGCGCCACACGTGGGTCATCGCCACCCAGTCCATCCATCCTAAGGCCATGCCGGCCGAGCAAGTCGCCGCGGCAGCCCGCAGTTTGGGCCTGCGGGTGAGCACCACGACCAGCGTGGAGCAGGCTTTGGCACTGGCCCGCGCGCGGGCCCGCGCGGAGCACGTCCTCTTGGCCACCGGCAGTTTGTTCGTGGCCGCCGGGGTGCGGGTCGTGCATACGGGGGAATCTTGGTGGCAGGCTTCTTTGGTATAATCTGCAACGAATTTAGGCAGGGGTGTTTCGTATGGATGTGCTGTTTTTCGCCTTGGCCTTGGCCTTTCTGATCTTGATCCACGAGTTGGGTCACTTTTTGGCTGCCAAAGCCTTGGGCATTGAAATCGAGGAATTTGGCATTGGTTTCCCGCCTCGCGTGGCGCGGCTGTTCGAGTGGCGGGGCACGGTGTTCACGCTGAACCTGATCCCTTTTGGTGGATTCGTGCGCCCTAAGGGCGAAGGGGACCCTTCGAAGCCCGATGCGCTGGCGCAAGCACCGCCTTTGCGGCGGGCCGTGGTGATCTTGGCTGGGCCGCTCATGAACTTGCTCGTCGGCGGGCTCGCGTATCTGCTCATCTTTGGCCTGGCCGGCGCGCCCAAAGACGAGGCCGTGCTGGTGTGGTGGGTCGAGCCCGATTCGCCAGCCCAGGCCGCGGGTCTGCGCCCGGGGGACTTGATCGTCGCCGCGAACGACACGCCCACCCCCAACGCGCAGGCATTGCAGAAGATCATCCGCCAGCACAGGGGCCGGCCCGTGCGGCTGACCCTGCAGCGCGCGGACCAGACGTTGACCGTCACCGCGGTGCCCCGGGTGGAACCACCGCCGGGCCAGGGCGCGTTGGGCATTCGCATCATCGACTACGGTTGGGCCCCCGTGCCATGGCCTGAGCGCTTGCGCTTGGCCGCAACCACGTTGGTCGAACACACCAAAGCCTTGATCCGCCTGCCCTGGGACATGCTGCGCGCCTATCTCTCGCCCAGCGCGGAACCACCCCCCGGCGAGGTGATGGGCTTTCGCGGGATGTACACGTCGTTCCAATTGGCTTTTGCCGTCGACCGAGCCGCGCCCTTGCCTGTGCCCGTCTATACGCTGACCCTCATCGCGTCGTTGAGTTTGTCGTTGGCCGTGCTCAACCTGCTCCCCATCCCCGCGCTGGACGGCTCGCGCCTGGTGTTGGCCCTGGGCGAATGGCTCTTCCGCCGGCGCTTGCCTTGGCGCGTCGAATTTGCTTTAATGCTGATGGGTTTCTTCATGCTCCTGGCCTTGATGGTGTTGGTCAATCTGCGGGAGTGGTTGTAAGCCTTTCGTATAAGGGAGAAAGAGATCGCTATGTATGAAACGATGGATTTCGAGGCCCTGCTACGCGCGCTGCAAGATGAGGAGCAAATCTTCCCCATCGAGGGCTTGTACCGCTTGTCGGATCTGAGCCCCGAAGAGGCGCAGGCCATCGCGGAAGTTTGGCCCACATTGAGCCCAGCCCGCCGCCGCGCCTTGGTGGAGGATATGCACGACTTGCTGGAGATGAGCCATCAGTTCTCCTTCGCGGAGATCGGCTACATCGCGCTGCGCGACGAAGACCCTTACATTCGCCACAAAGCCATCGAACTGCTGTGGTTTGAAGACGATCCCCGGCCCATTCCCTTGCTGTTGGAGCGGCTGCGCGAAGACCCCGAGGAGCAAGTGCGGGCCACCGCGGCCGCGGCCTTGGGCGATTATGTGCTGCAAGGCGAAGTGGAAGAACTGCCCGAGTGGCAATATCGGCCTATTTTGAACGCGCTGCTGGAAGTGCTACGCGACGAGCACGAGGTGCCCCAAGTGCGGCATCGGGCCCTGGAGGCCGTGAGTTATGCCTCGTCGGTGCCCGAGGTGCTTGAATGGATCGAGCGCGAATATCGCCGCAGCGTCGAGGCCGACGACGAAGACGGCCTGCGGGCCGCGCTGTTCGCCATGGGCCGCTCGGCCGACCCCCGCTGGACCCAATATGTGGTGCTGCACCTGCACGACGTGCGCCCCAGCGTGCGGGCCGAAGCCGCCACGGCCGCGGGGCGCTTGGAAATGACGCGCGTGATCCCAGACCTCTTGCACCTCTTGGAAGACAGCAACAAGTATGTGCGCATGGCCGCGGCTTGGTCCTTGTCTGAACTGGGCGGGGCCAATGAGCAAGTCGCTCGCGCGCTGCGCAAAGCCCTGCGCCGCGCAGAAGATGAGGAAGAGGCCCAAGTCATGGCCGAAGCCCTGGACAACTACGACTTCCAAACGTCGCTCATCTTGGGCGATCTGGACATGCTGGATTTGACTTTGCGGGCCGGCGGTACGGATCTGCTGGACGTCCAACTGCCCGAAGGCGTGGATCTCAACCGGCTCAACGGCCACACCGAGGACGATGCCGACGCGGACGCCGCGGCTTCCGATCCGTCGGACGCCACCCAACCCGATTCGCCCACGGGGTGAAAATCGCCATGACGCGCACGGCCTGGTGGCGACGCCTGCGACGCGCTTGGATGCTCTTAGGACTCGCGTTGGTGGGGCTGGCGGCCCCCCAAGCCTGGGCCGCGGAGCCACCCCCCTTGGCGCCCCAAGTGCGCATCGTGTTCGGCGACTCGGTCACGATCCTGCTGCCCTTGGCCGAACTGGGGCCGGTCCAGCGGGTCGAAATCTATCTGCGCCCCGAAGGGATGGTGGACACGTACACCGCGGACATGGTCTTAGACCGCAACCAAGCCCGCTATGAGCACCCCGTGCAAGAGAAACCCTTGCCCCTCTTCGGCCAAGTGTTCTATTGGTTCAAAATCTACCCCGCGCAAGGGGCCCCTTACCAATCGCCGGCCTTCACCTTTGTGTATGAGGACAATCGCTTTGCGTGGCAATCGCGCACGGTTGCGCCGGTGCAGGTCTACTGGTATGCCGGCGGCGCGGATGTGGCCGAAATGGCCCTGAACGCGGCGCACATTGCGCTGAAGAACGCGTTCGTGCAATGGCAAGGCCGCATTGCCACCGACCGCCCCTTGCGCATCTACATCTACGCGTCGCCGCGCGATTTGACCTCCGCGCTGGCCACCCTGCCCCCCGAACTGCAAGACCACGAGACGCGCCTGGCGCAGCACACGGTGCTGACCTACGACGGCCTGAGCCCCCAAGCGCGCGCGGAACAACAGCGCTACATTGCCCACCAAGTGGCCCACATCGTGCTGTATGACACCGTGGGCGAAGGATACGTTCATCTGCCATGGTGGCTGCGGGAAGGGCTGGCCGCGCTGGCCGAGCCCCAAGCCGCGGCGACGGAGTATCAAGTGCTGCAAGAGGCCGCAGCCGCGAACCAACTCTACCCCCTGCGCGACCTGTGCCGCGAGCCCACGTTTGCCACCGAAGACGATGAACGCCTGGCCCGCGCGGAGGCCGGTTCCTTCGTCGCCCACGTGTTCGCCCGCTATGGCCCCGCTGGCTTGCAACGGCTGCTGGAGGTCTACACCAGTGGCTTGGGCTGCGAAGAGGGCTTCCAGGCGGCCCTGGGCGCGAGCCTCACCGCGCTGGAGGACGACTGGCGCGCGGCCCAAGGGCTCTTCCCACGGCGAGAAATCGAGCCAGGCTGGGTGGGGCTATGGGTCATGCTGTGGATGCTCGCGCCTTTCGCGGCCCTGGGTTGGTGGCACTGGCGCACACGCCGCCCTGATGTGGACTTCACCTTGTGAGGGCAACCGATGGAAGAACGCTTGACCGCGCGCGTGTACGGACGGGTTCAAGGGGTGAATTTTCGCCATTTCGTATGGCGAACCGCGCAGGCCCTGGGCATCACCGGGTGGGTGCGCAACCGCCGCGATGGTTCGGTGGAAGTGGTCGCCGAGGGCCCGCGCGAACGCTTGGACGCGTTGCTGGCAGCGCTGCACGAAGGCCCGCCGGCCGCCCGAGTGCAGGAGGTGGAGGCAAGTTGGGGGCCGGCCCAAGGCTCGTTCTCAGAGTTCACCATCCGCCCCACGGTCTGAACCCTCGGGCCAAAGCCACGCACGCCACCGGAACAAGGCGAGGGGGTCCTCGCGTCACATATACCTTCGTGGAGGAGGCAGGCCAATGCATAAGCGCGCACGCTTCGGGATGCTGATTTTGGCGTTGCTCACCGCGCTGGCCAGCGGCTGCACGCCCGCCCAGCCCACCCCCACCGCGTCGCCCACCCCCACCCCACCGCCAACAGCCCCGGCGACGCAGACGCCGACGCCAACACCAACAGACACACCCACACCAACGCCTGAGCCCACGCCAACGCCCGACGGCGTAGCCCTGTTCCAACGCACCTTAGAGCAGTGGATCGGCGAAGAACGCACAGTAGAATATGAGGAGGTCTTTGATTTGTTCAAGGACGGAGATAATCTTGAATTTTACAGCCACATCGACGGCGCCCGATTTTACTTGGGCCATCTCTTAGAAATCGCCGGTGTATTGGACCTCTTCAAGCAAAATGGTGTTTATGACGATATTGGGATCGCCATACAAACAACTTTCACACCAACAAAGCGGAGTTTCTACGGTGCTATTGGGCGCTTTGATGTGCAATTCTGTGGCTGGCTTGAGGACACGAAATATCTGCCGTTGAACCTTGTACCCGCGGATTCTGAAACAGAAAAACTCATGGATCCGATGCATTTAGGAAATATGGGATATTATACTACGAGTATGGATCTAAGCTGGTATGGTAAAATGGGACCATTTGAACGCGGTGGAAGGCGTTATGATTATCCGGGGCAGCAGAGATTCATCCTTTTTGAGCGGCGTGATGGGCGCCCCCTGGGCGTGTTGGAGATGGAGACCTTGTTTGATGAAGAAAAGTATTGGAACGAGTTCAAGCCCAAAAAGCGCGGCTTATGGATACCCTATACTTACCGAGGGGTACTCCGCGAGGTGCTGCCCGAGGAATTGGAGATGATCGATCGCTGCGTGCCTTTGTTGAACGAAAGAAAGTAGTATATAATCCTATATGATCTCTGGCCTGAAAAACCTGGCACGAGTAGCCGTTATAGGGCTGTTTATTCTGGCCCTTTATAGCGTAGTTGCCCCTTTCGGTACCATTTCCGTCCAGGCGCAGAGTTGTTATGAACTATGTCGTTGTTGTTGGAACTGTTATGACAATAGCACCTGTTACACCCAGCAGGCCATCAGTGGCCAGGGTTGCGCTGCAACTTGCTACCCTCATCGGGAGTGCGGCGCTGAGTATGTCTGTGACGAATGCACATCTGACTCTCAATGCCCATCTGGCTGCCGATGTATTGCCGGCGCCCCTAACTTTTGCTACTGCCCCGGCGGAGGAGGTGGTGGTGGAGAGGTCCGTAAATGTTGGAAACGCTGCGACGGGGCTTTGGCTCCGGCCTGCTTGCTAAGTGTGGGAGACGTTGGATCTACTTCTGCGGACCTGGCTTGGGAACGCCGCGGCGACGGCGGCACTGCGACTCTTTATGTTTGCCGTGATGATGGCTCCGGCATCTGCGATGTGCGTACGGTGGTCCCTTATCAAGGCCAATGGCAACACACCTACACGGCAACGGGTCTGCAGCCCAACACCCCTTATCGTGCCTTTATTGATACCGACGGACGAGGCATCGGCGCATGTGATGCAGAAGGTATCACAATAATTCGTTCCAATGTGGTTACCTTCACTACCGAAGGCGGTCCGCCTACCTGCGACCTAAGTGCCCTCCCTTCCACTATCACCTACGACGGCAAAGCCTTTTACGACCTCACCACGGGCCTTGTCACCACCCAAGCGCCAACGACCCATACGGCCACCATCCAAGTAAGCGACCCTGACGGCGATTCGGTCACTGTAACCTCCCTGAGCGCAAACAAGCCGGCATGTTTGCAAACCTCCTACAGCGGCACCACAGCCCAACTGACGCCCCAAGGTGCGGTTACAGGCCAAGCCTTCCCGCCGCTGGATGGACCCAACGCGTGCCAAGTGCGCGTTAGCGCAGAGGTTGAGGATAGCGGCGGTGCCTGGGCACGCTGCCGCGTGCCCCTACCTGCGCCCGCCCTCGGGCGACCGCCGGGTCGCCCCTGCCCGCGGCCTGCTACCCGCCAACTTCCATCTTCCAACTTCTAACCTCTAACCTCCAACTTCCAAACCTCTGCATCACTACGGCGAGGCCGGCTCACGATAGGTCGCGTAGACACTGGTTTGCCCTTGGGCGTCAAAAGCCAGCACCGCGTAGGGGGTAACCCGTCCGCCGGGGACCTCCATCCCAGGCGAGCCCGCGGGCATGCCCGGCACGGCCAACCCTA
>Ga0256914_1001619_pt1 | contig 19911 bp, 17 predicted proteins | sample HulkmetaG_FD_191571 | JGI IMG/M metagenome (GOLD analysis project Ga0256914, IMG submission 191571) | Hydrothermal chimney microbial communities from Main Endeavour vent field at the Juan de Fuca Ridge, Pacific Ocean - Hulk | ecosystem: Environmental > Aquatic > Marine > Hydrothermal vents ... | reverse complement strand
CGCATGGCGTGACGGTCGCGCTCCTTGCCCACATAGATGCGCTGAGCGTCGCGGCGGCACATCTCCAGTATGGGTTTGGCCACCAGGCGGTCGTAAACCACCACGTCGGCCTGTTGCATCAGACGCAGGGCGCGAAAAGTGAGCAGGTCCGGATCGCCCGGGCCGCCGCCCACCAGATAGACCTCGCCCATGCCGTCCGAGGGGGAGAAGGATTCCAATTCCTTCTCCAACAGCGCTTCCGCCTCTTCCATGTGGCCGGAGAAGACCCGCTCGGCCACGCTGCCCTGGAGGATGCGATCCCAGAACCGGCGCCGATCGGCGGGATCGGAAAGGGCCCTTTTGACCCGGTCGCGAAAGCGGGCCGCCAACTCGGCCAGGCGGCCGTAGCCGGCAGGAATGAGAGACTCCAGCCGCGCGCGAATGAGGCGCGCCAGCACCGGCGAGGCGCCGCCGGTGGAGACCGCCGCCACCACCGGCGAGCGGTCGATGATGGAAGGCATGATGAAAGTGCCCGCGTCGGGGTCGTCCACCACGTTCACCGGGATGCCGGCCGCCCTGGCCCGTTCCGCCACCGCCCGGTTCGCTTCCGGATCGTCGGTGGCGGCCACCACCAAGGCGTGGCCCTCCACCCGCGCCTGGTCGTGGCCGCCGGGCCGGTGTTCGATTCCGCCTTCGCGTTGGAGCGCCTGCAGACCTTCGCCCAGCGTCGGCGCCACCACCGTCACCCGTGCGCCCGCTTTGCGCAAGAGCGCCACCTTGCGAGCCGCCACTTCGCCCCCGCCCACCACCAGGCAAGCGCGGTCGCGGATGTTCAGGAAGATGGGCAGATGGTCCATTGGGTTTTCCGGTGGCTGGAACGGTGCCGGGCAGCATACCATAAGTCGTTGTTTTGGAATGTCAAAACCATGCCATTAACCGAGTTTATGGGCGCTGCGCCGATTGAATATATGAGACTATCATAATATACTTTATCGATTCCGACCCACTGTTTCCCAACTGAATGCAAGTCAAAGAGATCGACGTCACCGAATTGAAGAATCGCCTGGATGCCGGCGACGACCTGCTCCTGCTGGACATCCGCAGCGAGGCCGAGGTGCGTCAGGGGGTGTTGCCAGGGTCCGAACACCTGCCCATGCATCTGATTCCACTCAAGATGCAGGATCTGCCCAAGGACAAGGACGTGGTCCTCTACTGCCGCAGCGGCGCGCGCTCGTACCATGCTTGCGCCTTTCTCGAGCAGCAAGGGGTACACAACGTCTATAACTTGCGCGGTGGCATTCTCGACTGGGCGCGCCACGGGTACGACATTGCGCCCCCCTTGGGGGTATGAATTTTTTCCTGGTGCTTGCCTTTTCCAGAGCTTTAGAATATAAGGTGGCACTTTAATAACAACCCTACCGACACTGGAGATTCGCCATGGCTGACTTTGATGAAGAACTCGACGCAAGTGGTCTGAACTGTCCTCTGCCCATCCTGCGCGCCAAGAAGGCGCTGGCGGGCATGGAATCCGGCAAGGTGCTGCACATCATCGCCACCGATCCCGGTTCCGTTAAGGATTTCGAAGCCTTTTCCAAGCAGACCGGAAACGAGCTGATCGAGTCCAAGGAGGAGGGTGGCAAGTTCCACTTCCTGATCCGCAAGGCCTGATCCGCCGCCGGGTCTTTCCTCCCACCTCTCGACCGAAGAGGAGAAGACGATGGAAGAGAAAAAGATGGCGATCATCGCCACCAAAGGGACCCTGGATTGGGCCTATCCGCCCTTCATCCTGGGTTCCACTGCGGCGGCGCTGGGTTACGAGGTGGAGATCTTCTTCACTTTCTACGGCCTTCAGCTGCTGAAGAAGAAAATCGACCTCAAGGTGTCGCCCCTGGGCAACCCCGGCATGCCCATGCCCATGGGGATGGACAAGTGGTTCCCGGTCTTGGGTCTTGCGCTGCCCGGCATGGAGGCCATGATGACCTCCATGATGAAGAAGAAGATGGCCGCCAAAGGGGTCGCCAGCTTGGAGGAGCTGCGCGAGCTCTGCCAGGAGGCGGACGTGCGCTTCATCGCCTGCAACATGACGGTGGAGCTGTTCGACATGGATCCCTCCGACTTCATCGACGGCATCGAGCTGGCGGGCGCCGCCCGTTTCTTCGAGTTCGCCGGCGACGCGGACATCTGCATGTACATGTGACCTGCAGTCACGTTCCATGAAAAAGCCGTCCCTGGGGGCGGCTTTTTCTTTTCCCGCGTGGGCGCTGGAGTCGGCCGCCATGCGGCCTCGTCCGGCCTACGAGGAGGATCGGACTTTCGTGGAAATGGCTGCGAACGTAGGCCCGCCGAGGCCGCAGGCCGACGCGGGCGGGAGCAGGCCCGGCTTTGCCGGAGTCGGCCGCTGTGCGGCCTCGTCCGGCCTGCGGGGTGGGTCAGAAATCCACCGTCAGCTGGGCGCTGACGATGTCGACGGCCGAGTCGTATTCACCCACGAGCTGGTGCCCCGTGGTGTGGTCCAGGGCGTCGATCTTGGTGTCATCCACGAAGAGGTGGGCATAGCCCACGTCCACCGCCATGGTGTCGGAGATCCGGTATCCCACGCCCAGTGCGATCCAGGTGCGGTCGTTGCCGGGAATGCGCGGGGTGCGGTCGGTGTCCTCGTCGATGGGGGTCTCGTCGTAGGCCAGGCCTGCGCGGAAGGTCCAAGTCCCGTTGGGCCGGTAGATGGCGCCGATAGAGTAGCGCCAGCTGTCTTCCCAGTTTTCGGGTTGGACGCTGTCGGCCTGGTTGGGGTTGTCGAATTCGATGACCAGTTCGTCGAATCGGCTCCACCGGGTCCAGGTGACATCGGCCAGGACGGTCCACTGGGGATTGAAATCGTGGACGAAGCTGAACGACGCCGATTCGGGCAGATCCACGGCGGCCATGGCGTCGGTGTCGGTGAACAGGGGGATGCCGGCGTTGAGCAAGGTCTGGAAATTGGCCGGCACCCGGAATTCGGCCCGCCCTTCCAGGTCGTGGCTCACTTTGGAGCGGTAGGCCAGCCCCAGCCGGGTGTTGTCGGTGAGCTGGAGGATGGCGCCCAGGTTGAAGCCCCAACTCCAGTCGGAGCCTTCCACCTTCACCCGGCCGTCGGCGTTCTGAGGGGTGGCCCCCGCGGCGGTACATTGAGCGACGGTGGGGAACGGCGGCCTGGGAAGTGCGGGGTTGCTGGCCATGCCCATGCAGATGGTGCCGAAATCCAGCGTGTTGGAAAGCGTGGCTTCGATGTACTGGACGCTGATTCCGGCACCGATGGAGAGGCGCTCGTTCACTTTCCACGCCAGGCTGGGGTTGATGTTGACGGTGGTGATGTCTGAATCGAGCGCGTGATAACGCCCCACCCAGTCCTCATCGTATTCGGTGGCCAGGCCGAAGGGGGCGTTGATGCCGATGCCGGCGAACAGCCGATCGTCCAGTTGATAGGAGAAATAGAAATTGGGAACGAATTTGGTCACCCCTCCATCGGCGTCATCGCCCCGCAAAGAGCCGGCGACGGCCGTGCCGCCGGTGAGATCGGGATTGAGGTAGGATCCACGGTCGTTGAACTCCGCTTTCGGCATGATGATGTGGCCGGCCACCACCATCTGGGACCCCGGCAGGTAGGTCATGCCGGCGGGATTGAAATAGATGGTGGAGGCGTCCTCGGCTACTGCCGCGGCGCCGGCGAAGGCATTGCCCAGCCCGGTGGCGCTGTGTTCGATGATGGCATAGCCGGCGGCGCCGGCCTGAAAGCTGGTGGCGGCCAGGGACAGGCCCACGGCCAGGGACAGGGGACGAAGACGGTTTTGGGTGTGCACTGGCGGAATCTCCTTGGTGAGCGGTTGAGATCGTCGTGTTCGTCGAGGCCTTCCACGGTTCCGGCGCGCCCGCCGGGAGGCCGGTCCGTTGCGGAAACGCCGCTGTGGCATGGGCGCAAGATTAGGTCAAAAGACGCAGGAATGCCACCGGCGAAGGGAAATCAAGGGCGCACCAGCCGCCCGGTGCGGGCGTCTCGGATGGGAGTGGGGCGGTCCAGTCCGCCGGTGGCGCCGTGGAGCAGGAAGTCCACGCCGGGGCAGCGCTCGAGGACCTGCAAAGGGGTGCGGGCCGGCGGTCGGCCGCTAAGGTTGGCGCTGGTGGAGACCAGCGGCCCGCCGAAGCGGCGGCAGAGTTCCGCCGCCACCGGGTGGGCGGTGATCCGCACCGCCAGGGTGGGCCGGTCGCCGGTGAGCCAAGGGGGCACGCCGGGCGCCGCAGGCAGCAGCCAGGTGTGGGGGCCGGGCCAGGAGCGGCGGACCGTTTCGGGCAGGGCCGACTCGGACCAGGCGACGAAGGGTAGGAGCGCGTCGAAATGGTCGGCGATGAGGATGAATCCCTTGGCGGCGGGGCGGCCCTTGAGGGCGAGCAGCCGTGTCACAGCGTCCAGGTCCACGGGGTTGCAGGCCAGGCCGTAGACCGCTTCCGTGGGATGGGCCACCACCGCTCCGGCGCGGAGGCGGCGGACCGCTTCCCGATACTGGAAGGGGCTGGACATCAGATCTTCCGTCGCCTCATTCGGCGCCTTCCGCCGCGGCCGGCACCGCCTTCTCCTCCGCCGGTTCGGCGAAACTGCACTCGGGCTGGGGGCAGACCTTCTCGGTGCCGCGTTTCTTGGTGGTCTTGATGGTGAGGACGGGCCAGCCGCACTTCGGGCAGGGCTCGTTCACCGGTTCGTTCCACACCGCGTACTCGCACTTGGGGTAGGTGGAGCAGGAGTAGAAGATCTTGCCCCGGCGCGACTTGCGCTGCATGAGGGTGCCCTTTCCGCACTTGGGGCAGGGCACGCCGGTGTCCTTCGGCTTCTCCAGCGGCTCGATGTAGCGGCACTTGGGGTAGGCCGAGCAGCCGATGAACTTGCCGTAGCGGCCCCGCTTGAAGACCAGGGGCGCGCCGCACTCGGGGCAGTCGCGGCCCACCTCCTGGGGCGCTTCGGTCTCGGCCTTGTCCTGGTTGAGGTCGCGGGTGTAGTCGCACTCGGGATAACCGGTGCAACCGATGAAGCGGCCGTGGCGGCCCAGGCGGATGGAGAGGGGCCGCCCGCACTTGGGACACTTTTCGGCCAGTTTCTCCTGGGTGACGTCCGAGCGCTTGACGTTCTCCTGGGTGTGGTCCACCTGCTCCTTGAAGGGCTTCCAGAAGCGGCGCAGCAGAGGCACCCACTCCTCCTCGCCGCGGGAGACGGCGTCCAGCTCGTCCTCCAGCTTCGCCGTGAAGTCATAGTCCACGTAACGGGTGAAATAGTCGGTGAGGAACTTGTTCACCACCCGGCCCACGTCGGTGGGGCGGAAGCGCTTCTTCTCCAGCTCGGCGTAGCCGCGGTCCTGAAGGGTGGAGATGATGCTGGCGTAGGTGGAGGGGCGGCCGATGCCGTGCTCTTCCAGCGCTTTCACCAGGCTGGCCTCGCTGTAGCGCGGCGGCGGCTCGGTGAAGTGTTGCTCGGGGCGGATGGCGACCAGCGCCACCTTTTCGCCCTCGGCCAGGGGGGGCAGCATCTTTTCCTCGGCCTCCTTCGCCCGCTTCGCGTCGTCCCGCCCCTCCTGGTAGACGGCCATGAAGCCGGGATCGGCCACGGTGGAGCCGGTGGCGCGAAAGAGGTTCTCGGTGCCGCCGGCGGCCAGTTCCGCCGTCACTGTGTGCAGCGTGGCGTGCTTCATCTGGCAGGCCAGCGTCCGCTTCCAGATGAGCTCGTAAAGGCGCGCCTGGTCCCGATTCAAGTGCTTGGCCATCTCCTTGGGGTGGCGGCGGATGGAGGTGGGGCGGATGGCCTCATGGGCCTCCTGGGCGTTCTTGGATTTGGTCTTGAAGATCCTGGGCTTGGAAGGAAGCTGTTTTTCACCGTAGGTCTCGGCGATGTAGTCGCGGATCTCGGCCACCGCTTCATCGGCCAGGTTCACCGAATCGGTGCGCATGTAGGTGATCAAGCCCACCGATTCACCGCCGATGTCCACCCCTTCGTAGAGCTGTTGTGCGATGCGCATGGTGCGGTTGGTGGAGAATCCCAACTTGCGGGACGCTTCCTGCTGTAAAGTGGAGGTGGTGAAAGGGGCGGCGGGGTTGCGGCGCCGCTGCTTCTTTTCCACCTTCACCACTTCGAGGGCGCCGGCGGCGGCTTCGAGGAGATGCCTTTCCGCCTCTTTGGCCTGCTTCTCCTCGGTGATGGTGAACTGCTCCACCTTGTCGCCCCGGTAGCGGACCAGCTTGGCGGTGAAGGGTTGGTCTTCTTTCTTCACGTCCGCCTCGATGGTCCAGTATTCGCGGGGCACGAAGCGCTCGATCTCCTCCTCCCGCTCCACGATCATGCGCAAGGCCGGACTCTGCACCCGTCCGGCGGAGAGCCCGCGGCGCACTTTCCTCCACAGCAAGGGCGAGAGGTTGAAGCCCACCAGGTAGTCGAGGGCGCGGCGCGCCTGCTGGGCGTTGACCAGGTCCATGGAAAGTTCGCGCGGGTGGGCGATGGCTTCCTGCACGGCCTTCTTGGTGATCTCGTTGAAGACCACGCGATAGACCGGCTTGTCCTTGAGCAGACCGCGCTTCTTGAGGATCTCGTACAGGTGCCAGGAGATGGCCTCGCCCTCGCGGTCGGGGTCGGTGGCCAGATAAAGGGCGTCGGCCTTCTTGAGCTTGTCGGCGATGGCCTTGATGTGGCGGTCGTTGCGGTCGATCACCTGGTATTTCATGGCGAAATCGTTGTCGGGATCGACGGCGCCTTCCTTGGGCACCAGATCGCGCACGTGGCCGTAGGAGGCGAGGACTTCGAAGTCCTTGCCCAGGTATTTCTTGATGGTCTTGGCCTTGGCCGGGGATTCGACGATTACCAGGTTCATGAGGGTCCGTGTGGGCGTGGAGGCCGAGATCGGGTCACAAAAAAGCCGTAGGTCGGAACCCGAACGGCGGGGACGGAGGTGGGGCTGCGTCACGCCGCCGCCGGGGAGCCCGGCCTACGGGCGGTTCCATTTTTTTTACGGATAACCCCGGCGGCGCGGGGCTGTCAAGGCCGGGTCAGTGGAGGTGGGTCTGTTCGCCGTTGTAGATCATCTCCTCCATGAGGGCGAAGGCGCTCTCGCGTCCGGGGCGGTTGAGCAGCACCAACAACACGATCCATTTGACGTCGTCGGCGGTGATTTCTTGGCTGTCCAGGGCCAAGGCGCGTTCGATGACCAGTTCGCGGCTGGCGGCGTCGAGGATGCCGGCCTGTTCCAGGTAGAGCAGCATGCCCCGGATCTCCATGTCCAGCCGTTGTTGCTCCTCGGCGGTGTAGATGCGGGCGGAGCCGGCGCTCAGCGCGGCCGCCTCGGTGAGGGCGCCCTGGCGCCAGGCCAGCTCGTCGAGCCAGTCGAAGGCCTTGTGGATCTCTTCGGAGCTGAAGCCGGCCCGCGCCAGCTCCTCTTCCAGCATGATCTGGTCCTGAGGCTGGCTTTCGGCATCCATGTAGTTTTCGTAGATGAAGATGAGGACGTCGATGAGGCTTTCGTTCACTTGGCGGGTCCTATGGCAGCGGAGGCGTGGCCTGGCCGGTCAACCGGCGCACCGCTGATAGCGGCCGCCCGGCACCGGGGTCACCTGCCCCTCCAGTTCCAGCAATAGTAGCATGGAGGCGACGGCCTCGGGAGGCAGGCCGGTCCGGGTCACCAGTTGGTCCGGGCTCACCGGATCGAATCCCATGGCCTCCAACAAGCGGGCGTAATCGGGATCGGACGGTCCCGAGGTGGTGGGCGCTTCGTCGTTTTCCGGGGAGGGGGGAGCCAACCAGGTTTTCAACTGGGGCGCCAGCTCCTCCAATATGTCCCCTGCCGTTTCCACCAGCTTTGCGCCTTGGCGGATGAGCTGGTGGCAGCCGCGGGCCAGTGGGTTGTGGATGGAGCCGGGAATGGCGAACACCTCCCGGCCCTGCTCGGCGGCCAGGCGGGCGGTGATGAGCGAACCGCTGCCCAGGGCGGCCTCCACCACCAGCACCCCCAACGACAGGCCGCTGATGATGCGATTGCGCCGGGGAAAGTGGCCGGCCCGCGGCGGCGTGCCCGGCGGATATTCGGAGACCAGGGCGCCCTGTTCGGCCACGGCGTGGGCCAGTTCCCGGTGACGAGCGGGATAGACCCGGTCCGGGCCGGTGCCCAGCACCGCCACCGTGGGGCCGCCCCCGGCCAGCGCCCCTTCGTGGGCGGCGCGGTCGATGCCGAGGGCCAACCCGCTGGTGACGGTGAGGCCGTTGGCGGCGAAATGGGCGGCGAATTCGTAGGCGGTCTCGGCGCCACCGCGGGTGGGATTGCGGCTGCCCACCACCGCCAACTGGGGGGTCGTCAAGTGGGTCGGATCACCGCGCACGAACAAGGCCACCGGCGCGTCGGCCAGGGCGGCGAGGCGGGAAGGATAGTGAGCCGACCCGTAAGGCACCAGGTGGCAATCCGGTCCGGCCAGCCAGGAGAGGCTGGCTTCCATGCCGGCGGCATCGGGGTGGCGCAAAGCCTCGCGCGCCGCTTCCGGCAGCTCGGCCGGCGGATCGTGGTGGAGGCTTTCCGGATCCCGGCCCGAGGCGAGAAAAGGGATCAGCCGCGATGGGCCCACGCCTTTGGCGTGGACCAGGCGCAGCCACGGCAGATGCTTTTCCGGATCGTCCAATCGGTCAGGGGTTCACCACCCGGTCGTGCAGGTGGATGGCCTTGCGCGCGTACATGACCAGACCGAAGCTCACCCGTTCGAAGGCGCGGAAGACCATCACCAGGCCCGCTTCCTCGTCGGGCAGCTTGACCGTTTCCATGAAGGCCGGATGCAACGAAGTGGTGGCGGTCGCACGGGCTATGGGATCGGGCACCGTTTCGCCCAAGTTGTTGACTTGCAGCACGGTGCCGGGATCCAACCCGTCCGCCAGACCGCGGTCGATCACCACCACGTCGTATTGGCCGATTTCGTTGACCCGGTCCAAGGCGTCGATGATGGCCCCCTGGACCGGCCGTTTCGGCGCGTGGGGGTGAAAATCGGTGGCCAGGTCCGCCGTGGAGAAGGGCAGCAGACGGTCGCCGGCGAGGATCTCGCGGCGGGTGCGGAACACGGCCACCGTGGCCGGATCGCCCGCCCGTGTCAATCGGCCGCTGCCCGCATAGAGCGCCTCGTAACCCAGCACCTCGCCTGTTTCGGCGTCCCGATATGCCTTGCCGGGGCGCACGATGTCGTATTCCTTTCGATCGGCGGTTTCCAGCCCCCGCACGTAGATGCGCTGGCCGGCGCCGGCGACGATGTGCTCGTCGGCGAAGGCCACTACGTAGGGCAGGCTGTCCAGGTCGCCCGTTTCCATCACATAGGGCCGGCTCAAGTAGGGGGCGATGTGGTCTATGGGAATGGTGGGGATCGCCTGCTCCACGGGGTGCGAGCGCACCTGGGGCGACAGCTTGAGGGGTCCTCGCCGCCCCACCGTCAAACGCGGTCGACCGTCGATCCAGACCAGGGTCAGTTCGTCTCCCGGATAGATGAGATGGGGATTGCGAATCTGGGGATTGGCGTACCAGATCTCGGGCCACCGCCAGGGCTTGTTCAGGAACAGTCCGGCGATGTCCCACAGCGTGTCCCCTTTCTTGACCACGTAACGATCCGGATGGTCGGCGCGCAGCAGATCGCCGGCCCAGGCGGATCCCGTCAGGGCCGCGGCCAGGCACAGGGTGACGAGAAGGCGTTTGAGTCTGTTCATGGACGATCCTTTGGTGTTGATCGGAGCGCGGTTCGCGCCGCGCCATTCTTTCCCATGCTCCTCAATGGGGTCAATCGGTGAGCAAAGCTTTGTGCGATAATACCCCAGCGCGGGGACGCGGAAGTGTCGGGCGCTCCACAAAACGGCGTGTCGGGAACCTCCCCGGGCGGCGCCGGATCCAACATTCCGACCGCTGCAGACGACGATCTTTCAAGAGTTAGGCGGAACCATGGCCATACTGGAGATCCTCAAATTTCCCGATCCGCGCCTGCGCCAGCGGGCCAAGCCGGTGGACGTGGTGGACGACGCCGTTCGCCGGCTCGCCGACGACATGCTGGAGACCATGTACGACGCACCCGGCATCGGCCTGGCCGCCGTGCAGGTGGGGGTGCCCCGGCAGGTGATCGTGGTGGACGTCTCCGAGGAGCGGAATCGGCCCTTGGTGCTCATCAACCCCAAAGTGGTGGCCTCCGAAGGCGAGGAGGAGATGGAAGAGGGATGCCTCTCGGTGCCCGGCTTCTACGAGAAGGTCAAACGGGCGGAACGGGTCCGTGTGGAGGCCCTGGATCGTGACGGCAAGCCGCTGACGCTGGAGCTGGACGGGCTGCTGGCGGTTTGTGTCCAGCACGAGATCGACCACCTCCAAGGCAAATTGTTCGTGGATTATCTTTCCCGCCTCAAGCGCGAGCGCATCCGCAAGAAGTTGGAAAAGGAGGCCCGGGCCGCCCAGGCGGCGCAGAAACGGGCCGCCCGGCGGGCGCTTTGAACCCGCCTGTCGCGGTCGGAGGCGGCCGGCCGCTCCTGATCACATGAGAACAAGAGCATGAACCGGCCTCTGCGCATCGTCTTCGCCGGCACGCCCGATTTTTCCGTGCCGGCCCTGAAGTCCCTCATCGACGCCGGCCATGGGGTGGCGGCGGTCTACACTCAGCCCGACCGCCCCGCCGGCCGCGGACGCAAGCTCACGCCGAGCCCGGTGAAGCAGCTGGCGCTGGACCGGGGCATCCCGGTGTTCCAGCCGCGCACGCTGAAGGCGCCCGAAGCGGTGGCGGAGCTGGCCGCGCTCGAGCCCGATCTGATGGTGGTGGTGGCCTACGGCCTGCTGCTGCCCAAGGCGGTGCTCGAGATTCCCCCCCTGGGGTGCGTCAACATCCATGCCTCCCTATTGCCCCGTTGGCGGGGCGCGGCGCCCATTCAGCGGGCCATCGAGGCGGGCGACCGCCGTACGGGGGTGAGCATCATGCGCATGGACGAAGGGCTGGACACCGGGCCGGTCTATCTGCGGCGGGAGATTCCCATCGAGCGCGAGGACACCGCCGCCACCTTGCACGACCGCCTGGCCCGCCTCGGCGCCGAGGCGCTGATCGAGGCGCTGCCCGGCATCGCCGACGGCAGTCTGCGGCCCGTGCCCCAGGATGAGGCGGAAGCGACCTACGCACCCAAGTTGGAAAAGCGGGAGGCGCTCATCGATTGGCGCCAACCGGCCTGGCGCATCGAACGCAAGGTGCAGGCCTTCAATCCCTGGCCGGTGGCCCACACCCGCTGGGAGAACGCCAACCTGCGGATCTGGGAAGCCCATGCCGTGGAGGGCCTGGCGGCAGAGCCGGGCACCGTCATGTCCGCCACCCGCGAGGGGGTGGACGTCGCCACCGGCGAAGGGTTGTTGCGGGTGACCCGGTTGCAGCTGCCGGGCCGGCGGGCCATGTCTGCGGCCGATTTCATCAACGCCCACGCCATTCAGGGCGTGGTGTTGGGTTGAAAAGGTGGCGGCGCGGCGCCGAGTGGCTCCCGGCGCCCGCGCGCGGGCGGCGGCGGCCCGGGCGGTGGGGGCCGTCATGGGCGGGCGCGCCCTGACCGACGTTCTGCCCGAAGCGAAAAAGGGGCTGCCGCTCCGCGACGGCGCCTTGGTGGCGGAGCTGGCCCATGGCACGTGTCGCTGGTTCCATCGCCTCGAATTCTTCCTCCAACGGTTGATGGCGCGGCCGTTGAAAGCGCGTGAGCGCGCGCTCCATGCGCTGCTTCTGGTGGGGCTGTACCAACTGGCCGAAACCCGGGTTCCTCCCCACGCTGCCGTGGCCGCCACCTCCGGCGCCGCCGGGCTGCTGGGAAGAGGATGGGCCACCGGCCTGGTCAACGCGGTGCTGCGCCGTTATCTGGAGACGTCGGAAGCCCTGGCCGTCCAAGCCCGCTCCGAGCCCGTGGCGCGCTGGAGCCAGCCGGGCTGGTTCATCCAAGCCGTAGAGGCGGCCTGGCCCGGCCAGGCGTCCGCCCTCTTGGAAGGGCTGCTGGGGCGGCCGCCTTTCACGTTGCGGGTGGACCTGTCGCGCACCACCTTGGCGGCGCAGGCGCGAGAGCTGGCTCGGGCGGGGCTGGCGTCGCGGCCGGTTCCCGGAGTGGCCTCGGCGCTGATGCTGGAACGTCCCGTCCCGGTGGAGCGGTTGCCCGGTTTCGGCGACGGGCTGGTGTCGGTGCAGGATGCCGGCGCCCAGTTGGCCGCGCCGCTTCTGGATTTGGCGCCGGGGCAGCGGGTGTTGGACGCCTGTGCCGCGCCCGGCGGCAAGAGCGGCCATATCTTGGAGTCGGCGCCGGTGTCGCTGGTGGCCATGGATCGGGACCGGACCCGTTTGGCGCGGGTGCGGGAGAACCTGGAGCGGCTGGGCCGTCGCGCGGAACTGGTGGCGGGGGATGCGGCCGCGCCGTCGGGTGGCTGGATCGGGAGCGGTTTCGACCGCATTCTGGCGGACGTGCCTTGTACCGCCACCGGCGTCATGCGCCGCCATCCCGATATCCGCCTGTTGCGCCGCGCCTCGGACGTGCCGGCCCTGGTCGCGCGCCAGGCGGCCATACTGGATGCCCTCTGGCGGCTGCTTCGTCCAGGGGGTAAGCTGCTGTACGCCACTTGCTCTCTTCTGCCGGAGGAGAACGAGCGGCAGGTGGAAGCCTTTCTCCAGCGCCACGGCGAGGCCGTCGCGCTGCCCTTGGAGACTCCGCTGGGTGTGCCGGCCGGCCCCGGGGTGCAACTGCTGCCGGTGACACGGGAGACGGATGGATTTTTCTATGCCCTGTTGCAGAAACGTCCTGCCTGAACGCGGCCTTGGTTGGTTGTTGGTGCTGCTCGCGTTGTGGGTCGGGGGTGTCCATGCGGCCGGCATCCGCTACAAAGCGGTGAGCATCGCCGAGGAGGACGGCAAAGTGGTGGCCTATTTGCTCGAGGAGTACGACCTCACGCCCACCATGCGCGAGGCCTTGGAGAGCGGCGTGCCTTTGACCTTCACCACCCGCGCCGTGCTTGAGACGGACGGCGCCTGGTTCTGGGAATCGCCGCTGGCCGAGCGTGTGGTGCGCCGCACCCTTCGCTACCACCCCTTGGCGGGCAGCTACGAGGTGCACGACTCGCTCACCGGCCGCAGCCGGTTCTTCGCCACGCCGGAAGCGGCGCTGGTGGCGCTGGGGGAGATCAAAGGGTGGGTGCTGGTCTCGGCCGATCGGCTCCGGCCTGGACGCAGTTATCGCATCACCATCGAGAGTCGGCACGACATCGGTGCGCTGCCCCTGCCTTTGCGGCCCAAGGCCTATTTGTCCCCCGGTTGGCATTTGAGCAGCAAGGTGTACGAATGGCGCCTGCGCCCCTGAAGTTCTGGCGCCGAGGGGGGTGGGCCGTGGTCCTGCTCCTGGCGTCGCTGGTGTTCGCGCTCCATTTTCTCAGCGGCGCCGTGCTCGGTTCCGAAGCGCTCAGCGCCTGGTTCGTGCCGCTGCTGGTGTTCATCGTCGCCGGGCTGTTGGTGCTCGCCGCCCTGGTGCTGTGGAACCTGTTTCGGCTTCTGCGCGATCTGTGGCGCCACCGGGCCGGCGCCCGTCTCATGGCGCGGCTGGTGTTTCTGTTCGTGATCCTTGGGGTGACGCCCGCCGCCATCGTCTATTACTACTCCCTCCAGTTCCTCATGCAGGGTATCGACAGCTGGTTCGACGTCCAGATCGACTCGGCCATGGAGGATGCCCTGGAGCTCAACCGCGCCACCCTTAACCTGACCAAGAAGTTGTTGCTGCGTTACACCGAGCAGATGCTCGAGTCCATCGAGGACAGCTCGCGCACCGGCTTGACCCTCACGTTGAGCGAGTTGCGCGCCCGGTCCGGCGCGGTGGAGCTGGCCCTGGCCACCCAGCAGGGCAAGATCCTGGCGGCGGCCCATGTGGATCCCGAAGTGCTGGTGCCCACGGCCCCCGATCCACTGGTGTTGCAGCAGGTGGTGAGCGGAGAGCCTTATGTGGGATTTCTACAACCGGATGAGGAAGCAGGGGAGTTGCGGATCCAGGTGTTGGTTCCCGATCCCGCGCGCGGTCTGGTGCTCCAGGCCATCTTTCCCACCTCGGCGCGCATGGGGGAGTTGAGCCGCAGCGTGCAACAGGCCTATGTGGCCTATCGGGAGCGCGCCTATCTGCGCGAATCCATCAAGTTCAGTTTCATGCTCGCCCTCTCCCTGGTGCTGCTGGTGAGCGTGGCGGCCGCCCTCTGGCTCGCTTTCCATACCGCCCGGCGGCTGGTGGCCCCCATCCGCGCCATCGCCGAGGGAACCCGGGCCATCGCCGAAGGAGAGCTGGACGGTCGCATTCCGGTGCCGCGTCACCGGGACGAATTGGGCTTCCTGGTGGCCAGTTTCAACGCCATGACGCGGCGTCTGGCCCAGGCCCGCGATCTGGCGGAAAAGAGCCGGCGCCAACTGGAGTTCCAGCGTGCCTATCTGGAAGCGCTCTTGCACCACCTCTCCAGCGGCGTCATCGCCCTGGACGGCGAGGGCCGCCTGCGGACCGCCAACCGGGCCGCGTCCCAGATCCTGGGGGTGGATGTGGACGCCTATGTGGGCCGGCCTTTGGATCGGTTGGCGCGGGACCATCCGGAGCTGGGTCCGTTCGTGGCGCGGCTCGATTGCGACCGTCCCGGAAACGAGGGCGAGTGGCGGGGCGAGATTCTCCTGGAGCGGCCCGAAGGGCGCCAGCACCTCGTGGGGGGGCGGGCCCGGCTGCAGGTGGCGGAGCAGAGTGAAATCGGTTGTGTGCTGGTGTTCGATGACGTCACCACCCTGGTCCAAGCCCAACGCGACGCCGCCTGGAGTGAAGTGGCGCGGCGCCTGGCGCACGAGATCAAGAATCCCCTGACCCCCATCCAGCTCTCCGCCGAGCGATTGCGGCGAAAATACCTGGCGAAGCTACCGCCCGACGAGCGTAAGGTGCTGGACAGCTCCACCCGCACCATCATCGGCCAGGTGGAGGCCATGAAAGACATGGTCAACGCCTTTTCGGACTATGCAAGGCCTTCCCGGCTCGAGCCCCAGGCGGTGCCGGTGGACGAGTTCCTGGGCGAAGTGCTGGCGCTCTATGGCGGTGCCGTGCGGTTCGAACCGGGTGCGCCGAACGTGCGCATCGACGCCGATCCCGTCCGCCTGCGCCAAGTGGTGCACAATCTGGTGAAGAACGCCCAGGAGGCGGTGGAGGGGCGGGCCGACGGCCGCATCCGGGTGGCCACCGGGCTCCAGCGGCCGGAGGGTCAGGAGCGCCTTTTCGTCGAAATCACATTCGAAGATAATGGCCCCGGCCTGCAGGAGGAGCGCATCGGCCGCCTGTTCGAGCCTTATGTCACCACCAAGGAGCGGGGCACCGGCCTGGGGTTGGCCATCGTCAAAAAGATCGTTGAGGAGCATGGCGGCTACATTCGCGCCGAGAACCGGCCCGAAGGTGGCGCTCGCATCCGGGTGCGTCTCCCGGTGAGCCGGGGGTCGCCGCAGCAGGCGCAGGAGAATCGACCATGAGCGCACCCTACATCTTGGTGGTGGACGATGAGCCCGACATTCGCGAGCTGGTGCGGGACATCCTCGAGGACGAAGGCTACAAGGTCACCACGGCGGAGAACGGCGAGGCGGCACGCGCCGCGTTGCGCGAGCGCCGGCCGGATCTGATCCTGCTGGACATCTGGATGCCCGACATCGACGGCATCAGCCTGCTCAAGGAATGGGCCGAAGGGGAGGACGGTCTGCCTTGCCCGGTCATCATCATGTCCGGCCACGGCACGGTGGAGACGGCGGTGGAGGCGACCCGCCTCGGCGCCTACGATTTTCTGGAGAAACCCCTCTCTCTGGCCAAACTGCTGCTCACCGTGGAGCGCGCCCTGGAGGCGGAGCGGTTGGTACAGGAGAACGTGGGGCTGCGCCGTCAGGCCCAACCGGTGGTGGAGCCGGTGGGCCACAGCCAGGTGATGCAGCGGCTGCGCGAACAGGTGCGCCGCATCGCCCAGCACGACACCTGGGTGCTCATCTCCGGTGAACCCGGAAGCGGCCGCGAGACCTTCGCCCGGTATCTTCACGCCCACTCCAGCCGGCGGGAACGCCCTTTTGTGGACGTGAGCTTGGGGGCCACCCAGCCGGAGAACTTCGCCCGGGAGTTTTTCGGGAGCGAACAGGGTGGGCGCATCCACTACGGCCGGCTGGAGCAAGCCAACGGCGGCATCCTGTTTCTCGACGAGGTGGCGGACATGGATCTCGCCGCCCAGGCGCAGCTTGCCGGTGCCTTCGAGACCGGTGAATTCTTGCGGGTGGGCGGCGCCGAGCCGGTGAAAGTGGACATTCGTGTGGTGGCCGCCACCAAAAAAGACCTGCAAGCCGAAGTGGATGCCGGCCGGTTTCGGGAGGACCTGTTCTACCACCTCAACGTGGTGCCCCTGGAGGTGCCGCCGTTGCGCGAGCATCGTGAAGACGTGCCCGAATTGCTCGCCTTCTACGTGGACTATTTCGTCACCCATGAAAAGATGCCCTACCGTCGGTTCAGCGTGGCGGCGCAGAATTTCCTGCGCAACTACGATTGGCCGGGCAACATCGTCGAGCTGCGCAACCTGGTGCAACGGGTGCTCATCTTGGGCGTCGGTGACGAGATCTCACTGGAGGACGTGCAGGCGGTGATGGGCGGCGTGCGGCGCGAGTCGGTCCCCGGCGGCGCCGCCGGCATCTCTTTCGACCAGCCGTTGCGCAAGGCGCGGGAGGACTTCGAACGCGCCTACCTCGAATACCACCTGGACAAACACGGCGGCAATGTGAGCAGGATGGCGCAGGAGGTGGGAATGGAGCGCACCCATTTGTATCGGAAACTGCGCGGAGTGGGCATCGAGATCAAGGACCGGCGATGAAGATCATCATACTCGGGGCGGGCCAGGTGGGAACCTCGCTGGCGGGCAATCTGGCCTCCGAGGCCAACGACATCACCGTGGTGGACCGCGATCCCGCGCTGTTACAGAGCTTGCAGGACAAGTTCGACCTGCGGACGGTGCGCGGCTACGCCGCCCATCCCGACGTGCTGGCCCAGGCGGGATGCGACGATGCCGAAATGCTCATTGCGGTGACCAACAACGACGAAACCAACATGGTCGCCTGCCAGGTGGCCTGGACCCTGTTCCACACCCCGCGCAAGATCGCCCGGGTGCGGGCCCACGAATACCATCGCCATCCGGCCCTGTTCAACCAAGGGGGGCTGCCCATCGACGTGCTCATCAGTCCCGAGCAGTTGGTCACCGAATACATTGAACGGCTCATCCAGTATCCTGGCGCGCTCCAGGTGCTCGATTTCGCCGACGGCCTGGTTCGGCTGGTGGGTCTGCGCGCATACGCCGGCGGTCCGCTCGTGGGCCATCAGTTGCGCGAGCTCAACCGGCACCTGCACGGCGGCGAGGCGCGGGTGGCGGCCATCTATCGTCAGGGCCAGGCCATCCATCCCACGGGCGATACCGTCATCCATGCCGGTGACGAGGTCTTTTTCATCGCTGCGGCGGCCAACATCCCCGAGGTGATGGCGGAGCTGGGACGGAACGACAAGCCCTACAAGCGGATCATCTTCGCCGGCGGCGGCAACATCGGCCGTCGCCTGGCGCTCCGGCTGGAGCGGGATTACAACGTGAAGATCCTGGAGCGGGATCCGGAACGGGCCGCCGCGGTCTCCGAGGAGCTGCGCCGGACCATCGTGCTCCAGGGCGACGCCGCGGACGAGGATCTGCTGCTGGAGGAGGGCATCGAGGAGACCGATGTCTTTTGCGCCGTCACCAACGACGACGAGGCCAACATCCTGTCGGCCATGTTGGCCAAGCGGTTGGGCGCGCGCACCGTCATGGCGCTGATCAACCGCACCTCTTACGTGGAGTTGGTGGAGGCGGGGCCCATCGACGTGGCCATCTCTCCCCAACAGGCCACCATCGGCACTCTGCTGACCCATGTGCGCCGCGGCGACGTGGTGATGGTCCACTCTTTGAGGCGGGGGGCGGCCGAGGCCATCGAAGCCGTGGCCCACGGCGACCGCCGCTCCTCCAAGGTGGTGGGGCGGCGGGTGGAGGAGGTGAAGCTGCCCCGCGGGACCAGCATCGCCGCCATCGTGCGGGACGGCGAGGTCATCATCGCCCACCACGACACCGTCATCGAGTCGGAGGACCATGTGATCCTCTTTCTGGTGGACAAACGCCGCATCGCCGAAGTGGAACGGTTGTTCCAGGTGGGCATCACCTTCCTGTGATGGACGGCCGATCGAGGCGCATCGTGGCGGCGCGGAGGGGCGCATGCATCTGAACGTGGTTCAGCGCATCCTCGGCCTGTTGCTGATGGTCTTCAGTCTCACCATGCTGCCGCCCCTGGCCGTCTCCCTGGGCTATGGGGACGGGGCCTGGCCTCCCTTCCTGGCCGCTTTTCTCCTCATTCTGGCGGTGGGGCTGATGAGCTGGTGGCCGGTGCGGGACCAGCGCCGGGAGTTGCGCCTGCGGGACGGTTTCGTGGTGGTGGTCATGTTCTGGTTCGTGCTCTCGGCCACCGGCGCGCTCCCCTTCGTGCTGGCGGAGAACCCCCACTTGTCGGTCACCGACGCCTTTTTCGAGTCGGTTTCCGGGTTGACCACCACCGGCGCCACGGTCATCACCGGGCTCGACCATCTGCCCCGATCCATCCTCTATTACCGCCAGCAGCTCCAGTGGCTCGGGGGAATGGGCATCATCGTGTTGGCGGTGGCGGTGCTGCCCATGCTCGGCATCGGGGGCATGCAGCTCTACAAGGCGGAGACGCCGGGTCCCATCAAGGACTCCAAACTGACGCCCCGCATCACCGAGACCGCCAAGGCGCTGTGGTTCATCTATCTGGGACTGACCCTGGCGTGCGCCCTGGCCTACTGGCTGGCCGGCATGACGCCTTTCGACGCCGTCGCACACGCCTTTTCCACCGTGGCCATCGGCGGTTTCTCCACTCACGATGCCAGCATGGGCCATTTCGACAGCACGGCCGTCTATCTGGTGGCGGTGGTATTCATGTTCCTCTCGGGCATCAATTTCGCCCTCCATTTCACGGTGGTGCGGCCTTTGTGGAAACGGAAGGACCTGCGCGCTCTCGCCGGTTATTGGCGCGATTCGGAGTTTCGGTTCTATTTGCTGTTCACCGTGTTGGTGGTGACGGTCACCACCTTGGGACTCCATTTCACCGCCACCCACGACCGGTTCGGGGAAAATTTCGTCCACGGCCTGTTTCAGGCGGTCTCCATCGGCACCACCACCGGCTTCACTACGGCGGAGTGGCACAACTGGCCTGGATTCGTGGCGATCCTGCTGCTTTTTTCATCTTTCGTGGGCGGGTGTGCCGGCTCCACGGGCGGCGGCATCAAGGTCATTCGGTTTCTTCTGCTCATCAAGCAAGGGGTTCGCGAAATCACCCGTCTGGTCCATCCCAACGCCCAGATTCCGGTGCGGGTGGGGGAGAAGACCATCCCTTCCCGAGTGGTGGAGGCGGTGTGGGGGTTTTTCGCCCTCTATGTGGCGTGTTTCACCCTCATGTACCTGGTGTTGGCCGCCACCGGCATCGACTTGATGACCGCCTTCTCCGCCGTGGCCGCCAGCATCAACAACCTGGGGCCGGGGTTGGGGGAGGTGGGAACCCATTACGCCGGGCTCCACGACGCGGCCAAGTGGGTCCTCTGTTTCGCCATGCTTCTGGGTCGGCTGGAGATCTTCACGCTTTTAGTGTTGCTCAGTCCCGCGTTCTGGCGGCGGTGAACTTTTTCGTCCCGGCGGAGTCTCATGAGTGCGAGAACGGCAGCCTCGCTGGTTTTCGAACCATTACATACTCCCTTTGGTACAGCCCTTCCGGCATGCCCTGCATGCCGGTTTTTTTTGATATCATCCGCCTTTTACC
>Ga0256914_1001618_pt1 | contig 19918 bp, 23 predicted proteins | sample HulkmetaG_FD_191571 | JGI IMG/M metagenome (GOLD analysis project Ga0256914, IMG submission 191571) | Hydrothermal chimney microbial communities from Main Endeavour vent field at the Juan de Fuca Ridge, Pacific Ocean - Hulk | ecosystem: Environmental > Aquatic > Marine > Hydrothermal vents ... | reverse complement strand
CCTTTCCGAATTTCCTCCCTCGCCCGTCCCGGAGCGGGGGAGGAAGCAAAGGAGGGGGCTGCGCCCCAAGAACCGAATTCATTCGGCCAATGACGGCGGTCAAAGCTAATTTGTGTCAGGTAACTAGATTTACTCCCAGAGTAATTTATGTTAAATTAGTCTTATGAAGAAAAAAGTTAAAACCCCAGATACTCAGTATCGTAATCTTTGAAAGTTGATTTTAGAAAAAGGCATCCGCTCTCACGCTCAACAAGGCACGGACACAATCTCTTTAATTGGCGCGCCACCGATGCGGTTTCGTTTTGACGACCATTTCCACTGCTCTGGATCACGTACTTTTCGATTAATAAACACAGCTTTACCCCTCTCAAAAAAATTTGACAATCAAACTCCCATCGATTAAAGTAATCATCCATACAAAGCAATACTGTGCACGATAAGCAATGCGCCCAAATAATGTGCACACAATGTGCACCTTTCAATCAATGCTTATCCATCCTCGCAAACAATATTCACGTTTTCCCTCCTGAACAATCCATCCCAGTTGTCCATCATTCCGTTCTACAAAACTTCTTAGGAGGCTGCTATCAGGAAAACGTCAAATCGTCCAGGGGACGAATCCATCACCCCGGCGATTTTGCACGTATGGTGGCCGGGGGGAATGGAAAAAGTAAAACGGACCTCATCTTGCGTTCATTTCCTTTTTCCCAATCCTTAATCTCAACAGGAGGAACTCATGTCTCAGGAACCCAAAAAAGTCGAGGTTGGCAGTGTCGAGTATGAACGCGTGGGAGAAGAGTATTTAGAAAAACGCTCGCTGCAGAAGAAAGCGGGATGGGTGTTGCTTTGGGGCCTGGGGGTTGGCGCGGTGATTTCGGGAGATTACTTTGGTTGGAACTTTGGGCTTTCGGCCGGGGGCTTTTGGGGGTTGGCCATCGCCACCGTGGCCATGGCAATCATGTATATCACCATGATGTACAGCCTGGCCGAACTTTCGACTGCTCTACCTCACGCTGGCGGCCCTTACTCCTTCGCTCGTCAGACCATGGGGCCGTGGGGTGGCTATCTCACCGGACTGGCTGTGGTCATCGAATATGTTATTACTCCGGCAGTCATCGTTGTGGGCATTGGCGGCTATCTCCATTCCGTTTGGCCCACAGTGCCCCTCTGGACCTGGTGGATATTGGCTTACGCCATATTTGTGGGCATCAACATCTGGGGGGTGGAGCTGACATTGAAAGTCTCTTTGGTTGTCACCATTCTCGCCACCCTGGTGCTCTTCATCTTCTACATTGCTGCTCCTCTTTCAGGCGCATGGCATTGGGATTTGTTGTTCAACATCGAACCTTCGGCAGGACATTCAGCCAAAGGGTTGCCATTTGGCTGGTTTGGAGTCTTTGCCGCGCTCCCATTTGCCATCTGGTTCTACCTGGCCATCGAAGAACTGCCACTGGCTGCCGAGGAGGCGGAAGATGTGGGGCGCGACATGCCCAAGGCCATGCTGTTGGGCATCGGTGCATTGGTGTTGCTCTCCTTCCTCACCCTCATCTTCAACTCTGGCGTAGGTGGTGGCGCTGCAGCCATTGGCCAGTCGGATGCACCTTTGGCTGAAGGATTCCAGGCGGTGTTCGGCATTGGCGCAGCCTCCGTAATACTGACGCTTATCGGTTTGACGGGTCTCATCGCCAGCTTCCACTCCATCATTTACGCTTACGGCCGTCAGATCTTTGCGCTTTCCCGGGCCGGTTACTTCCCTCGTTTCTGGTCGTTGACCTTAAAGAACCGGCATACGCCTTATGTGGCGCTTATTGGCGGGGCCATCTTCGGCCTCATCATTGCCTTCATCCTCGATAAGTGGGGATCTGGCATTCTGGGCGCAGCATTATTGAACATGGCAGTGTTCGGAGCCGTTATCTCTTATGTGCTGATGATGATCAGCTACATCATCTTCAAGCGCCGCGAAAATGTAAATCGGCCTTATGTCAGCCCGGGCGGCACCCTTTTCGCCTGGATATCTCTTGTTCTGGCTACACTGGCCGCAATTTCGACCCTGGCCAACCCAGATTATCGCCCCGGAGTGTATGGCGTGGCTGTCTTCTACATTTTGGGTATCATCTACTTCTGGGTTTATGGCCGTCATCAGCTGGTGGCCGAAGCTCCCGAAGAAGAGTTTGCACTCATCGAAGAAGCGGAACGGGAACTCGCAGGTGGATAACGCCTGAACGCAAATCGCTGTATTTGCCGCCTTCAATCCACATCCCTCCTTCGACGCACGCAACATCGAGCCGAAGGAGGGAATTGTGCAAAGTTAAGCAAAAGGCTGTAAAATACATTCATCTTTGTGCAACTCGCGGACAAAGCAGTCCGATCTTTACATTCTAAAAGGAGTGAACAAAATGACACCTATCCAAATGATCGCCCTTGGCATGGTCGAAACCAAAGGTTTGGTTGGCGCAATCGAAGCCGCCGACGCCATGGTTAAAGCCGCCAACGTCACCCTTATTGGCAAGGAATACATCGGCGCTGGTTATGTGACCGTCATGGTGCGCGGCGATGTGGGCGCGGTCAAGGCCGCCACCGACGCAGGCGCAGCCGCAGCCCAGCGCGTGGGTGAATTGGTCAGCGTCCACGTCATCCCTCGCCCCCATAGCGATGTAGAAGGCATCTTGCCGCAGTCGGGAGAGTAATTTGCGACTCCGCAAAAATAGCTGGGACTAAGACCGCCAGCCAACGCAAAAGCTGTTTTTATTGCTTTCGGTGGGCATTCACCCATAGCCCCGGCTCTCTGTTCACGCCTGGCTGTTTGTCGTTGACAAACCCCCAACGTTCGACCGTTGACCACATTGCCATTACACAGTGAACGCCTCTCCTCGCGAGATGATCAGCGTCGGCATCGATGTCGGCACCACGACGACGCAGATCGTTTTTTCTCATCTTAGCATTCAGGATACCGCCCGCGCCGGGCAGGCTCCACGCATCCGCATCCAATCCCGCGCCGTCATCTACCAGAGCCCAATCTACTTCACACCATTGCTTTCGCAGCAAGAAGTAGATGTAAAAGCGCTGGCGGAATTGGTGCGTAAAGAATACCGGAGGGCGGGCGTCAACCCTGCTCAGATCGAAACAGGCGCGGTCATCATCACTGGCGAGACAGCACGAGCCCGCAATGCGGACGCGATCCTTCAGGCGCTTTCAGACCTGGCGGGAGATTTCGTCGTTACGGTGGCTGGCCCAAATGTAGAGGCCCAAATTGCAGCCCGCGGCTCTGGTGCAGCCGCTTACTCTGCTGAACGCTACACGCAAGTTGTCAATGTAGACGTGGGCGGCGGCACCGCCAATGCCGCCATTTTTCGTATTGGCCAGCATATCAGCTCCTCCGCCATGGCTGTGGGAGGACGACAAATCGAGATCGAACGCACAACGGGCGTCATCCGCCACATCCCTCCCCCAGGGCGCACCATCGTCGAAGCTCTGAATCTGCCATTGAGAGCAGGTGGCCGAGCCGATTTACCTACCTTGCGTCGTTTTTGCAATGCCATGGCTGATCTCATCGTCGATTTGACCACCGGTCAGGTCAGCGATCTGGGTCGCAAGTTACAACTAACGCCCCCTTTGCGCGAAGCTGAAAACACACGCGTTGTCTTTCTTTCTGGCGGCGTAGCGCATTACTTTTACAACCCTATCGAGATTAGCTCGTTGGCAGACGTGACCATCCACGAAGACGTAGGGCCGCTACTGGCGCAATCGTTGCGCCAGAATCGTCGTCTGCAAGCGCTGAATGTGCAACGCCCCAAACAAACCTTACGAGCCACCGTACTGGGCGCTGCCAGCCAGACTGTCACCCTCAGTGGTAGCACTATCTGGGCGGAAAGGGTTGTGTTGCCATTGCGCAACCTACCAGTCATCCGTCCTCAGATATCCCACACTAACCTGACGCCCGAAGCCATTGCCGACGCTATCCACTATGCAATGCAGCGTTGGGATGTAGAACCAGACCAGCAAGCTATTGCCCTGGCTCTGGATATTCCAGAACAGATGGACTTCGAGACCTTGCAAATCCTGGCTCAGGGCGTGGTGCAATACGCCGCCAGGCAACTAAGCCCCACGCGCCCACTGACGCTCATCGTCGAACGGGACTACGCCCAGGCTTTAGGACAAACCATCAAGGCCATGCGTCCCGACGCCCCTCTGGTTGTCATCGATCAGGTAGGCTTGGGCGAAGGCGATTTCATCGACATTGGCGAACCTATGTTAGATGGTCGGGTTGTGCCACTTTCGGTGAAAACGCTTATCTTCTATGAATGAAAACATCTCCCAGCCCAGACAAGCCAAAAAACCTGGCGCACATCTCATGCAAAGACGCCAAACCGCAAACCTAACCTGATATGCGGCTTTACGGCTCTAAAAACAGGCGTTGATGCTTTAATCTGCCACCCCACAAACCGAAGAAAGGAACGACAGGAAGAAAACAGACGTTACTACTAAGGTGGCCCGGCTAGAAACCACGAAGACACGAAGCCACAAAGTCACGAAGAAAAGAAAAAGCTTTGAAATTCTTGGTGTTCTTAGTGTCTTTGCGCCTTTGTGGTGATTGAAGTCGGGTACGTTAGTAGTTACAAACAGACGAAGAAAGATGCAGAATTCGTCCATTTGGGTCACTTTTCGTCCATGTTCGTCGGCTTATCAAGTGGAAGATGTCTGCTAAGCCTGTTGATGCGCCAAAAAGTCGTACACTGGGTACAAAATCCTTCTTGGCGAACTTTGCAATCTTGCGTGAGATCTTTGTTAGCCATGCAGGCTAAAATCTCATAGGTAGAGCACGAATCCCCAAACATTTTCATCACCCTCTCCACCCCTTCAGCGAGGGGCCTATGCTATTACGAACCAAACTCTTCGGAAAAACCTTTGAGTTCGGCAGCATCAAAGAACTGCTGGCCAAAGCTAATGAGGAAAAGTCGGGGGACAGACAAGCTGGCATAGCCGCCGCCAGCGTCACCGAACGCGTGGCCGCCAAATTCGTATTGGCAGAGCTGCCATTGTGGGCGTTATATGAAAATCCAGCTGTCCCCTACGAAGATGATGAGGTAACCCGGGTCATCATCGATCAGGTCAATCTGACAATCTACAATGAGATCAAGAATTGGACGGTAGGTGAACTTCGGGAGTGGATTTTGAGCGACACCACCACACCTGAAATGATCCGCCGCGTGAGCAATGGCCTCACGGCCGAGATGGTCGCGGCCGTAACCAAACTCATGTCCAACATGGACCTCATCTACGGCGCCAGCAAGGTGCGGGTGACCGCCCATTGCGCCAACACCATCGGGCTTCCTGGCACCCTGGCTTCGCGCAACCAACCCAACCATCCCACAGATTCAGTAGAAGGCATACGCGCCACCATCTACGAAGGTCTGAGTTATGGCTCGGGCGATAGCGTCATCGGCATCAACCCTGTGGATGACTCATTGGGCAGCGTCATGCGCCTGCTGGACATGACTTACGACGTCATTCAAAAATGGGAAATTCCCACGCAAAACTGCCTGCTGGCCCATGTGACCACGCAGATGGAAGCCATGAAGCGGGGCTCACCCGTGGGCATGGTTTTCCAGAGCCTGGCCGGATCGCAGAAGGGCAATGAATCCTTCGGCGTGGATGTGGGCATGCTGGACGAAGCTTACGAGATGGCCAAGAAATACGCCTGGACCGCGGGCCCAAACTACATGTACTTTGAAACCGGCCAGGGCTCCGAACTTTCGGCAGATGCACACCACGGGGCCGACCAACTGGTGATGGAAGCCCGCTGCTATGGCCTGGCCAAGCGCTATCATCCCTTCCAGGTGAACACAGTAGTAGGCTTCATCGGCCCAGAATATCTCTACGACTCGGTGCAGATCACCCGCGCCGGGCTGGAAGATCACTTCATGGGCAAACTCTACGGCATTCCCATGGGCGTAGACGCCTGTTACACCAACCATGCCCGCGCCACCCAAAACGACATAGAAAATCTAGCCGTCTTGTTGACCACGGCTGGATGCAACTACTTCATGGGCGTGCCCCTGGGCGATGATGTCATGCTCAGCTATCAATGCACCAGCTTCCATGACGCTGCCAGCTTGCGTCAATTGCTGGGGTTGCGACCTCTGCCCGAATTCGAAGCGTGGTTGGAAGACCTGGGCTTGATGAAGGATGGCCGACTTACCGAAAAAGCTGGCGACGCGTCTTTCTTCTTGCAGAAATAGGGAGGCAAACATGGAACAACACCAGATAGAAGCCATTGTTCAAGCTGTTTTGGCGGAGCTGAAGAAGAGCGCGTCACAACCAACGTCCGCTGCGCCAGCCGTCTCTGCAATCCCCTCTAAGATAAGCAAAGACGCCAGCAAGACACAATCATTAATCATCGACCTGCCCGACCCCACCACGCCCGAGGTAAGGAACGCAATCGGGGTGCAGAACCCCATGGATATGGAAGGGTTACGCAACCTCAAATCCACCACACCTGCGCGTATTGGCTCGGGACGCGCAGGCCCCCGGCCGCGCACCCAATCGTGGCTGCTCTTCCAGGCCGATCATGGCGTCACTCAAGACGCCATTTATGGTGAAGTCAAGCAAGAAATTTTGGATCAGTTTGGCCTCTTTACCGTACAGACACAGGTCAAGGACAAAGCGGAATACTTACTGCGCCCCGACCTGGGCCGCAAACTCACGCCAGAATCCAAGATGCTCATCGAGCAGAAATGCGTCAAAAACCCTCAGGTGCAGATCGTGGTGGGAGACGGTCTTAGCGCCGCCGCCATTAACAACAATCTGCCTCAGATCTTCCCTGTCATCAAACAGGGGCTCGAATCCTCCAACATCAGCATGGGCACCCCCTTCTTCATCAAATTCGCCCGGGTCGGCGTCATCAACGACGTCAACACCGTCATCGGCGCAGACGTGGTGGTCATTCTCATTGGCGAGCGTCCAGGTCTGGGCGTAGCAGACGCATTGAGCGCTTACATGGGGTGGCGACCCGGTCCCGGCAAAACCGATGCCCAGCGCGATGTCATCTGCATGATCACTAACAACGGTGGCCTGAACCCCCTGGAAGCGGGCGCTTTTGTGGTCGAACTCATCAAGAAAATCCTGAAACATCAAGCCAGCGGCGTTGAGCTGAAGTTGAAAACGTCGGAGGAAATGCCAGATTATCCACCATCTGATGTCTTATAAAAATGGATTGATGATTAAAGATCTAGCAACCTGACACAAATTTCATGCCCAGTTGCCCACCGATTGAAATCAGGGCTGAGGGCCTCCGGCCGCCTGTCAGCCTGCGCTGACACCCCTTCTTTCAAAAATTAGATTGCAAAATCGCGACTGGGAACCCTCCCCGCAAGGGGACGGGCGGCACAGGCAATTCCTTTCTACATCTTCTCCCCCGCCCGTCTCATAGCGGGGGAGGAAGCAAAGGAGGGGGCTGCGCCCCAAGAACCGAATTCATTCGGCCAATGACGGCGGTCAAAGCTAATTTGTTCAGGTAACTAGTACTAAATCAAGTCTGCTTTGAGAGAAGAAGACGACGGCCGGCCCGACAGGCCGACTGAAGTCGGTCTCTATTGGCCTCTGGCCAACGGACGGCCTACGCCGTCCCTTCACCAACCAGAGACGGTCGACGGAGGTCGACCGCTGGCGCAAAGCGCCCGGAGAGTCCGAGTCTACTCGATGGTAAAGGCCACGGCCACAAGAGAATTTCCATCAAACCACATTTGACTGAGTACTAGATTAAAGATCAATAATGAAAGGAGCTTGTATATAATTGAGCTCCAAAAAGTTATTCGACTTTCATTGACTTGTTTTGTAACGACGCCAAGGCGGAAATAGACAAAAAGACGAAGCTGGACGAAGACAATCGTCTAATTTCGTCCAGCTTGGTCTACATTTGTCATGAGACAGCTCCCCGGAAGCCTATCAAAAGTTAAAACATCTTCAGGACCCTCGTTGAACTCCGATCTTTAATCGTTAATCATTGATCGTTACCCCCTTCCCATTATTGCACCTTTCACGTTTACCGCTCAAGGAACATCCTCATGGCAGTACTCGATCCTATCAAACCCACCATTCTGGCAGCCCGTCTTATCCCCAACGTACATCCCGATTTTGCAGAGAAGCTAGGCCTGAAACCACACCAGCGTAGCCTGGCTCTCATCACCTGCGACATCGATGATTCTCTTTATGTGGCCCTGGACGAAGCCACCAAGAAGGCTGAAGTAGAAGTGGTGTACGCTCATAGCTTCTATGCTGGTTCCGCCCACGCATCTGGCCCGCTTTCGGGCGAGATCATTGGCATTTTGGCAGGTCCCACGCCTGCGGAGGCCCGGGCGGGCCTGGATGCAGCTGTGGCCTACGCAGAGGAGCGGGCTTGGTTCTACGCGGCAGATAACGCCGGCGAGTTGGCCTTCTTTCCACACGTCATTTCCCGTACCGGCAGCTACCTGAGCAAAGAAGCTGGCGTGCCTGAAGGAACGCCCCTGGCCTATCTCATCGCTCCCCCCCTGGAAGCCACCTATGCCATCGATGCAGCTCTAAAAGCAGCCGAAGTCGCCATGCAAGTGTGGTGGGCGCCCCCATCTGAAACCAACTTCTCAGGCGCACTTCTCTCGGGCTCACAGAGCGCATGCAAAGCCGCAGCTTCGGCATTTCAGGATGCAGTGCTCAATGTAGCCAACGCCCCCATCCGAGCTTCATAACCACGCAGACGCCATTTTTGGCGTGAGATGGTATAATGTTTCGCCATCATCATCTGAGCTACGCACAAAGTGGAAAACACCTATGATCGACAATTACGACAAAGACCTACGCTCCATGCAAGAGGCCCGACGGTTGGCCATTGCCGCTCGTGAAGCCCAACGTGAATTTTTCCACGCTTCCCAAGAGACGGTGAACCGCATTGTCGAGGCCATGGCCGAGGCCGCATTCGCCGCATCGGCACATCTGGGCCAGCTGGCGCACCAAGAGACCGGCTACGGCGTGCCCTTGCATAAAAAGGTCAAAAACGAGTTTGCTTCCCGTAAAATCTGGGAATCTATCAAGGATGTGAAGACCGTAGGGCTGCTGCGCGATGATCAGGAGAATAAGATTCTGGAATTCGCTTGGCCTGTAGGCGTCATCGCTGCACTGACCCCATCCACCAATCCTACCTCCACCGTCATCTTCAAAATCCTGATTGCCGTCAAAGCCCGAAATGGCATCGTTATCGCACCCCATCCCTCCGCCAAAGAAAGCTCATACGAAGCCATGCGCATCATGGCCGAGGCAGGCGAGGCGGTGGGCATGCCCCACGGCCTGGTAAGCTGTATGACCAACGTCTCGCTGCCTGGCACCCAAGAGCTGATGAAACATTGGGCTGTGGATATGATTTTGGCCACGGGGGGGGGCGGCATGGTCAAGGCTGCACACAGCGTGGGAAAGCCCGCCATCGGCGTGGGACCGGGCAACGCCCCCGTATGGGTGGATCGAAGTGCGGACGTGAAGAAGGCTGCCTGGGACATCGTCAACAGCAAAGCCTTCGATTGCTCCGTCATCTGCGCAACCGAGCAGTCGGTCATCGCCGACAAACCCATCGCCGCGGAGTTGAAGGCGGAGATGGAGAAAAACGGCGCTTATTGGGTGGACGAATCGCAGAAAAAGGCGCTCGAAAAGATATTGTTCAAACCCAATGGCATGATCGACGCCCGCAGCGTAGGCAAAACACCCCAAACCCTGGCGAAAATGGCCGGCATCCAGGTGCCGCCCTGGGCGCGAGTGCTGGTGGCTAACTTGAATGCCGTCGGGCCAGAAGAACCCCTGAGCCGGGAAAAGCTAACCACGGTGCTGGGCTTTTATGTGGAAGATGGCTGGCATGCTGGCTGCGAACGCTCCATCCAACTCATCCGTTTCGGCGGCGAGGGCCATTCGATGGTCGTTCACGCCCGGGATGAGGAGGTCATTCGTGCCTTTGGTGCAGAAAAACCGGTCTTTCGACTTTCCATCAACACCTGGGGCACTATGGGCGCGATTGGCGGCACCACCAACCTTACCCCATCCATGACCCTGGCCTCAGGCGGATTAGGGGGATCGGTGCTTAGCGATAACATCAGCGTGCAACATGTGATGAACATCAAGCGCGTTGCTTACGAGACCACACCCCCGCCACGCGATGCTCTGACTCTGGCTCCGGGCGTACAGCCTCGCGGTGAAGCAGGTGCGCCCCCCACCACCCTGGGCTTCGATCAGGAGGAACAACTGGAAGCCATCGTCCGCCGCGTGCTCAAGGAGCTTGGTAGGGCCTGAGCCGCGCCCCACGAACCTGAATTCTGCTTTACGCCCCTTCGCCTGAAGAACCAACATTGCCCCCATGTCCCAATGCAAAGCCATCACCAAAAGCGGCGCACAATGCCGCAACAAGGCGCTACCTGGCTCCGATTATTGCCGCGTACACGCCCATCTAGCCGCGACAGATATTAACGTCATCCCTTCGCCCTCAACCGAGGACGATTCTTCAACAACCTCTTCATCTCAACCCGCGGGGCAGTCCCCCACGCGGGCACCACAAACCATTCACAAGGAAAAGAAAATGGCAGACATCAACATGATTGCTCTGGGAATGGTCGAGACCAAAGGTCTGGTCGGCGCGATCGAAGCTGCTGACGCCATGGTCAAAGCCGCCAATGTCCAACTTATCGGCAAAGAAAAGATCGGCGCCGGTTATGTCACCGTGATGGTGCGCGGCGATGTGGGCGCAGTCAAGGCCGCCACCGATGCAGGCGCAGCCGCGGCCCAGCGCGTGGGCGAGCTGGTCAGCGTGCATGTCATCCCTCGCCCCCACAGCGATGTTGAAGGCATCCTTCCGCATCTGGGCGACTGATTCTGCGGAGACCTAGCGCCAACAGTTTTTTAAAACGTCCGTCATGAAACGCGAACTCTACACCGCCGAGATCATTGAAAATCTGGTCGCGGCGGGACAAACCAGCCTGGTCTTGGGCAAGGGTGACATTGTCACGCCTCTGGCCCGAGACCGGGCGCGCGAACTTGGACTAAACCTGGTTTGGCCCGAACAGGACGATCGCGATCTTCCCGCATGGAGCGCCGCGGCCCAGTCTCACAACTCGGGAACTTCGGCGCTTTCCACATCCTCACCAATAGCGCCCATGGGCGATAGCGCCGAAGACCTGGAAAACAGGGTGCGCCGAGCAGTGGCCAATGCCTTGGGGCAGACGATTTCATCCGGGGCGATGGATGACGAGCATTCGCAGGAACCCGGCGTGCAGCACGTGGATGGTCGGGCTGTGAAAATGGAGCCATTCCCCTTCAACATTCGTCGCCCAGAAATGGATGTGCGCCTGGCCGATGTCATCACGAGCCAGGATGGCTCCCCCATCGCTGCCGGATTCATGACGCTGCACAAGGGACAATTTCCCTGGACGTTGAACTACGACGAAATCGAGTACGTCATCGAAGGTGAATTGCACATCATTACCCCCGAAAAAGTTGTCGTGGGGTTGCCTGGCGACGTCATCTTCATCCCCAAGGGTAGTCGCATTCAGTTCGCCACGCCCAGCTGGGCCAAATTCCTCTATGTCACCTATCCCGCTGACTGGTCGGCGGAATAACAACGACATCCCCCTCTCGTAAATCGCACCAGATTCCAATGCCCATTCTCACTGAAGCCGACTTGCGCGACCGCATCCGCCGTCCCAGAATGGGGATGAAGGTCGTGGTGGAGCCGGGCACGCGGTTTTCGCCCGCAGCCCGAGACTTCATCGCGCAATGGAGGTTTGAGATCGTAGAGGAGTCAGAACCGATCCAATCGACCGATGCTGTTCCCGACTGGAATAAGCCTGCCAGCTTTCCGGTGCGTCCTGTCAAAATGGCTGGTCCTAAACCAGAGCATATGACGCAACTGGACGCTGATCATTTTGCGCCCAAAAACATCCCGCGCATTCGCTTTCGCGGCAAGATGGATTCGGTGCACGGGTTGTTTCAGCTGGTGGCGGCCCGGGCCCGAGGTTTTCATCTGCCCGAATTGGCCCGTCATCTCGACATTTTGGCTGCATACTGCCGCGAGATCGTCAGCGCCGAGTACAACGATCGTGAGGTGGCGGAGATTCAGGTGGCGGGGCTGGATGCCACTGCGTTGCGTTACGCCACGCACCACCCTCAAGAAATTCTTGGCATCGCTCATCTCACGCCCGGTCCAGAAGATCATGAGATCATGCACTGGTTGAACTATTTGCGCACGCAAGTGCGAGAAGCTGAGCTGGCCGCGCTGGATGCGTTCGCACCGCCACCATCCTATGAACCATCGCGCCTAGATCTCATCCGGGCGCTGAATCGTCTTAGCAGCGCGGTTTACTACCTGGAGTTGCTATTTCAATCTGGTAAACTGAGCTGGCGTACATCCCCATGAAGAGATTTTACACCGCTACCGATATCGAAAATCTGGCTGCCAGTGGGAAAAATGCGCTGGTTTTAGGGCCGAAGGATTTTCTCACGCCTTTGGCCCGCGACCGAGCGAACGATCTGGGTGTGCAACTGCGCCCAGCAGTAACCCCCCAGCCAGCCACGGCACCCCAACCTCAATCTCCACCTCAAAAACCGCGAACTCAACCCCAAAAACAGGAACAAGTGTCGAAATCAGGCACTAATGCGTTGACGATCTTCATCGAACTGCTGCATCAGGCCCGGGATGAGGCGGCGGGAGATCCGCAGTTGACCCATTATTTCGAGGGGTTGCTGCTGGCGGTTGAGCGGAAAGAGCCTGTGGCGCCGACTACTGACATCGAGCGGGCCGGTCTAACTTTGCATCAACACCCAACTCTGGCCGAGAAGGTGGCGCGGATGAACTCTCTGGCGCGACGATTATTTGGCCCGGAGTCGCCACAACGTCGTTTTGATATTCTCTGGACTTTGGCTGCCCTGGAGAAGGAACAGCACGGATAAAAACCGCCGTTCCAGAATCCCCACCATATCCACCATGCCCACCGATATTGAGTCCATCCTAAAAGCTGCCGATACGGCCATGCGCCGCCGCAAACTCGCCAAGTTTCAAAATCCACTGCATGTGGGCGTGGATTTAGGCACGGCCTATACGGTGGTTATGGTGCTAGATGGCCACATGAAGCCGTTGGTGGGCGCGTATCAATTTGCGCAAGTGGTGCGCGATGGCGTGGTGGTGGATTTTATGGGCGCCATCGATTTATTGAAGCGCCTGAAGACGCAAGTGGAGCGAAAGCTGGGCATGGAGTTGACTTCGGCTGCCAGCGCCTATCCGCCCGGCGTGCCAGTGGCAGAGGTGCAGGCAGTGCGTTATGTGCTGGAAGGCGCAGACCTGGAGTGCACCCAGCTCATCGATGAGCCCACCGCGGCCAACGCCTTGTTGGGTGTAAAAAATGGAGCGGTGGTGGATGTGGGCGGCGGCAGCACAGGCATCGCCATCATTGCAGATGGCAAGGTGGTTTACACCGCAGACGAACCCACAGGCGGCACACATTTTACGCTGGTCATTGCCGGAGATAGAGGAATTTCTTTTGAAGAAGCTGAGACGTTGAAATTAGATCCCAAAGTTCAACAAGACCTTGCACCGACGGTTCGTCCGGTCATGGAGAAGGTTGCGACCATCATTCAGCGACACCTGACCGGCAGAGATGTACGACATATTACCCTGGTGGGCGGAGCAGCGGCCTTTCCGGGCATTGCAGAGGTCGTAGCCGACGTTACAGGCATTCCCACCACGGTCCCTTCCCGCCCTCTGTTCATCACTCCCATTGGCATTGCCATGAACCACACAGGCAAATCTCATGTCTGAACAATTTCAATTACGAACTTATTGCTATCTCGACCGGATGCAGCCCCAGTATGCAGCATTCATCGGCACCATCACCCTTGGCGATTTGCCGGTAGAGGGTATGGCTGCACTCTATATCGAGATGGCTCCAGGCAATTGGGTTTTTCGAATGATTGATGTAGCGGTGAAGAGCGCCAATGTAAAGCCGGGAGCGCAGATCATCGAACGGGAGTTTGGAATGTTCGAGGTGCATTCTTTCTCACAGGCGGACGTGCTGCGAGCGGGAGAGATTGTGCTGGAGCGGCTAGGGTTGCGAATGGAGCAACGGGTCAAGCCCTGGATCGCATCGGAGCAAATCATCACGAATGTTGACCCTTATCAGGCGCAATTGCTGAATCGTACGATTCGCGGCATGATGTTGGTGCCCGGTCAAACGCTGCTGGTGATGGAGATGGCGCCCGCGGCTTATGTGAATCTGGCTGCGAACGAGGCGGAAAAGGCGGCGCCGATCCATTTGATGCATGTCAGCGGCGTGGGCAGGTTCGGGCGTATGTGGATGGCCGGAACTGAGGCAGACATCATCGCCGCCCGAGATGCGGCTGTTACCGCAATCAACGCCATTGATGGCGTAGAGGAGTAGTGTTATGGCCAAAAAATTTCTTACTGCACAGGATATCGAACAGGCGGCCAGCCAGGGCGTGACTGAAATCACGCTGGATAGGAACACCAAACTGACAGATCTGGCCCGTGAAGCGGCGCAGCGTTTGGGCGTCCGCTTTGTAGATGCGGGGCAGGTCGCTGCGCCTGACGCCCCATCCACGTCAACGCCGCCGGCATTGCACCAGCAGATACGCGCCGCGGTCATTGCTCAGTTAGGCGCTGAACCCGCAGGCCTGGATGAGATCATCAAACGCGTGTTGCACGCGGTGGAGGAACAGGAGTAATGGTGCTGGGACGAATCATCGGCACGGCCGTGGCCACGCGCAAGTATCCGGGTCTGGAGGGAGCCAAGTTATTGGTGGTGCAGCAGCTTAGCAAGGAGCTGGAGCCACGCGGACGGCCCGCCGTAGCTGTGGACGTGGCGCACGCGGGGATGGGAGATTTGGTGCTATTGGCTCGTAAACGTGAGGCTGCCGTTGCGTTTTATGTCCCGGACATGCCTCTGGACCTGGCAGTCGTCGGTATTGTCGATACGGTTGATCTATCCCATCTCAACCTGGATTTCGAGTTGCACGAAGGTTATAATCAATTCTAGTACTCAGTCAAATGTGGTTTGATGGAAATTCTCTTGTGGCCGTGGCCTTTACCATCGAGTAAACTCGGATTCTCCAGGCGCTTTGCGCCAGCGGTCGACCTCCGTCGACCGTCTCTGGTTGGTGAAGGGACGGCATAGGCCGTCCGTTGGCCAGAGGCCTATAGAGACCGACTTCAGTCGGCCTGTCGGGCCGGCCGTCGTCTTCTTCTCTCAAAGCAGACTTGACTTAGTACCAGGTTCCAATTTCCAATCTCTAGTCTCTCACAATGCTCATCGCCCGAGTTGTTGGCACGGTGGTTTCCACCGTCAAACATCCATCCTTTCATAACTACAAACTACTGGTGGTACAACCTCTGCACGTCGCAGGGCGGGAGGACGCGCGTGATTTTGTGGCGTTGGATGTGGCGCACGCTGGCGTGGGCGATGTAGTGTTAGTGAATCAGGAAGGGAGCGGGGCTCGTCAGGTGATGAACGACCCTAAAGCGCCGGTTATCTCCCTTATCGTGGGCGTACTGGATTCGGTAGAAATCAAAGGGTGACCCAGCCTCTCAGAACGAAAACAAACTCAGACTGATGAAGAGATGGCGTTTACGACATCTTTTCATTACGGCACTCGAAGGCTAAGCCCCTGGAAAAGGTGCGGCTAACCCCAGTGTTCCTGCGGTACGATGGAAAGCAAATTGTCCACCCAACGCTTTAGCAAGGATGAATTCAGGCGTTTGAAGGAATGGTGGCGAAAGCGGAGGATGATGGCGTCATCGGCCAGAATGAAGTTACGCACGCCCGGCGCATCAAGCGATAGCAGATTAAGCAGGGCGTTTTTTACCTGCAACGACGCCAGCAATGTTCGAGCAGCATCAGGATCATCTGTGAAAGCGCTCAAGTGTGCGTAATCGGGATCAGTCAGGTGAAGAGGATCACCGAAGGTTGTCTCGTCGAATTGTAGTCTGAATTTTGTCATGCCGATGGCTAGCCGGAAATACGTTGGCGCATGAACTGCGATTTCAAGATGATAGGTCGGACGCTGTGGCTCACCCGAAACTGCGTACTTCGCCCTCACTTCATAGTTGTGATACACGCCAACATAGGAGCTTGCTTGTTTTTTCTGCGGGTGCAACGAAAGCCCCAAAGGGAGGAATAACCTCGTCAACTCCTGACGAATTGCCGCTTCGCCGCTGCGGGCCCGGTTGATGAGGATGTAAATCACGATTACGCCAGCCAAAACAAAAACAGCCAACCCAATCCAGGGGCGCAAGTCATTTGGCAGCGGGAGGATTGCCACCAAAAGGAGCGCGGTCGCGGCCATGGTGAGCAATGCAGTCATCAACACCAGCGCCATGACCAATGTCGAAATGCAACCACTCGGGGTGGAATCAGAACGATCCATTGCAACCCATCACATTCAGGTGTTCTGATTCAATGCATCAAGAAAGGTCGAGATTTTTCTATCGGCATTGTTTTTGAGACAAGGACCATGTCCAAAACAGGCGGTTTCGTAGTGTAGTTTGCGCAGTTTTTCCAGGCTCTCAACGGCCTGAGCCTCATTAAAGGTAAAAAGGCTGGGCGGGAGAGAAAGATGATTGTTGCGGTTGATCAGGGCGTCGCCAGCAATGAAGATGCCTTCGCTTTTGTGATACAAACCGATTTGTCCAGGACTGTGCCCTGGCAAATACACAACGCTAAACCCCTCAGGCGTTGTCTCTTTGTCTAGCAGCAGTATATGCACTTGGTCCACATCAGGCTTATAGATGTGCGCAACGATGCGATTGAACACGCCCAAAAGCCAGCTCATCATTCCTTTGCGCACCGGAAGAGGACGCTTCCCTTCAAGAAAGGCTGCCTCCGCTGTATGACAGGCGACCACAGCGTCGGAGAGTTCGGTTAAGCCTTTCAATCCGCCGATGTGATCTAAGTCGGCATGTGTGATAATGATGCGCTGCAATTCGGCTGGCTGCACCCCAACTTGCTTCAATTCGTCCAGTAGTTTGTTAAATGTCCAGGGATAGCCTGTATCGATGAGTGTTGGCCCCCCCTGGCCCGTCCACAAAAATACATTGACGCCACTCAGCTCAATACGAATCAGATCGGAATGAACCTTTTCCATAAGACTCCTTATTTTGGATCTCTTTAACGATTTTGACGCCAGCACTGGCGCCAATGCGAGTGGCTCCAGCATCAATCATGGCTTTCGCGTCCTGTGCGCTGCGGATGCCGCCCGATGCTTTGACGCCCATATCCGCCCCCACGACACGCCGCATCAGCGCCACATCCTCAGCAGTTGCGCCTTTGCTGGCAAAACCGGTGCTGGTCTTGACAAAATCAGCCCCTGCGGCTTTGGCAATGACGCATGCTTCCACTTTTTCTTCGTTGGTGAGCAATGCTGTTTCGATGATGACCTTGACGGTGCGTCCGCGAGCGGCGGCTACAACCCCGGCGATATCCCGCTCGACCAACCGGAAATTTTTGCTTTTGATGGCTCCGACATTGATAACCATGTCGAATTCATCCGCCCCTTCTTCTAAGGTGCGGCGGGTTTCGTAGGCTTTGACATCTGGAAGGGTGGCCCCCAGAGGGAAACCGATCACTGTGGCCACCATTGGTTTTGCCCCCGCCAACAATCGCACCGCCAGGGGAACCCAGGTCGGGTTCACACATACAGAGGCAAATTCAAACTCAGTGGCCTCGGCGCACAGTTGTCTGATTTGCTGTTCGGTGGCATCTGGCTTGAGCAGGGTATGATCGATGTAGCCAGCGATGTCTGTAGGCACATGATCCACCCCAAGCTTGGCGCTGAGGCGGGTGGCGCCCAGAGCGATCATCTCGCGCGCCACATCAGGATGACGCACGATACAATGTCCATCACACACCTGCCCACACACTGTGCAAATATGCACATCAGACTGTTCTGAAATGACCGAGAGCACTTCCCGGGTAATCAGTGTTGTCAAGTGTTCGAGATCATAGTGTTGGGCCACAGGAGCCTCCTTGTCAACAATGCGCTTTGCTAAAACGCTGTTCGATGGCTGTAATTTTCGCCACGCGGCGGGCATGACGACCACCACCCCAGGGCGTCTCAAGCCAGGTCTTGACAATTGCCTTTGCTTGTTCGAAATCGATCTGGTTGGCGCCAAAGGTAAGGACGTTGGCGTGATTATGTTCGCGAGCATTACGAGCGGTGGCGACATCGTAACAGAGGCTCGCCCGCACGCCCGGCGTTTTATTGGCAGCGATGGCAGAGCCTATGCCTGCGCCATCGATAATGATGGCTGCGTCTGCTTTGCCCTGCATTACCGCGCTGGCCGCTGCAAAAGCGAAGTCGGGGTAATCCACCGACTCACTACTGTTCGTCCCTAAATCGATAACGGAATACCCCTGCAATTGCAACCAGGGGATGAGTTGCTGTTTGAGCGTAAAACCACCATGATCGGATGCCACAGCAACCGTGCGAAGGGATAAAGCAGATTTCCGTTCTGCAACCTCTCCCAGAGAATCGGTAGCATTAGCTTCTTCGTCCAAGATTTTCGTCAGAATACGCCGCACCAAGGCGCTGATTTCCTGCTCGCCTGATATCATGGCTTAATCTCCAAATCAGGATGTTGTAGGAGTTGAAAGCGTTCAAACGGGAAGTAAATCAACCAGGCTTTGCCAATAATAAAATGCTTTTGCAATGGTCCCCAGCTCCGTGAATCGCTGGAGCCGGTGCGATTATCCCCCATTACAAAATACTCATCATCACCCAATGTGACAGGCGCTTTTGTATCAGCGCTTTGGTTTTGCACATAACTTTCAGTCAACAACGGCTTGCCATCGATAAAGACCCGACCGTTTTGAATGGTGACAGTTTCTCCGGGTAGGCCAATGATTCGTTTGACAAAATCTCGCTCTGGGCCGTAGGGATACTGAAAAACGATGATATCCCCGCGGGCGGGCTCCCCCACAAGGTAACTCAACCGACTCACAATCAATCGATCTCCCTGCATCAACGTTGGGAACATACTGCTTCCCTCCACCACAAAATTCTGAAAGACGAAGGTGCGGAAGAAGACAATGAGCAAACCCGCCAACACCAATGTTTGCAGCGTCTCCCAGATAAGGTTGGCAACAGAACTTTCTCGAGACCGGTTGACTGACGTAACGGTAACCCCAACCAAACTGTCTACTGGAGGTTCTGAGATATCGTTGGGCAAATCGATTGCTATTGGTGCAGATTTTGGCGGAACGGAAGAGGGGGTAGATTCGGAATATGATGGATCTGGCACGAAAATTTTTCACTCCGAGAGAAGTTCAAAGGGCATTATAGCACCCTTTATCAGAGCATAGCAAAGGGTTTTTATCTCTCAAAACAACATTTCCCACCATTTTCTGTTGCGTTGTGCTGAATAATCATCTTATTTCCCCTCAAAGATAACGTCGATGATCTGTGTTTTGTTTTAGCAAAAATTAACAAAAGGAGGAATACAAAAGAAACCGGATCCTCCACGTTCGTCAATGAAGAATACCATCTTGATGATTGCCGTCCGTATCAATGAGATGGTGTCGGCGTCTCAAATGCTCGTACGTCCACTCATTTCAAAGCGAAGAGAGGAAGCTGGAGGATAGATGACTTCTGGTGAAACATCACGGCTTTTTTGGAGTTCAGCGGATGTGCACACCTTTGGACGGTGGATATCGTGATTTATGTTTCGCAAACGACGCTTATCCACCTCTCGGAGAAGGCAAATATGGTGATCCCCTGAAATCCTATGAATCCAGATGCTTTCCAATGGCGCCTGCGCAGAACAACTTAACGAAAGTCAAACATCGTTTCTGGCAACCTGACACAAATTCCAGGTTCATGTTTCCTGCCGATTGAAATCAGGGCTGAG
>Ga0256914_1001617_pt1 | contig 19919 bp, 15 predicted proteins | sample HulkmetaG_FD_191571 | JGI IMG/M metagenome (GOLD analysis project Ga0256914, IMG submission 191571) | Hydrothermal chimney microbial communities from Main Endeavour vent field at the Juan de Fuca Ridge, Pacific Ocean - Hulk | ecosystem: Environmental > Aquatic > Marine > Hydrothermal vents ... | reverse complement strand
CTTTGCTTTCTTGGAGCGATGAAGGATAATCAAACTATGCAATTTGCCATTACGATATACCAGAAAGTTCACGAGTTAGCAAAGCCCCTCATCCATGAGATGCACGATGGAAGCAAAAATGACCACGCCTCCCCACTTCGATCCTGATTTCGGCATCCTCGAAGTCTCCCATCCCGATGATGTGGACTTCGGGAAGATGTCCTTAATTCCCGCCATCGTCCAGGATGCGGATACCGGACAGGTGCTGACTCTGGCCTACATGAACCGGGAAGCCCTGGCCCGCACCCTGGAATCGCGTCAGACTGTCTTCTGGAGCCGCAGCCGGCAAGTGTTGTGGCGCAAAGGCGCCACCAGCGGCAATGTGCAAGATGTCGTCTCCATCCGGCTGGATTGCGACGGCGATGCACTGCTGGTGCTGGTGCACCCTCATGGGCCCGCGTGTCACACCGGCGCTGACACCTGCTTCCACCGGCGGCTCGAGCCATGATGCCGGGGATGCGCCCATAAACCCCAAAGCCGGACTGCCAAACGCGACGCCTTACACCGGCGTTTTGTCTCTTCCCGGCGCCGACATCCAGACTGTCGCCCGGGATGCGTTTCAATGTTGGGGCAATTTGTCTAATGATGCACTGTCCGAGCGAACTCGGGCTCTGTAGGCGCTTCGCGCCCATGGTCGCCCTACGACGACCGGGACGGCGGAGACCGTTCCCCGGCCGCAGGTCTGAAGCGCCCGACTCGAGTCGGCCTGGAAAGCAAAAAAGCGCCCCATTTTGAAACGCACTCGTCGCCCGCCGCCTCGCTCCAGCGCCCTATTTGAGATTGAGGGATGGTCCGGCCAAAACCTGGCCGCCATCTACGACAACCGTCGTCCCCGTAGTGAAATCGGAGGCAGGGCTGGCGAGGTACAGGGCGATGCCCGCGATTTCGCTGGGCTCGGCCATGCGATGCTGGGGGATCGCGCGGGTGACGGCTTCATAAATCTGGGGATTCTGCCACAAAGCGGCGCTGAACCTCGTCTTCACCAGCCCCGGAGCAATGGCATTCACCTGGATGTTCATGGGAGCCAGCTCCACGGCCAGCGCTTCGGTCAACATAATCACCGCGGCCTTGCTCACCGAATACACGCCCATGCCCGGCAGGGGCAGCCTGCCGGCAATGGACGCCATATTGATGATCTTCCCGCCGCCTCGGTTTTTCATCAGCGGAGCGCAGACCTTGACCATGCGAAAATAGCCCTTCACATTCACATCCAGGATTTTGTCCCAGTGGCTTTCCTCCGCCGTCAGCATCGGACCGAAATGAGGATTGGTTGCGGCATTGTTCACCAGGATATCGACGCCGCCAAAGGCCTCGACAGCTCGGGCCATCAGCGCCTCCACTTCTTCCAGACTGCCTGTATGAGCGGTCACGCCGAGCGCTTCCGCGCCTGTATTGCGGATCTTCGCGGCCGCGATGTCCACATTCTTCTGCTTGCGGCTGGCAACGACGACTTTGGCCCCCGCAGCGGCGAACGTCTCGGCAATAGCCAGGCCGATGCCGCGCGTGCCTCCGGTGATGAGAGCGACTTTGTTGGAGAGATCGAATGCAGATTGGGATGACATGGCAATGACTCCGATGAGGATGGATGAATGAGGGGGAGGATGGCGTCGCGCCTCGACCTGTTTTTTAGTACAATGGCCAGATGCGGGGAATGAAGATGGACGCAAGGATGAGCAGCAGAACATTGAGCGGCATCCCGACCCTGGTGAAGTCGATGAATTTGTATCGTCCCGTATTGTAGATCATGGTGTTGGTCTGATACCCAACGGGCGTCATAAAGCTGGCCGATGCCGCAAAGGTGATGGCCATCAGAAAAGGGGTGGGATCAGCTCCCATGGTTTGGGCTGTTGAGATGGCCATGGGAGCCAACACCACCGCGGTCGCCTGATTGGACATGGCCGCGGTCAACAACATGGACATGAGATAAAACGCGCCCACCAGCGCCCAGGGCGCTGCGCCATCCAGAACTCTCAGAAATGTGTCGCTCATCCAGATGTTCAGGCCCGAGTTGATCATCGCCGCCTCTAATGAGAGGATGCCCGCCAGCAGCACCAGCACCCGCTTGTCCAGAGACGCGTAGGCCTCGTCAAGGGTCAGGACGCCTATCGAGACCATGAGCAGCGCGCCGGTCAGGGCGCTGACTACGATGGGGACGCCCAGAATAGCCGCGATCACCACGCCAGCCATGATTCCGAGCGCCCAAAAAGCCTTTGATTTCCGCACTGCGGGCATGGGTACATCCACCAACAGCAAGAAATCGGGATTGTTGCTCAGGTTGGCCAGATTTCGCTTCTCTCCCACCACCAGCAGCATATCGCCCGCCATAATGGGCTCATAGGTGAATTTGCCGGTCAGCGACATGCCCCGTCGCAGCATGCCAATGGCCACAACGCCAAACCGCTGTCGAAAATTCAGCTCCTTGATGGTGAATCCCATGATAGAGGCTTGAGGCGCCACCACGACCTCTGCTATCCCCAATTCATCCTCCTTGTCTAATGGCAGCCCCTTCATTTTTTCCGGGGATACGATTTCAAGCCCTTCGATCTCTTGCAATTCCAACAACTTGTCCAGGGGACCGCGCACCAAAATCACATCATTGGCCCTGATATGACGGGACGCGCCAGGCAAAAGAATGGTGCGATCGTCCCGCAGAATATCTAAAATGGTGATGTCGTAGCGATTGCCCAGATCCAGCTCCCCCAGCTTTTTGCCGATGAGCGGAGAATTCGGACGCACCTCGATCTGGGTGAGATACTCCCGCACCTGATATTTATCGAGCAGATCAGATTCGAGCGGGCGATCGGGCAGTAGCCTGCGTCCGATGGTCGCCATGTAGAGCAGACCGGCCGCCAGGGTGATGGCGCCAAAAGGCGCAAACGCAAAAAAACTGAAGGAGGCCAGCCCTGCCTGGGCGGCGATGCTGCTAACCAACAGGTTGGTGGATGTGCCGATCAGCGTCAACGTTCCTCCCAGAATCGCGCCAAACGAGATGGGCATCAGCAAGCGGGAAGGAGCGATCTTCATCTCTCTGGAGATTTGCAAGGCGATGGGGATGAAAACCGCCACCACCGCAGTATTGAGGATGAATGCACTGAGGATGGCAGTGGTCAACATCAGCACCAGGATGAGGCGCAGTTCGCTTTTGTTCGCCAGTTTGACGATATGCGTCCCTGCCAGAGCAGGCAGATTCGTTCTCTGCAACCCCGCGCTCAATACGAACATCGCGGCGATGGTGACCGTCGCCGGATTGGAAAAGCCCGACAACCCCTCGCGCGGCGACACGATTCCCAACACCATCAGCAGCACCATCACGCCCAACGCGACGAGATCTATCCTGACGCGTTCGGTCGCAAATGCTATCAAGGCAATGATGAGAATGCCGAAAACGATCAAACCATCTATCATCGTCGATTTCCTGATTCAGGCATTCTGCAATAGATGGTAACTACTAAGGTTACTGTCATGTACGCTGTCACGGGAGCGTCATCTTTGGCAGGATGTCGTCAAACGACACAAAACACGTCCGATGCAGGCGCCCACTACCAAGTCACGCCCCTTGACGTTTTACGTTTCACGTTTGACGCCTTGGCATTCAGAAACACTCACTTCAAGGCATAAGTCGTGGTCAAGCATGCCACCTTAGTAGTTATCTTTTTGCTTCGCTGCTTGGCGTCTTTGCGTGAGACGTCTTCTTGGTTCCGGCTTGTCCGGGTTGGGAGTTACGAAAAAACTTTGATAAGCCCGTTGGCGTGCCAAGAAGTTGCGCATTGGGTGGTATTGTATTTTGTGATGATGCAGGTCGACCTTCAGTCCTTCGGGCTCGATGCTCCGATTTCGGGACGGCGGGCTTGCTCAATCGGAGGACGCTTCTTCCTGCTCGCCCATTTCTGCGGAGGCTTCCCCTGGCGAGACGGCTCCCGAAGTCTGGTCTGTGGCCTGATATGCTGCATCTTCGCCGCCAGTTTCCTCTTCTTCCGACGTCGCCTGACGCCACAGTAATACAATCAGCATAACGGCAATGGCAATGACCAGAAGTGCGACGAGGAGGATCAAAACATACGACAGGAGTCGTTGTATCGTATCCCTGGCCGTGGGAGGCTCGGGCGCTGGCAGGGGCGGCGGAGAGGGAGCAGGCGCAAATGGCGTGGCTGTGGGAGATTCGACGATGGGAGGGACGCCCGCTATCGGCGTGGGGGTGGGGATGGGTGAGAGTACAGTCGCCGTTGGCGTGACTGTCTGCAAAATAGGCGCTGTCGTAGGATGCGTGGGCGTGGCGGCGGCTGGCCCGCAGACAAGGACGGAGACGTCATCCACGTACATGGCCGCCCGTCCGGCGCCGCCATTATTGAACACGTTAAAATAGATGATGACATCCCGGCCCAGATAGCGCGTCAGATCGATGGGAGGATGCTGAACCCATTGCCGCATATTTTCGTTGGTGCGCCACAGCACCTCGATGGTGCGGCCCGTGTGCGCATCCAGCAAGATGGCTTCCTGGGTGTCCCCCGGCTCCATATCGGACATCGGATAGTACCAGAAAGAGAGCTGGGCCGTTGTTTTGTCCGGGCGTCGGAGCGAGATGGGTTGACTCACTGATGAATAGGCGAGGCGGTTGGGTCTGGCGTAATCATCATTGCCCAGACGCACGGCGCGCAGGCCGTTGTGGGCGATGAGTCCAGTGTAGCCGCCCTGCAGCTTCGTCTTGCCAAATATCCAGCCGCCATTCACCTCGAATCCGCCGTTGAACGTCGCCTCTTCGCAATCGACGCCCGGCGGGATGGGCGTTATAATCGGCCTCGTGGGCGTCAGCGTTACGAAGGGCGGATGCGTAGGCGTCGGGGTGACGATTACAGTCGTCGGCGTCAGCGTTACAAAGGGCGGCGAGGTCGGGGTGTTGGTGACAACGACGGGCGTGGGCGTCGCCGTGATGAAACCTGGGGTGGACGTGGGCGTTGGGGTGTTGGTGACAACGATAGGCGTGGGCGTCGCCGTAATGACATGAGGCGTCGTCGTCGGCGTTGCTGTGAGAATGATGGGCGTGGTAGTGGGCGTCGGCGTCGCCGTCCAGACGGTTGACGTGGGCGTGGGCGTCGTGGTGGGCGTGACGCCGCCATAACAAATCTCCAGCGTCACATCATCGATATACATCGCGGTGACGCCGCCCGCGCCATTGTTGTATACATTGAAATAAATCCCGATGGGCATTCCCATGAATTCGCTGATGTCGAATGCCAACGTTTGCCACGCCCGGGCGTTGCTGATGGAGGTCCACACCCGTCGCAATGGCTGGCCCGTAGCGTTCATAATGATGAGCTCTTGGGCGTCACCGCCATCATAAGGCTGACTCATGGGATAGACGTGCGCCCGCAGCGTCAATTTGCTTCCCACCGGCGCATTCACCAGCTGCTGCATCGAAGAATAGCTGCGCACATTGGGACTGTTGGTGATTCCCAACAAAATGCTGCGATAGGGGCTGAGATAGCGCTCTGTGACATATTCGGCCCGCGCTGGCGTATCGCCAAAGACCCAACCCGCGTTGGATTCCATATTGCTGTTAATCAGCAGATTGGTGCACGAGTTGGTCTGCTGTTGCATATCAGGCGCTTCGGCCCGTGTCGGTCGAACGTCCGTGAACGCCAGGAGCGCGATGGATAGAGCAGTGAATAGCGTCAAAAGGACGCCCCAAAAATGCCGCGACATAGTCTTTTCAGAGATGCTAGGATGAGAATGAATTTCCGTCACCCATAGTTTACAATAAGTTGCACAAGTCCAGCAACAGCGGCAGAGACGTTGGGTGCGTTCTTAATGTTGGAATTCCCCCTCATCCCGGCATCGGTTGCAGAGCGGGGCAGGGAATGCTATACTCGTGCCATCCCCCACATTCACCATTCCCCCCATCATGTTCATACCCGAATCCCCAAAACCGATCAAGAACGCCGCGCCTGTGGCGCGAATAGCCGGCCTGACGCCCGAACAACTCGAATCGCTGAAAGCTCATTGGATTATCAGTATTCAGGAGTTTCTGGCTTTGGCCGATCTCCCCTCCGCCCGTCCGGGGTTGGCGAAATTGCTGGGCGTGGACGACGCGGGCCTGAAAGCGTTGATTCGAGCCGCCCGCAAGCAACTGATTCCCTCGCGTGAAAGTGATGAAGAAGACAAGGCGTTGGATGCGTTGGAGTACGCCGCCGGAGCGTTGGCGCTGTCTCCTGCCATGCGCGAGGAGATACAATATGAGACCATTCCTCACGAAACGCCCTTTCCGCCCGCACTGAGTTACAGCGACGAGCTGCCGCCCATCCGCAATCAGGGCTCGCGCGGCACCTGCGTCGCCCACGCGGCCGCGGCTGTCCGGGAATTTCTGGAAATTCAACGGCTCAAACACACTCGCGGATTCAACCTCCGCCAGGTCAACTTCTCCGAGCAATTCATCTACTGGTGGTGCAAAGAGCAGGATGGCATGCCCGAGGTCAGCGGCACATATCCCGCTCTGGGAATGCAATGCCTGGCGGATGCTGGCGTCGCCCGAGAAAAAACCTGGCCCTACAACCCCAACCCCAAACAGGGAGATGAGTCTCAGGGGCCGCCTCCTGAAAATGCGATCCAGGAGGCGCAGCGTTATCGTATTCGGCGGGTGATCCATCTGCGCCCGGACGATATCGACAGTATGAAAGCGGCGCTGATGCAGGGCAAATCAGTGATGATCACCATTCCCATGTTCGAATCGTGGTTTCGCAATCGCGTCACCCGTAAATTCGGCAAGATCAATTTGCCTCTGCCCGATGATAAGACCGTGGGGGCGCACGCGCTGGCCCTGGTGGGCTTTGTCGATGACGCGGGCGCACCGGGGGGCGGCTATTTCATTCTGCGCAACGCATGGAAGCCCTGGGCGTTATCGAATCCCCTGGGAAAGGGCCTGGGCTCCATTCCCTACGCCTTTCTACGAGAGCACAACCTGCTGGCGGATTCGGGCGAATTGCTCATCACCGCAGATGTGTACATTCGCGATAACGAAGATGATGGAGGCGAAACGCCCAGCCGGGGGCTGACTTTTGACAGTCCCGACATCTGGGTGCGACAGAAGCAGGATGACGGCGAGGCGCACCAGCGACCTGTTCCCGGTCGGCAAAACTGGCTGCACGTGCGAGCATGGAATCTGGGGCCGGAGCAGGCCACGCAAGTGAGCGCCCAGGTTTTCGTCGCCCCGGCATCGCCCTCCATCTGGCCCGATATGTGGCGGCCGCTGGGCGAGATGACCTTCTCCGATATCCCATCGGGCGAAAGCGCGACGTCGCAATTGGCATGGACGCCGGATTCGGGCGAGGACATGCGCTTTTTGGTGCGACTGAACGCGGCCGAGGATCGGGTTCAACATCAATGGGCTGTGCAATACGATAACAACATCGCCCAGAAGAACGTGGCGTTACGCGAGATGAGGCCGGGCGAGAGCATCACCCTGGCGTTTCCCCTCTACGGCCTGCCCGATGAGCTGACTTTACGCCATATTCGGGTGGATCGCAAAGGCTTCCGCGGCGGCCGCATCGGTTTGAGCATCGAAGATGGCCAATCCTATCGTGATGCGCCGGAAAAGGCCGAAGATCAGGTGCTGAAAATGCTCGCAGGCGAGGCCACCGAGCGCCGTACGGCTGCCCTGACCATCCGTCTCGATGATGATGCAAAGCCGGGCGACGGCGGGCGAATCATTATCAGTCAGGCCTATGGCAAGGTGCTGGTGGGACGAATGCTGGTGGTGGTGGCGGTGGCGGACGCGTAGCTCAGCCCGTCGCGAGCGCCGCTATCTCTCGCCATGCTGCGATCTGCTCTCGCAGCGCTTCTTCATCATCCGATCCTGCATCGAGCGCGGCCAGGTCCTGTTGAATGCGTTGTCTCATGGCCCGAACGATCATCTTTCGTTCCAAACGTCGCTTCCATGCTGGATGATGCTTGTCGTAGTAGCGCAGCCTGGATCGCCACAACGCCACCGTCATGGCCCGGCGAAACTGGCGGGCGCTCTGCCCCTCGTAATGGGTGATGCGGGCTGTGGGTGCGCAGTAAATAGGCCAGCCCGCCTGCTGGATGCGCTTCTGCCAATCCATCTCCTCCGCGTACATGAAATAAGCCTCGTCCAACAGCCCCACCGCATCCACCGCCTGGGCCCGCACCATCAGGGCCGCGCCCAGTGCGAAATCCACCGGAAACGGCTGACCGCCATCATACAGTCGTCGCGGATAGCGTCCGTTGAGCCCGGTTTCCATCAATCGGGGAATGGGGTGCAGATCGAGATAGAGCTGGGTTAGTCCGGGAAAATGAAAGGCGCTGTGCTGGAAGCTTCCGTCGCCGTAATTCAGGCGTGGACAGCAGCCTCCCGCCCGGGGATGCGTTTGCAAAAAGCCGGTCAGCTCAGCCAGCGCGCCCGGTTGCAATTCGGTGTCAGGATTCAGCAGTAGCACCGCGTCGGGCGTCGGTGCGCCGGCGTCTTTGGCCGGGATTTTCCTTCCGAAACCCAACAACTTCAGTCCCACATTGTTGCCTCGCGCAAAGCCCAGATTCTCCCGACTGGCGATCAGACGCGCCAGCGGAAATTCCTCCGCCACCATGTCGGCGCTGCCATCTGCAGAGGCGTTGTCCACCACCACGATGTCCGCGTGCAGTCCTGGCGTGCGGGCGACATCCTCATACGCCGATTGCAGACAATGCCGGAGCAGGTCGCGGACGTTATAGCTGACGATGACTATGCCGAGTCTCATAACGTGGTTTTTTCATGCGTCAGCTTTCAGCAATGCCTGCCGGATGCGGCTCAGCCCCTCGTCCAGGATGCTGCGAGGACATCCGAAGTTGAGTCGGGCGAATCCCTGGCCTGCATCTCCAAACCAGGCCCCGTCATTCATCACAACCTTTGCTTCCTCCAGAAGATGCTGGGCTGGCGCGTCCGCCCAGGGCGTCTCCCTAAAGTCCAGCCAGGCCAGGAATGTGCCGTCGGGCCGGGCCATGCGCACGCCAGGCAGGCCGCGATGGGCGATAAAGTTCAGCAGATGATCGCGATTGCTCTGCAAATAACGCATCTGGGCCTCCAGCCAGGGGCCGCCCTCCCGATAGGCTGTCTCCATCGCCGTCATGCCCAACACGTTGATACGGGCGATGAGTCCGCGTTGGCTCTTTTCCATGCGTTGGCGCAGAGATTCATCGGGAATGACGCCCACCGCTGATTTGAGTCCGGCCAGGTTGAAGGTCTTGCTGGGGGCGATGAATGTTGCGGTGCGGCGGGCGATCTCCGGAGATAGCGATGCTATGGGAATGTGCTGCGATTCGCTGTAAAGCAGGTCTGCGTGGATTTCGTCGGCGATGATGGTGATGTCATGCCGGAGGCAGAAATCGGCCAGGGCTTCCAGTTCGGCGCGGGTGAAGACCCGGCCTGTGGGATTTTGCGGGTTGCAGAGGAGGAACGCCCGGGTTTGGGGCGTCAGTGCGGCCTCGAATGCGGCCATATCCAGGCCGTAACGCCCGTTCTCATCCTGAACCAGGGGGGCGTCCTGCATGACGAAGCCGCCGTTGCGCACCACATCGAAGAAGGGGCCATACACTGGCGTCTGTAGCAGAATGCCATCTCCGGGCCGGGCGACGGTCTGGGCTGTCCAATTCACGCCTCGCATCACGTCGGGGGGAAAGATAATCCATGCCGGATCGATTTGCCAACCATAGCGCTCTGCCACCCAATCCACCACAGTCTGGCGCAGGGTGGGGCTTTCGTAATGATAGCCGAACACGCCGTGGCTCACGCGTTTGTGCAGCGCCTCGATGACCGCGGGCAGCGTCATAAAGTCAGTATCGGCCACCCACATGGGCAGCACGTCATCGGGATAACGCCATTTGACGCTGTCGGTATGACGGCGATTGACGGGCGTGTCGAAATTGAAGTCGGACATGGTGCGCACCATTTCTGTAGCAATGAATAGGATGAAATCCACGGGCAACTATACCGGTCGCAGGGCGTCGTGTCAAACGGGCGTCGCGCCGGGCCTCCCCTGTTCAGGTTTTTCCGCCAAAACGCCGTCTCTCACTTGAAACGCATCCTCGCTAAATGATTTATTCGAATTTCGGCGAGATTTTTTGTACAATGCTAGGGTCACCGAAAATCATCCTCTCAGTGCAAAGGAGCGCTATCATGTCGATCAAAGATTTCACGCTGGACCTTTCGGATCTCTCATTCGTTTTCAGCGGACTTTCCCGGCCCGAAAGCATCATTGCGGAAAGGAATGGCGTATTGTGGACGTCCGACAATCGCGGGGGCGTCACCCGCATCGATCCTGATGGCTCTATGCAGACCATCGGTAGCATCGGCGGCGACACCAATGGCCTGGCCATGGATGGCCAGGGGAATCTGTACATCGCCCACATCGAATATGGCAAAATCTACAAGATGGATAAGCAGGGGAATCATACGGTGATTTTAGACGCCATCGATGGTCAGCCTTTGGGCGCGGCCAATTTTGTCTTCATCGACAGTAAAGATCGCTTGTGGATTTCCATCTCCACCCGATCGCTCCCGTGGTTTATCGCCGCGGCGGCGCCCCGGCCCGATGGCTATATCATTCTCATCGATGAAAAAGGCCCGCGCATTGTCGCCGATGGCATCTACTTCACCAATGAGGTGCGCATGGACGCGGAGGAGAAGTTCCTTTACGCCGCCGAGACCATGGGCAACCGCGTCCTGCGCTTTCCGGTGCTGGAAGATGGTTTGGGTGAAGCTGAGGTGTTCGGGCCCAGCCAGTTCGATCGGGGCGGCTATCCCGACGGCATCACTTTCGATGCGGAGGGCAATCTCTGGGTCACCCACATCATTCGCAATGGCCTGGGCGTGATCACGCCCGACGGCGATTATCATCTGGTTTTCGAGGATGTCAATTTGCCTGCGGTGGAGAATGCCGTCAGTTTGGTGGAGCAGAACGCGCTTACGCCCGAGGCGATGTTCGCCTGTGTGGGCCCCAACATCCAATTCCCGGCCAGCATCACCTTTGCCGGTCCCGACTTGCGCACCGTCTATCTGGGCTCACTGGCCATGCCTCACTTGGTGAGATTCGAGTCGCCCGCACCGGGATTACCCATGCGTCATTGGCGATAGCCTGCTTCGAAAATGTAAAATTCAAAATGAAAAAGGCAAAAAAAGCTTATGCCAAGGCGTGAAGGCAGGCAGATTTGCAGGCGGCAAGTCAACTTTCGCAGCGCAAGTTGCAACTTGTCACCTGCAACTTGTCATCTGACGCCGCCCTTTTCATCGGTATCGTCGCGGGTTTGCCCGCAGTAGGATTTAGTAGACTCCAGAAAATGTCTTAACTCCTGACAGGAGTCTGGCGACCTGCCACATGACGAATGTAGACGATTTTTTCTTCGTCTATTTTCGTCTTGGCGTCGTGACAAAACAAGATGATGAAAGTCAAACAACTTTTTGGAACTTACTTTGCTTTGGGATAAGGTTGGCCGAGCCCACAACGGGCGTGATGCGTAAAACGCGAGATTGTCACGCATCCTGTTTCACGAAAAATCGTCAATGTCTCTCGATGCTCTCATTTCCCGTTTACAACAGAACCCGAAGTTTCTGAATCGGGTCACAGTCTGGCAACGTATTCCGGCCCGATCCGCACACTATGCGTCCTGGCCCGAAGCCCTGGACATGCGGCTGGTGCTGGCCCTGCGAGCCCAGGACGTGCGTCTGCCCTACATCCATCAGGCCCGGGCCGTCGAATCAGCGCTGCGAGGGAATCATACGCTGGTCGTGACGCCCACCGCTTCGGGCAAGACCCTGTCCTACAATCTGCCCGCACTGCATTGGCTGCTCAACGATCCTGACGCCCGGGCCCTGTACATCTTTCCCACCAAAGCCCTGGCTCAGGATCAACTACATACATTGCAAAGCCTGCTGGAGAGGCTTCATGCGGATGTGACGGTCGCCATCTACGACGGCGATACGCCCAAAGCGCACCGCAAATCCATTCGGGAGAACGCCCGCATCATCCTCACCAATCCCGATATGCTGCACGCGGGCATCCTGCCCCATCATACTGGCTGGGCCACCTTTTTTCAGAGCTTGCGAGCAGTGGTCATCGACGAAATCCACACCTACCGGGGCGTCTTTGGCTCTCATGTGGCCAATGTGCTGCGACGGTTGCAACGCGTTGCTCGGTTTTATCGGCGCCAACGCCTGCGGGAGCGGGGAGAATTCGACGGTCTCCAATTTCTTATGGCCTCAGCCACCATCGCCAATCCTGCAGAACACGCGGAGCGGCTCATCGAAGCGCAGGTGGATGTCATCACTCAGAGCGGTGCGCCCGCGGGTGAAAGACACTTCATCTTCATCAATCCGCCCCTGGTGGATCCTGAGTTGGGACTGCGCCGCAGTAATTTGCTGGAAGCCCAGCAACTAGGCGTCGCCATCCTGGAGGAGGGCGTGCAGACCATCTTCTTTGCCCGCTCTCGCATGGGCGCTGAGCTGCTGTTGACTTATTTGCAGGAGGGGCTGGCGCGTGCGCACGGCCGACCGGGGAGGTCTGCTTTTGATGTGAAGGTTCGGGGCTATCGCGGCGGTTATCTGCCCGCAGAGCGGCGGGAGATAGAAAAAGGGCTGCGCGAGGGCGCAATTCAGGGCGTGGTGGCCACCAATGCCCTGGAGCTGGGCATCGACATCGGGCGCTTGCAGGCCGCGGTGCTCACAGGCTTTCCCGGAACCATCGCCAGCGCCTGGCAGCAAGCAGGTCGGGCGGGACGACGTCAGGAAACTTCTTTCGCAGCGCTGGTCGCGGGCGGCGGCCCGTTGGATCAATACATCGTGCAGCATCCCGACTACTTTTTCGGACGTTCTCCCGAACACGCGCTCATCAACCCCGACAACCTGGTTATCCTCACCGAACACCTGCGCTGCGCCGCATTCGAGCTGCCCTTTCAGCTGGGCGAGGCTTTTGGGCAATTTGCATTCACCGACGAGGTTTTGACCATGTTGGCCGAGGATGGCGAGGTGCTACTGGCGGACGATCGCTGGTTCTGGATGTCGGAGGAGCAACCCGCAAGAGATGTCAGCCTGCGCACCGCGTCACCACATCGGATGCTCATCCTCCGCGAAGCGGACGGCGCCATCATCGGCGAGATGGATCGGGAGACCGCACCCGCTCTCTTGCATCCGGGCGCCATCTATCTGCATGGCGGACAAACCTTCCTGGTGAAAGTGTTGGATTGGGAGGCCGGGCATGCCTTTATCTCAGCGGTGCAAGTGGATTACTACACCCGCTCTGTGGGCAGCAGCCAGGCCGAAGTGCTGGCCGTGCATCGGCAGATGGCGGAGGGACGCCTGCTGCGGGGGGTTGGCGATATCGAAATCCGCTCGAAGACCACGGGGTTTCGCCGGATCAAACGCTGGACGCATGAAACGCTGGGCTTTGGTCAGGTGGAGCTGCCCGAGGTGGCGTTGGAGACGACGGGCTATTGGCTGGCTGTAGATGAAACGCTGGTGGATGAGCTGCGGGGGCTGAACCTGTGGGCGGGAGACCCGAACGACTATGGTCCCAATTGGGCCGAACAACGAGATAAAGCCCGCAAACGAGACGAGTATCGCTGCACCGTGTGCGGCGCGGCGGAACGACCAGGCCAGCAGCACGATGTCCATCACATCCGCCCTTTTCGATCCTTCGGCTATATCCCCGGCATCAACGAAAACTACAAACTGGCCAATCGCCTGGAAAATCTGCGCACCCTGTGTCGCTCATGCCATCGCAGGGTGGAGCGGGGACAGCGTCTGCGTTCGGGCCTGAGCGGACTGGCTTATCTGCTCCACAATCTCGCGCCCCTGCACCTGATGTGCGATCCCAGCGACCTGGGGTATCTGGTGGATCCGCAGGCGAAACACACCCATCGTCCCACCATCATCCTTTATGACCGGGCGCCCGGAGGCATTGGCCTTTCCGAGCGGTTGTACGATCTGCACTCCCAACTGTTGTGCGCGGCCCTGGATGTGGTGAATGCCTGCGGATGCAGTCATGGCTGCCCTGCATGCGTAGGCCCGGTGGGCGAGGGGGCCGAAGCTGTGGATTGGGATGTGAAGGCCCTGACCCGCGCCCTGCTGGAAGCGATGCTCGGGGCTACTTGGCAATGAGTTCGATGTCTGCGGCCTGACTGCGGTAGTTATGCCCGCTGGCGTAGATGCGGATGCTGGTGACTTTGGCCGGTCGCGGGAAGGTTTCGCTTTTCATAAAGTCGGGAGACTCATACGCATACCAAACCAACCCCGGAATCTTCTCCCCATCGCGCAGGGGCCAATTCTCCACCGGATCGATCATGTAGAAGCCGTGAGTCCAGAATTGCGGCTTGCCGTTGACATCGATGAAGTCGATGCGCACCATCATCGGAAACTCCGATGACTGAATGCCGCCGCCGGGCAAGCTCTGGTGGATGAGTCGGACATCGAAACGGAAGATGAGGCTCTCCGCATCCAGCACATCCGCGTTGATCTCCTGCGTGATGGATGTTTCGCTGTGGAGATCGGCGTCTTCGCCCTGTGCGTCGCGCTGGAAATACGCGGCATTGCGTCCGCCCGTGTTCACCACATCCACTGTGCCGAAGGTGACGTTGCTCAGGTCCCGGGCGTCTACGATGCTTTCCACTCGCCAGGACGTTTCCAGCGGTTGGCTGAAATCGCCATTTTGCACCAGGTTTTTGTCGGCGGGCAGCGGGTCCGATGGCGGTTGGCCCAGCACGATGGTTGTGCGGCGGCCCTTGGAAAGCACCACCTCCCGCCCCTCCGCCATCACCGAAACCTGTCCGCTTCGGGTTGTGACCTCGGTCGTCTCGTTGTTGACCGCGATAGCCGCGCTGCCATCGCCGATGACGACCTTGCCCTGAGGCGTGACCACCTCGATTTCCAGGGCGTGTCCGTCCACCATGCTGCTGGTGATGCGGGCCCGGCCCGAAAGAAGTCGGAGCCGTAATTGCCGTGGCAGGTTGCTGCGATGAAAGCGGGGACGACGGGCGGTCGTCAGCTCCACCTCGCTGTTGGTGCGCAATTGCACCGATGCCAGACTGTCCTCCGCCTGGGGCTCGTCGAAGATAGAGAGGTTGGCCCGGGAGTTTTGATCGGTGCGAACCCGATCGCCCTCCTGAATGTACATGGCATCCAGCACGGCCACAGGCTCATTATTCTTCCCCTGAACGACCAGTGTGGCTCCGGTCACCGCCTCCACCCGCACAGCCATGGGGCGGGTGGCGTTCATCATGTACCAATGAATCCCCAATGGAACGCCGGTGACGAGCAAGATGAACGCGGCGAAAGCCAGCCAGAGGATGATCCAGGCCTGGCGTCCGACTCGTTCGTAGGTTTCGGGCGAAAGGGATTGCGTAGTTGTGGTGGTCATGCGTGTGCGGAAAGCAACCGACATGAACGGCTGCGTGACGAGACTGGCAAATTGGGGCGGGGCGCTCTAACCCACCCGAAAGCGGGTGAATTCGCCAGTGGCGGGCCTCCATTTTACATCCACCCGTTCGACGTAGGCCAATGACGGCCCCTGCTCCAGATGGCGAAGCAGGCGCTCCAGAGCAGGCCGTGGACCTTCGGCCACGACTTCGACATGTCGTTGAGGAGAATACTTGTTTCTGGCGTAGCCGGTCAGTCCCAGGCCGCGAGCGTTATTTTGCACGAATGCTCGAAACCCGACGCCCTGAACCCGGCCATAGATTGTTGCTTCCAGACGCTGGGCGGCATCGTTCATCACGCCTCCTCCCTTCCGTCATTGTCCTGCTGACTGGCCTCATAGGCTGAGCGGGCCCGTTTGAGCCACAGGCGGGCGTCTTTGTCCCCAGGATTCGCCCGCACCGCGGCATTGAACCAGCGAATAGCCTCCGCCCAATCCTTGCGCTGGGCGTGAATCAGGCCCACGTTGTAATGGGCGCTGGGCGCCACGGGGTCCAGCTCGATGGCCCGCTGATAAGCTTGGATGGCTTTATCCTGCCGCCAGCGGGGCGAAAGTTCGAGACGTCCCAGCCTGGCCGCGGCCAGATTCAGCCAAAGGCGGGGATTATCGGGGCGTTTTTCCACGGCCTTTTCCAAGAACGCCTCCGCTTTGTTCCACTTTCCGGCCATGATCATGGCTCCGCCCAGCGTGATCATGATGTCGGGATCGTCAGGCGCGAGGCTATCCGCCTCTTCCAAAATTTGAATGGCTTCGCCATAGCGACCAGCATTCAGCAGGCGCACACTCTCTTCGAGCAGGCGGTAAGCCTCTTTTCGGGCGTTGTCCGGGGGGATTGTGGACTTGTTTGCGATGTCGGACATGATTAGCGCAGGAAGAAAAGCAGGGCGGGCAGGGTGATCAGGCTCGCCAGCGTGGTCATTAGCACCGCGCCAGCCGTAAAATCGGGAGCGGCGTCGAATTCGTTGGTGATGACGATGGTGTTCACTGCGGTGGGCATCGAGGCCTGCATGACGGCCACCGCATAGGCCACGCCGCCCAATCCCACCAGAGAGGCCAGGAGCAGTGCGACGATTGGACTGACGATCATGCGCAGGGAGGTGAGATTGAGGACAGGTCTGAGATTGGCCCGGACATCAGTCTTGGCCAATGACATGCCCAAGACCAGCAAAAAGACCGGAATCGCCGCCCGTCCCGCCATGTTGACCATGTCTAACAAGGAGCCGGTGGGCGCGATGTGCGTCGCCCGGCTGATAACCCCCAGGAACATGGCCAGGATGATGGGTTGCACCAGCGTGCGCCGCAGGGCCGCCAGGCCGTTGCTTTGGCCGCGAATGGCCAGATAGATGCTGATGGCGCCGCCGATCATGGTGTTGAACATGAACAGCACCAGAGCGTAGGCGAAGCCGGTTTCGCCGAAAGCGAACAGATTTAGGGGCAGGCCATAGTTGCCATTGTTCATCAGGATGGTGGTGATGATGAAGGCGCTGGCGAGTCCGCCCTTGTAGCCCCAGCGTCGGGTCAGCAGATAGGCGAGAACGCCCATAATCATCATGTGCAAGGCTGCAAACAAAATGCTGCGACTTGTGGTTTCAGGCTCGAATTGCTGAGTGAGAATGGATGAGTAGACCAGGCAGGGGGAAAGGACAAAATAGACGACGCGGTTAATGGATCGGGCGTCGATATCGGCGTTGCGTTGGAGTAGAAAGCCCGCGGCCACCATCAGGATGATGGGGATGAGCACTTGGAAGAGGATGTCACCCAGAGACTGAAACGCAGCGATGGACATCAGAAGCGATCCTCCTCATCGAGCAGACGGCGGATTTCGACGTCGGTGGGGTCCTCATAGAAATCATCCCAGGCGTCCGATGCCTCGGTGAGTGCGGCTTCCGATTCGACGCCCATCACCTCGTCGATGAGTTCGAAGAGGTTGTTGACGCCCGCGTACAGTTGTTCCAGCGCTATCTCTGCGATCTCCGCCTCCGCCTCGTTCTCCGAGTCGATGGCCAGTTGCAGGGCCTGCTTGGCTTTTTCACCGCCGATCTGCCCCAGGGCTTCTAGAATAGCGAAGCGCACCTCCGAATCCTTTTCGGTGTCCAACATGCGGATCATGGGGTCCACCGCTGCGGTGGATTCCAATTCCCCCAGAGCCCGGGCTGCTTCCATACGCAGCTCAGGGGATTCGTTTTCTAGCTCGGGTAGCAGGTATGGAATCCAGCGCACGTCGGCGGAGCGGCCCATGGCATAGAGGGCGCTGGCGCGCATGAACGGGTCTTCATCGAAATGTGCGCTTTCGATGAGCCGCGGGGCTCCTGGATGGCTGGAGAGGGCGATCCCCTCCAATGCTCGCCGCCGCACATGGACATGCTCTCGGGGATCATGATAGACCGCCCACAGCGCTTCCACCGCCTGATCGGCATACCGGCCAGGGATTTCGTCCATCTCTCCCCAATGGATGAATCGGCCCAGCGCCAACGCCGCGGCCGCCCGCACATCCACATCAGCGTCATAGAGCAGAAAATGCTGGAACTGGTCGATGAATTGAGTGTTTTGATCTTCCCAGAGCCCTTCGATGGACTGAACTCGCACCTGTGGGTCGGTATCGTTCAAGGTCCAGGCGAAGATGGCGTTGTAATGAAATTCGACATGCTCCTCGGCCAGAGAGACCAGCGCGCGCATCAATTCCACCCGCCGGGTGGGCGTAAAATCCGCCCAGGCGGATTGGAACTGCGCGAGTTCGGCATCGGTCAGTTCTGAGAGGTTTCGCAGAAGATGATAACTGACGGGTTTGTTTTCATTGCCCAATTCGAGGAGGATTTTTCGTATATCGCGTGGCATTTCAAATTAATTCCAATAGAAGACGCGGTGTTCGCTGGGATGTGAGATGGGGATAATCTGCACGTCGTCGCCGTCGCGGGTGACGCGTCCCACCTGCACATACCACACATACGCCCGCCCGAATTGCTGGGGGGCCTGGCCAAACAGCCATGCTGGAACTCGATAGTGAGTGCTGTTTCCTGTCGGCTCGGTGAGACGCCAGTCCACCTGGTTTTCGCCCACTTTGACGCCGATGCGCACCACGTATTCGGCTCCGGCGGGAATGCCCGTGGGCAGCGCCTGCCAGACCAATTCGATCAGAGCGTCCTGTCCGTGGAAGGGCGTCGTATCGCCCGGGCTCAGCAGCGCCGGCGCGGCCAGGGTGATGCTGGGCGTAGCGGTCGGACGCGGCGTGGGCGTTTTGGTTGGACGTTTGGGCGTGGGCGTTGGCGGTGTGTAGTCGGCGGGAGGGATTCGCAGCTCTTGTCCCACCCGGATGCTGGTGGGGTCTTTGATTTTATTATAGGCGGCCAGGGCCGCAACGGTGCGGTCCACCTGTTCGGCGATGCCGCTAAGGGTGTCGCCCGCCTTGACCACATAGACGTCGGGCTGGGGCTTTGGCGTCGGCGTCGGCGTTGTAGTAGGCGTCGGCGTCTCGGTGGCTGTGGGAGTTGGGGATGGCTTACTGGTCGGCGAGGAAGTCGGCGTAGGAGAGCTGGTCGCCGTGGGCGTGGCCGTGTCGGCGTCCTCGACTATGGCCTCTGTCTTTTCGGGAATAGGGGTGGCTGTGGCGGGCTGTTCTGACGTCGTAGTTGCCGTGGCGGTTGGCTCGACGATCGGCGTATCCACAGGAGCGAGGGTGGCGGTGGGAATGACGGGCGTGGCAGTGGCCGGGATCATCGTCGGCGTCGCTGTCGCTACGCTGGCCACTTCCTGCGTTACGGGGGTGATGCGTGGGGGAAGCAATGCCGCGAGCGCCGAGCGGGTCTCGCCGAGGACATGGAGGCCATTGCCGAAGAACAGCCAGAGGCCGAACAAAAACAACAAGCTGATGACCGCCACCCATTTATCCACCCGCCAGGGTTTTAGCTCTCGCCCGCAATGCGGGCAGACAGCCAGATGCGCGGGCACGCGGCGGTGGCAATGGCTGCAACGGACGTATTGGGACGATTTGGGGACGGGAGCGCCGCAGGTGGGACAAATGACGTGGCCTTCCGGAATATGAGAGCCGCAACGAGAGCAGGTTCGGGACATGGCAAGGGGAAGGGGGACAGCCCGGGGAGATGAAGTCGGCCTTCTGGGATGTTCGCCGCTTTCCAACGAGGTGGCTGACTTCAGTTTGGAGAGATTTAACAATTTATTATACCCGAATTGCCCATCGAAGGATAAGCGACGAGACGCGTCAATTTCTCACCAAAACCTGCTTTGGAAATAAAGACGATAGAAAGTGTAAAATTAAAAAGTCAGAAGGCAAAAAGGGGATCGGACGCATCACGCTTCCCGGGGCCAGCGTTCAGGATCATACTCCTTTAGCCATTGCAGCGCACTCTGGGCGATGACCGCCGCGCCCGCAGGCAGCGCCCGCTCGTCGATATCGAACGCAGGGGTGTGCAGAGGCCG
>Ga0256914_1001616_pt1 | contig 19922 bp, 13 predicted proteins | sample HulkmetaG_FD_191571 | JGI IMG/M metagenome (GOLD analysis project Ga0256914, IMG submission 191571) | Hydrothermal chimney microbial communities from Main Endeavour vent field at the Juan de Fuca Ridge, Pacific Ocean - Hulk | ecosystem: Environmental > Aquatic > Marine > Hydrothermal vents ... | reverse complement strand
TTGCTCCACGGAGTAAAATAGGAAGACCCCTCCCCCTTCCTCCCTTCCGAGCCAGGCCCTGGCCGTGAGCTCCAGCCCGAGGATGGTCTTTCCCGTCCCCGGACCGCCGGTGATGAAGACGAAGGCCGCCGCGTCCCTGGGATAGCGGATCCCGCCCCCCAGGATCAGGTCCAGTTCCTCGATTCCCGTCGGCAAGGTTTCGAACAAGGCCGAGCCTCCGCGGGGGCTTTCCGGGCCCCGCCCCCGGATACATGGCCGGGACAACCCCCGGCTTTCCGTCAAGTTCTCGTTAGAAATTCAAGAACCGGGCCCCAGGGACCCGGCTTTCCCTTAAGTTGTTCCTGCGCCCCGAAGGGGCATTTTCCCCGAAGTCCCCCAGGGGGGGCAAGGAGAACACAGTATGTGGAAAGGCAGGACTCTCCTTCTCGCGCTCCTGGTGGTCCTCTTGGGGGGGACCGCTTTCCTGGTCCTCTCGGGTAGAGGGGTGGAGCCCGCCGTGGCGGGCCTGGAGCCGGCCTTGCCGGGCCTTCCCGAAGACTCCTTCCAGGATCCCTCCGGCGCGGCCGATCCCTTCACTCCCCGGGATGAGACCCAGGATGGCGAGGACCCCTCCAGGGTGGACCTGGGAACCCTGGACCTGGGCAGGGGCACGCCCGGGAACCTGACCTTCCGCGGAAGGGTGGTCACCTCCGGGGGGGTTCCCATTCCATCGGTGAAGGTCGTCGTCACCCTCTCGGGAAGGCGCCGGGGCGGGCGGGGCGGCCCTGTTTCGGCGGCGGCCGAGACGGGAACGGACGGGACCTTCCAGGTCCGGCTCCTGGGAAGGCTCCCCACTTTTTGGGAGGTCCTGGCCCGGAAAGAGGGCCTGGCCCCCGTCGGGAAGAGCGGCATAGCCCGGCCGGGCAGACCGGAAGTGAAGGTGGGGGACCTGGTCATGGGGGCGGGAGGGATCCTGGCGGGATACGTCCTGGACCGGGACGGGAATCCCCTTCCTGGCGCCCAGGTCACTTGGGAGGCCTTCGGAAGGGGAGCCTTCTTCCGCAGGAGGGGGGGAAACGGCGGGACCCCTCCATTCCAGGCCCTGACCGGCCCCTCGGGCGCCTTCCGCCTGGTACACGTTCCCCGGGGGGAAGGAAAACTCCGGGCCGCCCACCCCGCCCATCCTTCCGCCAGGACCCCCTTGATCCGTGTCCAGGACGGAACGGTCCAGGACGGGATCCGGATCGTCCTTCCACCTGGATATCGCCTGGAAGGCCAGGTCCTGTCCCTGGAAGGGAAGCCATTCGCCGGGGCCCAGGTCAGGGCCATCAGTTTCGGTAGAGGGAACGGGCGGCCCGCCTGGGGTCCCGTCCTTCAGGCCCGGACCGACAAGGGAGGGAAGTTCGCCCTTCCCGCCCTCCCGGCGGGAGACTACCTGGTCATGGCCGGCGCCGAGGGATGGATGCCCTCCTTCCAATGGGCGAGTCTCGGCCCAAAGACTCCGCCGCCGGGGCCTCTCTCCTTCACTCTTGGAAAAGGTGCCTCCCTGGAAGGGAGGGTCGTGGACGCCCGGGGGGAACCTGTGGAGGTCTACTCCCTCCTGGTCTATCCCACGGCTCTTTCCGGTGATGGGATTCCTCCCCTTCCCCCCCAGGTGCGCAAAAGGATCGAGGACGAGTTGCGCCTCTCCTCTTCCTTTCGGGCCTCCTCCTCCAATGGAAGAAGGTGGGGGAACAGGGTCCGTCCTTCCCGGGCCGGGAACAGGAACGCCAGGCCCCGGGGCGGCAGGTCCGGATCTTCCGGGAACGCCAGGCCCCGGGGCGGCAGGCCTGAAACCTCCGGGAGCGGCCGGCCGGATCCGGCCCGGGCCCGGAGGATCCAGGAGATGTTGGACCGTCTCCGGCGGAGAGGAGGGAACCTTCCCCCCGGGCTTTTGGAGAGGTTCCGGAGATTCCTTCCTTCCGGCCCAGGCCAGGGGAGGAGGCCCGACCCCATGGAGAGGGTGAAGATGCGGGTCATGGGCGAGATGCGGCCCAGGCGGCCCAAGGCTGCACGCCATCCCGGCGGGAACTTCCGGATCGGGGGGCTCCCTGCCGGGACCTACCGGATCGAAGTGGAGGCTCCAGGTTTCCTGAGGAAGCAGTCGGGGCCCCTGAAAATCTCCAAGGGGAATTCCCTCCAGGGAATCACCCTCGCCCTGGAACGGGTGCTGTCCTTGGAGGGCAAGGTCCTGGCGGAGGATTCGGGCGAACCCCTGGCGGGAATCCGGGTCATGGCCGTCCGCGGCACATCCCCCTTGGAGGGAAAGGGCCGGTCCTTCCGGGGGATGGTGCGCTTCCGGGGGGGGAGATGGAGCGACGTCACCGGCCGGGACGGGACCTTCCAGATCACCGGGCTTTCGCCCGGCAAGTGGTACCTGGCGGCGGCGGGGGGGAAGTACGGCCTCGGATTCAGTAAGACCGTAAACCTGGAATCCGGAAAGAATCCCCCTCCCGTGGAGGTCCTCCTGCCTCCGGGGGCCCGGGTGGAGGGCGAAGTGACCGGCTGGAGGCCGGAGGAGCTCGCGGCGATCACCGTCGCCGCCTTCGGACCCGACAGGCGCCCCCACATCACCGCCGTGGACGACCGGGGCCGTTTCGTCCTGGAGGGGCTCACCCCTGGAGAGTGGACCCTGTTCGCCGGCGACATGGATCCCAGGCGGATGTTCCGGGCCTTCTTCCGGGCCATGGGCGGGGATTCCACCCAGGGGCAGGTGAAGGTGAAACTCGGGAAGGGGGAAGAGGTCCGGGTCCAGGTTCCCCTCTTCCGGCCCCTCTGGGGGGCCTTGACGGGGACCCTTTTCAAGGGAGGAGTTCCGGCGGCGGGTTACAGGGTCAGGCTGGTTTCCCTTTCCAGCGGGGAGAGCCGTCCCCGGGAGGGAAGGAGGGGCGGGCCGAGCCGGTTCCGCAGAGGAGGTCCCTGGGCCGAAGTGGACCTCCAGGGAGTCTTCTTCTTCCCCGACCTGGACGCCGGCTCCTACAAAGTGGAAGGGAGTATCCGCGGGCGGGATTGGATCCCCCTGGGGAAGGTGGACGTCCCGGCAGGGGGTACCGTCCAGGTCGCCCTGACCTGGCCCATAGGAGCGGTGGAGGGACTGGTCCTCCGGAACGGCCTGCCTCTTCCGGGGGCCCGGGTCCGCCTCAGGAGGATCCGCGAAGGGGGCGGCCTCGATCCCTCTTCCCAGGGTTTCTCCTCGACCTTCGACGGGCGGACGAAGAAGGACGGGCGCTACAAGATCGAAGGGGTTCCCCAGGGCTCCTATTCGGTGGAGATCCGGGGAAGGGACCGGCGCCGTTACTACTTCGGGCCCATCCAGGTCTACCAGGGCCGGGTGACCCACAGGGATTTCTCCTGGACCGTGTGCGATCTCCGGGTCCAGGTGGTGGAGGCCGGGACGGGGAAGCCCGTTCCCAGGGCCTTCGTCGCCGTGCGGCCCTCGGGTCCTTCCGTTCCGGGCTCCAGGCGGAGGAGGAGTTCGGCCTTCGCCCGGACCGACGAGAAGGGAAGGGTCTTCCTGAAGAACCTCCAGGAGGGAGAGGTCCGGGTCATGGTCTTTGCGGGAGGTTACGGAAGGAAGGAGGTCGCCTGCACCCTTGGGCCCGGTGCCCCGACCTTCCTGAAAATCTCCGTGAAGAAGGAGAAGGGCCGTCCTTCGCCGGAGGCGAAGGGGGACGGAAACAGCCGAAGGAGGGGGAGGCCCGGGAGGGGGCGGAACCGGCCGGGCCGGAGGCGGCGGCCCTAGGCCCCCCCTTCCTCCCCGGGCGATGGTTCCTCCCGGTGAGGGCCTCCTTCCCCGTCGTGGAAGAACCGGACCAGGGCGGGCATGGTCGGCCCCTGGACCAGGATGGAGAAGACCACCACCAGGTAGGTGGCCGAGAGGAGGTGGTCCCGGAAGGGGCCTTCCGGCAGGGAGAGGGCCATGGCCACGGAGATCCCTCCCCTGAGGCCTCCCCAGGTCAGGATGGAGACCGTCCCCGCCGGGAAGGTGCGGCCCAGGCGGCGGAGCACGGCGATCGGGGCGTAGACGCTGAGAATCCTGGCCGACAGGACCAGGAGGACAGCGGCGGAACCCGCCAGGAGGTAGGGGGTCTCCAGGACCAGGGCCAGGACTTCCAGGCCGATCAGGACGAAGAGGAGGGCGTTCAGGATCTCGTCCACCAGCTCCCAGAAGGTGTCGATGTTGCGGCGGGTCTTCTCCGACATGGCGAAGAGCCTGCCGTGGTTTCCGATGAGCAGGCCCGCCACGACGGTGGAGATGGGGGCGGAGACGTGGAGGAGTTCCGCAGTCGCGTAACCACCGGTGACCAGGGCAAGGGTGATGAGGATCTCCACCTGGTAGCAATCCACCGATTTCAGGAGGAGGAAGGCGATGCCTCCGGTGAGGAGGCCGAAGACCATTCCCCCGGCGGCCTCCTCCAGGAGGAGGAGGCCCACCTTCCCGGGTGTGACGCCTTCCCCTCCGGCGGCGAGGGCCAGGACGGCCAGGAAGACCACCACGCCCACCCCGTCGTTGAAGAGGGATTCCCCCGTGATGGTCGTCTCCAGGTCCTTCGGGGCCCCGGCGGACCGGAGGAGGCCCATGACGGCGATCGGGTCGGTGGGGGAGATGAGGGCACCGAAGACCAGGCAGGTGAGGAAGGGCACTTCCAGGCCCGCCGCCCCGGCGGCGGCCCAGGAGAAGAAACCCACCAGGAGGGTGGAGAGGAAGACCCCCAGGGTGGCCAGGATCCCGATGGTCCATTTCCGGCGGGCCAGGTGGTTCAGGTTGACGTGGAGGGCGCCGGCGAAGAGGAGGAAGCTCAGCATGCCGTGGAGCACGGTCTTGTCGAAGTCGATCTGCTCCACGATGCGTCTTGCCGGTTCTTTGAAGGGCAGGCCCAGGAAGTCCAGGAGGATCAGGGAGAGGGAGAAGACCAGGGCGAGGAGCATGACCCCCACGGTGGTGGGCAGGCGGATCCACTTGTAGTTGGCGTAGCTGCAAAGGGCCGTGAGGGTGAAGAGGGCGGCCAGGATCTGGAAGATTTCCATGGGGCTTCAGGAGTCCAGGTGGTCGCCCAGGAGTTTCAGGACCGGCAGGGCCTGGAAGATCAGGGAGTAGTGGTCTCCGTGGATCCAATGGATCTTCACTCCCTTTCCGGCGGCCTCGGCGAAGGCCCGGGCGGAAAGGGCCGGTACCACCGGGTCCTTGTCGGCGTTCACCATGAGGAGGGAGGAGGGGTCGATCCTGTGGGCGTAACGGCAGGGTTCGATCGGGGCCAGGACCCGGAGGAGCTTCTTCTCCGTGAACCCCCGGGAAAGGAGGTACCTCTTGATGGAGCGGGCCTCCTTGGAGTTTCCCAGGAAGACCTTCTCCATCCTCCCCCCGGCCAGGACCACGGCGGTCCTGTAAAACCGGCCGTCCACGCCGGAGGCGAGGGCCGCCAGGAATCCGCCCAGGCTCACTCCGGCGATGGAGATCCTTTCCGGGTCCACTTCGGGAAGGGTGGAGAGCAGGAGAGCCGCTCTCCTGATGTCCAGGACCGTTTGCCTGACACCGGAAAGCATGGTGGGAAGGTCCTGGGAGAGTTTCTTCCTTCGCGCCGGATCCTTGGGGCGCCTGGGCCCGTAGTAGGCCATCTTGAGAAGGAGGGCGTGCATGCCCCTTCCCGCCAGGTAGCGGGAGACCAGGCGGGCCACCCGGAACTTCCCGTCCAGGATGTGGAGGACGATGACGGCCGGCCTTTTTGCCTTCCCCCGGATACGGTAGAATTCGCAGGAGACGGTGTTGTTCTCCGGGTCGGGGGAGCGGAAGGGCGAGGGGAAGGTGAGATCGTACTGGTCGAAGCCGTGGAAGAGGGCCACCCGGCGGGCCTTCCAGGCGAAGCCCTTCGCAGGAAGGCGGTAGTTCTCCAGGAACCCCGCCGTGGCCGGGTCCTTCTCGGGCGGGAGAGGCCTGGTGAGACCCGGCGGGATCCGCCCAGAGAGGGTCTCCGGGCCGGGAGGGGCCTTTCGCGGGGATGGGGGAGGGCTCTTTCGTCCCCCCTTGCCGGCCCGTGGGGGCCGGGAGGGGGGCTTCCAGTCCGCAGGGGGCCTCCAGGCGAGGATCTCCGCCAGGGAGATCCGGGTATAGGGCTGGAAGCAGGCCTGGAAACGGTCCGTCCGGGCCGGGTCGGCGGCGTAGGCCAGGTGGATCGTGAGGAGGGCCGGATCCATGAGGGCGCACTGGAGATTGCTCTTCATGGAGACGGGCCGCTCCATCAGGGCCAGGGCCTCCTTCACGCCGAAGGAACCGAACCCCTCCAGGACCCGGGACCTCAAGGCAAGGAGCCTCTTTCCCCTGCTCATGAGGACGGCGTCCTCCACGGGCGGGACGGGCAGGAGGGGGTGGGGCCTCCCGGGGGCCAGGACCTGGAAGACCGTGGGGGTGCAGTAGAGTCCCCGGGCGTCGGGGATCTTCCCGTCGGAGACGACGTAGTAGTATTCGCAGGTCCGTTTGGATTTGCGGAAGATCTCCAGGGCTTCCTCCAGGGTCCGGGCTTCCTCGAGGACCTTCCGGACCAGGAAGGCCATGGGGGTGCCGTCCCACTTTCCTTCACCCCGGCCGCCCATCTCCCCGACGGAGATCCCCAGGGCGTTCATCCCGGTTACGGAGCCAAGAAAACCGGCGAAGCCTGCGTTCAGGAAGGGGATGCCCTTTCGGGGGACCTCCACGACGGCCACGGCTGCCTCCTGGAGTCCCGCCCCGGTCATGTAGTCCAGGATGCGGCCGTGGAGGAGCCTTCCGTCCCGGGTCGCCTTTCCCATGAGGGCGAAACCGCTGCAATGGAACAGCTCGGGGAAGATGTTCGCCTCCTGCACCTCCTTCAAGGGAAGGCCCGCACCGTCGGCCAGCCCCCGGAGCTCCTCCAGCCAGGCCTTCTCCAGGAAGGGGGAGGTCCTCGCGAGGGCCTCGGCCAGGGCGCCCGAGGGAAGACCCTTCGTTCCTGGGGTGGTGCTCCCGGCGATGAGGAGGACCCGTTTCACCAGGGTCCTCACCCGCTCCCTCATCAACCGGCCCTGCTGGAACCCCCTCTCGTAGGGGGTCCCCTCCAGGCGGAGAACCTCGAGGGGGCCCACCTGGAGGAGGTAGCCCTTTCCCTCCTTCGCAAGGGGCCTGGGGGGCACCCCGCGAAGAAGGGGGGCGGAAAGGAGGAGGGCCGCAAGGAGGAGGCCCGGTGCGGAATCTCTCTTTCTTCCCTTCCTCATCGGCGGGCCTCCCACTCTTCGCCCCGGGGGAGCTTCCGGGAAGGCGTCCTGCCGTAACCAACGACCTTCAAGTAGTCCCGGTGGATCTCGATCCTGGCGAAGGCCGTGGTGTCCTTGGTCTCCACCATTCCGGGCAGGTTCAGGTAGTGGACTCCTCCGTGGAACCCGTAGTTCCCGGCGTGGTTGTGCCCGTCGATCCAGGCGAAGACCTCCTCCCTCCCGTCCAGGAGCTTCACCACCTCCTTGTCGTCCCACTGGTTGTGCACGTTGGGTGGATATACGGGGAAATGGGAGAAGAGGATCACCTTCTCCTTCTTCCCGGCGGCCCGGTCCAGCTCCTTCCGGAGCCAGGCCCACTGGGCCTTTCCCAGGGCCCCGTTCCAGGGCATGGCGTTGGGAGCCTTCTTCCTCTTCAGGGCCTCCAGGGTCTTCACGGCCTCCTGGTGGGCCCTGGAACCCTTGGGATGGGCTTGGAGGCTGGAGGCGTTTCCGTTCAGGACCAAAAACCTCCAGCCCTTCAGCCGGAAGGAGTAGTACCCCTTCCCGGGACCGAGGATGTCCAGGCCGAGTCTCTCCACCACCCGGGCCTTCTCGGCGTCCTTCACCTGGAAATCGTGGTTCCCCAGGACGTGGAAGGCCGGGCTCCTCGAGGAATTCCAGATCGGAACCATCTTGTCGAAGCTCCGGAAGTCCCGGTCGATGAAATCCCCCAGGTGGATGGAGAAGTCCAGGTCGTGGCGGTCGAGTTCCTTCACCGCCCGGGCCAGTTTCGCCGGGGAACGGCGGTAGAAACGGGTCCCCTTGGGGGGGGCGTCGGCGTACTGGGCGTCCGCCACGGCTCCGAAGACCAGGATGGGGTTTTCCTCTTTCCCCGGGGCGGGGAAGAGGGAGGGACGGCCGGGGACGAGGGAGAGGCAGGCGCCCCCTGCGCCGAGGAGCCGGAGGAAGCGGCGCCTCGAGATTTCGTGAGGCTCGTGTCGGGGCATGGAAACCTCCTGGATGGGTGTGGGGCCCATGATCCTTCCCTCCGCGCCGGGATCAACCCCGGCCTTCCCCTCCGGCGACGGCGGGGGGCCTTCCCAGGGCGAGGAAGATCCCCGCCAGGATCACTCCCCCGAAGAGGAAGGTGGAGGCCCGGGGAACCTCCCCGATGGAAGGGAGGACCGCCGCCAGGAAGGAGGCCCCGACGGGTTCGCCCAGGGCGACCAGGTTCACCACCGGGGCGGGAAGCCAGCGGAGGGCCCAGTTGAGGAGGGTGTGGCCGAAGAGGGTGGGGGCCGCCGCCAGGGCGGCGAAGATGAGCCACTCCCGGGGGGGGAAAGGCCCCAGGGGGGCCTGGAAGGCCAGGGCCGCCAGGAGGAGGAGTAGACCCGCTCCGGCGTAGACAGGCGTCACGTAGGCCCAGAGCCCCATCCTGGGGCGGAGGCTCCTTCCCACCACGTAGTAGGAGGCCCCCGAAAGGGCTCCCCCCAGGGCCAGGAGGCTCCCCTTCGGGCCGCCTGGGGAGCTTCCCTGGGTCAGGCCCAGCAAGGTGACGCCTGCCAGGGCCACGGCGATTCCCCAGGCCTGGCGCTTCGCCGGGGCTTCGCCCAGGAAGAGCCAGGCGAGAAGGGCGGCGAAGACGGGCTGGGTGTTCACCAGGACCACCGAGACGGCCACGGAGGTGAAGGAGAGGGACAGGACCCACAGGGCGAAGTGGACTCCCAGGAAGAAACCCGAAAGGGCCAGGAGGAGGATCTTTTTGCCTCTACTCCCGGGGCCGAAGGAAGCGGGTTCCCTGCCCGCCCGGGCGGCCCAGAAGACCCCCATGAGGAGGGAGGAGAAGGCCATCCTCCAGAAGGCCAGGGAGAGCGGCGGGGCGTGGGAGAGGCGGATCAGGGGAGCCGCCGTGCTGATCCCGAGGATGGAGAGGAGAAGGAGCCCCCAGAGTTTCCACCTCCAGGGAAGTCCCGGAGAAGGCCGGCTTTTCTGGGAGAGGGCTTCCACGTAGGAAGTCTGGCCGGGGCCCCGTGGAATGGCAAGGAAGGGGGGCGGCCCGGTAGGACCCACCTTCTTGGGATCCCCCCCTCTTCCCCCTAGACTGTGTAGATATGTCACTCCGTTCCCACACTTCCCGCAGCCCCTCCGGGGGGAAGGCCCTTCCCGGGGTCCTTCTCTCGATCGGCCTCATCCTGCTGGCCCTGGGCCTGGTCTGGAAGGCGGGGTGCTACGACAAGAGCCTCTTCGCCGGCACGGGGCTCTCGAAGGGGAAGTCCGGGAGCGGCGGCCCCCCGGGGGGGGCATGGAATCCGGCACCCCTGGTCTCCCTCGTCCCTCCCTCCATACCCGGGCCCGGCTGGCCCCGGGTGGGCGAGGTGGAGGTCTTTCCCCACGACAAGATCGCCGACAAGATCGACGGGGCCGTAGCCGAATACGACAAGTTCGGAGTGAAGGGCCTGGTCTGCGCCTCCTACCAGGATCCCGGCGAGAAGAGGAGGGGCGTAGACCTGTATATCTACCAGATGGGATCCAGGCCCGACGCCCTGGGGATCCTGGGAAGCCTTTGCCCCCCCGGCGTGGAGGTGGTTCACCTGGGTGAAGGAGGGTGGAGGGACGGGACGAGCGTCTTCTTCCGTGCCGGGGACCTCTGCGTCCAGGCCCTGGGGACCAGGGAGGGGAAGGCCGTGGAGGAGGCCGCCCTCGCCCTGGCCCGGGCCGTGGCCGCCGGAGCGCCCCTTCCCCCGGGGGCCGAAAAGGAACTGGCCCCCCTGGCCCTCCTTCCCGGAAAGGGGAGGATCCCCGGCAGCGAGGGATATTTCCGGAAGGACGCCTTCGACGGAGCTTATCCTTTCTTGCGCAACGTGTTCAAGGCCGATTACGGCGACGGGCCCGTCACCCTGGTCGTCTCCAGGGAGACCGAGCCGGGCGGCGCCTCCCGGGCCCTTCGTGCCTGGAAGGAGGCCCTCGCCGGGAGCGGAACCGTTCGGGTCCTGGAGGACCCGCCCGGCGCGGTCCTGGGGGAATCGGCCGACGGCTTCGAAGGAGGGTTCCAGAGGGGAGGATATCTTCTCGGGGTGATCGGGGCGGCGGACGAGAAGGAGGCCCGCCGCTGGTTGAAGGTCCTGGAGGGACGACTCGAGGAGGCCCGCCGTGGACGATAGGAGACCCGCCCTGGACCGGCGCACCTTCTTCCGGCGGATCCTGGCCGCCTCGGGCCTTTCGGCGGGGATCCTCGCCGGAGGGGCCTACCTGGCCTCCCGGGGGGAGGGGGACGTCCTCCCTCCCGGGGGAAGACCCTTGGACCCGGACAAGTACCGCCGCGGGCTCGACCTGGAGGGAAAGACCTTCGCCGTGGCCTCCGGTTCCAGGGACGGCGCCCTTCTCGTCCGCCAGGCCGTAAAGGCCCTGGGCGGGATGAAGCGCTTCGTGAAGGCCGGAGAGACGGTCCTGGTGAAGCCCAACGTGGCCTTCGACCGCTCCCCCATGCTGGGAGCGACGACCTCCCCCGAGGTGGCTGCCCAGGTCGTTCGTCTCTGCCTCCAGGCGGGGGCGAGGAGGGTCCTGGTCGCGGACAACCCCATCCACAAGCCCGAGGGTTGCTTCTGGAAGACCGGCGTCGGCCCGGCCGTGAAGGAGGCCGGCGGCGAGGTGGTCCTCCCCGCGCCGGGGCTCTTCGAGAGGATTCCCGTCCCGGGCACGAGGGTCCTGCGGGCCTGGGAGGTCTTCGACGGCCCCTTGAGGGAGGCCGACAGGGTCATCGGGGTGGCTCCAGTCAAGGACCACAACCTCTGCGGGGCCTCCATGGGACTCAAGAACTGGTACGGCCTCCTGGGAGGGAGGAGGCAACAGTTCCACCAGAAGATCCACCAGGTGATCGCCGACTTCCTCGAGCTTCTCATGCCCACCCTCACCGTCCTGGACGGGACGAGGGTCCTCATGGCCCACGGCCCCACGGGGGGAAGCGTCTCCGACGTCCGCCGGGCCGACGTGGTGGCCCTGTCCACCGATCCCGTGGCGGCCGACGCCTTCGGGTGGACCCTCCTTTCCAGGAAGGAGAGGCACCCGGCCTACATCGACCTGGCCGCCGAGAGGGGGCGGGGGACGGCCGACTGGAAATCCCTGGAACCGATTTTTTGGAAAGGATGACCGCCTTGTTGGGGGAACAGCTCTTCTACCGCCTGCTGGAGGGACCGGGGGCGGAGAGCTTCCGCCTCTCCGACGAGAAGAGGTCCCTTTCCGGGCCGGAATTCACGGGGAAGGTCCTGGGGACGGCCGGGGCCTTCGCCTCCCTGGGGCTCAGGCCGGGGGAAAGGGCGGCGATTCGCCTGAAGAACAGCGTAGAGGCCGTTCTCTCGGCCTTCGGCGCCTCCCGGGCCGGAGGAGTCTTCACCCTACTCGCCCCGGACCTGAAGAGGCCCGTCCTGGAAAAGGTCCTGCGTGATTGCGCTCCCACGATCCTGGTCTGCACGGCGGGAGACGAGGCCGCCCTCCAGGCGGCCGGGACCATCCCTTCCATCAAAAGGGTGGTCACCTTGGGAGGAAAGGTGGGGGAGAGCCTCCCCTGGGAGGAGGTGGAGGCCTTCCAGGGAGCCCCTCCCGACCCGGGGAGGATCGACCTGGACCTGGCGGCCCTCTTCTATACCTCGGGGTCCACAGGGGTCCCAAAGGGAGTCATGCTCTCCCACCGGAACCTCTGCTTCACCACCTGGTCCATCGCCGAATACCTGGGTCTCCACGCCCGGGACAGGGTTCTCAGCACCCTCCCTCTCTCCTTCGACTACGGGTTCTTCCAGGTGCCCACGGCTCTCCTGGCGGGGGCGGCGGTACACCTGGAGAAGGTCTTCTTCCCAGGCTTCGTCCTCCAGAAGATCCAGGAGATGGAGATCACCGGCCTTCCCCTGGTGCCCACCATGCTGGCCCTGGTCTTCCGGATGAAGAGGCCCGAGGCCTATTCCCTCTCCAGCCTTCGGTTCGTCACCAACACCGCCCAGGCCCTTCCTGTTGCGGCCATCCGGAAGTTCCGTTCACTCTGGCCCCACGTGGAGATCTTCTCCATGTACGGTCTCACGGAGTGCACCCGGACCCTCTACCTGGACCCCGCCGAGATCGACGAACACCCCGAATCGGTGGGACGGGCCATTCCGGGGACCCGGGTCTGGATCGAGAGGCCCGACGGGAGCAGGGCCGAGCCCGGTGAGGTGGGGGAGCTGGTCGTCCGGGGAAGCCACGTGATGATGGGCTACTACGGGGATCCCGAGGCCACGGGCCAGGTGCTGAGAAGGAGGGACCCCTTCGGCCCTCCCGACCTCCTCACGGGGGACCTCTTCAAGGCCGACCGGGAAGGAAGGCTTTACTTCCAGGGCCGCAAAGACGACTTGATCAAGGTGGAAGGCCGCAAGGTCTATCCCCTGGAAGTGGAACGGCCCGCCCTCTCCCACCCCGCCGTGGTGGAGGCCTGCGCCGTGGGGGTCCCCGACCCGGTCCAGGGGAGCAGGCTCAAGCTCTTTCTGGTCCTGCGGGAAGACGTGGAGGTGGATCCCAAGGAGATCCAGGCCTTTCTGCGGGACTACCTGGAAGAGGCCAAGATCCCCAGGGAGATCGTCTTCAAGGAAGAACTCCCCAGGACCGGGTCGGGGAAGGTGGACAGGCGGGCGCTCGCCTCGGAGGGTTGATGCCTGAAGGTAGGAAGAAAAGCGGGTCTCCCCTGGTGAGCGTGGTGGTCCCCTTCTACGACGAGAAGGAGAACCTGGAGGCTCTCTGGAAGGAGATCCGGGCCGCCCTGGACCGGGGGGGGATCGGGGGGGAGATCCTCTTCGTGGACGACGGTTCACGGGACGGCTCCCACCTGGTGGTGGAGCGGCTCCACGAGAGAGACCCCTCGGTCCGCCTCGTGCGGTTGAGCCGGAACTTCGGCCACCAGGCGGCCCTGACGGCGGGGCTGGACCTGGCCCGGGGGGAGGCGGTGATCAGCCTGGACGCGGACCTCCAGCATCCTCCCGCCCTCATCCCGGAGATGGTGCGTCTCTGGAGGGAAGAGGGCTGGGCCGTGGTGAACGCCCTTCGCAGGCGGATGGAGGACGCCGGCCTCTTGAAGAGGGTCGCCTCCAGGCTCTTCTACGCCCTCTGGAAGAGGCTCTCCGAGGTGGAGATCCGGCCCGGGTCGGCGGATTTCCGCCTCCTGGACCGGTCCGTCGTGGACGCTCTGAAAGAACTCCCCGAGCGGCACCGGTTCCTCCGGGGCCTGGTCCCCTGGCTGGGTTTTCCCCAGACCGAAATCTTCTTCGAGGCTCCGGCCCGGCACGCCGGGAAGAGCAAGTACAGCATCAAGAAGATGTTTCGCCTGGCCGTGGACGGCATCACGTCCTTCTCGGCGGCGCCGCTCCAGGTCACCGCCCTGGCAGGTGCCGCCGTGACCGCCCTGGCCTTTCTCTACATGGTCTACGCCTTCGTCCAGTGGGCCCGCGGGGCCGTCCAGCCGGGCTGGTCCTCCCTGATCGCCGCCGTTCTCCTCCTGGGGGGCATCCAGCTCCTGGCACTGGGGGTCATCGGGCTCTACCTGGGAAGGGTCTACAACGAGGTCAAGGGCAGGCCCCTCTACGTCTTGAGGGAGACCCGCTTCTTCCCTTCCCGGGAGGAAGGCCGGGATGGAGGGGAGGCCCCCCGGGAAGGGGGGGTCAGCGGGCCCGGAGCTTCAGGGTGAGGGTCTTCCCCCCACGTTCCACCTGGAAGGGCACCTCGTCCCCCCTGGCGTAACCCGAGAGGAAGGAGATGAGCCTTCCCAGGGTGGCGAAGTGGTCCGCCGGCCTGGGGCCCACCCGTAGGATCCGGTCTCCCGGTTTCATGCCGGCCTCCTGGGCGGCGCTTCCCTCTCCCACCTTCCGGACGAGGAAGGCGCAGGGCCCCTCCTGGACCAGGCCGAAGCCGAACTTCCCCCGGGTCACGTCCTTCCCCGGCACGAGTCGTTCCAGGGCTTCCTTCACCACCCGGGGGGGCAGGGCGAAGCCGATTCCCGAGTTCCTTCCCGTGGCGTCAGGATTGAACAGGAGGGTCATGCCGAGGAACCTCCCCGAGGCGGCCACCAGGGCACCTCCCGCCGTGGAGTCCAGGATCCCCGCGTCGGTCTGGACCGCGTCCTGGGCGGCGTTTCCCTGGTGGAGGGCGCTCACGATCCCAAGGGCGGCCAGGATTCCCCCGCCGGGGCTCTTCCCGTCCCAGGGCCGACCCAGGGCCACCACGAGGGAGCCCGGCAAGGGGGAGCCCTCTTCCGGGGGGGGCAGGGCGGGAAGGGGCCGGTCTCCCGGGTCCACTTCCAGGAGGGCCACCCCCCGGAGGGGATCCCTGGCGGTGATCCTGGCGGGAAGTCTCCGCCCGTCGGAGAAGAGGACGGTGATCTTCCGGATCACCTGTTTCCCCCAGAGGTTGGCCAGGGGGGTGAGGAGGTAGCCCTGGGGATCCACGCAAAGGGCGGTGTAGGGGCCGGCGTAGAGGGGGATCTTGATGGCCCTGGGCCCCCCCGGCACGGGTCGCCTGAGGGGAATGGTCTTCGTGGCCCGGGCCTTCCCCCGGTCCACCAGGAGGGCGGCCACGGCCGGGCCGGCTCTCTTCACGATCGTCCCGATCCCCTTCGCAAGGAGGGTGGCCGTCCTGGGGAGCCTTCTGGGGGGCTTGCGCCTCTTCCCGAAGAGAGGGTCGGCCTCCCGGATGTCCTTGTATACGGTTTCTAGCATGGTCACCGGTGTGACCCAGCCGAAGCCCCTGTAGGGGGAGAGGGGGGAGGCCTCGAAGGTGGAGACCACTCCCATCAGGTTCCCCGCAAGGTCGACCACGGGGCCTCCGTTGGTCCCGGGATTCACGGGCGCGTCGGTGAGGAAACGCCTCCCAGGTCCCCCTTTCTTCCCGGGTCCCCAGCCGGAGACGATGCCGAAGGAGACGGCGGGCTTCCCCTCCTTGGCCGTGCCGAAGGCGTTTCCCGCCACCAGGAGGGGCGTCCCGATCCTGAGGGAGTCCTTCCGGCAAAGCCTCAGGGAAGGGACCTTGGTGTAGGGCGGGAGTTCCACCTTCAGGAGGGACGTGTCCGTCTCTTCGTCCCGCCTGAGGAGGCGGGCCGGGAAGACCCTGCCGTCCGGAGGAGGAAGGAAGACCTGGGCCTCCTTCCCGTGGACCTTGAGGGGAGGCTTTCCCCGGCCTCTCCGCTGGAAGGAGAGGAGGGTGGCGTCCGAATCGGAGAGGACCAGCCCCGAGGCGTCCAGGAAGACCCCCGTGGAACCCAGGATCCCCTTGGCGGCGCCCTTGGCCCGGATCCGGACCGTGGCGGGCATGACCCGCCTGGCCGCTTCCTGGATCTCCTTCTGGAGGAGGCCCGGTGCCTGGCCCGGCGAGAGTGGCGCCCCGGCGGCGAGGAAGAGGGAGAAGAGGATCGGTGGAAAGGGTCTCATCTTCCGCCTCCTTTCCGTCCGGCCCTTCCGTTCAGGGAGGAGGGGATCTTGATCCTAGAGAACCGGCGGTAGGTTCTTCCTCTCTTCACCACCACCGTCAGGGTCACACCTCCCGGGATGGTGGTCATCAGGTTCATGTAGTCCCTGGCGTTGCGGATCTCGTGGCTCTTTCCCCTGTATACGATCCGGACGATCCGGTCCCCGACACGGAGGCCCCGGCCGGAGAAACCCGAGCACCTGGCCAGGGCCGCCGGGGACCCGGGCTTCACCTCCGTCACCTGGGCGCCGGCTTCCTTCCCCTTGGCGTCCCGGGCGGAGCGGACCTTCACGCCGAAGACCTGGTCGGCGTGGACCACCGCCTCGGCTCCCTTCAGGAGCTGGGAGAGGAAGTTGGAGACCTGGGTCAGGGGGATGGCGTAGCCCACGCCCGTACTCGATGGACTGCCCGGGCTCGTGGCCCCGGAGGAGGAGATCCTCCCGTTGATCCCCAGGAGCCGGCCCTCCAGGTCCCAGAGGGGGCCCCCCGAATTCCCCGGGTTGATGGGCGCGTCGTGCTGGATGGCCGCTCCGTACACCGAGGTCCCTCCCGTGACCCGGCCCAGGCCGCTCACGATTCCCAGGGAGACCACGGGGTCGCCGTCGGGGGCGAGGAAGAAGGGATTGCCCGTGGCGAAGACCAGGGCTCCCGGTTTCACCCGTCTCGCCGGGCCCGGGTCGGGCCTGGCGTAGTAGGACCTGGACCCGGGGGGAGCCTTCTCCACCTGGATCACCACCAGGTCCCCCCTGGGATCCCTGCCCACCACCTTCGCCTCGCTGCGGAAGCCGTTCCAGAAGACTGCGTAGAGGAGATCCGCACCGGCCACGACGTGCTGGTTGGTCAGGGCGTGTCCCTTGGAGGAGATGAGGACCCCCGATCCGCCGCTCCTTAGGACTTCCACCCCCTTGGAGTTCTTCTTCCAGTTCTCGATGGTCAGGGTGGCCCGGCGGACCCGGCGGGCCGTCTTTTGGAGGCCCCGCTGGAGTCTCACCAGGCCCTTGAGCTCGGGAGGGAGGACCTTCCTGGAGGGAGGCTTCCTCTCCTGGCAGGAGACCCGGTCCGCCGGGGAGGGGAGGAACAGGGCTCCCAGGAGGAATCCGAGGGAAACGGAACGCTTCACGTGCAACACCTTGTGTGCCCCCATGGGTTGGTCGGTTCCCTCCATTCTGGGTTTCCCCCAGGGAAAGGCAACGCCCCTCCTCCTCCCCGGAAGACCAGGGGTCTCGAAAGGGGACCCGTCAGTAGAGGCGTTCCAGGCGGGCTCCCGGGAAATAATGAGAGAGGATTTTCTCGTGGCTCCAGCCCTTCCATGCCATGACGGCGGCGCCGACCTGGCAGAGTCCCACGCCGTGCCCCCAGCCGGCGCCGTGGAGGACGAAGCGATCCGGCCCGGGTCTCTCCACGACGAAGGCCGAGCTGTAGAGGTGGGTGGGGGATAGGACCCGGCGGATCTCCAGTTCCTTGCCCAACGGGAAGGAGCCTTCCGAGCCCACGACCTTCAAGACGGAGATCCTCCCCGAAGGCCCCCGCTCCAGGGGAAGCAGGTCCAGGAGCCTGCCGGGACGGATGCCCCCCTTCTCCTCCAGGAGGGCCTCCAGTTCCTTCCGGGAGTATTCCACCCTCCACCGGTAGAAGTCCCTCGTGGAGAGATCGAAGTCGGGGAGGATGGCACGGCGGACCTCTTCGGGCGGGTCGGCGCAGAAGGCGGGGGGATTCCCCAGGATCCACGCCCGGACCTCCTCCTCGCCTGCAGGCGGAGGTCCGCCGGGGCCGGTCCAGCAACGGACGCTTTCCAGGCAGGGCTCCTCGTCGTCACCCCAGGCGGTGGAGAAGAGCTCCGTCCATCCCCCGCAGGCCTTGGAGAAGCGGGCGTCGCAGACCCTTCCCCAAGGGGAGACCAGGAAGAGCCCTCTCGTGAGCCGGACGGCCCGGGCCGCCGCCTCCCTGCCCTCGGAGGGGATCCCCTGGTAGCGCTGGCAGTGGTCGTCGGCGCAGACGTCGAAGAGCTCGTGGTCCGACCGGTCCCTCCAGGTGAGGCCGGGACGGGAAGGAGGGGGTTGGGGTCTCCCTCTCTTCTCCAGCTGGGCCCAGATCCAGCTCCGTGAGGTGACGGCGTGGGCCAGGAGGAATTCGAAGGGAGAGGCCGGGTTCATCTCCGAGGAGAGGACGCTCTCCAGGTAGTCCTCCAGGGGAATCCGGTTCACCAGGAGAAGGCCTCCTTCCGGATGGGTGCGGACCTCCAGTTCCCCCCGGAAGACCTGGTCCCTTCCCTGCTCCCAGTGGAACCCTATGCCGATGGGCAGGTCGGCCACGAGGAAGGAGCCCCGGTCCGGATCGGAGGGCGATAGGATCCACTCCTTTCCCCGCCGGAGCTCCCCGCCCCCCGGATCCTCGGCGCGGAATCCACCCTGGTGGGCCAGGAGGACCAGCTTTCCCTCCCACTTCCCACCCCGGCCGTCCAGGAAGGGGCCGCCCCGGAGTTCCACCTCCACCCTGGCGGCCTTCTCCCGGAGGCCCACCCTGAGAAGAGGCTCCTTCCGGGGGAGGTCCGTCATAGGAGTTCGAACTTCTTCGATTGGGCGTAGAACTCGTTGGGATTCCGCCAGACCACCTTCTCGATCTCCTCCTCTGGGAACCCTCTCTTCCGCAATTCCAGGACCGTCTTGGGGACGTTCAGGGGATCCGAGACTCCCCAGTCGGCGCTGGAGTTGATGAGCATCTTCTCCGTGCCGAATTCTTCCAGGATGTTGGCCGCCCGGGCCGGGGTGAGCTTGGTCCGGGTATAGACCGTGTGGCCCGCCCAGCAACGGGTCTTCTCCTTCACCAGGGGGATCGTCTCCTCGGTGTTGTGGTCCAGGTCCACCATCTCTTCGGGGTAATCCATCTCTTTCAGGATGGCTATGGTCCTTTCGGCCCCTCTCAGCTTGTCCACGTGGGGAAGGTGGATCAGCACGGGGAGATCGTGGCGGCGGGCCATCTCGAGCTGGGCGCGGAGGGCCTCCTCCTCCTCGTCGGTGATCTTGTCGAAACCGATCTCGCCGACGCCGACGACATTGGGTCTCTCCAGGAAGGGCTCCATGGCGTCCAGGACTTCCCTGGCGAGCTTCCTGTCGTTGGCTTCCTTGGGATTCAAGGAGATGGTGCAGAAGTGGCGGATCTGGAACTCCCCCGCCCTCCTGGGTTCCCACTCGGTGATCAAGGACCAGTAGTCCAGGAAGGAGCCCACGTTGGTCCTGGGCTGGCCGAGCCAGAAGGAGGGCTCCACGACGGCCCGGATTCCCGCCAGAGCCATCCGCTCGTAGTCGTCGGTGGTCCTGGAGAACATGTGGATGTGGGGATCGAAGATCTTCACCGGAGCACCCTTTCGTTTTTCCAGGGGTCGAAGGATGGTAGGAGCCGAAAGATAGAAGGACAAGGGTTCCAAAGAGAGAGCGCCATGTGTGGAATCGCCGCCCTGTCCCTGGACTTGCCCCCTGCAGGCCCCTTCCGGATGGATGGGGCCCGCAGGCTCGTCGAGCTCCTCTCCGCCCCCGCCCCCCCGGGGGGGGAGCTGGAGGCCCTCATGGAAGAGACGGCCCGCCTGGCCGGCCCCGGCTCTTTCGCCTGGCTGGAGGAGGCCGCCGGGAATCCCGCTCTGGTAAGGGAACTCCGGGACCTGGTGGGGAGGCTGGAGGCCTTCGCCGAGAGGACCAGGCCCGAAGGGGCGGGCTCCGTCCTGGTCAGAGGCGGGCCTTCCCCCTGGGAGACCCTCCACGGGAAGGCCCTGGACCTGGCCTGGACCCTGGAGAAGGACACCCTGGGGAACCTGGCCAAGATCCAGGCCCTCCTTCCGGAGGGAGGGGAGGGGCCCACCACGAGGGAGGCCCTCTTCCTGGCCTTCCAGGTGAACCTGGTCCTGAACTCCCTGGGGAGGCTCGAGGTGCGGGGGAGGGACTCGGCGGGCCTGGCGGTGGTTCTCTCCTTTCCCGGGAAGGCCCCCCTGGAGCGGGCCCTGGAGAGACTCTCCCCGGAGGAGAAGGGCCTCCTGGAGGAAAGGCGGAACCTGAAGGCCTTCCTCCACGGGGCGGTCATCCTCCACGCCCCCGAGGAAGGACCGGCGGCCCTGGCCTTCACCTGGAAGCGGGCCGCCGAGGTGGGGAGTCTGGGGGACAACCCCCGTTTCCTCAGGGAGGCCCTGGCCCGGGACTCCCTCTTCTGGAGGTTCGCTTCCCTCCCCGGGGTGAAGGCCC
>Ga0256914_1001615_pt1 | contig 19942 bp, 14 predicted proteins | sample HulkmetaG_FD_191571 | JGI IMG/M metagenome (GOLD analysis project Ga0256914, IMG submission 191571) | Hydrothermal chimney microbial communities from Main Endeavour vent field at the Juan de Fuca Ridge, Pacific Ocean - Hulk | ecosystem: Environmental > Aquatic > Marine > Hydrothermal vents ... | reverse complement strand
GATGAGATAAAGGAACTGGCCGCCAAGGAATCTGAATTTTTGCCTGCCCCGGAAATAGATGTCTAAGGTGTAAACTAATCCTGGGCCGTCATGGGAGGGGCGGCCCCTCCTCTTTTTGTGCAACAGCTTGAAATGGTGGTAAATTTAGTCAGGGATAGAAAAAGGGAGAAGATGGGTTTTGTGTCTTTTTTCACAAAAAATCCTTTTGAGGAAGGTCTTTTAGGTGGGGAAGGATGTGCTTATCTACCTGAATATGTGAGAAAAAGGTCAGAAAAATCTTGCTTGACATTGGATTGAGGGATTGTTACTTTTTGCACAAATTTGAGGAGGATTGGAATTTAGGTGGGTTAATCCAAAGAAAATCAAAAAAGAATGAGGAGGTAGAAGTATGCCAACCTACGTTAATCCAGAAAAGTGCGATGGTTGCAAAGGTGGAGAAAAGACTGCATGTATGTATATTTGTCCCAATGACCTTATGATCCTGGATGAGAAGGAGATGAAGGCCTATAATCAGGAACCAGATCAGTGCTGGGAGTGCTATTCCTGCATCAAGATCTGTCCTCAGGGGGCAATTACTGCAAGGCCCTATGCAGACTTTGCTCCCATGGGGGGAACCAGTATTCCTCTCAGGAGTGCTGAGGACATTATGTGGACCATTCAGTTTAGAAATGGTGAGGTGAAGAGGTTTAAATTCCCCATTCGCACCACTCCTGAGGGTTCCATTAAGCCATATGAGGGCAAGCCTGAGGCAGGAGACCTGGAGGACAATCTCTATTTTAATGAGACCGAGCTGAAAAAACCAAAAGAGGTCCTTAATAAGAAGTATGAGATCCAGGAGGCCGATCTCACCAAGACATGGAAGATAGCAGGGTAAATCTTATTTTTTGGGGAGGGTTTTGAGGTCTGAACTTATTTGGAGCGTAACTAAAAAGATAAAAGCAAAAGGAGTAATAATATGGCACATCTACCAATCAAAGATGAACCCAAGGGAATACCTCTAGCAGAGCCAGAGGTAGTAGAGCTGGAAACTGACGCCCTGATAGTGGGTGGTGGTATGGGTGCCTGTGGTGCCGCATATGAGGCAGTACGTTGGGCCGACAAGTATGGGGTAAAGGTCCTGCTGGTGGATAAGGCGGCCATGGAACGTTCTGGTGCTGTGGCCCCTGGTCTGTCTGCCATCAATACCTATCTTGGAGAGAATGAACCTGATGATTATGTGAGGATGGTGAGAAATGACCTTATGGGTATAGTTCGTGAGGACCTTATCTTTGATCTGGGCAGACACGTGGATAATTCTGTTCATCTATTTGAGGAGTGGGGTCTTCCTCTCTGGGTAATGAAAGATGGTAAAAGGCTGGATGGTGCCAAGGCAAAGGCTGAGGGGTTGCAGGTAAGAAATGGGGCTAAGCCGGTACGTTCTGGTCGTTGGCAGATAATGATAAATGGTGAATCTTATAAAGTGATAGTGGCTGAGGCTGCAAAGAATGCCCTGGGAGAGGATAGGTATATTGAGAGGCTTTTCATTGTGAAGCTCCTGTTGGATGCCAAGGAGAAGAACAGGATAGCTGGTGCAGTGGGTTTCTCCACCAGAGAGAATAAGGTGTATATAATCAAGGCAAATGGTATATTGGTGGCATGCGGCGGTGCAGTAAATGTTTATCGTCCAAGGTCCACTGGTGAAGGGATGGGTCGTGCCTGGTATCCTGTATGGAATGCAGGTTCCACTTATGCCCTGTGTGCTCAGGTGGGTGCTGAGATGACCATGATGGAGAACAGGTTTGTACCTGCAAGGTTTAAAGATGGTTATGGGCCTGTTGGTGCATGGTTCTTGCTGTTTAAGGCAAAGGCCACCAATGCCAAGGGTGAAGACTATTGTCAGACCAATGCCGCCATGCTCAAGCCCTATCAGGATCGCGGATATGCAACTGGTGCAGTGATTCCCACCTGTCTCAGGAATCATATGATGATGAGGGAGATGAGAGAAGGTCGTGGTCCTATTTATATGGACACTGCCACAGCCCTGCAGACCACCTTTAAGGAACTGTCCAAGGCGGAGCAGAAACACCTTGAGGCCGAGGCATGGGAAGACTTCCTTGACATGTGTCCTGGTCAGGCCAATCTGTGGGCCTGTATGAACATCAAGCCAGAGGAAAAGGGTTCTGAGATTATGCCCACTGAGCCCTATCTCCTGGGCTCCCATTCTGGTTGTTGTGGTATCTGGGTATCTGGCCCTGATGAGGATTGGGTCCCTGAGGAGTACAAGATAAAGGCGGACAATGGAAAGGTTTATAACAGGATGACCACAGTAAATGGTCTGTTTACTGCGGCAGATGGTGTTGGTGCCTCTGGTCATAAGTTCTCCTCTGGTTCCCATGCAGAGGGAAGGATAGCTGGTAAACAGCTGATTCGCTGGTGTGTGGATCACAAGGACTTCAAGCCCACCATCAAGGAGAGTCCTGAAGAGCTCAAGAAGATGATCTATCAGCCCTGGTACACCTATATGGAACATAAGGACGCCTCCACTGATCCCAATGTGAATCCAAACTTCATAACTCCTAGAAACTTCATGTTCAGGTTAATTAAACATACTGATGAATATGGTGGTGGTTGTGCAACCTACTACATGACCTCTGAGGCCATGCTCAAAGTGGGTTTTGAGCTGTTAGACATGCTGGAAGAAGATTCCAAGAAGCTGGCTGCGAGAGACCTGCACGAACTTATGAGGTGCTGGGAGCAGTATCACAGACTCTGGACCGTAAGGCTCCACATGCTCCACATTGAGTTCAGAAAGGAGACCCGTTATCCTGGCTTCTACTATCGTTCTGACTTCATGGGACTGGATGATTCCAAGTGGAGATGTTTTGTGAACTCTAAGTATGATCCTGAAACAGGTGAGATTACTCTCTTTAAGAGGCCATACATCCAGATAATCCCTGATCCATATGCTCCTTAAAGACTGAGGAGAGGAAAGGTGGCAGGTTTGCCTGCCACCTTTTCATTTTTAGGAAGACCTTGAGGATATTCGGTGGGGAAGATTACCTTCAAGGATATTCTCAAGGTCTTCTTAAAGTGTATAGGGAAGAGGTAATCTCTTGTCTCTCTATTGCTATTACGGTGATTTTCAGGTAAATCAATTGCCAGCCAGTCCTGGGAGGGATTGTGGTATATATTTTTTTCGGTCTGGCAGGATGGGAATAGGTGTAGTTGGTTAGATGACCAGGATGAGGCAGTTAGTTAAGTAGTTGAGTTTATAGGGAGGATGAAATGTCAAAGAGTATTTTAGTAATCGGGGGAGGCTTCAGTGGTATCACTGCCGCTCTTGAGGCGGCAGAGGTGGGCCATGAAGTCTATCTCGTAGAAAAGAGACCCTTTTTAGGCGGTAGGGTGATGCAGTTAAACAAGTATTTTCCAAAGCTGTGTCCCCCTTCCTGTGGTCTTGAGATCCAGTTTCAGAGGATCAAGAAGAATCCCAACATCAGGTGTTTTACCCTGGCAGAGGTGGTCTCGGTGAGTGGAAAGGCCGGGGATTATGAGGTGGTAGTTAGATTAAAACCCCGTTATACTGCGCCCACCAGTGTGGATTTGAGTGGTCTTGCTGAAAAGCTATCTCAGAATGTAAAGAATGAGTTTGAGTTTGGTCTAAACAGCAGGAAGGCCCTCTATATGGATGTACCCTTTGCCTATCCCAGCAGATATGTACTAGATGTGGAACACGTCTCTGAGGAGGATAAAAAACTCCTTTCCAAGAGTCCCTTTATCAACCTGGGAGAGAAGGAAAAGACCATCACCTTAAATGTGGGTAGCATTGTGGTTGCCACAGGGTGGAAGCCCTATGATGTAACCAGACTCACTAACCTGGGGGCAGGCAGTATTGCCAACTGTATCACCAATATGCAGATGGAGAGACTGGCCTCTCCCTGTGGTCCCACCAATGGGAAGATAGTGAGACCTTCTGATGGTGAGGCCCCCAGAAAGATAGCCTTTGTTCAGTGTGCAGGCTCTAGGGACGAGAATCATCTCTCTTATTGTTCTTATATCTGTTGTATGGCCTCGTTGAAACAGGCCAGATATGTGAGGGAACAATACCCGGATGCTGAGGTTACTATCTTTTATATAGATCTCAGGACACCTGGTCGTTATGAGAATTTTGCCCAGAAGGTGCTGGCGGATGAAAAGGTGAAGGCCATAAAGGGTAAGGTTGCCCAGGTGGAGGAAGATATTGCCACAGGAGGAGTATGGGTAACTGCAGAGGATGCCATTTCAGGGAATAAGATAACAGAGATGTATGATCTGGTGGTCCTTGCCACTGGTATGCAGCCCTCTCTGGCAGGAGAGAAATTGCCCTTTGATATAGATATGGATGAAGAGGGTTTTGTTTTTGATATGCAGGATAAGGGAATATTTGTGGCAGGTTGTGCTGCAGAACCTCTAGATGTGATGAAATCGGCTCAATCTGGAACTGCTGCAGCGATGAAAGCCATACAAACGGTAAGAGGGAGGTAACTATGGCCGAGAAAATCGGTGTATACATAGACAAAGCAACCCTGGATCCATATCTGGATCTGGATAAGTTGGTGGAAAAGATAAAAAACAGATGGGGTGACGCCTGTCCGGTGGTAAAGGTCCTTCCCCTGGTGGCCAGTGAGGAGGGTCGCAAGGAGATCCAGAAAGACCTGGAGGCAGGTAGCATAGATGGGGTCTCTGTGGTGGGGCCTTCCCCACGGGTGGATACAGAGTATTTTGATTTTGGTCCTTCTGTGGTGGTGGATAGGGTAAATCTCAGGGAGCAGGGAGTGTGGGCCTATAAGAATCCCGATGGGACCCCTTTGAAAGAAGGGGAGGAAGCCCCTGAGCTCTTCTGGGACCTGGTGATGGACTATATAAATATGTCAGTAATAAAGCTTCAAAAGAGTCAGGCCCCTGAGGGAGAGGCCCTTGAGACAGAAAAGACCATTCTGGTCTTGGGTGGTGGATGGACGGGCATTCATGCGGCCCTGGCAGTGGCAGGGGCTGGTTATAAGGCGGTGCTGGTAGAAAAGGAAGCAGAGCTTGGGGGATATGCCGCAAGGTTGTATAAGAGTTTTCCCATAAATCCGCCTTATACACGGGCTGAGGACCCGCATGTTGCTGAGAAGATTGAGGCGGTTAAGTCCAACAAGGATATAAAGGTATATACCAAAACTTCCCTGGAGAAACTTTCAGGTCAGCCCGGTCAATATACCGCTTATCTCAAGACCCCTTCTGGTGAGGAAGAGGTAAAGGTGGGTTCTGTGGTGGTGGCCACAGGATGGAAGCCCATGGATAGCAAATATCTGGAACCATTTGGATATGGTAAGATAAAGAATGTGGTGACCACCCTGGAATTTGAGGACATGGCCAAGAAGGGAGAGATAAAGAGACCCAGCGATGGGGGTGTCCCTCAGAGTGTTTTATTTGTGCTAGGGGCCTCTGATCTCATGGAGGATATTGCAAAGAGGGAAGAAGAGGAGAGGCTAAAGAAAGAGGAAGAGGCGGAGAAAGAGGAGGTCCAGGAAGGGGAAGAAGAGGTTCAGGTGGAAGAGAAGTTTGAGCCCATTGAGACCTATAAACACATGCAATATACCTCTGAGGTGACCTCTCTAACCGCCTTAAAACAGGCAGGTTATGTTAGGGAGATGCTCCCTGATTCTGTGGCATATATTATATACGAACACATGATGACCCCTGGGGTATATGAGCTTTATTATAAGAGTGCTCAGGATGACCCTGGAATTATGCTCACCAAAGGGAGGGTCACCTCTATTTATGCAGGTAATGGGGATGAGGTAATAGTGAGGATTGAGGATAATCTTTTGGGAGAGACCATAGAGGTGGAGGCAGATCTGGTGGTAGTGCCCACTGGCTTTGTTCCCACCACGGCATTGGAGCCTGTTATAAATCTGGAATACAGACAGGGACCGGCTTTTCCAGACCTGGACCTTTTTGATGGCTATGCAGATTCTAATTATATCTGTTTTCCCTATGAGACCAGGAGGACAGGGATATACGCAGCAGGGCCGGTGAGACAGCCCATGACCCTGGCAAAGGCGGCCTCAGACGCATATGGTGCCGCTCTAAAGGCTATTCAGTGTATAGAATCGGTAAACAGAGGAGTGGCAGTACATCCCCGTTCTGGCGACCTTTCCTATCCCAAGTTTAATTTTGTAAGGTGCACCCAGTGTAAGAGGTGTACAGAGGAGTGTCCCTTTGGGGCCCTGGATGATGATGAGAAGGGGACTCCCAAGCCAAATGTGGGAAGATGTAGGAGATGTGGGACCTGTATGGGTGCGTGTCCAGAGAGGGTTATCTCTTTTGATAACTATAGCGTGGGACAGATAGGTTCCATGATTACCTCTATTCGGGTCCCTGACAATATGGATGAGGAAGGACCAAGGATCCTGGTTTTGGCCTGTGAGAATGATGCATATCCTGCGCTGGATATGGCCGCGAGGAGAGGACGCAGGTGGAGTCCGTATGTGAGGATTATCCCTGTGAGGTGCCTGGGTTCTGTAAATACCATCTGGATAGCAGATGCCATGAGTAAAGGAAATGATGGGTGCCTGTTGCTGGGATGTAAATATGGGGAAGATTATCAGTGTCATTTCGTGAAGGGTTCTGAACTGTGTAACAGGAGGATGATAAATATAGGAGAGACCCTGGATAGGCTGGGGGTGGAACTTGAGAGGGTGAGACAGGAACAGGTTGCCATAGATGACTATGACAGGATTCCTGAGATAATTGATAGTTTTGTTGAGGACATTATAAAACTCGGTCCCAATCCGTTTAAGGGATATTAGTAGGAGGGAAATATGACCATGGTTAATCGCATAAAACCCGATCTGGATTTTATAAAGGAACTCCAACAGGTGGGTGGCGAGACACTGAAGAAGTGTTATCAGTGTGCCACCTGTAGTGTGGTTTGTCCCCTCTCTCCTGTGGATAAGTCCTTTCCCAGAAAGGAGATGATCTGGGCCCAGTGGGGACTAAAGGATAAGCTGGTAAACGATATAGATATGTGGTTGTGTCATAAATGCGGACAGTGTACAGAGATGTGTCCCAGAGGGGCCAAGCCAGGAGAGCTTATGGCGGCCCTTAGAAATATGGCCTACAGGAATCTAGTGGGTCCCAGCTTTCTGGGGAGATGGATGAGCTCTGTGAAACATTTGCCTAAATTGATTGCCATTCCAGCTATCATCTATCTTATCATCTGGTTTATCACAGGAAGCATGCATGGCACTGCCTTTCCTTTGGAGCATGGGAGGATAGACTATAGCCTAATCTTTCCAGGGGATTATACCATAGATCCCATCTTTGGGCTGGCGGCCTTGTTTGTGATATATTCCTTCTACAAAGGGATAAAAAGACTCATGGAGATATTTGATGCACAGCCCAAGACCTTTGTGGTGGGATATAACAGACCAAAGAGCATCTGGCATGGCCTTTATGATGTGATAAAGGAAGAGGTCCTAACCCATAAAAAGTGGAAGGATTGTGGGACAGAAGAAGGGGATGATGCCAAGTTTAAAGGACACCTGGCCCTCTTTTATGGCTTTGTGGCCCTGTTTTTGGTCACAGGGTTTGTGGCCTTTACTCATTGGGGGGGAAAGGTCTTCCCCTTTTTAAAGATGACCTATCCAATGCCACTGTATAATCCTATAAAGATATTGGCCAATGTAGGTGCTATCCTTCTGGTGGTGGGGCTGGTCCTGTTGACCAAACGCAGGCTCAACGAGACCAAAAAGGATGCCTCCACCTATTATGACTGGTATCTCCTGATACTTATCTGGTTTATTGCCTTAAGTGGCATCCTTAGTGAGGTTTTGAGGTGGAGTGGGATTGCATCTTTGGCCTATCCAGTATATTATATCCATCTGGTAACAGTGTTTATGTTGATTGCCTATCTGCCCTGGTCAAAATTAGGGCATCTGGTATATAGGGTATTTGCATTGGCATATGCAAGGAAAATAGGACGCGTATCCACTGAAGTGGATGAGCAGAAGAATAAACTTTTTGTTATATAAATAAGGAGGCTGTCATGGCAGAAGCTCGCAAAGTTTTCCCCATGCAGACATTTGTGGCTTATTTAAGGGGTAAGGCAGGTAACTACAATCAGGATGTACTGGAACTGCTCAGTTTTGTCACCCAAAAACAGGTGGATAAAGAACTTGCCCCTTTTGCATCTGCAATGTCCAAGGCATGGATCTATGAACAACATCCTGAACTGGCCCGTTTAAGCAAGGAAGAGGTGAGGGAACTGGGAGAAAATGTATCTATCCTAAGCCTTCCTGCTGATGTAAAGGAAGAGGTGGATGCCATCTTTGACAAACTTGCAGAGTACAAGAAGACCATAGAGGAGCAAAAGGCAAAAATAGCAGAGCTAGAGGGTATTTTAGAAGAGAATAAGAAAAAGATAGCCGCCCTGGAGGCCAAAGTAGAGGATTACGAGGCCCAGATGAAAGGGGAGGGAGAGAAGAAGATAATTGCCTCTGCCGCAAAGGTGGATGAGTATATCAAAAAGGTGGATGAACTTCTGGCAAAGATTGAAGAGGTGAAAAAACATGGAGTGGTCACTGTCTCTGGTGAGGGAGCCGTGGGCGGTGAGGAAGGTACCTCTTCAGAGGGAGCCGCAGAGACAAAGTCCTCAGAGGCCAAGGCAGAGTTTGGGTTTGGAGGAGACCTAAATGATGGAGAGTTTGGTTTTTAGCTGATTAACACTCCTCTCATAGGTGAAAGAGAGAAAAAGGGATTGACTCCAGGTCAATCCCTTTTTTTGTTTTTAAGGTATCCCTATTTTAAGAGATACATTGACGATTTTTTGTGAAGGTATTATATTAAAATTTAACTCTGGTTTTGGACAAAAAATACATAAAAAACAGTAAGTTGTCTTAATAAGTTGAAAAATATGGCACTGGTATTGAACTTACTTACTTACTTACTTACTTACTTACTTACTTACTTACTTACTTACTTACTTACTTACTTACTTTTAGATATTTTTGGAGGGCTTCTCCAGGGAGCGCCTGAACTGCCGTCCATGCAGGAGGGGAGGATCCGGGATAAGGGTCCTCCCCTTTTTTGTCTTTTAAAATAGGAGGTGGTCTTATGTTTCAGAGGTGGAGAGAGGTAGTTGGTCGGAAGGTGGATGTTATGTGGTTTATATGTATCTTTTTTTGTGTATTATGTTATTTAGGTGGATATTTCACTTTTTGGATACAGGAGAGATATGGACTGGAGGATAGGTATATCTTTGTTATTTTGGTAGTTATTTCCATCTCTCTGGGAGGGATGTTTAGAAAGTCCTCCAGAGAGATAATAGAGGAGGAAAAAGAGAGTGAGGATATGCAATTTTTTTTATCTCTATGGAAAGAGGTGGAGAGAATACTTGGAGAGGTATTTAGTACCCTCTCATATGTCCTCTCCCTATACTCAGGTGTGGATAAAAAGGGAAAGCTCTTCAAATTATTACAGGATACAAGGGTTAATTTTTCGGTTTCTGAAGAGGGACCTCATTTAATTTTTCCATCTATTATTAAGCAGTTAAGTCAATATCTTCTCCTTATAAAGGAGGGAATAGCGGAGATAGAAGATGCTAGAAAAGAACAGGAGATTTTATTTCGTGAAGATATAGAGGCATTAAGGAGAAAAATGGATAGGATATTGGATGATATGGGACATTTTTTATATGAACTCTCTGTTATAAATTCCCTTGTAATCCATTCCCACACACAGGTTGTGGATATTACAGATAGAGCGGCTGTTGATATTATAAAGAATCTAAACACTGTTGACTCTTCAGTACAGAATATTCTAAAGGTGGCAAGAGAGGGTATTGGAAGGTTAGACGCCCTCTTTAAAGGGGTATCTCAAGATATGGCGGACTGGAGCTCGGTCATCAAAGACCTGGACTATCAGATAAGGGCCCAGGTGGAGGAGATAAATTCCACAGTAAAGAATGCCAGGATGGTACTTGATAGGGCCAGGACCCTGGAGGTGCTGGTGGAAGAGGTGGAGGAGATCTCTGAAAAGACCAAATTGCTCGCCCTAAATGCCGCCATAGAGGCCGCCAGGGCAGGGGCCGCAGGCAGGGGATTTGCTGTGGTGGCAGATGAGGTGCACAAACTATCTTCCCAGACCCAGCAGACAGTAACCAAGATGAATAATATGATCTCTTCTCTTATCTCAGAGGTGGAGCAGGGCTTTAATAGGATAATGGATACCACCTCCACCTCACGACGCTGGAGCGAAATGGAGGAGATAAAAGAGAGGTTGAAGAAGATATTTATCCTCAATGAGAAGGCCACCAGACTAAGGGGAGAGATATTGCAAGAGATGCAGCGTCAGACAGAGGTGGCCGCAGGCGTGGTGGTGGAGTCCTTGGGAGAGATCCAGTTTCAGGACATCACGAGACAGATCCTGGAGAAGATAGATGAGATGCTGGAGAAGATAGGTTCTCTGTTAGATGGATGTAAAAGGGATATGGAGAAGAGGGGGATGTTGTGCCTTCCCCTCTTGGAAGAGGTTATAGAAGAGTATGAAGGTGTGTTGTCCTCTTCCTTTGGGAGGGCCTCCAGGGAAGAGAGTGCATCTTCCCCGGAACCTGGGATTGAGTTATTTTGATTTCGTGAGGCTATAAGGGGGGAGCATGGAGAATGGAAAGGGGTATTTTTTGTGGTCTCATGTCCTTGGTAGCATTCATTTAGAAATGGTAGTGCTCTTTGTCTTAACAATATTGGTGTTGGGTGCATATATAGTTAAGCTCAGGCAAAGGCAAAAGGAGCTTGAGCAGGAGCTTTCCGTGGCTCAGGAGGATCTAAATAAGGTTACTGGTATAGTGGAGAGTGAAATAGTGGGGTGCTATATAAGGGACCTTGAAGGAAATATATTATATGCCAATGAAAAGTTCCTCTCCCTTGTGGGAAGAAAAAGGGAGGAGGTGATTGGGGGGAGGATGCTGGATATGATACCTCCCCAGGAGGTGGAATATGTGGCAGGGATAATGAGGGAGACCAACACCTGTGGGAGGGTAAATTTTGCCCAATTCAGGTTTTTGAGAGGGGATGGAACTCCTGTGAGCATCAGGGGGCTTGGTTTTGTTCTGAAAAAACAAAGGCCTGTTCAGGTCCTTGCCCTTTGCTGGGAGGTGGAAGAGGATGTATTTACCGCAGAACAGATAAAGGCCTTTCTGGAGCCCATAAGACAGATCCTGGATTGTATGGGAGATGGACTCATAGTTACAGATGAGAGGGGATATATTGTCCTTATTAATCTGTGGGCCCAGGAGATGACAGGATGGGGGGAAAGGGAGGCCCTGGGACGGAGGCTGGAGGATGTCTATTGCCTGGCGGAGCCCTCTCAGGGAACTCCTATTAAACGTAGCCTTGAAGATATAGCAGAAGGTGTAGATCCAGGGCATGGGGATTCATATGTAATGCTCATCCAGAGAAGTGGCAATAGAGTTCCCATATTTGAGAGTGCCACTGCCATGAGGGATGGAGAGGACAGGTGTGTGGCTGGCGTGGTGATATTCAGGGACGCCACTTCCTTTGTGAGACATCAACAGGAGCTTTTGAGGCTGGAGAAATTAGAGACCCTTTCCCTTGTGGCCAGTGGGATTGCCCACGATTTTAATAACCTACTTGGGGCAATACTGGCCAATATAGGCTTTATAAAGACCTTTTGCGCCAGGTATGAGAATGACGAGGAACTCAAGAGGAAATTGGAGCAGATAGAAAAGGCAGGGATGAGGGGCAGAGAATTGGTGCATAAGCTCATGCTCTTTGCCAAAAAGAGGGAGGGGAAAAAGGAGGCCATATCCCTTGAGAGGTTGCTGGAAGAGAATATAAGGTTTTTACTGGCGGGAACCCATATTGAGGTGGAGATGGAGATAGAGGAAGGTCTTTGTCCCATATGGGGAGATAGGATACAGATGGAACAGGTCTTTCAAAACCTTGTACTCAATGCCAGGGAGGCCATGGGAGATAAGGGAAGGCTCGTGATAAGGGCATCTCGGTTCCCTTGTTCCCGGGAAAAGGGCCTTCCCCTTCGTAGAGAAGGTGCGTATGCCAAAGTGGAGATAATAGATTCAGGATGTGGTATCTGTGAGGATGTGATCCCCCGTATATTTGACCCTTACTTTACCACCAAATCAGGTGGTACTGGACTGGGACTTGCCCTTACCTATCAGATAGTAAAGGCCCATGGGGGTCATATAGAGGTCTTTTCCCGAGCAGGAGAGGGGGCTACCTTTGTGGTTTATCTTCCCTGTGCAGAGGTCCCTCCCTCCCTGGAGATAGAACACAAGGAGCCAGCCCTTGATTTTTCTGGAAAAAGTATCCTCTTTCTAGATGACGATGCCTTACTCAGGGAGATGATGGGGGAGATAATAAGACATCTTGGGGGAGAGGTGGATGTGTTTGAGGATGCCTCTATTGCCATATCTTCCTATCTGGAGCGTCTCAGCTCTGGTAAGCCCTATGCCCTCTCTATCCTTGATATATCCCTCCCTGGTCCTAGGAGCGGATGGGATGTGGGAAGGGAGATATTGGAAAAAGACCCCTCTGCCTCTATTGTAATCTCCACGGGATATAGGGGTGAGGATATTAAGGAGCGTTGCTTAAAATATGGATTTAAAGGGATCCTTTTTAAACCCTTTACCTTTACTGAATTGGTGAAGTCCCTGGCCAAGTGGCTCTGTTAAAACAAAAGGGTCTTCTTATACACAAGGCCCACATGGACCTCTGCTCTCTTTTTTTCTATGGCCACAGATTCTCCTATTTCATGATGATATATATCCCTGTCTCATTGCTCCTGATTTTTCAATTTCCTTTGGGTGGGCAGCTCGTCCTGGATAATTGAGGATTAATGGGAAGGGCATATTTTAGAGGCGCAGAAACAGATTATAAACCTGAAATATTTGAGGCTATCCAGCGTGTTTATTTACCTGGTCAAAAAACAGATAACCCTTTCAAGACCTGATCTAGATTGGTCTCTTTTCCTCTTGTGTTACCTAGATAAAAAAGGGGCCCCTAGGCCCCCCTTGCTTTATTCTCCTTTTATAAATTTTTCCACCTGGTTATATGCCTCATCATCTGTAAATTGCACTGGAGGATGTTTGAAAAAATAAGAGGAAGGTCCAAGAAGTGGCCCCCCTATACCCCTATCCATGGCCACCTTGGCACATCTTATGGCGTCTATGACCACCCCTGCAGAGTTTGGAGAGTCCTCTACTGATAACCTCAGTTCTATATTCATTGGCACATCTCCAAACAGCTTTCCCTCCATTCTTATAAAGCATATCTTATTGTCCTTTAGCCACGGGACATAATCACTTGGCCCAACATGGATGTTTTCATCCTCCAACCTCTTTGCGGCCACTGCCTGTACCGCCTCTGTCTTGGAGATCTTTTTGGATTTTAGCCTGTTTCGGTTCAACATATTTAAAAAATCCGTATTCCCACCCATATTCAACTGATAGGTCCTCTCTAGCTTTACTCCCCTTTTTTTGAAGAGGTCAGTGAGGGTGCGATGAACTATTGTGGCGCCCACCTGGGATTTTATGTCATCTCCCAGGATAGGGATGCCTCTTTCCTTAAACCTATTTCCCCAATGGGGGGTGCTGGCAATAAATACCGGTATGTTGTTTATAAAGGCAACCCCTGCCTCCAGGGCACATTCTGCATAAAATTTGGTTGCCTCCTCTGATCCAACTGGAAGGTAATTGAGCAAGATATCTGTGTTTTTTTCCCTTAGTATGGAGACCACTTCCCCCTTTGAGGGCTCTTTCTCCTGGGATGGTTTGAAGGTATATCTTTCGTCATATTCTTCCATATGGGGAGAAAATCCATCCAGGATGCGTCCCATGCTCACCCTTACTCCCTGCTCAGGGATGTCCCTGTAGAAGGTGGTGGTGCAGTTTGGAGGAGAGAATATTGCGCTGGATATGTCTTTTCCCACCTTTCTCTGGTCAATGTCAAAGGCCGCAACCACCTGGATGTCTGAGGGCCTATATCCACATATCTCTTCGTGCATGAGTCCTATGGCACTTTTTAGTCTCTCTGGATCCCTATAATAAAAAAGACCCTGAATAAGTGAACTGGCACAATTTCCCACCCCTGCGATGGCGATATTAATCCTTTTGCCATGAGTGCTCATTGATTGCCCCTCCAGTAAGTTTAACTAGTTGTTGCGCATCCTCATTCTTAACAGGGAGCCCTGCATCCTCTGTTTCCTTCCAATGAAAGTTTAATTAATAATACTTAAAAATCAAAGTCAATGATGGAATTGTGGAAATTTTTCTTTTATGAGATGGTGTATTGCCCTGGAGAAACCATAGGGGCCTATCCCTTTGATGCGATGGAGCCCCTTTATGTGCGCATCTATCCATCCCCCTGACTTTTTTTCCACCAGCACTGGTATATCCACCACCTTAAGCATGGGAAGGTCGTTAAGGCTGTCTCCTATCCCCATGGTAATGAGAGGGCACTCCATCTCCCCTTTAAAAATTTTACTCAGGAGAGATACGCATCTTCCTTTGGAGGAGCCCCCAAATAGGTGGTAAAACCTCCCGCCATGAGTGAGAGTAAGACCATATGACTTTACTTCTCTGGAGAGGAGCTTTGCCTGGGAAGGGGTGAGAATAAGGGTCTCATCAAATCCTCTCTCTCTGGCATATTCTGCCTCTTCAATGTTAAGTCCAGTAAGCCTGGAGATCTCCTCTGCTGTCATATCCCCAAAGCCTTTTAAGGGAAGGGAGGTCTTTTGCCTTATCTCCTCCAGTATCCTGCGTAGGTAATAATACTCTCTCCCCAGGGCGATGACCTCATAATCTCCCTGGGATAGGAGATTGATCTTTTCCCTTCTGAGGAGGCTCAGGGTCTCTTTTTTCGGAAAGGAAGGGAAATATCCCCTGGGGATATATATTGCTCCTCCATTTTCCACAATGAAGGGGTCTCTTATTCCCATCCTTTCCCGTATCTTTTCCTGTTCAGCCCTTGTCTTTGCAGAACACAGTATAAGGGGGATTCCATTTTCCTTCAGGAAATTTACTCCCTCCATTGCTGGGGCCATCTCAAAGGTAGTGAGGTCTATGAGAGTGCCATCAATATCGGAAAATACAATGAGAAACATGGGGGAGAGTGAGGGGTTATTGGATGATAAATTGCTCTATATGTTCTCCCACTATATCCTTAAAGCGGTCAAAGTCTATATGTTTTGGAGACCTTATCAGTTTTGGTCTTGGGGGCTCATCTCCCAGTTTCAGGAGACCCTGTCTTTGAAGTTCCTCTAGGATAAGATTTTTGGTCTCCTCTGGACATACCTCGCTATGATATATAGATCCCAGACTGGATAGCAACATCTGGTTTATGTGCTCCTGCCCTTTGTTTTCATGGAGATGGGGGTTCCTGGTCTCTATCTGGAGTATTTCTATCCCCTTGATGCTGTTTTGGTGTTCATCTGCAGGATAGGGGATATCCCCATATTCTTCAAACAGGGAGAGTAGTTCCTGAGGTTCTATGGCATATCCCGAGGCATAGGGGATGGTCTCCGCCAGGGATAGTGTCATGGCGTGTTCCCCTGCATTCCCGGTCTTTATCACATCTGTTTCAAATCCACTTACAAATGAGATAAGGGAGTTTAGACACCTGTTGGTGATCTCTGAGACCCTCCCCCATCTCTTAAAATATAGTCCCTGTTCATGAATCTTTGGTTTATATCTCCACAATATCCTCACCATGCAGTAGGGATATTTTGCCATATAGAGGCCTGCGGCATAGGCCCGTGCATACTCTAACACCGTGCCAGGGAAATAATTGTCGGCATCAATGAATCCCAGGTATTCCTTTTCAAAGAACTTGGTAAGGAGTATTCCTATAATCATACCTTCTGCCTTACCATCCCTTACATTTCCATCTTCATCCAAGAGGTCATCATATCCACACTCCTGAAGGGCCCTGGTAATTACAGGGTCCTTTTGGTGGACTATAATGGCCCTCCTCTTTGCAAATTCACAGAATTGCTGGAGGGTCTCTTTTTCCAGTTCAAAGCGGTTTATGGGCCTTGTATCGCTATTTGACACCACGATCTTAAGGCATTCGTGAGGCACACCGCTTATGCAATTCTCAAATAGCCTTATCTTTTCATTTTTGGTGGGGATAATAATGGACATGTTTCTCTGCATTTCATAGATAGTCCTCTCGCTCACCTTTAAGACCCCTCTGGCCTCTGTCTCGTCATGGGTCTCCAGCCCTGAGTCTAATTCTATGATCTTCTGGATGTCCCTTAAAAGTACCGCCCCCATTCTCTCTGTATATCTAAATGTCTCTATTCTCATCTCTATCCTCCATATATTTTGTGTTAAACCTTTTTTCTCCCATCCAATCTTGAAAAAATGGAGGGGCTGTGTTAGCTTAGACTAAAATAAAAGGACTCTTGAACGTATCCTTTATGAAGATGTTTCAATTATTTAAAAAGTGTATATGGGGATTTTAAAGTTTGCAAGTGTTAATTTTTAAGCAAGGGGGTGTTTATGAGTCTGGTAGTATTTCCCTTTAAAAAAGAGAATCCTCAGGTGGTTTTAAGAAATGTGAGAATAGCGGCTGAACATCCACGTGTAGAGGAAGTTTTGTGTGTTGGGGTAGAGAAGGAAGAGACATATCGGACGCTGGAGCAGAACATTCCAACTATCAAGATGGAGACCAACAAAGAGATAAATCTCATTCTTCAAGAGAGGATAGGTAACAAGAGACCAGGCAAGGGAGATGGGATGAATACGGCCCTGAAGTACTTTCTGGAAGAGACAAACCTCAAGAGGATACTTTTCTTTGATTCAGACATTACCACCTTTGGGCCCCACTGGATAACCAAGGCAATGGAGGGGGCCGATATGGATTATCCCGTTGTAAGACATTACTTTCCCCGTGCAAGCACTGATGCCATGATTACATGGATGATCACCAAGACAGGGTTTGCCCTCCTGTGGCCCACCTCGGAGCTTCCCTGGATAGAACAACCCCTTGGGGGAGAGTTGCTCATGAAGAGACGGGTGGTTGAAAAGCTCATGGAGGAAGAGGCAGTGGTGGGAAGGAGTGATTGGGGTATAGATACCATGTACACCTTTTATTCAGTAAAATATGGTTATCCCATGCTGGAGACCTATATTTCTGAGGGGAAATTGCATAAGCTCTATGGAAAATTAACGGATTTAAAGACCATGTTGGTGGAGTGTTTTGATACCATCCAGTCCCTTAAGGACGAGAAATTTGATGGGGAGGGAGATGGTGAACCTCTGGTATGTGTGGGAGGTATAGTACACAGGGCAGAACATCCCCATGAGGTACCTCCAGAGGTGTTTGAGAAGATAGGCTTTGACATAGAGGGCTCCCTGAGTTTGTTGATTGAGAACTGGACGCCTCGCATGGAAGAGCTACTGGCCCTATTTCCCCGCAGAGTAAGGGATGGGCTCTATGCCAATAAGAAGGCCCCTTCCTTTAGTTTTATGGATGAGCACACCTGGAGAGAGACCTACTATGTGCTCCTGGAGCACTTTGACGCCAGTGATGAAGACTGGCAGGAACTCATCTTTAAGCTGTGGACCAGCAGGGTTATCTGTTACACCACCACCATAGCCCTTAGGGGATATTTCTTTGCCATGCGTTATCTGTATAGCATGATAGATAGGTATATGAATTACTCTGCGAGACAATTTATAAAAAAGACCAGGGGAGAGATAGAATGAAGATAGTGGTAGCTCCAAATGCCTTTAAGGGGAGTCTCTCTGCCAAAGAGGCGGCAGAAGTGATGGCATGTGCAGTAAAAGAGGTGGTAAGGGATGCCAGGGTGGAGGAAGTCCCTTTTTCTGATGGGGGGGACGGACTGCTGGAGGTGTTGAGGGATATATTTGAGGGGGAGATAGTGGATGTGGAGGTATCAGACCCCCTGTGGAGGCGAATAAGCTCTAGTATATGCATAGCCAAAGGGGGAAGGCTTGCCGCCATAGAGATGGCCAAGGCCAGTGGCATTGCCCTGCTGGAGGATAATGAGAGGGACCCAACCAGGACCACCACATATGGGACCGGGGAACTCATCAGATACGCCCTGGATAGGGGGGTAAAAAAGATAGTGGTTGGCATTGGGGGTAGCGCCACAAATGATGGGGGAATAGGTATGGCAGCGGCATTGGGAGTGAGATTTTTGGATGAGAAGGGAAAGGAGCTTGAGCCTGTGGGAGGAAATCTCATTCATATTCGGGAGATTGATATGTCAGGCTTGGACCCCAGGATAGAGAGAGTAGAGATAGAGGTGGTGTGTGATGTGGACAACCCCCTGCTTGGAGAGAATGGGGCCGCCAGGGTCTATGGCCCTCAGAAGGGGGCCAGTGAGGAACAGGTAGAGGAGTTGGAGAGGGGGCTTGAGAACTACGCCCGTATCCTTAAGGAGAGATTGGGTAAGGATGTGGCCCAGATGCCAGGGGCAGGGGCTGCCGGAGGCATGGGGGCAGGGTTATATGCCTTTTTAGGTGCCACCCTGAAGAAGGGGATAGAGGTGATGAAGGGACTGGTGAGGCTGGAAGAGAAGATAGAGGGTGCTGACTTGGTAGTTACTGGAGAGGGAAAGTTGGATAATCAGCTGTTTTTTGGTAAAGGACCCTTTGGAGTGGCAGAGTGTGCAAAAGAAAGAAATATACCCTGTATTGCCCTGGCGGGGGCCATTGATGAGGAGATTCGTCTCCATGAACTGGAAGAGGTGGGGATTATAGCGGTTTTTTCCATATGTCCAGGGCCTATTTCCCTTTCCCAGGCCATGAAAGATGCATCCAGGTATCTGGCACAGAGTACCACCCAGGTGATTAGATTTTTTCTAAGGTCACGGCAGGGCAATACTTAATTCACAAATGCATAGAGGAGGTGGATTATGATAGTTCCGGTAATCTTATGTGGAGGCTCAGGAACAAGATTGTGGCCCAGGTCCAGGAAATTATTGCCAAAACAATTTTTGTCCCTGGTGGGTGAAGATACCATGCTCCAGGAGACAGTGAAGCGATTGGATAGATTGGAAAACCTCCTGGGAGATCCCCTGTTTATAACCAATAAAGACCACAGGTTTCTGGTTACCTCTCAGATGGAGGAGATTGGAAGGGATGTGGGGGATGTAATTCTGGAACCAGAGGGAAGAAGTACTGCTCCCGCTATAGGTGTAGCCGCATTAGAGGCCATAAAACGGTTTAAGGACCCCATCCTTCTAGTCCTGCCAGCAGACCATCATCTTGAGGGCATGGAGGAGTTTAAACGGGCAGTGGAAGTGGGTGTCAATTACGCCCGGGAGGGAAAGCTCATTACCTTTGGGATAGTACCCTCTGAGCCAGAGACTGGTTATGGCTACATAAAACAGGGAGAGAAGATAGGAGAGGGGATCTTTGAGGTGGAGAGATTCGTGGAAAAACCAGATAGGGAAACTGCCCAAAGATACCTGGAGGAGGGTGGATTTTTTTGGAATAGCGGGATGTTTTTATTCAGTGCATCTGTGTATCTGGATGAGCTTAAGAGGTACGCCCCAGAGATATATGAGAAGGCATCTCTTGCCTGGGAAAAAGGGAAAAGACAGGGGGTATTTCTCTCCTTGGATCCAGAGGCCTTTTTGTCCTGTCCTGAGGATTCCATTGACTATGCAGTGATGGAAAAGACGGCAAATGCATGTGTGGTCCCCCTTAAATGCCTGTGGAATGATGTGGGCTCGTGGTATTCTCTATGGGAGATAGGGGAGAAGGACTCTCATCAAAATGTATGTAAGGGAGACGTGATCTCAATAGACACCTCAGGGTGTTATCTAGATGGAGGGGATATGCTCCTCACTACCTTGGGGTTGGAGGATGAGGTGGTGGTTGTCACCCGCGATTGTATCCTTATCTCCAGAAAGGATAGGGTCCAGG
>Ga0256914_1001614_pt1 | contig 19949 bp, 13 predicted proteins | sample HulkmetaG_FD_191571 | JGI IMG/M metagenome (GOLD analysis project Ga0256914, IMG submission 191571) | Hydrothermal chimney microbial communities from Main Endeavour vent field at the Juan de Fuca Ridge, Pacific Ocean - Hulk | ecosystem: Environmental > Aquatic > Marine > Hydrothermal vents ... | reverse complement strand
TAATGTTTATCTTGTTGTTTGTTATTCTTTTTCAATCTTTTCCTGCGCTTTCCCAAACACCCACACCAACTCCAACTCCTGGTCCTACACTGACACCCACACCAACTCCAACTCCTGGTCCTACACTGACACCCACACCAACTCCAACTCCTGGTCCGACTCCAACCCCTACCTTTACTCCAACTCCTGGTCCAACCCCTACTGCTACACCAACGCCTGCAGGGCCAGGAAATGGTCCTCCTACTCCTACTGCTGTACCAGCTGGAAATGCAAAGGGATATGCGTTCCTGTTTGGTTTTATGTCATTGTTAGGGATATGGTTTATTCTCAGGCATAAGGAAAAGGCAGAATAGACAAAATAGGACCGGTAAATTCTATCAAAGCCAATGCCCCCAAGGATAGTTATCATAGGGGCAGGTCCAACAGGCCTGGGAGCAGGGATTAGGCTGCGGGAACTTGGCCATAAAGAGTGGATAGTTTATGAAAGCAAAAACAAACCAGGCGGTCTGGCGGGTTCAGTAACAGACGCCCACGGATTTACATGGGATTTTGGTGGCCACGTCTTTTTTACTTCTTTTGATCGGGTCAGGAATCTTCTTGCCAGCTTCCCAAAGGATTTTTTTATTTGCCATAAACGAAAGGCCTTTATAAGACTCGACGATTTTTTAGTCCCTTATCCTTTTCAGTTAAACTTAGATGTACTGCCCAACAGGCTTAGCCCGAAAGGGGAGCACGATCTAGCTTTTGTGGAGCAGCAAAATAGTCCCGAAAACTTTCGTGACTGGCTCGGTTATACCTTTGGAAAAGATCAGTGTACTCTTTTTTTTTATCCCTACAATGAAAAGATCTGGGGGATTCCTTTGTCAAAAATGTCTTATACCTGGGTAGAAAATAGGATAACCACGCCAGGGCATGAAAATCAAAAGGATAGCTGGGGACCTAACAACACGTTTCTTTATCCCAGATCTGGAGGCATGGGTGCCCTTTTTGAACATTTGGCATCCAGGATTTGTGATCATATCCTTTATGGACATGAGATTGTAGGAATAGACATAGAAAATAAGACCGTTCGTATAAAGGGTGGTAAGGTAGATAACTTTGATATGCTGATATCAACTATGCCTTTGACCTCCTTGGTGGATTTGATCGGAAATGATAGGATTCCCCAAATGATAGTTGATGAGGCAATGAAACTTTGCTGGAACAGTTGCCTGGTCTCTGGCCTTGGGGTTTCTGGTTCCAAAGGAGGAAATTTCTCGTGGATCTATTTCCCAGAGCCTTGTTATCCCTTTTACAGGGTGACTGCCTTGTCAGAGTATTCGGAAAGTCTGGTTCCCACAGTCGGTAGGGATAGATATTATTCTCTTATGTGTGAAACTACAATTCAGTCTCAAGGCAAACCAAGTATAGCTCAGTTGTTAGATGGAATGATAAAGGCTGATTTATTAAGGGAAGGTGATAGTAAAAAGCTTAAAGTTTGTACTCAGATAGAGCTTCCTTATGCCTATCCTGTTCCAACTTTAGACAGGGACAAGGCATTGGCAACGATACAGGGTTTTTTTGAATCAAGAAACATATTCTCAAGGGGAAGATTTGGCGGATGGAAATACGAGGTAGGAAACATGGATCACTCTCTCATGCAGGGCATGGAAATAATTGATAGGATTCTTCTCGGTATGGAAGAAAAGGTCTATAGGGTATGAGGAAAAGTCTTTCTATAGTAATGCCAGCTTTTAATGAAGGGCAGATACTTCCAAAGACTGTTACCGATTGTTATCAGCATATACTTTCCCGTTTTAAGCAAGGTGAAATTATTATTGTAGACGATTGCAGTACAGACAATACAGGCGAGATCATTAGCGAGCTAGCGATTAAATTTGGTGAGTGTATCAAACCAATAAAGAATCAAAAAAATCTTGGGCACGGCCCATCCTTGATCAAGGGTTTGTATGCGGCGCAATATGAATACGTATTTATTATTGACAGCGACTATCAGCATCTTCCTCAGGATTTCTGGAAACTTTTTGCCAAGATAAAAGATTGCCATATTGTAACAGGCCTAAGAAGCAACCGGCAGGACCCTGCTCACAGGTTAATTTTGAGCAAATTTGCAAATTTGCTTGTTGCCTCCCTTTTCCAGTGCAATTTGAAAGATATGAATATCCCGTTTAAGCTCTTTAAAAAGAGCTGTTTAGACTCCTTACTTCCATATGTGCCTAAGAATTTCAAGGTCCCTTCCATACTCTTGGTTGCCCTAGCGATAAAAATGGGCTTTAGGGTGTTTCAGGTGGAGGTGACGCATCTGCCTAGAAAGACCGGAAAGTGCTCCTTGCATACGTTTAGACTATTGTCTTTTTCTCTTAATGCACTGGTACAATTTGTGGCCTATCGGTCAGGCCCCTGGAGAAGCATAGAGACGGCTAGCATGGCAAATGTTTGATGCTCTCTGTTTCTATCTTTTTGTGCTTTTTTTAGGCATTCTTGGCCTCCCCCTGCTTTTTGATCTTAGTGAAAAACAAGCAGATAGATGCCTGTCAGGCGCTCCTTTGCTTGCCATAGCTATCTTTGCCTTTTTAATGACTTGTATCTCAAGGGTTGGGCTTCAGCCATGGTCATGCAAGTCAATAACTTTGGTGCTGGTCCCTGGGGCTTTCCTTTCTCTTGCTTGGTATTTCAAAAATTACCAGAAGTTATGGTGCTGGCTAAGAGACAGTTATAAAGCACTTGTAAGTGTTGAATGTGCCTTTGTGATTGTCTTTTGTGTGGCCCTGTTGCTGATATCAAAAGCCTCTCAGATAGAGGGTACAGAAAAATTTATGGACTATGCGTTGTTGAAGTCTATTTCCAATGCAAGCCGGTTTCCTCCTCTTGATCCGTGGTTTAGCCAAGAGCCTGTTAAATATTACTGGTTTGGGCATCTGATGGCAGCTTCTTTGTGTAAGCTTACGTCTTCAAGCCTGGATACAGGCTACAATATAATGATAGCTATGATTTTGGCGTTCGTATTCCGTCTCACAATGGGAATATTTTTTCGCTTTGGCTTGACCTGGCCCAAGGCCCTTCTTGGAGGTGCTCTTGTGGCCTTGGGAGGGAATCTTGTTCCTTTTTACCAGATGATTTCTGCTAATTGTAGCGGAGTTGAGGACTGGTGGCTCGCAAGCAGGATAATTCCTGGGACTATAACCGAATTCCCCTTTTTTAGTCTTTTGGTTGGGGATCTTCACGCCCATTACATAATGCTTCCGATCTTTATCCTTTACATAATGCTTCTTATACAAAGCCCTGGTAGAGGTACAGTCTTCTTTCTCCATGTTATTTTTTTAAATTTCCTTATAATCGTTCAGATCCTAGGAAATCCATGGTATGTGCCTGTGGCCCTTCTTTTATTTTTGATGGTGGGATTGTTTGTTCAAAAGAGACTGCCATGGTGGTCTTTGACGCCGGCTGCGATCGTGCTACCGTTGATCATGCAAAATAGTGGCAGAAGTCTTTCTCTCTCTTTTGTTTCTTTACCAAGTCCTGTTTTACCCTTCCTCCTGTTTTGGGGTGTACCTTTAATCATGATTTTGTTTGCCTTTATATTTAACAGACCAGAATCTAAATGGTGTCTTTACGGTCTTGTCAGTTCTTTCATGCTTTTTTTTATTCTGCCAGTAGCATCCATTTGTCTCGCGTTTCTAGTGCTTGTTTGTTCACAGGCTAGAGACAAAAGGGCTATCGGTTCCTTTAGCACGGCCTTTGTCGCCACAGGTCTTCTGTTGCTGATTGTATGTGAGGTGGTTTATTTAGACGATCCATATGTTTTCCCCTATGAGCGGATGAACACTGTGTTTAAGTTTTGGTATGCGGCTTGGCCTCTTATGTTAATAGGGGCGTACGCAAGATTTATGTCAGTTGCCAAGGTGATTGATAGTATGGGGGCCTTGGCAAGGCTCCTTGTGGTAATCTTCATTGGAACAGCATTTTGCTATCCATCAATAGCTGGTGCAATGCGACTGTTTGATAGAGGGCAAACAGATGGTCTTAACGGTCTTGATCCCCTGGCAAGACGTTATCCCGATGATGTTTCTGCAATATATTGGCTTAGAGAAAGGGCCAAGTATGGACAGGTATGTGTTGAGGCTGTAGGTAGATCATATTCCTGGAGCGCACGGTTTTCTACATTTACCCCGTGTTCTGCAATTATTGGATGGCCTGGACATGAGACCTTGTGGCGGAATCAGGCTGACTTGGTAGCCAAAAGAATTCTGGATGTGGAAACCATTTATACTACAAAAGATGCTGCTGTTGCTAAGGAGATACTTGATAGGTATCAGGTGAGTTGGCTTGCTGCCTGCAGACTTGAAAGAGCAACATATGGCAAAGGCCTTTTGTCAGGTGCAAGGAGTTTGCTAAAAAAGAGCTATTCCAAGGGGAGCTGCAGCATCTATTTATATTCGCAACATAAAAATTATTCCAGGCAGGCTCATATCAGATAGGGATGAAAGATCATGAGTGCTAACAATGCCAATCCAAGGCATCCCTTTTGGTTCTGTTTCGTCTTTATTTCTATGGGAATATTTTTTCGGTTTTATGGATTGGATTTTGATGGAGGATATCATCTCCATCCTGACGAGCGTTTTCTCTCCATGGTAATCAACAAGATCGAAATTCCTCCTTCTGTAATACAGTATTTTGACTCCACAACTTCTCCTTTAAATCCTGTTAATAAGGGGATTGAGTTTTATGTTTACGGAGATTTTCCTCTTTTTATCGGGAAGGTGGTATCACAGGCCTTTGGGATGGATAGCTATGACAAATTTTTGTCAATTGCTAGGCCTCTTGCTGCCTTGGCAGATGTAGTAACCTTGATCATACTCTTTTTAATGGCAAGGAGATGGTTGGGCTATATGGTAGGGCTCATGGCGGCTGCACTCTACAGTCAGTGTGTGCTCCCTATCCAGCTTGCCCATTTTTTTACAGTAGATCCTTTCTTGAATCTTTTTACAACAGCTTCTTTATATTTCATGATGGCCCTTTATGAAAGGCCTTGTTTGAAGTATGCCATTCTTGTTGGTCTTTTTATCGGGCTCGCCATTTCTTGTAAAATTTCGGGCCTGTTTCTTGCTCCTGTATATTTCGCAGTTTTGTTGTTTCTGTACATCAGGGATAAGAAAAAAGACCAGTTCCTTATTTTGTCTACGTTGACGTTACTATTCACCCTTGGTGTCTTCAGGTTGTTTAACCCCTACGCCTTTGCCAATCCTAATCCCCTTGATTTCACATTTTCCAAGCCTTTCCTAAATAATTTACAGAAGCTAAGCCAGATATCTCAGCCTTTTTCAGGCTTTCCACCCTCTCTTCAATGGGCATTTAGATCTCCTGTTTTGTATCCCTTAAAGAATCTAGCCTCTTGGGGAACCGGCCTGTGTCTCTTTGTTACAGCAATAGCAGGATTTGTTTTATCTTTTTATCGATTGTTTCTGAAAAGAATGTATTTTTTGGTAGCTCCTATTTCGGCAAGCCTTGTTCTTATAGCGACAGTAGCCATCTATCCGGTTAAGACCATGCGTTATTTATTGCCACTCTATCCCCTTATCTGTTTCTTTGGAGCCTTGTTCTTACACGAGCTTGTTGGCAAACTTAGGGGCACAAGAGTTAGGTGTTGGCCTTTTATTTTTGTGGCATTTTTTACCTTTTGTTGGGCCCTAGCCTTTTATTCCATATTTTCAAGGCCAATGACTAGAGTAGAGGCATCTCAATGGATGTTCAAAAATATACCTGCAGGGAAAACCGTATGTACAGAATTATGGGATGATTCTCTGCCCCTTGGCAATATTGGTCATAGCAGACTCCATTTTGTAAGGCTTAATCTTACTGAGAAACCAGGCAAACAAAAGATAGATAATATAGTAACCGCCCTGAAACAGGCTGACTACTATATTATAAGTAGCAACAGGTCTTATGGACCTATATCTAGACTTAAGTCCTTTTTCCCTATTTCTGCTCGGTTTTATGATATGCTTTTTGGAAATGTTGCCGGATACGTTCTTGAAAAGGAGTTCCTGGCATATCCTCGTATAGGGCCAATTGTTTTCCCAGACGATGAAGCAGAAGAGGCCTTTACAGTATACGATCATCCACGTGTTTTCATATTCAAAAAGACGGCCTCCTTTTCATCAGAAGAAATCAGAAAAGAACTCCTTTCTGCATTGGGACAAGAAAAGAAGACATCACTTGAACCATCAAAAACCTTGATTCCCGTTACATTAGAGTACCTTAAGTTAATGGAAGGAGAAGGAGTGGTTTGGCTTTTGAGATTTCTTGTCCTTTTGATAGCAGCCGATCTGGCAGGCAGTTTTTTGGCTGGGTGTCTTTCCTTTGGAAAAGATTTCCCATCAAGGTGCCTTATATTCCTGATTGGCGCCTTTTCTTACTGTTTTGTCCTGAGGTTTATTAGTCCTCTTCAGACAGTTTTCCCACAGCTTTTCTTCTGGTCAGTTGTAGCTTTGTCTATCCGATTTCTCTGGACGCAAGGGAAGTTGACAAGGCTTATTAGGATTGAAGGCATGATATTTTGGGTGGTGTTCGCCTTTTTCCTGTTATGCCGCGCACATAATCCTGCTATCTTCTGGGGTGAACGGCCTATGGATTTTTCCCTTTTAAATGCCATGACAAGAACTTTGTCCTATCCGCCGGTAGATCCTTGGTTTGCAGGTGATATACTTCGCTATCATGGTTGGGGACAATTTTTTATGGCCTTTTTGGGAAAGAGTGTATGCATCCCCCCTGCCCATCTCTACAATATGGCTACTGCCTTGGTGCCAGCCTTGACTGCGGAACTTTTGTTCTGGATAGTGCGTTACATAAGTGGCAGGACATGGCCAGCTATTCTGGCTGTAGTATTTGTTTTATTAGCTGGTAACTTATCTGTTTTTCATTTCCAGCCTTGGAAGGGCGGACTGACGTTTGGTGACTTCTGGGATGCTAGCCGGGTTGTTCCTGGTAGTATAAATGAATTTCCTTTTTGGACCTCCTTGTTTGGCGATCTGCATGGGCATTACATTGGGATGATATTTTCGTTGTTGTTTCTGGCCTGCCTGTTTCTCTTTTTAAGAGAGAAAAAATTGTACACCTGGAAGTGGGCTGCAGTGGCAGGTTTGTCTTTTTCTGCCCTTTGTCTTGCAAATCCCTGGGCCTTGCCTGTTTATTCTTTTGTGGCGGTTGTCTTGTTGATGACTAAAGAATTTGTGAAAACGGCCAAGTTCGTGTCCATTGCATTCTTAGCGGGACTGGTAGTAGGTTATCCATTTTGGTATCTGCCTGTTGGAAATACAACAATGTCCTTTTCTCCCGAGCCTGTTAATTGTATTAACTTTTTAATGATTTTTGGAGGTTTCTTGGCTGTTTTGGCTGTGTGGTTGCAGGGTTTTTTAGACAAATCCTACAGGGTTTTACTATATATATCTTTTTCTATAGCCATCTTGTATCTTTTCCCTTATGCGATGACGGTCTCGTTGATTCTTTTAGCGCCTCTTTTGGCTTATCTGTGGAGGCTTGATCTAGATGACAAAGTGGTGTTGCCAGCTCTTTTAATCTTTTGCGCCCTGATCATATTAATTGGCTGCGATCTTTTTACTTTGTCAGACAGAATGAATACCATTTTCAAGTATTATTTTGAGACATGGATTCTGTTTTCTATCGCCATTCCAGTAATCTTGTCTTTTCGTGTCACATCAAAGCACCATAAAGTCATGATAGATATGGCTACATTTGTGATCGTGATGTGCATGTTGACTACCTCTGCGTTTACCTTTATGGCTTGGTGGCAAAATCCAAAAGTGGAATCAGATGGGTTTACATTGAATGGACTTCATTATCTGCTTGAAAGCGATCCTGACGAAGCAAAGGCGGTTGCGTTTTTTAATGGTCTTCAAGGACAGCCAGTAATTGTAGAGGCTTTTGGCCCTTCCTATGGGGCATTTGCGAGGATTTCGTCATTTACAGGCCTCCCTACCGTAATTGGTTGGGAGTACCATGTATTTCAACACGGCCATTCAATGAAAGAGATAAAAAAACGGGAAGATGATGTGAAAAATCTCTATACCACGAAGGACCCCTCGGTAATACTTGGTATCTTGAAAAGCTATGGGATACGTTATGTGTATCTTGGCGGCCTTGAGAGAAAGACCTATGGCCTGCTTGCAGGCAAGGGTTTCAGGAAGGCTGGCCTCAGAATACTGATGCGCTCTGGACAAGAGGAGATATGGAGTAGTGAGGAGGTATTATAAATACAGCCTTCTTTGGTTAATTGGGCTATTATCTGTTGCTGCCCTTACCCGTTTTTATAATCTGGCAGAAAGGCCTTATGACCATGACGAAGCCATTCATGGATGGTTTTCTTATAATATAGCTAACGGTAATACATACAAGTTTGATCCAGTATATCATGGTCCACTTCTTTATTATACGAATGGAGCCCTGTTCAGGGTGTTGGGGGCTAGTGATTTTACTGCAAGGTTTCTTCCTGCCCTGGCATCGGTAGGCCTGATCTTTCTATGTTTTACTCTTAGAAGAGAGATGGGAAGGTGGGGATGGATAGCAGCGTCCCTATTTATAATTGTCTCTCCATCGTTAACTTATTATGGCAGATTCCTAGGACACGACGATTACGTGCTGTTTTTCACCCTCGCGATACCTTCTTGTGGAACTGCACTCTTGAGAACCGGTAGGCCGGTATTTTTTTATCTGTTAGGCTTGGTCATGGGGCTTTTTATTTGCACTAAGGCCTGTTTTTATATTCATTCTGCGATCTTTATAAGTTTTATTTTCCTTGGTCTGTTAATGGATTCTTTTAGCCCTGCTTATTCAAGGGAAGGAGTCCTGCGTCTTGTTAAAGGACTTTGGGAATGCAATCGGATTCATATAATTTTTTCATTTGCATGTTTTGGGTTGGTATACGTGTGTCTATACAGCTCCTTTTTTTTAAATTTGAATGGGATATCAGAGGGAATCTTCAAGATGCTTGGCTACTGGAGTGGACAACAGCTCAATCCAAGGTTGCCAGGTCCCTTGCACTATTATCTGTTCAGGTTGGTTTTTCATGAGCCGGTCTTTTATTTTGCCTTGGCTGCTTTGTTTTATGCTGGCAGGCGGAAGGTGAGTCCTTTTTTTCTTTTTCTGGCATTTTGGTCCATTTCTGCCTTTACTATTTACAGTTTTGCACAGGAGAAGGTGCCATGGTTGACTGTACATATAGTGTTGCCAATGTGTCTGTTAGCAGGGATGTATTTTCAGGTTCTTTTAGATAGGTCGCCTCGGAGATGGATGCCTCTGCTGCTTGGGGCCTTTATTCTTTTTTGGAGTGCAAGGGAAAATATGTGGTTGTGTTTTACTTCTCCCCCTGACACCCCGCACCTTTTAAAATATATGTCGACCTCTTTGGAAGCCAAAAAGACGGCGAAATACGTTGAGAAGCTTGATACAAAAAAGGGGCAAATATTTATAGTCGGAGATCCTTTGTGGGTCTTTGCTTGGTACTTAAAAGATAAAGAGGTCACCTATCTTTTGCCCAAGGGATGGCAGAAAACGGCTCAGGTTGTCATCACTGGAGAAAAATTTTTAAAGGATGGAGAAGGCTTTGCAAGAGATGTAAGGATGCTCAGATTTTGGTGGCTGCCAGACTATGCAGAACTCTTTGGTCATGAGTTTGTGAAATATTTTCTACTACACAAGAGGCCAGAGTCCATTGGAATTACAAGGTTTGCAATATATTCCAGGACTACCGACAAGTATGGCCAATAGAGGTTAATCTATGTTTTATAAGTTCAGTCTTTTAAAAATCCGTTCCGGGATTAGCCTTATAACTGTCATAATATACCTCCATATCCATTTGGTATAGAGTACGTCTTGATATTTTTGTTGGGCCTTAAATATATCTTCTGCAACCTTGTTTGGTGGGCAAGTCAATTTGGGGGGAAGATCCATGTCTTTGGTCATTTTTGTGGATACAAACCCTGGCTTTACTGTCAAGACATGGCAATTGGCTTTAAAAAGCCTGTTTCTCAGACCAGAAAGATATGTACTCAGAGCAGCCTTTGCCGAACCATATATATAGTTGCTTTTTCTTCCTCTATCACCTGCAACGGAACTTATACCTATGATGATACCTCTTTTTCGTTTTTCAAAGTCATTGGCTATCACATTAAGCATACTGACTATGCCAGTGTAATTGGTATCTATTATTCTCTTTGTCTCCTCAAAGTCTTCTTGGGCTCTCTTTTGATTCCCAAGATAGCCAACAGCGCATACTGCAATGAATGGTTTTTCTTTTAATTTTTCGTAAAAGGGTTGGTGGCTGGTGTAATCAAGTATATCAAGCTCCAATAATCGGACGTCTCTTTGAGTCCTTATCTTTATGTCTCTAGCAAGGCCTTGGAGTTCATTACTATTTCTTGCTGCCAGATACAGATCGTAGCCATTCTTGGCATAAGTTCTAGCTATGGCCTTGGCAATATCGCTTTTTGCCCCAATTATTAATACATAACTCATAATAAGCCCTAAATGTCCAGTCTTCTGGACTGGAGAGATTGAAATTTTTTGTTCATGTTGTAATCTTTTCTGAGTTCTCGAAATCTATGTATATTTGGATAACCTGCATCAACTGTTTGTCTAGACATCCGGGCGTCTTTTGTCAAATAAAGACGTCCGTGGTGACGAAGGACAATCTGATCAAGCCTGTTTAGCAGTTTGAAGATCCCTCTTTCTATTTTAAGGTCTAAGGCCATGGAATATCCTTCTAAAGGGAAAGATAGCCAATTACTGTTGGCAGGGCCATAAAGTTTAAGCACGCCAAGAAATGGGCTTTTTTTTGCCTTTGAAAGGGTCGTTAATATCTCCTTTAGCCCATGAAAGCTGGCTTCTTTAGGTAAAATAAACTGATATTGCAAAAATCCTTTTTTGCCATAAATACGATTCCAATGGCCTATAGTGTCTAGAGGATAAAAAAAGGTATCCAGGTCCACTTTTTTCTGTGAGATTTTTGTGTGGTGTTTATGATAGTAAAGGAGGTTGAATGTCTTGATAAACCACTTGTTTAGTGTGGCTCTGGGTAAATAGAATGGTATGCTAAGTTGATATTTTGAAGGTAGCTCTAAATTGCCGTTGTCCAAAAAGTCCCCAACCATAACGAGAGATCGTCCCAGGGCCTTTCCTTTGCTAATACAGTCTATCCATGCAACCGAGTAAGGTGCTTGTCTGTTTGCCTCAAACAGTTCGAAAGTTTCTAAAAGGTTGTCTGCCTTGTACGTTTTTTGGTGAATGTAGCAGGAATGGATCCTCTTTAGATAAATTTTGGCATCAAGAATTACACCTGTTAGTCCCATACCTCCACAGGTGGCATTCCATAAATCCGGGTTCTTATCCTTTGTGCATGTAACAACCTCCCCATCAGGTAACATGATGCGAAATTCCTTGACACAACTGCTAAAGCAGCCATCGATATGATGATTTTTGCCATGGACATCTGATGCTATGGCTCCTCCAATGGTTATGAATTTTGTGCCTGGTGTAATTTTTAAAAACCAACCCCTTGGGACAAAGACTTCGAGAATTTCTGCAAGTAGCACCCCTGCCTGAACGTGCAACAGCCCCGTTTTATTGTTGAAATCTATAAAGTAGTTTTTTGGGCGTACATCTATAACGTTTTTGTTTAAGGCACAGTCACCATAGCTTCTGCTGTTGCCTTTGGGAATGAATGTGTTATCCCTTTTTAGGACTTGCCTTAAGAAATCGTCTTTGTGGAATCTTATTAGATTACATCGAATCCTTGGATACAATCCCCATGAGGTGCAGTAGGTCATTAGATGAGCTTTCAATTAACACAGATGAAATAAAATAAGATAAGATAAGCTCTTACGGCTTGGCAGGGACAAAGCCCCTGATTCTTATCTTTCTGTCCAGAGACGAGCTATTTTTTTCTTACCTTGACCTTCTCAACAATTTTTCTGTAATAGAGCTGATTGACCTCAAGGTTTACTGGTCTTTTCCGCATCATGTTCATCTTGGTAATAATGACATTTAATTTTGTTACTTGGCGGTAACGCTGTTTCTCGTCGTCCAAGCTTTCCAGCAAATCTACAGCCTGTTTGATTTCCTTTTCTGTTTGTAGTTCAGGAGGCAAAAAACCGGCATTTTTCAAAATCTTATACGCCATTCTGAGATCTTCCGGAATCATTGAATCGTCTTCAAATACTAGGGGCTTGCCCTTTCCGGGCAAATTGTCAAATTGTCCTTGCTGCATCGCCTTTTTTATTCTTTTTTCTGCTATAAGATGAAAGGCATACATAGGTGAGAACACCTCTAACTATGCATTTTTGAGTGATGTTAGCACGCTACAGCAAGTTTTTCCAGCTAGTAAGTGGCTATACCTTGTTTTCTACCTTTTTAAGATAATTGCCCAATGAGGCTAAACCTTTTTTATTTACAACCAAAAAGACCTTGCTGCCAGGGTAAAGTTTATCGTTTCCTCTTGGCAGGATAATTTTTTCTCTTTTCTCATCAACCACCCCTGCAAAAACGCAGTCTGTGGCAAAGGCAGGATCTTTCACTATGTCTTGCACCTTTATCCCTTCTGCAGGCAGGTTTTGAGGTAACTCAAACATGACGAGCAGGGCCTTTCCTTTTTCTATATTAGTTACCACTTTTATTTGTGGACTTTCTAGCTCTATGAGCACCTTGTTTGTAAACATGGAACTCATATCGCAGATAGAACTGACACCTGCTACCTTGTAGGCCTCTTGATAGGCAGGATCCCTCATTTTTACTAATATTCTTGGCACCTTTGCACTATGAGCAAGAAGGGCAAAGGTTAGATTGTCTGCATCCAGATAGAGGGTGCCAAGGGCCGCGTCTGCCCTGTGCAGGCCAGCCTCTTTTAAGACCTCTATATTACGAGCGTCTCCATTTATTGTAATAATTCCATAGTTGGCATAAAGGTCTTTGCATACCTCGATTTTTTTGTCTATAACAACCACGTCATGTTTTCTGTCTATGAGTTTGATCGCGATAGAAGAGCCGGCAATGCCTCCCCCTGCAATAATGATGTACATTACAGCCTCCTGAATAAAATGGTGATAAGCACTGCAAGCGGAAGTATTTCTAACCGCCCGGCAAGCATTGCAAATATGTAGGTAAGCTTAATTATCCAGCTTAATGTAGCCATTTTGTGTACAGAAAAATAAAAAGGTCCCATATTGCCCATGGCAGAGGCCATGCCTGAAAGGGCCTGCCATGGGTCAAGATCCGAAAAGAAGGCTGTTATAAAGGCCCCTGTCATAACAATGACTAGCCATCCCCAAACCAAGGCCGCAATCCTGTATATTTCATCCGAGTCAACTATTTTCCCTGAAATGACAAGAGGGAGCACTGCCCGTCTTGGCCTGACAAGTTTTTTTAACTCCAGATAAAAGAGACGGAAAAGCAGACCGGCTCTCATGACCTTGATGCCTCCAGCTGTAGAGCCAATACATCCCCCGATAATCATAAGCGTAAGGAGTACCTGTTTGCTAAGGGCAGGGAAAAAGGGAGAATTTATATCCACTGTTAGATAGCCTGTACTGGTTATAAGAGAGCTTACTTGAAATATCGAGATGCGAAATATCTTACAAAAATCCGTGATATCAATAGGTTCTGTCTGAATAAAGGCAATAAAATGATCCAGCATGATGACAGATACTGCACTTGCCGCAAACAGCCAGTACCATTTCATTTCAAAATCCTTGAATAAGGTTTTTATCTTACCCTGAAATATCCTGTAATGAATGAGGAAGTTTGTCCCCCCGGCAAGCATAATGGCAACGGCAGAAAGTTCAATAAACCAAGGATGTCCTATCTTTTTTTGTTCCCAATATGCCAGGCTGGCATCATGTGTGGAGAATCCACCGGTGGAGATGCAAGTAAATGCATGTGTTATGGCGTCAAAGGCATTCATTCCACCAACAAAAAAGAGAAAAAATGAGAATATGGAAAAGAGTCCATAGATACTCCAAAGAATCACCAAGGTATGAAATATGCCAGGGGCAGGCCGGGCAACAGTCACTTTGTGACCTTCGGCACTGAAAAGGCTGGCAGCAATACTGCCACTCCTGAAGCTTACGGCCATAAAAAAGGAAAGGATTCCTATACCTCCAAGCCACTGGGTAAAGGCCCTCCAGAACAAAATACACCTCGGCATAGAGTCAAGATGCTCAAAAACAGTTATACCTGTTGTGGTAAAACCGCTTACAGATTCAAAAAATGCATCTATAAAGCTCTTTTTAAGGCCTATTATGTAAGGGAGTCCGCCAATGAGGCCTACTATTATCCAGCCAAGGGCAGTAATTATCATGGCCCCTCTGACAGAAGGTTTTTTCAGAGGGAAATACATATGTAGCAATCCTCCGGTAAGAAGAGAGAGGACCGCTGGTATAATAAATGTGTGAAGGCTTTGTTCTTCATTGTAGATGAATATAGGAATAAGAGGCAAGAGCATAAAAAGTCCTGTAATAACGAGCAAGGAACCAAGATAATTAAAAATATAGAGTCGTTCTTTAATGTTTTGAAAGAATTCCTTGAACATGAGAGGCCCTTTTTTCTTCTCTGCCTTAAAAATTAACATTCATTTCTGGGACGTGTATATTAAAAAATGAAAAAGTAAGGGACATTGGACTATTTCTGAGGAATAGAAATTTCCCTAGATAAAAGGCGATTGTTGGGGAGATAGCTTTAATTTGATCATAAGGAGCTGTACATGAAAGAAGAAGGACACAAGGCCATTTATATAACATCTCTAGAGCCGAAGGCAGGAAAGCTCATGGTAACCTTGGGGATGATGGAGATGATTTCGAGAGAGGTCAGCAAGGTTGGTTTTTTCAGACCTGTAATTCGCTCAGAGCAGAGGCCTGACAATGATTTGCATCTCATTCTGACAAGATACAATATAGACATTTCTTACAAAGATGCTCACGTTTTCAAGGTTGACGAGGTTCAGTCCCTTGGGGCCGAAGGCCGTTTTAAGGAGATAGTCCAGACAATTTTGGAAAAGTACAACGAAATTAGGCGAAACTATGATTTTATGATTATTGAAGGTTTTGAATCTTCTGGCATAAGCAGCGGATTTGATGTTGATGCCAATATAAATATCGCCAAAAATTTGGGAGCAGGACTTATAGGGGTCATCTCTGGAAGGGGGCAGCGTTTTAAGGAGATAGTTGAAGAGGTAAAGATTACCAGAGACACCATTGCAGCCGAGGGCTGTTTCCATTTGGCGACTATTGTGAACAGGGTGGAGCCAGGTTGTATTGAGAGGTTGAGCCGCTTCTTTGAAGATGGGTCTAACGGGGCCCCTCCAGTTTATGTGATCCCTGAGATCAAGGAACTTTCTTCGCCCACTGTTGGTGAAGTTATGGAAGGATTGGGTTGCCGGTTTATTTATGGCGAGAAAGAGAGTCTTAACAGGATAGCCACCCAGTTCAAGGTGGCGGCCATGACCTTGGATAATTACCTATCTTATATTGAAAATGGGGACCTCATAATTACTCCAGGCGATAGGGAAGATATTGTTGTTGGGACTCTATCCACTATTTTTTCCAAGGCATTTCCTAATATTGCGGGCATCTTGTTGACTGGTGGCCTTGTCCCTGGCAGAAGGGTCCGTCAGTTAATGGAGGGCATGAGAAACAGGGCAATTCCAATAATTGCTGTCGATTCAGACACGTTTACGTCAGCCATAGATGCAAGCAGGGTGAGACCTCTAATCAGACCAGATATACCAAAGAAGGTTGAGCTTGCTCTGGGAGCCTTTGAGTCGCAGGTTGATATCTATGAGATAAAAAAGAGGCTCAAAATCAGCGCTTCAGAGATAGTTACTCCCTTGATGTTTGAATTCAGGCTTTTTGAGTGGGCTAAGAAGAAGAAACAAAGGATAGTCCTTCCAGAAAGCTATGACGATCGGATTCTCAGGGCAGCAGAAATACTGCGTACAAGGGATGTGGTGGATATTACCATGTTGGGAAAGAGGGATGAGGTGCTAGAGCGTGCCTCGATACTTGGAGTGGAGTTAAATGATGTGGAAATAATCGATCATACAGATAGTCAATTGCTTACACAGTTTATAGAGCAATTCTATCAGCTAAGGAGAGACAAAGGAATCACATTGGATGCCGCGAGGGATGCCATGCTGGATGTTAATTATTTTGGGACCATGATGGTTTACAATGACTTGGTTAATGGAATGGTTTCTGGTGCTGCCCATGCAACCCAAGATGTGTTGCGTCCTGCCTTTCAAATAATAAAGACCAAGCCAGGAGTAGAGATTGCATCCAGTGTCTTTTTTATGTGCCTTCCAACAAAAGTAAAGGTTTTTGGTGATTGTGCAGTAAACCCTGATCCCAATGCCAGAGAGCTTGCAGCAATTGCCATAAGTTCCGCAGAGACTGCTTCTGCCTTTGGAATCGAGCCCTTCGTAGCCATGTTATCTTATTCTACGGGCGAGTCTGGTAAGGGAAGGGATGTAGAAAAGGTGATCGAGGCTGTAAAAATTGCCAGACGGCTTCGCCCCGATTTGTTAATAGAAGGCCCGCTTCAGTATGATGCAGCAGTGGATATGGAAGTCGCTAAGAAGAAGGCGCCTGGCAGTAAAGTGGCTGGCAGGGCTACGGTTTTGATCTTTCCGGATTTAAATACAGGGAACAATACATATAAAGCAGTGCAACGTTCTTCCAATGCTGTTGCTATAGGTCCGATAATTCAGGGGCTCAAGAAACCAGTAAACGACCTGAGCAGGGGGTGTTTGGTAGAAGATGTGGCAAATACTGTAGCAATTACGGCCATTCAAGCAATGCAAGGTTAATAGGATGATTACTCGATGTCTAAAAAAGGATTGGCCTTTTCTTGGCCTGTTTCATTTAATTGCCGATAAGAAATTAATAGATATAAAAGGTAGTTATTGGGGAAAACCTGTATTGAAAATATGAAGGAAAGATGTGTATGTAAATGAGCATTGGCTTTTCATACTTTTTGGAAATTCTGCAAAAGAATTTGTCTTCTGTAAACGATACAGAAACTGTCTGTCCTTCTGATAAGATAACTTATCGCTCAGATCCTTTTAAAGAAAAGCTGTTACCTGGTCAGATAGTTGAGGGAAAGGTACGGGCTAAGGCCAACAATATGACCTTTATTGAGACGGATCAAGGGCTCCTTAAGGCAAAAGGCAATATTGATGTTCCAAAAGGGGCCTTTGTAAAGTTGAAAGTGATTGAAGGTGGATATCCTGCCAAGGTAAAGGTGGAGTCTTGGAAGTCAGAAAGACAGCATGTTGCTTCAAAGATTAACCAGCTCCTTGCTAAATCTAAGGTAAATCTTTCTCGGTTAGAATTCATGGTAGAAAATATTGATTTTGAAGGCTTGAATTCTATTGATACTGCAAATGCTCCTTTTTCTAAGGTAGGGCTCCAAAAGCTTTTTGCCATTATTGGTGCCGGAGGAGAAATAGATGAACAGAGGGTTATGGACACTGTTAGACTCCTGCCTGTTCTTCCAAAAGTAATAAAAGGGCTTGTTCCCCAAGCTGAGAGCAAAGACAGCTCAGGCCCTTTTCAAAACAACTCGGATTTAAATACGCCCATTAAAGGAGAAACGGCGGGGCCTTTAAGCGGACCCTGCATTTTAGATGATGCTAAGACAATTTTAAAAAAGGCTGCAATTGATACAAAACCTTTGAAAAGCCCTTTAGAGACAACTGCCCTTAAGAATTTGTTAGGATCTAGACCTTCTGCAGTATCACAAGGGCAAGTTGTTGATGCGACACACAACGGTATGGCTGCCAATAAGTCCCGTATTTATGCAATTTCGCAGGAGGATGCTGGTGGGTCTTATGACAGGTTTGGCTTTATGGAAGAAGCCAATAACAAGGGGATTAGGACAGATTATTCCTGTTCTGACAAGAAAGTAGATTCAAAAATGTCTCATGAGCAAGATATCAATACAGCATTCTCTAAAAAAGATTCTAAACCTTCTTTGTTGAAGCAAAAGGTACAAAATGAAAGCGAGATTGTTCAGAGGCCCCGGATACAGGGAGTTCCTTTCCGGTTAAATGAACCGGAAGTAAAGACTAATTCAAAGCTATTGTTTGAAAATACGATAAAAGATGCTGGAGATCTTGATACATTAGTAGATGATATATGTTCGTTGAAAGGAGAGAAAGGGGCATCATCTGAAGGCAGAGGTTCCCATGTAGTTAAAAGCTCCACAGAGGGACAAGCAGAACAAGATGATTTGACTGCACGGCTTTCGGCAGCTAGCAGGGATTCCGGGCTTATAGCTAAGGGTGGAAAGGCTGATGGTTTTGGGGACAGGCCATCAGATCAATCTGTTGTGCACAGGTCAGAGGTCCATACTCAAGAGAACTGCGAACCAGTTCAGTCATTTTTAAAGGGACTTGCAACCCAATTGGAACTGGCCCAAGAGATCCATGGTCATCTTTTTCACAAGGGCATTGATTTTTTACTCGTTCCTTTTCTGTTTTCCCAATTTCATGGTGTTGGCCAGTGGGTATTTTGGCAGGAAGAGGCTCCAAATAAGGATGGCCGTGTTAAGGGACAAACGTATCATCTATTTTTTGACCTTAGCTTAAAAAATCTTGGCAAGCTCGATATCCATCTGTTCAAAAGGGGGGATATCCTTTTTATTTCAGTTTGGGCAGAAGAGGATAAAGTACAGGCCATAAGGCTTGCTCTTTCGGATCTTGCTTCTGCTCTTAAGGCGGCAGGTTTTCAGTTAGGAGATATAGAGGTGAGTGCAAGAGGCGATACAGCAAGTGATTCTTGGGACAACACCTTGTCTATAATAGGTGTTGACGGGCTTCATATTGTGACTTGATACTGCTATGAAAAAGGCTGGCCCCAAAAAGAGTGCAGTGGCCCTGAAATATGATCCCTTGAATGACGCTGCCCCAAAAATAATTGCCAAAGGCCACGGAAGCATTGCAGAAAAGATTATAGAAATCGCTCGTGAAGCTGGTATTCCTATAAAGGAACAGTCAGATCTTGTTGAGGTCCTATCAAAGTTGGATCTTTACTCTGAAATTCCTCCGGAGACGTATGTGATAGTGGCAAAGATACTAGCGTGGGTTTACGAGCTTAACAAAAAGGCAGAAGGTTGAAATAGGTTACTCCTAGAATAGCGGGGAACATTTATCATTAAATATCAATATCTAAGATTAGAATCTTATTCCCAAAATACAGATGCAAGATTGCTAATGTCTGCCCATTTAAAAGTAATCTGCAGGTAAAATCATTTTTATAATCATAAACTACTAAACTCCCTCTGTTTAGTAGGCACGCCCTTTGCAGTCTTTTTGGTCAGGAGGCGTTACCTATGGATATTAGCACAAGATTACATCCGTATTCACGGCTTGGAGCCATGGAGGCTCTGGAAGGCGCTATAATGCTCGAGCGCAAGTTAGAAGTGGCCTCAAACAACCTTGCAAATACCAATACGACTGGTTTTAAGGCCCAGGGAATAACCTTTCACGAATATCTGCTTACCGAACAGGACGGTACCAAAAGGACGGCAAAAGGTGAGCAGGGCTGGGCAGATTTTTCCGCTGGTGCTCTACAAAAGTCTGACAATCCCTATGATATGGCCATTGACGGTCCTGGTTTTTTTATAGTTCAGGGTCCAAATGGCCTCCTTTATACAAGGGCAGGTAATTTCACCCTCAATGCCAAATATCAATTGGTTACAAAGGAGGGTTATCCGGTGCTTGGTGATGGGGCCCCAATTACTTTGGAAGATACTACAGGAAGTGGTGTATGGCTCAGCGAGGATGGAAACTTTTTCGTTGATGAAACAATAAGTTCAAGGATAGACGTTGTGAATTTTGCCGATCCTCAAAAGCTAAAAAGGATGGGGGGAAACTATTTCTCAGCTAC
>Ga0256914_1001613_pt1 | contig 19952 bp, 22 predicted proteins | sample HulkmetaG_FD_191571 | JGI IMG/M metagenome (GOLD analysis project Ga0256914, IMG submission 191571) | Hydrothermal chimney microbial communities from Main Endeavour vent field at the Juan de Fuca Ridge, Pacific Ocean - Hulk | ecosystem: Environmental > Aquatic > Marine > Hydrothermal vents ... | reverse complement strand
AGCCGGTTTTAAAAGTGTAAAAGTATTGCATATTAAAAAAACAGATGCTTTGGAGCAGAGAAAAACCAAATGGATAGATTCCCAAAGTTTGGAGGATTTTCTTGATAAAAACAATCCAAACCTAACCATAGAGGGATACCCTGCTCCAAAAAGAGTGTATATAAAAGCTATCTTATAGATCTTATCTCTTCTATAAATTCAAAGATATCATCATGTAATGCCTGAAGATCTTCTTCGTGTTCTACTTCATCAGCTAAAATTTCACTTACCAAGTCATAAGTAATTATATCTTTTCCTTTTACGGCTTCAGCTAAATTTGAATATGTCTTTATAGCACACTGCTCGCCTTTGATAGAATCTTTAAGTATTGCAACAACATCAAAATTTTCCGGCTCTTCATATCCGCAATTTGTATGCACAAACCACTCTTTGGGATTTAGAAGAGGAGTTCCCCCAAGCTGTGCTATCCTGTCAGCAACCATATTTGCATGTCTTAACTCATCTGTTGCATGTTGATCCAACTCTGCAATTGCCGCATCTTTCATGATACCTTTTATAACTTTTGCTTCTATAAAATACTGATAATATGCCAACCACTCATCTGCATATGCTTTGTTTAACAATCCGATTATCTCATCAATTTCTATACCTTTTATGATAGAATTTCCAACTCTTGCCATAATAAACTCCTTATATTATCTAAAGAAAAATATTTTCTTTAGATAATTGTATAATTTTAATCCTTAAACCCAAATTATGCATTAAACTTTTGCAAAGTGGTATAAATTTATAATACATAATTAAATATATTGTTATCTAATCCGATATACAAATAACACAGACGGTACAGGAGAAAAAAGTGGATAAAAACGAAGAGCCGGTTTTGCTTGATAATTATATTGAAGATGATGAATCAATCAATTTAAAAACCCATACCAAAATAAAAAAGTATTTAAGCGGAGATATAGTTAGCTTAAAAGAAAATTATGCACAAGTAAAATTAAGATGCACAAAAGAGATGGCTGTAGATGATATGGGTCTCATACATGGAGGTTTTACTTTTTGTGCCGCTGATTTTGCGGCAATGGCTGCGGTAAACGATCCTTATGTTGTGCTTATAGGTGCGGTAAGTAAATTTCTCGCTCCTGTAAAAGTCGGGGATACAGTTATTTTTGAAGCACATGCAAAATTTGAAGATGCAAGAAAAAGGGAGGTTGATGTAATCGGGAGCATCAATGATATAAAAGTTTTTGAAGGAAAATTTGATGCGGTAATACTTCCTGAACATGTACTAAAACTTAAATTGAAAAAGACAAGAAGCAATCGTAAAAATAAAGATCACAAATAATTCAGCCAATACGGTACATTTTTTTGCTCATTTTTTATAGTGGTTGCATTACCGTGGCCTGTATAAACTTTCCTGTCATATGTTATTTTTAAAAATTTTTCAAGACTATTTTTCATATCATGAGGATTGGAATACGGAAAATCAACTCTTCCTATGGAACCTTCAAAGATAAAATCTCCGCTAAACCAGTATTTATCTATCTCTATAACGGAACAACCGGGTGTATGTCCCGGGAAAAAGATATATTTTACAATAATTCCGTTTATATCAAAAACTTCATCTTTTTCAACCAATACATTTGCATCGCAAACCGGTTGAGACTGGTTAAAGATATCCTTTTCAAGCATAAAAGCATCATCTTTTGGTATATACACAGGAACATTTAAATCTTTTTTTAACTCACAGTCACTCCATATATGATCAAAGTGTCCATGGGTGTTAAGTATGGCCAAGGGATTCGTTACATTTTCCTTAACCCATTTTGTTGCTCCGACTCCCGGATCGATAATAATATCGCTCTTTGTATCACTTACGATATAGCAATTCGTCTGATATGCTCCGAAAGCTCTGTGTTTTATCTTCATATTTAAATCCCGTTTACTTTTTAAGTATATAATTTCAAAAAAAGCATTATATCTAAAAGTTCTCGTTAAGTAAAATTTTAGTAAAATAGTTAGATTTTAACTGAAGGCAGGTGATGCTAAAAAGATTTGAACTGTTGGAAGATTTTTTAGTAAATTTTTTAAAAGATGAAGTTTTAAAAACTTCTTTGCATAATGCCGTAGTCGGCTTAAGTGGCGGTATTGATTCCGCAGTAGTAGCGGTTTTGGCAAAAAAAGCTTTCAATTCAAATCTTCTTTGCATTTTGATGCCGTCTCAGTTTTCCAGCAAAGAAAGCATTGAAGATGCCAAAGAGCTTTGTGATAAATTTGATATAAGATATGAAATCAAATCCATAGAACCTATGCTTAAAGCTTATATAGACAAAGATATGAACAATCTTAGAATCGGCAATTTAAGTGCCAGACTGAGAATGTGCATACTTTATGATATAAGTGCAAGAGAGAATGCTTTAGTTATAGGCACCAGTAACAAAAGTGAGCTTCTTTTGGGTTACGGTACTTTATTTGGTGATTTAGCAAGTGCAATAAATCCTATAGGAGATATTTACAAAAGTGATATATTTGAATTTGCAAGCTACCTTGGAATTCCAAAGAGCATTATCTCAAAACCTCCTTCGGCCGACTTGTGGGAAAACCAAAAAGATGAAGATGATTTGGGATATACTTATGCCCAAATAGACAAAGTTTTGGAAAAATATGTAGACGAGAGATTGAGTTTTGATGAATTGCTCCGGCTTGGATTTGAAAAAGATTTATGTAATTTGGTTATACAAAAAATATACAAAAACCAATTCAAAAGAAAACCTCCTGTGATAGCAAAAGTCAGTGCAAGAAGTATAGGGCATGACTTTTTATACCCAAGAGATGCAAAACTATAAAAAGGATAAAATATGCAACAAATTGCGTTTTTTAAACCATCTATTGATGATAGCGAATTAAAACAGATAAAAGATGTACTAAATCAAACCAGTACAAACAAAACCAAAGTTTTGGAAGAAAATTTTTCCGACTATGCAAAAAGTTCATATGCGATAACCACTTCCAGCGGAACTGCGGCAATGCATCTATCAATGATGAGTATAGAATTAAAAAGAGGTGACAAAATCGTCTGCTCAGTCAATGCCTTTCCTTCGGTTGCGGAGGTTATCAGACATTTTGATGCAGAGCCTATTTTTGTAGATATCGATAAAGATGATTTCAATATCGATCCTTTAAAATTAGATGAAGTTCTTACAAAATCCAAACACAAAAAATTAAAAGCGGTTTTTGTTACACATGTTGCCGGCCAGCCAGCTGCAATGGATGAAATATATGATATTGCACAAAAACATGGTGTAATGGTTTTGGAGGATGCATCAAACGCAATGGGAGCAACCTATAACGGTAAAATAATAGGCTCACTTCCGAAAACAACACTGACAACTTTCAGTTTTAGTCCCCACAGTGTAAACAATGTCGTAAACGGCGGTATAATTACCACGAATGATGAAGAGTTGGATAAAAGAGCCAGACTTTTAAGAAACCATGCGATTGTAAGTGAGGGTTGGGAAAAATACGGAGATCTTGATTATGTGTATGATGTTGTAGATATCGGAGTTAAATATGACTTGTCACAGCTTGATGCAGCTTTTTGCATAGCACAGCTTAAAAAAAATAATGCTTTTATAAAAAGAAGAAAAGAGATAGCTGCCATTTATGACAAAGAGCTTGCAGATACTGCACATATATCTTTACCTGTTAAAAAAAGGGATCATGTATATGCAAGATATATTATAAAAGTTGACAAAAACAGAGATTCTTTTGCCAGAGAATTAGCCCTTAAAAATATAAGAACAGGACTGAATTACATACCTATTCATTTATTGAGTTATTATAAAAGCAAGTACAACCTAAGAATCAATGATTTTCCGACAGCTTTAACAAATTATCAACAGATACTCTCTCTTCCGATATATCCCAGTCTTAGCAATGAAGAAGTCATGTATATATGTGAATCAGTTAAAAATATAGCCAAAACAAGAGTTTAAATATATGCGAAAACTTTTTTTTTGGGTAGAAGAGTATCTTTTCTACCCAAAAAAAACTTCTCAAAAAATTCTTTCATTTTTACTCATACCATTTACTGCAATTTACTGTATAATTGTCTTATCCAAAAGAGCTTTTTCAAAACCGAAAGAGTTTGGATTGCCTGTTATCAGCATAGGAAATCTTACAGTTGGAGGAAACGGTAAAACTCCTTTTACTTTGGCACTTTTAAAAAATCAAAAAAACAGTGCCGTAATTTTGAGAGGATACAAAAGAAAAGGTACAAAACTACTAAATGTAACTGAACATACTCCTGTCAAATCGTGTGGTGATGAAGCTTTACTTTATAAAAATTATCTTAAGGATACAATGGTTTTAGTCTCGAAAAACAGAGAAGATGCCATTGTATATGCCAAAAAACATGGTATTAAAAGTGTATTTTTAGATGATGCCTTTCACAAACACAATATCAAAAAATTTGATATTCTCTTAAAACCTGCACAAGAACCGACAAACAACTTTTGTTTGCCAAGCGGAGGATACAGAGAGCCAAAGAGTTTATACAAAAAAGCCGATATAGTTGCAGTTGAAGAAAAAGATTTTACAAGAAAAGTTACCATTATAAACCCGACAGATAAAATGGTGCTTGTTACTGCCATAGCAAAGCCTGAAAGGTTAGAGACATATTTGCCCAAAGACGGCACGCTAATAGCCAAAGAGTATTTTGAAGATCATCATTTTTTTACTCAAAAAGAGTTAAAAGATATATTTTTAAAATATAATGCTTCTTCACTGCTTGTTACTGCAAAAGATATGGTAAAGATAAAAAACTTTGATTTGCCACTTTCGGTTATGGAACTTGAAGTAATCATAGATAAAAAGATTATTCGAAAGATAAAGAGTTTTATAGATAATTATGGCAATATTTGATAAAATTGCACAAGCAAAGATTTGCTTTGCAAAAAGGAGATTTTAAGGTGAAAACCAGGATAGAAAAAGCCCAAATACTTTTAGATGCTCTTCCTTATATACGAGAGCATTCGGGTAAAACATTTGTGATAAAATACGGCGGATCCGCCCAGATAAATGAAGTTCTAAAAGATAAATTTGCTCAGGATATTGCTCTTTTTCATTTAGTAGGTATTAAACTTATCATAGTACACGGTGGCGGAAAAAAGATAACCTCCTTGCTTGACAAGCTTAAAATCGAGAGTGAATTTATCAATGGACTAAGAGTAACCGACAAAGAAAGTATGGAAGTAGTTGAAATGGTGCTTAGCGGCAATATCAACAAAGAGATAACCACTATGCTAAACCACCATGGTGCAAAAGCAATAGGAATTACCGGAAAAGATGCAAACTTTTTTTTCGCAAAACCACTTGACAACGGCAGATACGGGCTTGTAGGCGATATAACAAAAGTTGATACCACTGTTATACAAAAACTTATGGATGATGGTTTTGTGCCGGTTATTGCACCGATTGCAGCAAGTTATGACGGAACAGGATTGAATATAAATGCTGATTTGGTTGCAAGTAAATTGGCCGCAAGTTTAAAAGCTGAAAAAATTATATTTTTAACTGATACACTTGGAGTATTGGATGAAAATAAAAATCTCATATCAACACTCAATAAAAATGAAATATCAAATCTTATAGAAAAAAATGTTATAAGCGGCGGTATGCTTCCAAAAGTCAATGCTTCTGTTGAAGCTGTTGAAGCAGGCTGTAAAAAAGCTCATATAATTGATGGGCGAATTGAGCACTCACTCTTGCTTGAAGTATTTACAAGCGAGGGAATCGGAACGGTAATAAAGGAGTAAAATGAATTTTATAGAAACAAGAGGAAATGATGGAAAAAAACCCAAAAGTGTAACTTTTTCACAAGCCATAAAAAATCCGAGTGCAAGTTTCGGCGGGCTTTATATACCTGAAACTCTTCCAAAAATTGATAATAATTTTTTAAAAAACTGTATAGGACTTTCATACAAAGAATTTAGTAAAAAAATCATAAATCTCTTTGAAATTGATATAGAAAGCAAAATAGTTGAGAATGCATTAAACTTATATGATAAATGGGATGACAAAGAAAATGTCGTACCTGTCAAACAGGTAGAAGATATACTGTTTGTCAGTGAATTATACCATGGTCCAACGAGAGCTTTTAAAGATATGGCCCTTCAGCCGTTCGGATATATACTTTCTCATTTGGCAAAAGAGGAAAATGAGAATTATCTTATACTTGCAGCTACAAGCGGAGATACCGGACCGGCTACACTAAACAGTTTTGCAGACAAAGAAAATATAAAAGTGGTATGTATATATCCCGAAGGCGGCACAAGTGATGTGCAAAAACTTCAAATGATTACACAAAAAGGCAACAATTTAAAAGTTATAGGAATTCACGGCAATTTTGATGATGCTCAAAGTGCACTCAAATCTCTGCTTTCGTCAGATGAATTCAAATCCGAACTGCAAAAAAAAGATATCAAACTAAGTGCGGCAAATTCGGTAAATTTTGGAAGAATTATTTTTCAGATAATTTATCATATCTACTCTTATATCAAACTTGTCGAATCAAACAACATAACTTTAGGCGAAGAGATATATATAGCGGTTCCAAGCGGAAATTTTGGTGATGCCCTGGGTGCTTACTATGCAAAAAAAATGGGTGTAAACATAAGAAAGATACTCATATCAGCCAATATAAACAATATACTAAGCGACCTTATCAATAAGGGTGTTTATGACATAAGAGACAGAAAACTTAAAAAAACAATCTCTCCTGCTATGGATATACTCATATCTTCCAATGTTGAGAGACTTCTTTTTGACAAGTTTGGAGCGCACAGATGCAAAGAATTAATGGATTCATTAAAACAAAACGGTTTTTACAAATTGACAAAAGACGAGCATGAAAGCATAAAAAAAGACTTTAGAGGATACTACTGCAATGACGATGAAACCAAACACTATATATCCGAGTACTCTTCAGTCAAAGAGTATCTTATGGATCCTCATACCGCAACCTGTATAAAAGCATATGACGACATAAAATGTTCAAGAAGAAAAACAGTTATCTGTTCAACTGCAGAATGGACAAAATTTGCTCCTGCCGTTATGAATGCCATAAGCTGTGAGAATCAAACCAGATTTTCCGATCTTGAAGCTCTAAAAAGTATCTCAAATACAATGCAGACCGAAATTCCCAAAAGCATATCCGATCTGTTTAAATCTCCCGTGTTACACAACACGGTGATTGAAAAAGATAAGCTAAAAAATGAAATTATAAGATTTTTAGAGGAATAATCCTCTAAAATTCTTCATGAAATCTATATCCATGTTTTTTCAAAGCTTCTCTTATGTTGCCTTGATGCTCTTCACCTTTAGTCTCAAGAGCTATAGTAACATTTGCATCACCATAAGACAATGTGGTTGATGTTCTGTCGTAATCAATCTGTATAATATTTGCACTCAATTCTTCAAATATATCTGTCAGGCGTCTTAATGCTCCGGGCTTATCTATCAAAGTTATAAGCAGTTTCATTTTTCTGTGAGCTTTTATCTGGCCTTTTTCTATGATTACCGAAAGCATCCCTACATCTATATTTCCGCCGCTTATAACTACACCTACTTTTTTACCTTCTTCTTTGATTTTTGAATGCATTAAGGCGGCTACTCCTACCGCTCCCGCACCCTCAACCACTATCTTTTGTTTCTCAAGCAAAAATAAAACCGCATTTGCTATCTCATCATCACTGACTTGAATAATATCATCAACACATTCAAGTATAATTTTTAAATTTTTTTCATTGGCATCTCTTACGGCAATTCCATCTGCAATTGTTCTTACATTTTTTGTACTGAGAGCTTTTTTCTCCTTGTAAGATTCATACATGGCAGGAGCTCCTTTTGCGGTTACTCCTATAACTTTTATATGCGGATCAAGCTGTTTGATAGCAGATCCTATACCGCTTATAAGTCCGCCTCCGCCTATGGGAACGAGTATCATATCAAGGTCATCAACTTCATCATACATTTCAAGTGCAACCGTACCCTGCCCTGCCATAATCTTGTCATCTTTAAAAGGGTGTATAAAAGTTAAACCGTTTTCTTTTGCATACTGCAAAGCATATTCGTATGCTTCATCATAATTCTCCCCTTTTAGCACAACTTTAGCTCCCAATGCCTTGGTTCCTACAACTTTTAAAAGAGGAGTTGCTTCTGGCATGATAATTGTTGCCGGAACATTAAAAGCCTTTGCACTGTATGCAACTCCTTGGGCATGGTTTCCTGCACTTGCAGCTATAACACCTCTTTTTTTCTCTTCTTTGCTTAAAGATGATATTTTATTGTAAGCACCTCTTATCTTGTAAGCACCGGTTATCTGAAGGTTTTCTTTCTTTAAAAAAACTTCATAACCCACTCTTTGACTAAGCAAAGGTGCATTTGCAAAAGGTGTTTTATTGACAACCCCATTTATTCTCTTTTTTGCTTCTATTATCTCACTTAACGGTATCATTTTTAACCTTATGAAAAATTTATTCTGTGTTCTACCATAGAACATTTGTTTTGTACAACTTTCAAACCCATATCTTTTGCTTTTTGTGCAGCATTATTATTAACTATGCCTTTTTGAAGCCACAGTACTTTTACATCATCTCTTTTTGCAATTTCATCTACTATTGTATCGGCAATGGCAGGTTTTCTAAACATATCTACCATATCAACACCATGAGGTATCTCACTTAAAGATCTATAAACCTTTTCTCCAAGAATTTTCTCCTCTTTGGGATAAACCGGTATAATCTTATAACCTACCGATTGAAGATATTTGGCAACTTGATGACTGTCTTTTTCAGGTTTGGGAGACAGCCCGATAACAGCTATGGTTTTTACCTCTTCAAATATCTTTCTAATTTCGTCATTTTTTTCATTGACGGTGGGAAATTCACATTCCATAACAATTCCTTAGATAAATTTAATATTCAGGATAAAAATAATCGTGCATTATACCATTTTTGAAAGTATTATTCCACACTCCAAATGCTCCGTGTAAACAAATTGATCAAATATCGCAAATTTTTCAACTTGGTGGGTTGTTTTTAAAATCTCCAAATCTCTTTTTAAAGTTAGAGGATTGCATGATATATAGATAATATTGCTAAATCTTTGCAACAGTTGAATAGTTTTTTTATCTATACCTGCTCTTGGCGGATCAACAAAAACTGTGTCAAAACTATAATCCTCAAGATTTATATCTTTTAATCTTCTAAAATCTCTTTCCTTGTTTAAAGCCTGTGTTAACTCTTCACTGGATAATCTTACAAAAGATATATTTTTTATATCATTTAACTTGACATTTTCAAGAGCTGATCTTATGGAGTTTTTAGACACTTCTGTGGCTAAAACCTTATCAAAGTTTTCACTTAAAGGCAGTGTAAAGTTACCGTGTCCGCAGTATAATTCAAGAAAATCTCCACCAAATTTTGATGAATTATCTTTAACCCACGATATCATTTTTTCATTTACTTTTGTATTTGGCTGCAAAAATGAATTTTCATATATCTTGTAAATATATTTTTTATTTAATACTTGCAACTTTTGGTATATAAAATCCTGACTAAGTATCAATTTTATACCACGACATCTGCCTATAATATGGATATTAAAGTATTTTTCCATATTTTTTGCTTCATTAAACCATATTTCGTCTATTTTTTTATGATATATCAGGGTTAATAATATATTTTCACCATTGATATATTCTACGGCAAAAAGCTTTTCTCTTAAAACGGGTATATTTTGGATATATGAAATGATATCGGGCATTAAATTCAGTATCTTTTTTTGGACAATTTGGCATTTTTTTATCAAAACTGTATCTTTTTTGCCAAATCCGTTCATGGCATAGCTGATTTTATCGCCACTGTGCCATATGCGAAATTCTGCTCTGTTTCTAAAATTTTCTTTTTCAGATATGAAAATTTCAATTTCTTTGTCATAAAAATTTTTAAATTGATCTTTTACTTTTTTAATTTTTATCTTCAATTGTTCATTATAGTCATATCTCCACAGAGTACAACTGCCGCATTTTCCAAAATAATCGCAATTCAATTTATATATTTGCCTTTTATTGTTTATTTGAAGCTCTCTACAAGATTTCCCACCAAAAGATTCCAACCGTCAACCAATACAAATATAAGTAATTTAAAAGGCAGTGAAATCATAACGGGGGGAAGCATCATCATACCCATACTCATCAAAACGGAACTTACAACCATATCTATAACCAAAAACGGCATATAGATAAGAAATCCGATCTCAAAAGCAGTTTTAAGTTCACTTATCATAAAAGCAGGAATTGCAACCATCAATGGAACATCATCAATATTTTTTGGATTTTTCAAATGTCTTATTCTAAAAAAAAGAGCCAAATCTTTTTCCCTCGTATTTCTTATCATAAAAGATTTAAACGGTTTAACAGCTTTTGTAAAAGCTTCTTCATATCCTATCTTTTTTTGTATATAAGGCTTTATTGCACTATTATAAGCTTTTTCTCCAACTGGCTGCATAATAAAAAATGTAAGTATCATTGCAAGTGCCACCATAAGTTGTGAGGGAGGCATTTGCTGGGTTCCCAAAGCTTGTCTTAAAAAAGAAAATACCACTACAAGTCTGATAAAACTTGTCATAACCATAACAATACTCGGAGCCAATACAAGTATTGTTAAAACAACCAAAACATTTAGGCTTGTTACAAGCTGTTGCGGGGTATTTGGTGCAGAAAGAGACAGATTTACTGTCGGAACGGTAATTTTATCTGCTCCAAAAAGTGTAATTGAAAAAAATAAAGCTATAAAATATCTCATTTACTGTTTTTACTCATATCAAGTATACTTTTTTGAGCTTTATTTTCACCGTTTGTTCCCGCTGAAAAAAAGTAGAGTTCCACTCTACTGTTTTTTGCTCTTCCTTCTTGGGTGGAATTGGATGCGACCGGATTGTTTGAAGCTCTTCCTGAAGCCTTTAGTCTTTTTGAATCCACTCCGTCTTTTATAAGTTCTTTTACTACCGATACCCCTCTTGCGGCAGAAAGTTCCCAATTATCCTTATAGGGGCTGTTTATAGGCGGAGGAGTGTTGTCGGTATATCCAATGGCATCAATTGTTATATTTTTAGGTAATTTTTGCACGATAAGAGCTATTCGTTTTAAAAACAAAATAGCATCATCATTGACAATCCTTGCATCTGCCGGTGCAAAAAGCAAAGTTGCGGGCAATCTTAAAAGAAAACCTTTTTCGGCTTCTTCAAGAACTATATCGGGACTGCCCGTAGTTTTTAACATTTCATTTACTTCGGTCAGTGTTTTTTGAAATTGTTCTATTATATCTTTTTGCTGCATTTTTTCTTTGCTTATCTTAATCTGCTGAACCGAGGGAAGTTCTACTTTTTCCCTGCTTATTTCCATTTTCGTTCCGCCTTCAAGCACACTAAGAGCTCCCGCAAGTGAGCCAACCGCTTCTTGAATCTTTTTAGCATCCATGCTGGACATAGAAAGCAACAAAACAAAAAAGGTCAAAAGCAGTGACATCAAATCGCCAAATGCCGCCAGCCATCCGGGCAAACATTTCGGACAATCCGGTTCAGGACATTTTTTTGCCATTATTTTACCTTATCATTTGTCAAATTGACTAACTCTGTCTTTCGGAGGCAGGAATGCCAATAGTTTTGCCTCAAGATTTCTCGGATTATCCCCTGCTTGTATAGACATAATACCCTCTATAATAAGTGTTTTTAGCAATATTTCATCAGCATCTCTTATAAGAAGTATATTTGCCACAGGAGCACCCACGATATTTCCGAGCATTGCTCCGTACATTGTTGTAAGCAAGGCAACTGCCATAGCAGGACCAATAGCAGAAGGATCACTCATATTTAAAAGCATGGCAACAAGACCTATAAGTGTTCCTATCATACCCATAGCACCTGCAAATCCGGCAATCTGATCAAAAAGTGAAGCATTTGATTTGTGTCTTCCGCTTGCTTGATCCATATCTATCTCAAGAAGTTCTCTTATAGTATCTGGCTCACTACCGTCAACTGCCATAGAAAGGCCTTTTTTCAAAAATTCATTTTCTTCATTGTTTGCATCTGCTTCAAGTGCCAAAATACCATCTTTTCTGGCTTTTGTAGAGTATTCGACCATTTTGGTAATGGTTGCTTGCAAATCAATCTGCGGAGGCTTTATGGCTATTTTAAAAACTTTCGCGGCCGCTTTGATCTGCTCCATTTTGAAACCTATCATCAAAACACCGGTTGTTCCACCAAAAACTATAAGTATGGAAGGGATATCAATATATGGCCCTAATCCGACACCCATTGCCATTGCACCAAATAGTAGTGCTAAAGTTAACACCAAACCTATAACGGTTCCCAAATCCATATATCTACACCTTGCATAAGAGTTTTAATATTTATTTTAATGACTTTTGCGTTAAAAGTTGATTAAATCTTTTATAATATCGTCATTTTATGTAATTAGATGAGATTTTAATCATTTTTTTGCTAAAATTCATATATTTTTACCACAAAAGGAAATATATGAAGGATATATCCATAGTTATTTTGGCAGCCGGTTTCGGCACCAGAATGAAATCAACTCTTCCAAAAGTATTGCATACCATAAGTGGCCATGCGATGATTTATTACTCTATAAAAGAATCAAAAAAGATAAGCAACGATATAAAAGTAATACTCTATAACCAATCGGAATTAGTCCGAAAAGAGATAGAAAAATATTTTGATGATATAGAGTTTGTTTTACAGGATGTCAAAAATTATCCCGGTACAGGCGGGGCTTTGAGAAATATAGATTTTAAGCACGACAAGGTTTTGATTTTAAACGGAGATATGCCTCTTATCAAAAGTGACGAATTGGAAAAGTTTGGTAAAATTGATGCTGATATAGTTATGAGTGTTATCCGACTTGAAGACCCCAGCGGATACGGAAGAGTTTTTATCAAAAACAATGAAGTTTTAAAAATTATAGAACAAAAAGATGCAACCGAAGATGAACTTGATATCAAAAGTGTGAATGCGGGTGTATATCTGATAAAAAAAGATATACTCAAAAATTACATTCCTTTACTAAAAAACAATAATCAATCAAAAGAGTATTATTTAACCGATATTATAGAGTTGGCAAAAAAAGATGGAAAAATTATAAAACCCATATATGTAAAAGAGGAAAATTTCAAAGGGGTTAATTCTAAAAAAGATCTCTGCGGTGCCGAAGAGATAATGCAAAAGAGAATTAAAGAGACTCTTATGTCAAGCGGAATTACACTCAGGCTTCCCGATACGATATATATCGAAGAAGGAGTAAAATTTGAAGGAGAGTGTATAATTGAAAGCTGTGTATCCATACTTAAAAACAGTAAAATTACAAATTCTCATATCAAATCAAGCTCAATTATTGAAGATAGTGTCATTATCAACTCTTCAATAGGACCTTTAGCTCACATAAGACCAAAGTCATACATAGAAAATTCCCGCATCGGAAATTTTACGGAAATCAAAAAATCAACTCTCAAAGGGGTTAAAGCAGGACACTTAAGTTATCTTGGAGACAGCGATATAAATGAAGGAACAAACATAGGTGCCGGAACGATTACTTGCAACTATGACGGCAAAGCAAAATATAAAACGAAAATAGGTAAAAATGTTTTCATAGGAAGCGATACACAAATTATAGCTCCGGTAAATATAGAAGATGATGTTATGATTGCCGCAGGTACTACCGTAACAAAAGATATAAAAAAAGGATCACTTGCCATAAGCAGAAGTAAACTAAAAACCATAGAAAACTTTTTTTATAAATTTTTCGGGAAACACTCATGAATACAAAATTGTTAAAAAATAAACAAATTGCGGTAGGGATAACCGGCAGTATAGCTATATACAAATCTTTGGAGCTTATAAGACTTTTTATAAAAAGCGGAGCTAAAGTTAAAGTTGTTATGAGTGAGAGTGCCAAAGAGTTTATCACTCCTTTGACTTTTGAAGCAATCAGTCAAAATGTTGTACTGACAAAGGAAAGTGAAAGCTGGGCAAATGACAATAATCATATAGGTATATCAAAATGGGCGGATATATTTGTTATCGCTCCTGCAAGTGCCAATACCATCAACAAAATAGGAGCCGGCATATCGGACAATCTTTTGCTGGAATCGGTTTTGGCTTTTAACAAACCTATTTTGATAGCTCCCGCAGCCAATACAAATATGTATCTAAATCCTCACACTCAGGGAAATTTAAAAAAATTAAAAGTATTTGGCAATATCATCATAGAGCCTCAAAACAAACTTCTTGCATGCAATGATGAGGGTGTGGGAGCTATGGCTGAGCCTACGGAAATTTTTTATAAATGTGCCAGAGAACTTTTAAAAGATGACTTTTGGCAGGACAGAAGAGTTGTCGTAACAGGTGGCGGAACTGTAGAAAAAATTGATGATGTCAGATATATATCAAATTTTTCAAGCGGTAAAATGGCCTCATCAATTGCACTTGCACTTTATCTAAAAGGAAGTGATGTATGTCTTGTAACCACCCGCAAAAACGGTATATTGCCACAGGATATACATATCATAAATGTCGAAGACTCACAAGAGATGCTTGAAATGAGTCAAAAAGCTATCGAAGTAGCCAAAAAAGGTATAATAAGAAAACCGAATATCAATGAAAAAGAATCGCCAAAACTTATCAAAAAAATGCCATATCTCTTTATGGCTGCGGCAGTCAGTGACTTTGTGCCGATTTCAAAACAGACCGGAAAGATAAAAAAAGAACAGATAAAAGAAAATTTTGATTTGAAGCTCAAAAAAAATATTGATATTTTAAAAAGCCTTGACAAAAAAAATATAAAAAGTATAGGTTTTAAGCTTGAAACCAATATATCTGATGCTAAAAAAAGTGCAAAAGAGATAATTAAAAACAAAGATATTGATGCAGTGTGTCTCAATATTGTTTCCAAAGAGAACAGTTTTGGCTCAGATACCAATGAGATAGACTTTATAGATAAAAAAGGGAATGAAACAAAGCTGAAAAAAGATACAAAATTATCCATATCTTTTAAAATTATCGAATTGGCAAAAAAGATATAAGGATAAAATTTTTGAATATTGAAGAGTTTTTAAATCTTTTTTTCAATTTACTTTTCAAAGCAGGGACGAACAGACATATTACACTAAAAAATTCTCCTTTGGTATCTATAAAAATAGATAAAAAAATTGACCGAAAAAGATATGAACTTTTTATCAATTCAAAAAAAAATATCTGCATATCGCACAAAGAGCTTGAAGTATCAAAAAATTACTGGTGCATAATATCTAAAGATACTGATGGAGTTATTATACTCTCAAATTTACACAAGCAACCTGATTTTTTTCAAAACAATACTTTTTTTTCTTTTGACATACCGTTTAAAAGAATTATTGAAAACCTAAAGATTAAAAATTTTAAACAATACTATACGGACATACTTTATTCACAAAAAAATATCAATAAAAATATGATAAATAAATTTATATTTTGCCTTCAAAAGAATATACTCTCATATCCTCTTTTTTTTAACGGCGAAAAAATGCTGTTGCAGTTTAAAATTATAAATCAAAATTTAAATGAAAAAAGTGTACAATATTATTTTGCATTTAAAAATTATGGCGGTTTTGAAGGAGAGATACGAAAAAACTCTCAAATACTGCTTGTATCAAATTATAACAATATTATTGATATCAAAATATATAGTGATATTATTTTTATCAAAAAAAACAAAATAGAACCGCTGTGTGAAATATCGGAAAATATACTTGACTTGAAAGGTTAAAAGTGAATGACATAAAACACATTGCTATCATAATGGATGGCAACGGAAGGTGGGCAAATCTTAAAGGTAAAAAAAGAATTTTCGGACATGAAAAAGGTGCAAATACCGTTAAAAACATAACTATACATGCCTCAAAAAAAAATATCGGTTATTTGACACTTTATGCCTTTAGTACAGAAAATTGGAAAAGACCAAAAGTTGAAATTGATTTTCTAATGAAATTACTGGATAATTATCTCAAAAAAGAGTTGCCGACATATCTTAAACATAATGTCAAATTTAACATTATAGGCGATATAAGCAAATTTTCTTCAAAACTGCAAAAAAGAGTTTCGCAAACCATAGAAAAAACAAAACACTGTACAGGACTTACTCAGTGTCTTGCTATAAACTACGGCTCTAAAGACGAGATAAAAAGAGCAGTAGAAAAAATATGCAAAAACAAAGAAAAAATAAGTATTGAAACAATTGAAAAAAACCTTGACACAAAAGATATGCCCCCTGTTGACATACTGATAAGAACAGGAGGAAAACAAAGACTGTCAAATTTTCTTTTATGGCAATGCTCATATAGTGAACTTTTTTTTACCAATACTCTTTGGCCGGATTTTTCAACTGAAGAGCTTGATGGTATCATTAGAAAATTTAAAACTATAAAAAGAAATTTTGGCGGCATTTGATGAATTATGCTTATATGCTTATAACGGCACTTTTGGGTTTGGCAATAGGATCATTTTTAAATGTGGTGATTTTTAGAATACCAAAAGAAGAAAATATAGCATTTCCGGCCTCTCATTGCACTCACTGCAATAAACCTTTAAAATGGTGGCACAATATACCTTTGATATCTTATATCATACTGAAAGGCAAATGCCATTACTGCAAGAAAAATATCTCTATACAGTACCCTTTGGTAGAGCTTGCGAGTACGGTTATATTTATTATTTCTTATGCAAAAACTATTTCATTTACAGAGGGTTTGATTGTAGCATTAGTATTTGATCTGCTTTTGGCACTATCTTTGATAGATTTTAGATACAAAGCGGTACCGGATAGTTTAAATCTTTTGGCACTGAGTTTATCAGTTTTCACAGGGAATATTATTGTCTCTTTGACAAATGCTCTTTTGTTTGCCGGAGGTTTTACACTTTTAAGATTTTATGTGTCATTTATTATCAAAAAAGAAGCTTTGGGTGAAGCCGATATCATGATAGCCGCAACCATAGGAGCCATGGTAGGAATCAAACTTGGACTTTTTACAATATTTTTATCTGCCGTTATAGCACTGCCGGTTTTTATCATAGTAGGCAAAAAAGATATGCAACTCCCCTTTATACCATTTTTGGCACTTGCTCTTTTCATTACATATATGCTTGACGGATATGTTTTAAAACTTTTTGAATGGTTATATAGATGAATAAAATAAGCAAATATATTTTAAAAAATTTTACCGAATCATTTAATCCTATATTTTTTACTCTTTTTTTTATGGTGTCGATAATATATTTTATAAAAATTGCTCAGATAACAGCCGTCATAAAAGTAACATTTTTGGAGCTTGGTGAGCTTTACCTGTTTATACTGCCAAGGATAATTATATATACATTTCCGATAGTATTTTTTATAGCTATTGCAATCACCCTGACAAAAATGTCTAAAGACAATGAAATAAGTGTAATATTTTCTTTCGGGGTATCGCCCAAAAAAATTGTAAAAATATTTTTTGTACTCTCTCTTGCAACTTCACTTTCTTTACTGATAAATGCTGTTTTTTTGATACCTATTTCCAAACAACTTTACAGAAGTTTCGTAGATGTTAAAAAAGCTGAAGCAAAATTGAATATATCAGCCATGGAATTTGGTCAAAAATTTTCAAATTGGCTTGTTTTTATCAATAAATCAAAAAAACAAAATAACTTTCAAGATATTATTATGTATTCAAAAGATAAAAACAAAGAGGATTTTATTATAGCTAAAAATGCTTCTATAAAAAATTCCAAAGGTGTATTGAGTTTACATTTGCAAAACGGAAAAGCCTTCGTGATTGAAAAAGAGAGTATAAAACAAACAGATTATAAAACAATGGATATATACAATAGTAAAAACCTTGAAATATCAGGCAGTAAAGGGGTGTTGTCATATTGGCTTAAGGGGATTAAAGATAAAGGAAGAGCAAAAGATTTTGCAACTTTCATACTTGTCTCATTATTTCCTCTTTTTGCATTTTTACTCTCTGTTACCATAGGCATATTTAACCCCAGATATGAAAAAAGCAATGCATATACCTATATATTTTTAACAATTTTTTCTTATTATGTACTAATGTATTATCTTATATCAATAAACCCTCTTTTGAGTATTGTGCTGGTTCCTGCAATAACACTTGCATTTTCAATTATATTTTTTAAGAGAAAAATTTTAAAAAGATACTAAATGAGAGTAAAAATAACTCTTGAATATGACGGAAGCAAATTTTACGGATATCAAATACAAAAAAAAATTAAAAATACCGTTGCCAAGAGGATACAAAATTCCTTAAAAATTTTAAATATATCAGATATACCCATTGCCAGCGGCAGAACTGATAAAGGAGTTCATGCGACCGGTCAGGTCATACATATAAATCTTCCAAGTTTTTGGAATGATTTTGATAAATTGGCATACTCTTTAAACAAAATACTCTACCCTGAAATTCGTATAAAAAGGATAGAAAAAGTCAATAAAAATTTTCATGCCAGATATGATGCAAAAAAAAGAGTTTACAGATATATCGTATCAGCTCAAAAACCTACTGTATTTTTTAATTCATATGTAACTTTTGTTAAAAGTATTGATTTTAAAAGTATTAAAGAATCTATAAAACTGTTTGAAGGAAAACATGATTTTGAATATTTTAAAAAAACAGGAAGCGATACAAAAAACTATATAAGACATATCTATAAAGCAGATTTTTATAAATATAAAGATTTATACATTTTTTATTTTGAGGCAAATGGTTTTTTAAGATCACAGATAAGAATGATGGTTAGTTTTTTACTTCAAATATCTGATGGAAAATTAAGTAAAAATGAGTTAAAATTACAACTTGAAAAAAAAGATATATTCTCAACCACTTTGGCACCTCCAAATGGTTTATATCTGACAAAAATAAAATACTAATCGGAGCGTAGCGCAGCCTGGTAGCGCGCACCCTTGGGGTGGGTGAGGTCGCTGGTTCAAGTCCAGTCGTTCCGACCATTTTTTAAAAGGAAACAAATGTCATTAAAAACTTATGATTATACAAAAGATGAATTAGAAAAATTTAAGTATGCGATCATACATACAGAAAAAGGAGATATAAAACTAAGACTCTATCCTGAAGAGGCACCAAATACCGTAGCTAATTTTGCCACTTTGGCAAATGAAGGCTTTTATGACAATCTAAATTTTCACAGGGTAATTCCCGGTTTTGTAGCTCAGGGCGGATGCCCACACGGAACAGGCATGGGAGGCCCCGGTTGGAATATAGCATGCGAATGCGACAACAATATCCATAAACATGAAAAAGGCACACTTTCTATGGCACATGCCGGAAGAGATACCGGAGGAAGCCAGTTTTTTATCTGCTTTGCTCCCCAACCACATCTTGACGGAGTGCATACGGTTTTTGGCGGTATAGAAAAAGATGACAAAAAGAGTTTTGAAGTTTTGGATTCTTTAAAGCAGGGAGACAAAATAAACTCTATAGATATTAAAAAAAATATATAATAACTATTATAAAGTAGAAATATGCATTTATCGATAGATTTTACCTAAGAAATTTTTTCTTACAAGAAATAATATTTATAATTAATTATTACAATATCAACTTGGGATATTACTGCAAATAGTCATATAAAACTTACTTTTATGACTAAAGACTAACAATAATCCCAAATAATTCCATAAGATTCAACCTGTATCCAAATTCATAAAAATTCCATCTTTCTTTGACTTTGGAAGCACCTATCTTAGACATAAAATCCTTTTTACATATTTTTAACTCCATAAGTATTAAATTTTGTGCTTTTGGTGTCATATTTATATTTTT
>Ga0256914_1001612_pt1 | contig 19961 bp, 15 predicted proteins | sample HulkmetaG_FD_191571 | JGI IMG/M metagenome (GOLD analysis project Ga0256914, IMG submission 191571) | Hydrothermal chimney microbial communities from Main Endeavour vent field at the Juan de Fuca Ridge, Pacific Ocean - Hulk | ecosystem: Environmental > Aquatic > Marine > Hydrothermal vents ... | reverse complement strand
ACCACCTATGAGATGAACAGGAGGGGGATAAGGAGCCGATGTTGTATATTTGAATTGATATACTTTGCCAGACCAGATTCCACCATCTTTGGACATAATGTATATCTGGCGAGAAAAAATATGGGCAAGATGCTGGCACAGGAGGCGCCTGTGGAGGCAGACTTTTGCATGCCTTTTCCAGATTCAGGGGTATATGCCGCAGTGGGATATGCCCAGCATTCTGGATTACCTTTTGAAAACGCAATGATCAGAAATCACTATGTGGGAAGGACCTTTATCCAACCCTCCCAGGACATGCGTGACTTTGGGGTAAGGGTAAAGCTCAACCCCGTAAAGGAGATGATCAGAGACAAGAGAATTGTAATAGTAGAGGACTCTATTGTAAGGGGAACCACTATTCGGACCAGGATAAAAAAACTAAGAGAGCTTGGGGCGAGCAAACTTCACATGAGGGTAAGCTGTCCGCCCATAAAATATCCCTGTTTCTATGGCATAGATTTCTCCTCCAAGGGAGAACTAATCGCAGGGAATCTAGAGGTAAAGGAAATAGAAAGATTTATAGGGCTGGATTCCCTGCACTATCTCTCCCTGGAGGGTCTATTAGAGGCAGTGGGAGGAGAGGATAAATATTGCCTCGCCTGTTTTAATGGCGACTATCCAATAAGTTGTGATGGGGCATATGGGAAACTCTTTTTTGAAGGGGCATAATTTAAGGGAAAAGAGGGGACTAGAGATGGAGAGAACACAATGGATAGAGCTTGCACGAGAGGTACTGGACACTGAGATACAGGGGATTGAAGAGGTGAAGAAGAGGCTGGGAATAGAGTTTTTTGATGCCCTTAACTGTCTTGCCCACTGCAGGGGCAGAATAGTAATAACTGGGATCGGGAAATCAGGGCTAGTGGGAAGGAAGATTGCAGCTACCCTCAGTAGCATGGGGTCTCCCTCCTTTTTTCTGCATCCAGTGGAAGGGGCCCACGGGGATATGGGCATGATCCAGGCAGGGGACGTGTGTGTGGCTATTTCTTATAGTGGAGAAACCCAGGAGCTACTATATATAATTCCCTCCCTAAAAAAACTGGGGCTCCCCATTATTGCTATAACAGGAAATAAGGATTCATCCCTTGCTAAGATGAGTAATCACGTTATCTCCATCCAGGTCCCAAGGGAGGCGTGCACCATGAACCTTGCCCCAACTGCAAGTACCACCGCCACCCTGGCGCTGGGAGACGCCTTGGCCATATGTCTATCCAAGTGGAAAAAATTTGGTAAAGAGGATTTTCATCGGTATCACCCAGCAGGGGAACTTGGGAAAAGGCTTTCCCTGGATATAGAAAGGCTTATGCAGAGGGAGAATCTCCCCCTGGTTCAAATGGGATGCCCACTTAAACAGGCCCTGGAGGTACTGGACAGAGGTGGGCTGGGAACTGTAATAATAACCGATAGTAATAACACCTTGAAAGGGATAATTACAGATGGAGATGTGCGCAGGATGGTATGCCGTAGGCGATTTTCCATGCAAGACCCAGTGGAGATGCATATGACCACAAAGCCCAAGTTTGGAAGGGAGGGAGAGACCGCCGCAAGGATGCTGGATATTATGGAGCAGTCTGCGATTACTGTACTTCCTGTGGTGGATAAGGAGATGAGAGTAAAGGGAATTGTTCATCTCCACGACCTGCTGGGGAAAGGGACCCTCAAGTTTAATGGGATCCAGAGATGAAGAGACTGGCTAGGCTACTTGTTTTCATATGTATCCTAGTTGTCATTGGGGGCGCACTCACAGGGGTGGGCCTCTATCTCTGGATTACCAAGGACCTGCCAACTATCCGCAAGATAAGCGACTATTCCCCATGTCTTACCACCACAGTATATGCCAGGGATGGCCGAGTTCTGGGTTATTTTTCTCACCAAAATCGCTTTCTCTGTCCCCTCTCGGAGATGTCTCCCTATATCCCAAAGGCATTCCTGGCAGCTGAAGACAGCGAATTTTATCACCATAAGGGGATAGACATCTGGGGAATAATGAGGGCCGCCATAAAAAACATTGAGGCAGGGGCCATTGTACAGGGGGGCAGTACAATTACCCAACAGGTCATAAAATCCCTGCTATTAACACCAGAGAGGAGTTACAAGAGAAAATTAAAAGAGGCCATCCTGGCATACAGGCTGGAGAAACACCTCACCAAAAATGAGATATTGACCATCTATCTTACCCAGATCTATCTGGGTTCAGGGGCCTATGGGGTGGAGGCCGCATCCAGGGTATATTTTGGAAAACATGCAAGGGACCTGAATCTCGCAGAGGCCGCTATCCTGGCGGGATTGCCCAAGGCCCCTTCCTATTATGACCCCTACAAACACCCAAAGAGGGCAAAACAGAGACAGAGGTATGTATTACATCGTCTCTTGAGGCTGGGATGGATCACGCGCTCGCAATATGAGAAGGCCCTGGCCTATCCCCTCCACTACCACCACATGAAGGACCCAACCTGGAAGGTGGGGCCCTATTTCCTGGAAGAGGTGAGAAAGTTTTTGCTAGACAGATATGGAGAGAACAGGACATATTGCGGAGGATTAAAGGTATATACAACCCTAGATATTGATCATCAAAGGGCCGCTGAAGAGGCCCTTAGAAAGGGACTTATAGCCTCCACAAAAAGGAGGGGGTTCAGAGGGCCCATAACTCACCTGGACCCTTCTGCATATAAACTCTTTCTGGATAATGGTACTGAGGACCTAGAGAGACTGAAAGATGGAAAATGGATAAAGGTCCTGGTAAGCGGGGTGAAGAGGCAGGGCGCCACAGTGAGGTTTGCCAATGAGACAGCATGGATGCCAGTTAGCTCCATGGGGTGGTGTAGAAAGATAGACCCCTCTAAGGCCCCTGAAGAGGTGCCAAAGATAAAGGATGCAAGAAAGGTATTGAAGGTGGGAGACGTGGTGTGGGCCTCCCTCTCTTCTAAAAAGAATGGTAAATATATCCTATCCTTAGAGCAGGAGCCCCTGGTAGAAGGGGCACTGGTCTCCCTTGATCCCAGAAATGGACATGTCCTGGCCCTGGTGGGGGGATATAGTTTTAAAAGGAGTCAATTTGACAGGGCAGTACAGGCAAAAAGGCAAACAGGCTCTGCATTTAAGCCCATTGTATATTCTGCGGCCCTGGATAATGGCTTTACTGCGGCCACAGTGGTTTTAGATGCCCCTATAGTTTATTGGGACAGGGGCACCAACTCCACATGGAGGCCAGAGAATTATGAGAAAAAGATATATGGTCCCACCCTCCTAAGGACGGCACTGGTGTATTCCAGGAACCTGGTAACCATCCGCGTGGGCATGAAGATCGGGATAGATAAGGTCATTGCCCGGGCCAGGGCCCTGGGTCTTGAGGCAGATTTCCCCCACAACCTCTCTGTATGCCTTGGTACAGCATCTGTATCCCTGATAAACCTGTGTAAGGCCTATACTGGATTTGCCAGGCTGGGCACTGTGATAGACCCTATTATGGTACTAAAGGTGGAAGACTCCTATGCTAGGGAGATAGATACATTTCAACCACAGATCAAAAAGGCGATAACTCCGCAAAATGCCTACATCATAACCTATCTAATGCAACAGGTGGTAAAATACGGTACAGGGTGGAGGGCAAGGGTGCTCAAGAGACCAGTGGCAGGAAAGACTGGAACCACAGATGAACAAAAGGATGCCTGGTTTATGGGGTTTACCCCCTATCTTCTCACCGGGGTATATGTGGGATTTGACCACCCAAGGCCAATGGGGAAATACGAGACAGGCTCCCGGGCCGCATGTCCCATCTGGGTGGGATATCGGCTAAAAGTGGAGGATCAATACCCTGTGATGGATTTTAAAAAGCCCCCAGGGATTGTAATGGCCAGGATAGACGCAAAAACAGGCCTTCTGGCAGGTCCTTATACAAAAGAGAGCTATATCCTCCCCTTTATTGCCGGCACAGAACCCACCAGGGTCTCACCCCCACCCCCAGGTGAACAGGGAGGGGCAAGTGGTGCATCAGAGGGGGAAAATGTATTAAAACACATCTTCTAGGTCCAGGGGGAATGGAAATAGGATATTTAAAAGATAGCCTATCATCTCCCTCTCCTCTTCCCTCTCATGTTCGGGAACTGCACATATGGGAATGCGCGAACACAGGACAAACTCAAGACCACGAGATGAGATGTCTGCCTGGATATTATGCAGGTGCAGGAGTCTTTCCTCCAGCTGGGCATGTCTTTTAAGCAATGAGAGGCGAAGTCCAAAGGGTCCTCCTTTTCCGTCCCATACCCTCAGGATAAGCTCAAGATATGGCACCAGCCGTTGCCCATTCACCTTCTGAAAAAATATCCTGAAAAGACCAATCATGTCCTTATCCCACTGAAACATGCCCCTCTTTAAGAGATAGAGGAGTCTCCCATACTGGGAGGTGGCGGAAGCCAACAATAAACTATGGACCTCCTCAGGGATGGGGGCAAGACTCACCCCTGTGGCTTGAAGAAATTCAAGACACTTGTGGTAAGAGAGGGGGAGAAACACCTTTTTTTTCCCTGGAGAGAAGACAACCCCCAGCGGGATGGAGGCCATCTCCTCTGCCATAAGGTCCATCTCCTTTGAGGACATGGAATTATTCCCCAATATCTCATGGAGGGTGGCCTTTAGGCTAGTGGAAGGGGAAAGGAGTATATCCAATAACTGCTCTTCTATCTCTCCCTCCCTGAGGGCCTCCAAAAATTCCCTTTCTTCCCCTATCCCCCAGGTGGTCTCCAGATAGTGCCTTTCTGCATCTTCCAATACCCACCCCTCTTTAAAGAGGGCCATAAGATATTCCTTAAACAATAGTAACTCATCCCTCATAACACACGTCCCTTATGTGCAGTGCTCCTTATGGCCTCTAGGACAGGAGGAAGCTTGCTCAATTTTTCCAAAGTGGTATAGAGGTGCTCAGAGCTATTTACCTCAATGGTAAAATATATCTCAGTGGTGTTGTCCACCCGGGTGTCAAAGCGTCCTGACACGATATTTATATCCTCTCTACTAAGGGTGGATGCAATAAGGGCCAGTGCCCCTGTCTCATTCTTGGATATGATCTTTATGGTGGCAGTATATAATTTATTCTCCTCACCTTCCCAGCTAACATCCACCAGTCGTTGTGGTTCCAGGTTTCTTATATTGGGACAATCGGTGGTGTGAATTATCACGCCTCTCCCCCTGGAGATGTAGCCAATAATGGGGTCCCCTGCTACTGGTTGACAACACTTTGCAAAACGGATGAGGAGATGGTCCACCCCCTTTATCCTGATACCATCTGTGGATGCAATTTTAGAATCTTCACTATGGGCCTTTTCCTTATCCCTTTTCTCCTCCCTTCCCTTTGAAACCACCTTTGTTACCTCCTGCCGGGTGGAAGGGGGAAGCAATCTATTTAACACCTGTTTAGGGGTGAGCTTGGCATAGCCCACTGCAGCGAGGAGGTCATCCACACTTTTATAGGAAAACTCCTCTGCCACCTTTTCTAGTTCTCCATTCTTAAGGGCCTTTTGAAAATTTATCCCCAGTTTTCTCCCCTCCTTCTCCAACATCTCTTTGGCCAGAGAGATACTGCTCGCCCTCTCCTCTGTCTTTATCCAATGTCTTATCTTGGCACGGGCCTTGGGAGTCTTTACGAATTTGAGCCAGTCGCGGCTGGGCTTATGATTAGGAGAGGTGATTATCTCCACAGTATCCCCATTTTTAAGGGGAGTATCCAGGGGCACGAGCTTACCATTTATCTTGGCACCTGTGCAGCGGTGTCCCACTTCAGAGTGTATTAGATAGGCAAAGTCCACAGGTGTGGCCCCCTGGGGAAGGGCCAGGAGATCCCCTTTGGGTGTAAATACATATACCTCGTCAGAAAATAGATCCAGTTTCAAGGACTGCATAAATTCCTTGGGGTCTTTGAATTCCCTTTCCCAATCCAGGATCTGCCGAAGCCACGAAAACCTCTTTTCGTCCTTTGGATTCAACACATCTGTATCCTTGTATCTCCAATGGGCGGCCACACCATACTCTGCCACATAGTGCATCTTTTCAGTCCTCAACTGGATCTCTATGTGTTCTCCATCAGGACCTATAACCGTGGTATGAAGACTCTGATACATATTTGGTTTAGGCATGGATATATAATCCTTAAATCTTCCGGGGATAGGGGGCCAGATAGAATGAATAAGTCCTAACATTGTATAACAATCTTTTTCTTCATTTAGAATTACTCTAAATGCAATTATATCATATACCTGCTCCAGGGAAAGTCCCTGTTTTTGCATCTTTTGATAAATACTATATATATGTTTCTGTCTTCCACTTACCCTTCCCTTTAGATTATTTTTTTCCATTATCTCTTTTAAATTTGAAATTACCTTCTCTATATAATCTTTTCCAAGAACTTTATGATTTTTTAGTCCTTCTTTTATTCTATTATAGACATCTGGTTTTAAATACTTAAGGCTTAAATCATCCAATTCTACTTTTATTTTATAAAGTCCTATTCTATGAGAAAGTGGAGAATAAATATCTAATGTCTCCTGAGAAATCATTCTCTGCTTGACAGGATGTTGAAATTCAAGTGTTCTCATATTATGCAATCTATCTGCAAGTTTTACTAAAATAACCCTAAGGTCTTTTGCCATTGCAACTATCATTTTTCTAATATTTTCTGCTTTTGCACTTTCTTTTGATTCAAAAGTAACCTGTCCTATCTTGGTAACTCCATCTACAATAAGTGCAACCTCTCTTCCAAAATTATCCTCTATATCTTTAATGGTAACAGAGGTATCCTCTACAGTATCATGAAGAAGTCCACTGGCAATAGTTGGGGCATCCAGTTTGAGGTCCACCAGGATATTACTCACCTCCAGGGGGTGGGATAGATAGGGCTCCCCTGAGAGTCTAAATTGTCCTGCATGGGCAGAGGCAGAATACACATAGGCCTTTTCTATAAGGGCAATATCTGTGGGGGATAAGTATGTAGATGCCTTTTCCAGTATTTCATTGATCCTTATCATAGTCTTTCCCTGATATATTAAGATAGGTTATCTCTATTAAAATTAATCAAGGAAAGGGGGCAAGTAAAGGAAAAAGTACTTGCAAGATGGCCGGTAAGTGAGTATATAATATAAAATCTATGAATAGGTATTTTGACATTTTATACTTTTTTGTATAATGGTCTTCCGTTTGGCATAGTTACAAAACAAAGGAGCTTAGGGGTAGCGGAGGATGGAACAGATTACAGACAAGGCAAAGGAACGGGTATGTAAGATAACCGAGGGATTTATAGAGGAGAGTGTCCCCGATTATATAAAAGAATCTTCAAAAAGGCTCATCTCCCGGGTAGAAAAGATAGATCTCAAGACCAGGGATGAATACTGGGATATAGAGGGGGTAATAAATGGTGAGGACCTTCAGGTCTATAACCCGGAGATAGGCATAAACCTGCGGGAAGGGACCATTACTTATTTTTGCAACTGTTCAGATTCCTTCTCAGGTATATGTCCCCATGTGGGAGCCACCTTACTGAGGCTTTTAAAGGGATTTAAGAACGGGGGAGAAGAAGATCATCCCACCCCCCGTACAGACTGGAGGCAGAGTTTCAGAAACTTTTTTGTAATGAAACCTGAACCAGAGCCGGGGAATAACTATCTTATCTTTAGATTCTATCCAGAGCCCCAGAGACTGGTGGTATCCATATTCAGGGCGAGACAGAACAAATCTGGGCTTTCAAAGGTACAAAATCCAGTGACCCTGGAGCAGATTATCAACAATCCCACATGGTGTGAACTCTCTCCAGACTTTCCCAAGGTGGCCCTTCAGATAGGGCAGTATCTGGATTATCTAGGTCACAAGATAGAGATACCTGCAGGTCTTATGACCTGGTTTTTGTGGTCCATAAAGGACGAATTTTATCTATTCTGGGAGGACACTGAATCCCCTGTGAGGATAAATGCCCAGAGCATGAAGCTCCAATTAAAACCACGACTCTCAGAGGATGGGCTTAGTTTTGACGTGCTTCTCAGTCATGAAGACAAGATGCCCTTTCCCATAACAGGGGAAGATATCTATATTTACGGACAGTTGCCCATCTGGGTCTTGTGGAAAAAGGCTTTCTATCCTGTATATTCTACCCTGGACACGGAGCTCATCCTAAAACTCATTAAAGAACCTCCCATTATCCCTCACAATGAACTTTCAGAGTTTCTGGACAGGGTATGGACCAAGATACCCTCTTCTAACCTCTATGGTCAGGAAGAATTTCTGGAGAGGATGAAACCCATATTTGTATCTGCCAGGTATAATCCCAAGCTATTCCTAGATGAAGAGGGGAGTCTGCTTACGCTTCAGATACAAAATGTATATGAAACAGAGCATGGGGATGTGGTGGTGGGAGAGATAAATCCCACATTTCAGACAGGAAGTTATCAATTTGAGGGTAGGTCCTTTCTCATCCGCCGGGACCAAAAGGCAGAAGAGGAACTCATTAATAAGCTCATTGAGATGGGATTTCAGTCACGCACAAATTCCATGTGGTTTTTAGAGCCTGAAGGGGCCATAAACTTCCTGCTGGATTACTATCCCGTATTAGTAGAAAAATACAGGGTATATGGGGAAAAGAACCTATCCAGATTCAAGGTGCGTCATGTAAAACCAAGGATAGTTGCCTCAGTGGATTCAGAGGAGGAAAACCAAGACTGGTTTGAACTAAATCTAAGTGTAGAGTATGACAACATACGTGTTCCCATAGAAAAGGTATGGAAGGCCTGGACCCAGGGGAAGAGGTATATACAGCTAAAAGACGGATCATATGCATCTCTTCCTGACTCATGGCTAAAGAAGTTAAAAAATAAACTCCAGGCCATGGGCATGGACCCAGAGGCCGCTCCCAAGAAAAAATTTAAAAAATATGAGGCCCCCCTGCTGGATAAGATAATTGATGACGTCACAGAACTGGAGAGTAATTCCTTCTGGAACCGTCTCAAGGAACGTATCCACAATTTTGAAAAGATAGAACAGGTGGAACATCCAAAGGGGCTCAGGGCCCAGCTTCGTCCCTACCAGCTTCAGGGGGTGAGCTTTTTAAACTTCCTGAGGGAATATGGATTCGGCGGGATACTAGCAGATGAAATGGGGCTGGGAAAGACCCTTCAGACCCTTGCTCTGCTTCAGCATGTGAAGGAGAAGGGAGGGAGTGGACCAAACCTCATTATAGTTCCCACCTCAGTGCTTCCCAACTGGCAGAAGGAGATAGAAAAATTTGTGCCGGATATGAAGACATTAATTATATACGGCTCCAGGAGAGAGACCCTTTTTAAACGGATCCCAACAAGTGATATTGTGCTTACCACTTACGCCCTCTTAAGACGAGACCTGGAAGAACTCCTCAAATATGAATACAGTTCTGTCATCCTGGATGAGGCCCAGAATATCAAAAATCCAAATACAATAACTGCCCGCTCTGTGAGAAAACTAAAAACCCGTTTTAAAGTGTGCCTCTCAGGTACCCCAATTGAAAACAATCTCTTTGAACTGTGGTCCCTATTTGAATTTCTCATGCCAGGCTTTTTAGGCTCTCAACATGCATTTCAAAAGAGCGTGGTAAAACCCATAAAGGATGGAGACGAAGAGGCCCTTGAATATTTGAGGGCACGGGTAAAGCCCTTTATCCTGAGAAGGACCAAAAAGGAGGTGGTAAAGGAACTTCCCCCCAAGGTGGAACATGTATATTATGCGGCCCTGCTGGAGGAACAAAAGGAACTCTATGCCGCCCTTGCAAAAAAACTCAAGGAACAGGTCCTTCAAAAAGTGGAAGAAAGGGGCCTTGCCCAGTCCCAGATGTCTATCCTGGATGCCCTGTTAAAACTCAGACAGATATGTTGTCATCCAAGGCTATTAAAACTGGATATGCCAGGCATAAATACCAATATGCCATCAGGGAAGTTTGAGGCATTTAAGGACCTGGTTACGGGAATAATTGAGGATGGACACAAGGTCCTTGTATTTTCTCAATTTGTCCAGATGTTGCATATAATACGCTCCTGGCTAAAGATGAACAAGATCCCCTTTTCCTATCTAGACGGTTCCAGCAAGGACAGGTTTGAACAGGTGGAGAGATTCAATAACGATCCCACCATCCCCATCTTTTTGATATCCCTAAAGGCAGGGGGAACAGGGCTAAACCTTACTGCAGCGGACTATGTAATTCATTATGATCCCTGGTGGAACCCCGCGGTGGAGAGTCAGGCAACGGATAGAACCCATCGTATAGGACAAACAAAAAAGGTATTCTCCTATAAACTTATCTGTGAAAACACAGTGGAGGAAAAGATACTTCAACTCCAGGAAAAGAAGAAAGGGGTGGCCGAGGCCATTATTCCTGGCCAGGACCACTGGAAATCCTTAACCAGAGAGGATTTAGAGATGTTATTTGAGGTATAAAATAAAAAAGCCAGCATAGATAACAAGTTAAAATTTAATTAATACAATAATCTTTTACAGCATCTCTCCAATTCCTCAAAGGTTCAATATAAATTGAGGATATAGGAGTATAAGTATTTTTCTTTCCTAAATGCGGAAAGTCTTTATAAGAGGCTTTTTTTATTTTTACATCTAAGGATAAATTTTTTATTATTTCATTCATAAGTTCATATAAAGATGCCTTTCCACTATTTGTTACATGATATAGCATGTAAGGATATTCATTTTCTATTATATCTTTGATCTTTTGTGCAATATCTATGCTATATCCAGGTGAACTAATTATATCATTTGCAATTTTTATTTCTTTTTCTCCATTTTCTATTTTCAAAAGCATCTTTTCTACAAATTGATTTTTTTTACTAGTTGGGCCAAACAATATACCAATTCTTATTATATAGAACTTCTCTCCATTGGCTTTTACAAGGCAATCTCCACCATATTTACTTACTCCATATATATTTAAAGGAGAAGGTATATCTTTTTCTATATAGTATCCCAGTTCTAAGTCAGAAAATACTGCGTCTGTACTAAAATGTACCAATAGAAAATTTTGTTTTTTAGAAAGAGATGCTAAAAATCCAGGAAACAAAGTATTTATTTTGAAGGCCTTATCAGGTTCCTGCTCACATGGATCTATTCCCATAAAAGCTACTGTATTTATAACAATATCTGGAGTATGGAATTTTATTAAATCTTCTACTTCATCAAAATTTTCAGCATTAAAATGACTGGAATTTTTACCAATTACCTCATAGTCATTTTTAAATACTATTTTTATAGCTGTTCCCATTTTCCCTCTATCACCTAATAAAAGAATCTTTTTCATTTGTTTACCCCTAAATCTTTTAATAAAAAATATGTTGCAGAAATTATGGAATCTGAATCTATGGAATATTTTTTTAAAAGATCAAGCTGCCTTCCATATCCCTCTATGAATTTATCAGGCAAGGCAATCTTTTTTATAGGTTTAAAAATCTTATTATCTATCATAAGCTCAGATATAAGAGAGCCTAACCCTCCTATCACAGAGTGTTCTTCAACTGTTATAACACATTCATGGGAAGACAAATGCTCTAATATCGGTTCTGTGTTCAATGGCTTCAGGGTATGGCAGTGTAAAATAGTAACATCTATTGAATTTAATTTAAGTTTCTCAGCAGCTTCTACAGCCATCTGAAGGGTTCTCCCTGTGGTAATTATTAAAACATTCTTTCCTTTTTTTAAAACCACAGGTTCTCCAATTTTATAATATTTAATACAATCTGTAACTACAGGATCATGACCTTTTGCTAATCGTATATAAACAGGACCCTTTAAATCCACTGTCAAAGGCATTAAATTTTTCATTTCATGGGCATCAGCAGGAGCAAGTATAGCCATGTTGGGCAAAGTCCTTAAAATAGCTATATCTTCAAAGGTCTGATGGGTAGGTCCTAAGGGACCATATACCAAACCCCCTCCATTTCCAATAAGCCTTACAGGTAAATTATGCAAACATAGATCTATTACTATTTGTTCAAAGGCTCTTCTTGTAATAAATGAGGCAATAGTATTAACATAAGGGATAAATCCCTCCATTGCCAGGCCTGCACTCATCCCTAAAATTGCCTGCTCTGAAATACCTTCCATGAAAAATCTATCTGGCACTTCTCTTTTAAATTCTTCTAAGGTGCCAGCCCCTAAATCAGAGCCAATAAAAATAATCCTACTATCTTGTTTAGCTAATTTATAAACCATATTTAAACAAGTCTTACGCATTATATTCTCCTAATGCACCATATAACTTTTTTATATCTTCATGAGAAAAATTACTTTTATGATGCCAAGATAAATTATTTTCCACAAAATCTATTCCTTTACCTTTAATTGTGTGACAAATAACAACACTAGGTCTATCAGAATGAAAAGGAAAGTCCTGAAAAACCTCTTTAAGTTCATTAACACTATGTCCATCAACTTCTTTTACATCAAAGCCAAAAGCACACCATTTCTCCATTAAGTTAGCAAGGTTAGATACTTCTATTACATGGCCATATGATTGAAATTTATTATAGTCTATTATTACACATAAATTTGAAAGATTATGTTTGGCAGCGATAAGTGCGGATTCCCATATACTTCCTTCATTACATTCTCCATCCCCCAAAATTACAAAAACACGCCAATTCTTTTTTTTCAACTTAGCACCAATGGCCATTCCTATCCCTATTGCTAATCCATGTCCCAAACTTCCTGTACTTGCTTCTACTCCTGGAATTTTGATCTCTGGATGTCCACCTAATATCCCATTCATAGAACAAAACTTCGTTAGCTCCTCTTTTGAAAAAAATCCCTTATCAACTAAAATAGCATACAAGGCTAAACATCCGTGTCCTTTACTTAAAATTAATCTATCCCTTTCCTCCCAACTTGGATTTACAGGGTCATATTTTAAAATATCATCGTATAGAACCCTTAAAATTTCTACCAAAGAAAATGCTGGTGCCAAATGTCCTCTTTTAGCAGAAGTAAATCCATCCAAAATAAGTTTTCTTAAATACCTGCTTCTATCATCCATAAAAGCTCCTTATATTTAATACGGAAATTCTTTATTCTTTTTAATCTCATATAAAAGTAATTTAGCCTTTTTTAATTGTTTTTTTTGAATATTAAGAATTGTAGAGATGTCATCTTTTTGTTTTAGCTTATTTAACTTTTCAGGTAAAAATTCATTCAACAATCTTAAAATCCAATTAATCCCTATAAAAGGATAATATATTGTTATTTTTTCTTTTATATTTGGTAAAAAAGAAAAAATTTCTGTAGCCTGAGTCACGAAATATTTTTTTACATCAAAAGAAATATTCATGGCAGGATGAAATAAAAAATCACATATTAATTTAGAAGCATCATCCCAGCCAAAATATTCAAAATCTAAAAAGAAAACATCTTCTTTTGTTTCTAAAGCATTATGAAAACCAAAATCTGAAGGACTTAAAATCTTCTCTGAAATCTCTAAGCGAGTTTTGTAATTCTCAATTGATCCTAAAACATTAGACTTTAATTTTGTATAATATAAATACACCTCTTTTAAAAAATCATAAAAACCAATTTTTCCTTTATCAATCCCGTGTTTTTTTAACCAAAAAAATCTTTGTTCAATTACTTTAATTAAATCATCTATGTAAAAACATGCTTCAGCAGCATTAATTAAAAATTTAGCAGCAGATGTATATCTATATTTATTTATATAATCTAAAAAAAATATACATCTCTCAATGTGATAAAAAGTTATATCTTTAATTTTTTTCCCATTAATAAATTCTAATATAATAAAATTATATTTTCTATTAACATAAATCAATTTTGGAATATTTTGAATTCCTATTCTCATCATATAATGAATAGCAAAAAACTCACTTTTTAGTCTATTTCTTTTATTATAAGGGTCGTGTTTATATTTTTTTAAAATAAATTTATCTCTGTTTTCAAATTCTAATAATATAATATTACTATTTCGTCCTTTATATATAGGGACAATATTGGAGACTTTTCCAATTTTTTTATCTAAAATAGATTCTATTTGAGACAAATTTTCTAATATCATCCCAATGAGAAAAATTAATTATATTTTTACAGTTGTAGTTATAATTTATCTTAAATGGATTATACAATATTTTTATTATTCGTTGAGGAAATTCAGGTTCTAAAAATACTTCTATTAAATCATCAACAAAAATATCACATTCAAGATTTTTAATTTTATCAATTTTATCTTTTCTTGTTTCTACAAAAAACACATCAGAGTTTTTAAAACCTAAATAATAAAAAAAGCCTTTTTGTTTTAGCCAATTTAAAGCAGGTTCATGGAGATTAATTAATTTATTATCTAAACTAGCAAATTTAGTTTTATGACTAACTATGTAAATTTTGATTTTTAATTTCCTACATTCATTAATAAAATCATGAAAACCTCTTGCTATTTCAGCATGGTATATATATTTCCCATAAACTAATGCTTGAACTTTTCTCCATTTAATTTCTCCATCTTTTAATTTTCTTATATCTTCTCTTATTAAAAATTTATTTTGAGGACAATTTTTATCTATAAAATTTAATTTCAGAGCTACATTATAAAAAACTTTATCATATATTATAATAGTATTATCAAAGTCTATTCCTATTATCATCTTTATATAAAATTGATATGTGTTGGTGGATGAAGCAGTTTCCATATAAATTCATTTACAAAGTGTGTTCTACAATTGGAGTAGCAGAAGGTATGAACATCTAATTTTGCTACCTTTAACATAACTTCTTCATACCTTTTACTTTCAATAATCTCCTTCAAGGACTGAATTAATAGATCACCTAATCTAAATTCTTTTTCATATCTATCAAAAAACATCCCACAGGGATATATCTTTCCATCTCCACTGGAATAAAGAAGAAATGGTGCACCAAGACATCTATCGTAATTTCTCTTTCCCTTATTTTTTATCATATTCCACTTTATAATCACTTTATAATTATCATCAGAATATTTTTCTGACTCTTTAAGAACATCAAAGAAATTATCATACTCTTCCAGTCTTTTGTAAAAGCCTAAAGTGTTATCCTGAGCATCGCTGCACTGTTTTACCACCAGATAGTCCACTCCCAGCTCCTTACCAAGCCTTGCTAAAGGAACCACTTCCATGTAATTATTGGGTGTAAGAACCATCTGAAGTCCAATGGTTACATCTAGTTTCTTTTTAACTTTTGTTTTAACGCAAAATTCTATTTTCTCAATTGCAGTATAAAAATCTTTACTTCTATGAATTTTCAAATAACTCTCATAGGATGCAGCAGAAATATTAAATCTAATCCATGTAAGATATTCTAAGGCCTCTTCTCCTGCTCTACCTGTATCGTATAAAATCCCATTTGTTCCAAGAGATATATCCACTCCTGCTTTTTTACCCTCTATAATTGCCTCATAAACATAAGGATTTAATAGGGGTTCTGCCTCCCCAATAAAGGCCATTGACCTAACTCCTATTTCACCAGCTTCCCGAACATATCTTAAAAGAGGCTCTCTTGGAAAAGTAATATCAAATCTTCTTTTATACAAATTACCCTGCATTGCTCCAAAACAATACTCACATCTTATATTGCATCCCTTGCTAAGACCCACATCTATGTGAAGAGGAGCAATTCTCTTGCCACATAGCCATTCTTCTACTCTATCCATATGCCATAAAAGTTTTGTACCTTCCAGTTGTAAAATAGACCCACTACTCATTTTATCCCTCTATAATTTTTTATATATTTCCTATAACTCACTCATTTGAGAATAGATGTTATAATTTATAGTAAAGATTTTTGAAATATCATAGCCTAATCATAATCTATTTGGATCATCAATTCATCGATTTCCCTTAATACAATTTTAATCATAAATTTAGGAAAAAAGCTATTAAATCCCCAACTTTGGGAGCAGATTATAATACCTATAAAACTTATGAAAATATTGAGCGTTAGTTATTTCTTTAGAAAAATTTTCTTTTACTTTTTCCTTTATTAAATTTATTTTAGTATTATCTATTTCGTCAAATTATTCATTTGTAACTCTTATAGAGTATATAAAATTTTTAATAAAATCTTCAAACTTACTCAGAAAAAAATTATATTACAAATTAAAAAACTTTTAATATTTTCTTTCCATTGATTAATTAATGAGACAAACAACTCCACTCTCTTATATCTCTCAAATGCCAAGCTATCCTGTGAACCATATTTTGTCATCATCTCATAAGCTTCTTTTTAAAAATCAATAAATTTCATATGTGAATGAATAACATCAAATACCTTTCTCACAACAAAAATTTTGATAAAATTTGAAAAAAATTATTTTTTAGTAAGTTTTCACACACTTCATGAATTCTAACTATATAATTTTTATATATCTCTATTCACTTTTTTATCCTTCATTGCTTTCTCCTTTTTACAACCTTGCAGGGTATACCATAAGCAACACTATAAGATGGTATTTCTTTTGTAACTATAGAACCAGCACCTATTACTGTCTTCTTACCTATTTTATCCATAATAATTGCACCTTGACCAATCCAACAATCCTCTCCAATGATTATCCTTTTACTTGTAACTTCTTGAAATCTAATAGGTTTTTCCAAATTTTCAAAATTATGTTTAACTGAATTAATTAACACATATGGACCTATTATTGTATAATCATCTATTAATATATCAGCAGTGCCATTTATTAAATTAAACATCCCTATATGAACATACCGACCTAAAATAACCGTTGATCCATTTAAACAATTAATATGAGAAAATTTTTTTATAGTACAGTTTTCTTTTATTTCTAACAAACTATTTTCTTTTACTATTATCTCTACATAATCTTCAATAACAACATTATCTTCAATTTTTATTTGACCTTTTAAATTAAACTTAACATTAGGATATTTTTTACACAGTTTATTAAACTCTACTAATGCACTCATATTAAGTTTCCCTTTTATAGTTCTAGGTATTTCCCTAATACTTGGTCATTTTCTAAGTCCTTAACAATTTCTTGAATAATTTGTGGTTCTAATTCTTTTTTCCAATCATCATCTTTAGTTTTTACTTTATAGACAGAATATGGATCATCATCATGATGATTTATAGCAGAGTTAATAAATAATTCAGTATGATAAGTAAAATCAAGTTTAACAAAAGAAAATACTTTCTTAGTTACTTCTATGGGATCTTTTATAAATTTTTCATATGTTATAACAAAAACTCTTTCAGGATATTTTGCTTTTAAATTATGAAATATATAAGCTGCTTCCTTCCATTTAACATATCCAAAAAATTCTTCTTTTTTACCTTGATTTTTACTAGGGGCATATTTCCATTCATTTAATCTATTCCATCCTAGATCTTGTCTAAACTCTTTAGGAGCTTTAAAAAAAGAATTTATAACAGATAATGGATTTCTTATAAGAGCTATTAAAAAAACATCTGGATGCACATTGAGCATATTTTCTAATATATGATGATATCTCACTTCCTTATAGACTATATGAGTAAATTTACATGGATCCTTATTAAATTCGGGATATAGCCCTTTTCTTACATAGTCAGCTCTAAGCAAGTAAGGATCATTACTTTTTGCAATTTCTGAAAAAAATTTCTCAATATCTTCTCTAGTACTATTTTCTGTTAAATAACCTTTAAAAGCATACGAAAATAAAGGTTGATATTTATAATTTACATAAGGTGAACTATTAAATATCTCTCCCAAAAAAGAAGAACCTGACCTTGGTACAGAATGTATTGCTATCTTAATCATCTTAAAATTAAATAAAATTTACATGATTTTCTCTGACAAATTTATCATTCACTATACAGTCAATTAAAAAGTTTAATTCATGATATCTACACCCAGCTGGACATAAATCTAATTTTAAATTCTTACTTTTATAAAAAATATTGTTCTCAATTATCTCTAAATCCATATAAATATCACCTACACATACTTTATTAGGCCCACATATTGTTATCATACCATCCTCATAAATATTCAAATTGAAAAACCCGGCTACACATCTGCTATAATTAAAAATTGTCTTCTCTTGGCTATGGGAAGAAAATTGATGAGGTCTGAAAAAAATCATTAAATTATTACCAACATCCTCTTTAATTCTATTTACAATTGGTTTAAGCTCCTCAAACTTTAAATTATTTTTCTCCACTTTTTTACCTACTGCTCCTCTAGTAAAAACTGGCTTTATAGAAAAATAATCAACTCCTAAATCTGATGCAATCTTAGCACTATTATATAAATCTTGAATATTTATTTGATGGACAGCATATTGTATTCCAATAGTAGGTAATATATTTTGTCGTCCTACTACTAATGTCTTTATGTTATTTATAATTTTATTAAACTGCTGTTTTACTCCATGAGTTATTTCGTGAACATATTCAGATCCAGCATCAAGGCTTATTCTCACCCATGTGAAATATTTCAAAATCTCATCTTGATATTTATCCAGAAAATAACCATTGGTAAACATCGCCTGTTCAATGCCTAAGTTATATACCTCATTAATCAATTCTTTAAAATAAGGATATGTAGTGGGTTCTCCATTACCCACATAGGTAATAGCTTTAAGACCTTTTTTCTTAGCTTTTTTTAAAAAATCTAACAAATGTAAATGATTAATATATGTTACTTTTAATTTATGATATTCATATACAGAACACCATATACATCTATGGTTACAAAAATTTCCAAGGCTAATAGTAGCATGAACAGGAAAATGTTTTTCATTCTTGACAATTTTGTATATTATTGAATAATGGTAAATAATCTTTTTTTGAAAATTTAGATACTTCATTATATTGACCTATTATAAATTTATAGTACCTTTATTAATATTATCCAACAATTCCTTAGAAGTTAACAAAACAAAATCATTTTTAATCATATCTTTAACTTTATCTTTATGATTCATCATCATAACATCAATAATAGATAAATGAGAAATAAATCTTTTTTTAAGTTGAAAATATTTTTGCAATTTAGGATATAAAAAATATAAAAATATACCATTTCTTTTAAATTTTTCGTTATCATAAATATAGATACCTTTTGGTAAGTTTATATATATATTAAAGCCTAGTTTCTTTGCAATATATAAACTCCAATCTCCAGGGCCCTCAATTTTAGGCAATTGTAAATCCATTTTGGATAAAAAAGAAAACTTCCAAGATATATCTAAATATGAACATACTACTTTTAAAGTATGAATAACTACATCTAAATATTTATTAGATCTAATATTAAAACATTCCAATAAAACTTCGTATATTTCTTTAAAAAAAGGAGACTTTCTATATATAGCATTTATCTTCCTTAGGATCTCTTCCTTCCAACAGCAATCATCAACAATATAAACCTCTTTAATTTTTTTAAGGTAAGAAGGCTTTCTAATAGGAAGACTAATATACAAAAAATCTTTACTTTCATCAGGATGTATTATTCTATTTCTACACATCCAATTTCGCTTTTTAAACTGCACCACATCTAAAATAACAATAAAATCTACTAAATTAATTAATTGGAAAAATCCTAAATACGGGAAAAAATAAGGTTGAGTAACAGCTAATTTTCTTTCAATCATTTTTTCTGTATATTCCAATAGCATATAAAAACCATGCTAATTCTAAATGTCCTGTATGAACAATTTCATCATTCATAGAAAACAAAATTACTTTATAAAAAAATTTATTCATTATATCTTTTAATTCGCTAGGAGTATATTCGTACTTATGTTGCTTTTTACTCATCTCGCCTCTTAAATGATAAAAATTTTTATTTGGTGTACCAACAATAAGCATCCCTTTATGCGAGAGATAAGAAGAATATTTATTTAATAAAAATAACCCCTCATCTTTATAAA
>Ga0256914_1001611_pt1 | contig 19964 bp, 17 predicted proteins | sample HulkmetaG_FD_191571 | JGI IMG/M metagenome (GOLD analysis project Ga0256914, IMG submission 191571) | Hydrothermal chimney microbial communities from Main Endeavour vent field at the Juan de Fuca Ridge, Pacific Ocean - Hulk | ecosystem: Environmental > Aquatic > Marine > Hydrothermal vents ... | reverse complement strand
CTCTTTAATTTTTGGCTCTTTTTTGAATGATTCTTCAAGATTAATACCCAATTCATCAGGGATAAGTTTAGCCATTTTATCTGCCTCCGCATAAGGCATTGCCATAACTCTTGCAACATCTCTAATAACTCCCTTTGCCAATAGTTTACCAAAAGTGATTACTTGTGCAACATTATTTCGTCCATAAGTATTTACCACATAATCTATTGATTCCCCTCTTCTTTTTTGACAAAAGTCAATATCAATATCGGGCATACTCACCCGTTCAGGGTTTAGAAACCTCTCAAAAAGTAGATCATATTTCATTGGGTCAATATCTGTAATTTCAAGAGAAAAAGCTACCAAACTTCCCGCGGCAGATCCCCTTCCTGGACCTACAGGAATTCCCTTCTCTTTAGCATCACGAATAAAATCCCAAACTATTAACATATAGCCTGGAAATTTCATGCTATTAATAATATCCATCTCAAAATCTAATCTATCTCTATACTCTTGATGTTTCTCTTTTGAAACAATCTTTAGTCTCTCTTCTAAGCCCTCTTTACATTTATATATAAAATAATCAGCATCATTATCAAGATGAGGTACTCCATCTCTAATAGCAAAATCTTTTACAAATTTAAAGTTTGGTGGGGTTGGATTACCTAATTTAATCTCCAAATCACACTTATCTACAATCTCTTGAGTATTAGTAAGAGCTTCTGGAATATCTGCAAAAAGTTTTGCCATCTCTTGTGGTGATTTAACAAAAAACTCATGGACAGAGTGTCTAAGTCTTTTTGGATCATCAAACTCTTTATTCATAGCAATACACATAAAGGCTTCATGAGACTCTGCTAGTTGCTGTTCTAAGTAGTGAGTATCATTTGTCGCAATAATTTTGATATTGGCATCTCTTGAAATTTGAATAATTTGCTCATCAATAGATAGCTGATCACCAATGCCATGACGCATGATTTCAAGATAAAAATCTTCACCAAATATCTCTTTATACTCCAAAGCAACTCTCAACGCTTCATCATACCCTTTGGCTCCATTTTTGACATTTCTTTCACTTAAATTTAGATGCCAATTAACCTCTCCTTGAAGACAAGCAGAGGAGCATATTAATCCTTCACTTCTTTCACGAAGTAGTTTTTTGTTGATTCTTGGATAGTAGTAAAAACCATTAATATAACTTTGAGAACTCAAATACATAAGATTTTTATAACCAATCTCATTTTTGGCATAAAGACATAAATGAAACCTCTGTTTTACACTCTTATCCCCCAAATCTTCTTGATTATGAATATAAGCTTCCATTCCAATAACAGGCTTAATACCCTCTTTTCTCATTGTCATATAAAAGTCAATAGCACCAAACATATTACCATGATCTGTAATTGCAACAGAGTTCATGCCCAAGTTTTTAACCTTTTTGGCTAGCTGTTTTATCTTATTTGCCCCATCTAAAAGAGAGTACTCTGTATGTAGATGTAAATGCGTAAAGTTTGATTCGCCCATATATACCCCTATACTAAATTATTACTATAATACAGTAGAGTTCTTTCATATGCTATAAAAGAGGTCTACTAATTTTATTTTTTTTTAGTTTTACCGATATAAAAGATAACTTGAAAATTATAAATAGGATTCTACATGTTTAGAAAATTAGGTCGCTCTTCTAAAGAGATTGATATTAGTACCGTCAAACTTATGATAGAGCATTTCTCCCTGCCAATGTTTTACAAAGGAAATAAAGGTACGGCACTTATTACTAATGAGGCATTTAATAATCTTGCAGGACAAAATAGAAAAAAAATATTTGAACAGATATCAAACTTAAATACAACACACCATGATAAATTTGAAGAAAAGATTATAAATGATATAGGTCAAGAGATCGATGCACTAATATATGTTTCTGAAGGTAATGAAGGTAAGTTTGGTGTTATTTTGGATATTAGTGAAAATGTAAAATCTAAAAATCTTATTCACATGTACAAAGATAGATATGAGATAGCAACAGAAGGCTCACATGAAGGACTTTGGGAGTGGAACTACTCTAATGGAGAAGTATTTTATTCAAAAAGATTCAAAGAGATTATGGGTGTTAAAAACATCAATATTGAAAATAAGATAAACACTTGGATAGATAAAATTGTACCAGAAGATAGACCAGAAGTAATACGACAATTAGAGAACCATCTAAATCAAAAAACTAAATCAATATATAGTGAACATAGAATCGTGATAAATGATGGGATAAAATGGGTATCTATAACGGGAAAAGCAAAATATGAGAAAGATACAAATGAAATAAAAATCATAGGTTTTTTAAGTGATATTACCCAAAGAAAAGAGGCACAATTAGCACTAAAAGATAGTGAAGAGCAATTTAAACTCTTTATGAAAAACTTACCAGCGGGTGCCTTTATTAAAGATGTAAATGGAAAATTTATATTTTCAAATAGATATCTAAATAACTTTTTCAATAGAGATTCAATAGTTGGGCTAGAAGATATTACTGTCTTTCCAGAAGCAGAAAAAGAGAGTTTAAAGGCTCAAAATAAAAAAATTCTACAAAATGGTTTTTATACTAATGAGACAAAACTTTTGGATAAAGAGAAAAATGAGAAATATTTCCAAGCACAACAATTTGTAATAAATAGAAAAAATAAAAAATTTATTGGAGGAATCTACTCTGATATTACAGAGCAGAAACAGACTGAATCCAAACTAAATATTTTGGCTCACTATGACGCACTTACCAATTTGCCAAATAGAATGATGTTTCATGAGAGTTTAAAACGAAGAATTTCAAAAGCAAGAAGGTCAGGAACAAAACTCGCCCTTATGTTTATTGATTTGGATAACTTCAAAACAATCAATGATACACTAGGACATGATTATGGAGATATGCTCCTCAAAGAGGTAGCCGCTCGTTTTCATAAAATACTTAGAGAGGAAGATCTTGTAGCTAGACTTGGCGGAGATGAATTTACTGTTATTTTAGATGATATTCAAGATACAGCTTACTCCTCAGTTGTTGCACAAAAGATTATAGATTCTCTTTCTCAACCCGTAAGAATGAATACAGAGACAGGATATATCGGGGCTAGTATTGGTATTGCTATATTTCCAGATGATACAAATGATATAGAACAGCTCATAAAAGATGCTGATATGGCAATGTATAAAGCCAAAACTGAAGGTAAAAATGCATATAGATATTTTACAGAGGATATGAATGCAAATGCTCTTGAAAAACTAGAGCTTACAAATGATCTAAGACAAGCTATTGAGTCAGAACAACTTACCTTACACTATCAACCTATCGTAAACATAGAGACAAATACACTACATGGGCTAGAAGCATTAGTGAGATGGGAACACCCTAAATATGGTCTTATTACACCTGAAAGTTTTATCTCTATTGCTGAAGAGGGTGGTTTTATGGTAAAAGTAGGAAAATGGATTTTATCAAAAACTTGCACTCAAATTAAGAGGATGGAAGCTATTGGAGTGGAGATTAAAATAGCTGTAAATATATCATCTAAACAACTTACACAAAATGACCTACTTCTTACTGTGAAAAGTATTGTAAAGGAGAGTGAAATCACTCCTAATCTACTTGAACTAGAGGTAAATGAAAACTTCTTGATGGAAGATATTAATAAAGTATCCAAAGTTATATCTGAGCTTAAAAAACTTGGTGTCTCTACATCAATTGATGATTTTGGAACAGGCTATTCATCTCTAATTCATCTAAAAAAACTACCTATTACAAAACTAAAGATAGATAAATCATTTATTAGAGATATTCCAGAAGATAAAGATGATATGGTTATAACCAAGACAATTATTACTTTAGCTTCTCAACTCTCACTTGAAGTGAGTGCTGAAGGTGTTGAGACTGAAGAACAAGCTAGGTTCTTACAGAAAAATGGGTGTTATATTATGCAAGGATATCTATTTAGTGAACCAATCCCTGAAGATAAAATAGATAACTTTTTGATTGCACATAAAAAATAGTTATAAAATTTTATGAAGAGTAGTTGCATTTTGCATCCACTCTCTAATCTCATCCCAATCTTCATTTACAATCATCTTCTGTATTCTCTCTAGTTCATCAGAAAAGGTATCCAGAGTGATCAATAGATTCTCTCTATTTTGTTTAAAAACATCACTCCACATATCAGGAGAGCTTTTTGCAATACGACTCATGCTTCTAAACCCACCAGCAGCAAGAGCCAGTATACTTTTTGGATCTTCTTGGGAGAGTACACTATTTGCCAAAGCATAACTAATAGCATGAGGTAAATGAGAGATATAAGCAGCATGAAGATCATGCTCTTTGGCTCCCATATATACAATATTCATACCTATATTTTCAAAAATATCAATTGCCACTTTTTGTTGTAACTCTCCACTCTCTTTAATATCACACAATACAACAATTTGATCCTCATAAAGAGAGTCAAATGCAGCAGTTGGACCAAATTTTTCTATTCCTGCCATAGGATGAGCTGCAACAAAGTTTTTTCTAATAGAGTGCGGAATCATTTGAGTAATTTTATATTTTGTACTTCCAACATCTATAATAGTTGTATCTTCACTAACATCTACTAACTCAATAAACGAAGAGATAATTCCCTCCACAGGAATTGCCAAAATAATTACATCACATGATTTAATAAGATCAAAAGAGACTATCTCATCTACTAAACCAAGTTTTTTTGCATCTTGGCAATGTGACTTATTATGATCAAAACCTAAAATCTCCACATCTAAAGCACTCTTTTTAAGTGATAATCCCAAAGAACCACCAATTAATCCCAACCCAACAATACCTACTTTCATATACCTACTTTTCATATTAATATGTTATCATCTTATCTTATCAATATATAATGTAAGGTAAATTTATATGAAAAAAGTTATTTTAACCTTAGGATTTACACTCCTTTCACTCAATGCACAGACAATTAGAGATATAAGGTTTGATGGACTAGTACAAATCTCACCTGAGATAGCAAAAGAGATCATCACTGTTAATGTCGGAGAAGAATTAAATGGTGTTAAGGTAGATGAGAGTATTAAAAAACTATATTCTCAAAGATATTTTGAAGATATTTGGGTAGATGAGGATAGCGGTATTTTGACTTTTCACCTAAAAGAGAAGCCAATTATTTCGCGTGTAAGAATCACAGGTGTTTCACAAGATAAAGAGGATGAGACACTTACCAATGCAGGTATCAAAAAAGGTGATCTTTATGATGAGATCAAAATCAAAAATGTAGAACACAATATTAAAAAAGATTTAGAGTCACAAGGTTACTATGACTCTGTAGTTGAAGTAGAAAATAATACATTAGATTCGGGTAGTGTTCAAACCAATATTGTTATCAATAAGGGTGAAAATATATATATCAAAAAAATTACCCTTCATGGAGCAAAACATTTTGGTTATAAAGATATTGAGCCAGTTATAGCTAACAAAGAGGCACAATTTGCAGGGTGGTTATTGGGTCGTAATGATGGTAAACTAAAAGCTGATCAACTCAAATTTGACTCTATGCGAATCAAAGAGTTCTATCTAAAAAATGGTTTTTTAGATGTAAAAGTATCACAACCAACACTAAGAACACATTTTGAAGATTACAGTGCAGAACTATCATATACAATAGATGAAGGACCTCAATATAGAGTAGGAAGTGTAGATCTAGATATTGATCCCTCTATTGCTGATAAAAAAAATCTATTGGAAAATTTCAAACTGAAAAAAGGGAAAATTTTTGATGTTACAAAACTAAGAAAAGATATTTCTCGCATTAGAGATAAAGTATCCAACAAAGGATACGCATTTGCAAATATTGTACCTGATGTAAAACAAGATAGAAGCAAAAAAGTGGCAAATATTACCTATCGAGTAGTACCAAACAAAAAAGTTTATATCAATAACATCACCATCGCTGGAAACTCAAGAACTATGGATAGAGTAATTAGACGAGAGTTATACCTTAGTGAAGGAGAAGCATTTAATCAAAATGATCTTAAAGATTCACAAAATGCACTCAAAAGAACAGGTTACTTTAATGATGTTCAAATCCAACCTCATCAAGTTACACCAGATAAACTTGATTTAATTGTAAATGTAAATGAGGCGAGTACAGGAAGTATTATGGGTGGTATATCTTATGGTAGTTATGCTGGATTTGGTGTAAATGCTGGAATATCAGATAGAAACTTCATGGGTACAGGAATAGAGATAGGAACTGAAATAGATTACTCAATGGGAGAGTATGGAGATGGAGATGATGATGATGAGGGAAGAACACTTAAGGGTAGTGTAAATTTCTATAATCCACGACTCTTTGACTCTCTATATAGCTTGGGTGGTAATATCTTTAAAAAGAACTATAACTATATCAACTACAAAGAGAAGTCACTTGGAGCAAGTCTAAAGCTAGGACGAAAAATCACAAGAAATGTTAGTGCTTCACTTACATACCTATATCAAGATACAGAGCTAAGTGATGTTGATGAAGCTCTTAAAAACAATGTATATTATCAAGAGGGTAAAATTGTAAAAAGCTCATTTATACCATCTCTAACTTATGATAATACTGATGATTATTATCTTCCTCGTTCAGGTATTCATGCAGGTACAAGTATAGAGTATGCGGGTGTTGGAGGAGATGCAGAGTTTTTGAGTACAAACTTTAGCCTTAAGTACTATTATGGATTAGAAGATCTAATTGATTATGACCTTATTTTAAGATTCAAAGGGCGTGTCAATATTATCGAAGATAATGGATATCTACCACTAAATGAAAAATTATATATGGGTGGAATGGGTACAGTTAGAGGATTTAGATATGGAACACTAGCACCAAGAAATGAAGATATAAATGGTACTAGAGGCGATTTAGTAGGGGCCAAAAAAATGGCTGCTGCATCATTTGAGATGAGTTTTCCACTTGTAGAGTCTATAGATTTGAGACTTATGACATTTTATGATTATGGAACAACAGGTAGAGAGGATTTTGATGAGATTCATAGATCTTCTGTAGGTATTGGTATAGAGTGGCCAAAATCACCTCTTGGAGTACCTTTACAAATCTTTTATGCTAGAACATTGGATGATGAAGATTTAGATAGAACTCGTACAATAGAGTTTAATCTAGGTAGGAGGTTTTAAACAACCTCTACCACTAGAGAAGCAATATATTGTTTCTCTATACACTCTCTAGCTAAAAACATACTGCCACTTCCCTTAATAATAAGTTTTTTCTTATCTTCTAACTCAAAATCTATCTTTTGAATATGTCTATTAGAGTTAATACATGTACTAAGAGCTAACATAAAATGCAACCACTCGAAAACTTCAAAAGATGGCAACAATAGATTATATTCGGATATATCCTTTTTAGAGATCTCTCCCTTATTAATAAGTCTTAAAAGCATTGCAATACAGATTTTCTCCTCATGAGAGAGAGCAAAGTTTAAATTCTCCAATAAAAAGAAAAATCTATTATCACTATTAGAGTATATATTTAGACGCTGACTAATAGGAGATAATTTTGAAGCAAAACCTAAAAGTTCACGGTAACGACTACCGATTTGATGAATAGGCTCTAGAGTATCAAAAAGCTTAAAAGAGACTCTTTGAACATAAGAGCAATTTTTTTCATTTAATGCAAAACGATCTATTAAACTTTTTATACTAACATTAAAGTTATGAGGAAATTTATAATTACTATTTCGTAAAATATCATGAAGATAGACACCTTCTCTTACTCCAGCTTTACTTGTAATAACGCTTGAAGCCTCTAACTTCTCCAATAAAACACCAAAAAGCAAAATACCCTCCACTGTTGTATCTAATCTGCTAGATGGAAAATTAAGTTTTGCTAATTTATCTCTACTATAAGTAGGTATTTTATTAATCAACTTCATATTAGATTTCATCAAACAATATGAAAAAGCATGTAAAAGTTCAAGAGGATACTCCTCCTTTTTCATAATAACCAAAGCTAAAGAGCGAATTGTTCCGCCAATACCAATAATTATTTTTGATTTGAACTTTTTAGGTATAGAGTTTAGAATCTCATGAGAGTAGGAGTACATTGCTTCTAATCTATCCTCTTTTAGGGCAAATAACTCTTTGAGTCTTACTGTGCCTAAATTTAGAGATATTGTATCAACAATTTTACCATTTTCGATTTTTGCTAACTCGGTTGAGCCTCCACCAATATCAATTGTTGTTGCTTCATCAAAAGAGGGAAGAAGATTAAGTGCGGCAATGGCACCAAAATATGCCTCTTTTTTTCCATCTATAATTTTAATATTTAATTTTAAATTTTTACTAACACGGTTTAAAAAAACTCCTCTATTTGGAGCATCTCGCAAAGCAGAAGTAGCAACACACAAAATTTTTCTACACTTAAGATTACTACTGACATATAAAAAATCTTCTAATACGCCATAAGCTTTGTCCATTTGAGTATCGTTTAGAAGTCCATTTTGTTCATAAGCCCCCTCTCCTATTCTGACTCTAGCTCTCGCTTTTTCAACTAAGTGAAAAGCAAACCTAGAGCTTTTTTCATATATAACTAGACTAATAGAGTTAGACCCAATATCAATAATAGCTGTTCTTTTTGCCATATTTTATGCCCCTTTTTTACTATTTTGAAATTTTAGAAGCAACTCTTTTTTATCTTCATAACAATCAGGATCAAGAATAATAGAGTCAACAGGGCAGACGGGGATACAGGAGGGTTGTTTATGATAGCCAATACATTCAGTACATAATAGGGGATCAATAACATAGATAGGATCAGATGCCTCTATAGCACCTGTAGGACACTCAATTACACATGCATCACATGCAATACAACTGTCTATAATTTTAAGAGCCATCAATATAACCTTTGAACAAAGTTCAAAAGGTTATATAAAAAATACTTTAAACTACTTTACAAATGAACTAAAAATGGATTTTGGGCTATCTTCTTCATCCATTGGACAGTAGTTCTTAGAATTAATCACAATAGTTGCAATAGCCCCTTGTGCATCTTTTCGATTTGCCAAAGATAAGGTTGCACCAATAGCATCTGCTGCACCTCTAGCCAAAAATAGTCCTAATCCAGCACCACCTTTATCCCCAACTCTCTTAAATGGAGCAAAGAAATCTTGACTCTCATCAATACCCGTACCCTCATCAATAACTTCTATTTGAAAATCATCACCAATAAGACGACTTTTAATGATAACTTTGCCACCATCAGGTGTAAACTTTAGTGCATTTTGTACAAAATTTTGTAATATATGCATCATGAGTGTAGGTTGGGAGACAATACAGTACATGTCTGGTTCAAAATCTGTGACAATCTCTTTATTTTCATTCCTAGCCAGTAATTGAAAATCTTTAGATTTATCTTTTAGAAATTGAATTAAATCAATATCAACAGGTTTCTCAAATTGAGCCCCCTCTTGTCTACCAATCTCCAAAATACTACCAATCATCTTATTCATCTCATTGATAGTTTTATTACTAAGAAGTAGTGTCTCTTTATACTTCTCTATACTTCTATCACGAATCAAAGTAACCTCATTTTTTGTCTTCATGACAGCAAGAGGAGTCTTTAATTCATGAGCTGTACCGATAAAAAGTTCTTTTTGATGTTTTACAAAATTTTGTATTCTATCAATAAGCCTATTGACACTCTCTCCCAAAGGTACAAACTCATCAGGCATCGATTCTATATCAATATGATCCAAAAAGTTCTCATTCATTCTTGCAAGTTTTCTAGTGATTGATTTGACAGGATAGAGCAAAGTCTCAGATAAAAACATAGCATAAGCCAAAATCAGAAATAGAGCCAAAAAACTAACCAAAATAATACTACGCAAAATCTTTTTTAGAAGTGCTTTTGTATTGGTTATATTTTTTTCTATTTTTAGATAACTTGATCTTGATTTATCGTATGGATAAAAGATAGTTAAAAACGACTCTCCATCTTTACGATATTTTTCATAAGAGATACCCTCTTTTTTATCTACCCTAATAACAACACTCACTCTATTTTGACCATACTCTTTAGGTGTATCTAAACTATTAAATGGACTTTTTTTGTCAAAAAGCCTATTATCACTACTCTGTTTAATATACAATGTAGCTTCAGATTTTAGACCTTGAGTAATATCATCTAACATAGATATACGAATATAGTTATATAAAACAATAGAAAATAGGGCAATTAGCATCACCGAAGCGATAACTAATTGAATAAGAAACTTTCTTTTTATGCTTTTTTCGGAAAACAAAACCTGTAACCTCGTCGTCTGACTGTTTCAATTGTTGAAATATTCAAAGGTTTATCCATTTTTTGCCTAATTTGATTAATGGCAACTTCAATTACATTAGGTGTAACAAGCTCAGGTTCTTCCCATATTGCATCAAGAAGTTGCTCTTTTGAAACAATCTGATCACTATGTCTTGCAAGATGAGTAAGAACTTCAAAAGGTTTCCCCTTAAGCTCGATATCTTGCTCTTTATAGGTAATTTTCTCTTCATCTGGGTCAATTATTAGATCATCAATTTTAATTACATTTGTACCACCAAATCTAAGTCTAGCTTCAATTCTTGCAATTAAAATATCAAAATCAAATGGTTTCTTAATATAATCATCAGCACCAGCTTTTAAAGCTTTAATCTCACTCTCTTTGTCATCTTTTGCGGAAAGTACGACACAAGCAGTTCTTGGAGACTTTTGTTTAATCTGAGTTATTAAATCAACACCATCACCATCTGGCAACATCCAATCCGATAATACTAAATCATAATTTCTAATTCCGATATAGTACTCAGCATCCTTAAAGTTTTCAGAACTATCAGCTTGATAACCAAACTCTTGAAGTCCCTCCACTAAAGTTCTATTTAGCGTAATTTCATCTTCAACAATGAGTATTCTCATAACTATCTCCCTTTAAAATAAAAAAATTTAACAAAAGTATAGCATAAGTTTATATATTTTTAAAGTTTTTTTAAAAAAAAATTAATATTTCTTGAAGTTTTCAACCGCAACGATACAATTTGGGAGTATTTCAGGTTTAGAAAGTTTTAATTTTATAGATTTTATGGTAGTAAATTTTCCCTTTATCTCTTTTGTAATCTCATCCAAAGCATCTTCAAGTAAAAAATATTTTTTACTAATTAAAAGATTTTTAATTAAATCAGAGATTTCAGCATAATTAATAAAATCACTATCATCCCTTTTATACTGAATTTCACAATCTACAATAATAGATTGTGAATTCAAGCGTTCTTTTTCAAGAATACCAATAATAGCCAAAATTTTTAGCTGATTAATATAGATTTTATAGATCATAATCTAAATAAAAGATTTACTATGCTCAATTCTAGCCTCTTCCCCAGAGATCAATCTATAAATATTATCACTATGTTTATATAAAATAATAAAAGCGATAATAACAATAGGAGAGTGAGCCATGTCAGGATACATTAAAAACGAACTAACAACAAGAGCTAATAGACCCAATAAAGATGACATTGAAGATATTTTTAAAACTTTAGCACTAATAGCCCAAAACACTATACCAATAATAGCGGGAATAGGTATCATAAATAGTAAAACACCCAAACCAGTGGCAACACCTTTACCACCCTCTCCCAATAAAAAGATACTAAAACAGTGTCCTATAACAGCAAAAACAGCTACACCCCATAAAACCTCTTGACTCGCACCCATGAATTTAGCAATCAAAAGAACTAATACTCCTTTAGATACATCTAATATCAGAGTTGAGATAGAGAGTTTTTTTGCCAATTTAGATTGTCTCTCTTTTAAAACTCTTAAAACATTAGTTGCACCAATATTACCACTACCCTCTTTTTTGATATCTACCTTGCCAATCACTTTTGCTAAAATAAATCCAAAAGGAATGCTTCCTACAACATACGCCAAAAGATACAGTTGAATATTGGTATTAGATAAAAACTCCAATATATCTCCTTTTTAATTAATTAAATGAAATCATATCAGATTTTTAGTTATACCAATCCCCATTAAGCTATTGTGAAACTAAACGAATGTTGTCATAATTTTTTCCACCTGTAGTATAAAAAGAGTTTACAGATAAAATACGATTGTTTGGTTCTACTTTTTTTAACTCCAAATCTAGATCAAATCTATGAGTAGTCCAATTTCTTTCATAACGCATACCATCACTATATGGATAGACTATCTCTGTATATCCATCTTCATATACTATCTTTGTAGGATCCATTCCTTGTCTCTCATACCACATACTCCAATTCATCACTCTTTCACCCAAAAGCGTATTTACATAAACACCAAATATAAAACATGGAGAACCTGTTGTTTTATGTTCAAATTCCAAAATCTTTTGGGTAGTATTATTCCAATTTGCATGATTTATATCTGTGAGTTGATAGTGAGCAGTATTTACCCACACACCATTGACCTTTTTCCAATATGCTCTCATATAGACTGATTTAGCACTATTGAAGCCATCATTTTTTATTACAACGGTAGAACCACCTTGCATACTCCATCTAGCTACACTTCCATCCTCGCCATCTTCATATATACTAGGAGGAATAGGCTCATTTGTTACACTAAAAGAGTGTTTTGCTACATCAACAAAACCATTTTTGAAAAAAGCTCTCACCTCATAATCACCAGCAATAATACCAGAAAATAAGATATTACCACTTTTATTAGCATCACTCCATGACCAAGTTACAACATTTTCCCAACTATTATCTTTATCTTTAGGAAAAATAGCAATCCAATCTTCATCATCACCCAACATTCCAGAAAAGCTAACATTAATCTTCTCTCCTTGCTGATATAGATCTTTTGCAGTTTGAACAGTAGTGTTTAGAACAGCTTTATTTACAGTAAAGGGTCTACTCTTAGCCTTAAGATCAAAATTATCATTAAAAAAAGCTCTAGCCTCATACTCTTTTGTCTCATCACTATTCACACCACCAACAATGATAATATCACCATCTGTTACACCATTCCCCCAAACCCATGAGACCACATTTTCCCACTCATTATTCTTACTCTTTTCATATATGCCTATCCAATCATCTACCCCTGACATCTCTGATACAGAAACAGTAATATCTTCATCAGACTCATATACATTTTTGTCTGTACTTATTTGTGTCACGGCATGCAATAAACCCACTCCTAATATCAATAATAATAGAACTCTTTTCATAATTTAATCTTCCTCATAATATCTATCCACTGCACTATCAGCAAATAGTTCAAAATTTAACTCTTCACTTTTGATTATTTTGCCATCTCTAAAAAGAGAAACAACAACCACACCTCTATCTCTGTCCACATCAACAGATATCTTTGAACTCTTATTCTCTATATATAGTCTATTTATAAAATTATCACTCATTAATTCAGACGAGATTTCAAAAAGATTATTTTGCTTAACAAGTTTTTGAATATCTCCAGGATATGACCTATTCTCATTTCCACCAGGTAGTGATTTTGAACTTTTTGAAACTTTTTTATGTAATAAAAGATGCATATTTTCATTCATATAATTAAATTTAGCAATTTCTAAATATGTTTTCTCATTTATAAAATCATCAAATATCACACCTGAAGGATTATCAACTATAATTTTTTCCTCATTAGCTACCTCATTCTCTACACCTTTTATGCTACTAGATTTCCCACAACCACCCAAAATACCACCTAAAACAACTATAGTGAAGATTGTTTTTACAAATATTTTGCTAGTAAATATCTTTTTCTCTCTCATTCTACTACCACCTTTTTGAATTGTTAATATAATTAATATCGACATCTTTTTTTTTATTTTTGTCTTAGAATGCTATAATTTACAAAATTTTTTGTACACAAGGGTTTTAAAATTGAATAATGAAGTCTTAAAAAGTGAAATATTAAGATTAAAAAAAGAGCTTGATGTTACTATCGTTGCTCATTTTTATCAAAAAGATGAAGTATTTGAGCTAGCTGATCTTTCAGGAGATAGTCTACAACTTGCACAAATGGCAATGGAAGATAAAAATCCATTTTTAATATTTTGTGGTGTTGGATTTATGGGAGAGAGTGTAAAAATACTATCTCCAGATAAAAGAGTTCTTATGCCAAAACTTGCATGTTGTGCAATGGCTAGAATGATTGATGGAGAACATTATGATACAAGTGTTGCCATATTAGAAAAAGAGGGAATCAAAAAAGAGGATATTTTACCAATCACATATATCAACTCATCTGCTACAGTAAAAGCAAAAGTAGGTGAAATGGGTGGAATGGTTTGTACAAGTTCAAATGCCAAAAAGATTATTGAAAAGGGATTAGAGAGTGGTAAAAAGATACTTTTTGTTCCTGATCACTGTTTAGGACAAAATATTGCCAATATGATGGGACTACCTTCATGTATAATTGGAGATGGAACAGATCCAAAAAAAGCAGATATTATCTGTTATAACGGTTTTTGTTCAGTTCATCAACTTTTTGATGTTGATGATATTGAATTTTATAGAAATAAATATCCAGATATCAAAATTGTTACACATCCAGAGTGTAAACCCTCAGTTTGTGATGCTTCTGATTTTGTAGGATCAACTAGTCAAATTATTAAATATATCAAAGAGATTCCAAAAGAGCAAAAAGTAGCTGTCGGAACTGAATTTAATTTAGTAAATAGATTAAGAAAAGAGAATACCTTTGTACTCTCATCAACAAAGCCAGAGTGTCCAACAATGAATGAGACAACCTTGCAAGATCTATATAATACACTCAAAAGTATAGAGAACAAATCATTTATGAATGAAGTAATTGTAGATGAAGAAGTTGCCAAATGGGCAAAAATAGCACTAGAGAGGATGTTTAAGATATGAGGATAAAAGAGATAGTAAGAGAAGCCATCTTAGAAGATATTGGGAGAGGTGATCTTTTTGCATTAGTTAGTGATCATAGAGATGTAGAGGCAAAAGTTATTGCAAAAGAGGATGGAGTACTTGCAGGACAAATATATGTCAAAGAGCTTGGAATGATGGAACATATTGAAATTGAATTTGTAAAATTTGATGGAGATACTCTAAAGGTAGGAGATGTAATCGCTTATGTTAGAGGCGAAGTTGAGAGAGTACTCATGTATGAGAGAGTTATCTTAAATCTTTTACAACATGCAAGTGGAATTGCAACAAATACAGCTCAATTTGTATCTTTGGTAAAAGGGTATGATGTAAAACTACTTGATACAAGAAAAACAAGACCTGGACTTAGAATCATGGAGAAGTATGCTGTGAGATGTGGAGGTGGAACAAATCATAGATTAGGCTTAGATGATTGTCTAATGCTCAAAGATACTCACCTTGCTGCTATTGATGATCTTCACCATTTCATAGAGATCGCAAGAAAAAGAATTCCATATACATCTAAAATAGAGGTAGAGTGTGAAGATATAGAGGCTACTTATGTTGCTATGTCAAGTGGAGCTGATCTAATCATGTGTGATAATATGTCAACAGAAGATATTAAAAAAGTAGTAGAGTACAGAAATACGAAACATCCTCATGTTTTAGTGGAAGCTAGTGGGAATGTAGATAAAACAAATATATTAGAGTTTGCAAAAACAGGTGTAGATGCAATTAGTAGTGGAAGCCTTATTCATAAAGCTGTATGGTTAGACTTTTCCATGAGGATAGAACAATAAAATAGTATGGCAGATGACGAAGAGAAGACGGAAGAACCCAGTTCCAAGAAACTAGAAGATGCTAAGAAGGATGGAAATGTCCCTCGTAGCCAAGACACAAGTAGTTTTGTCACTCTTTTAGTTGCTATGGGGGCTTTTTTTGTATTTTTGCCATCAATGAAAGAGAGAGTAATGAGCATATATGTTTATTACAACTCTCTAATAGGTCAAGAATTAACAAAAAATCTTATATTTGATATAGGTATTAAATCACTAATAGAGTTAATAATTATTGTTCTACCTCTTTCAGCTATTATTGCACTCTCAGGGGTAATTGCAGGAGTATTACAATTTGGATTTAACTTCACTACAAAACCACTAGAACCCAAACTAAGTAAAATTGACCCAATCAAAGGGTTTGGCAAACTATTCTCTATGAAAAAACTTATTGAAGGTATAAAAATTACAGCCAAAGTAGTTATTGTATTTAGTGTTGCATTCTTTTTTCTTCTAGAGTTTGCAAAAGAGTTGACTACCGTTATAAATTTTAATATGTATTTTCAGATGCAGTGGCTTTATGACAAAATCTTAGTATTAATAGCAATAATGTTATTTCTATTTTTAGTATTGGCACTAATAGATCTTTTGATAGTTAGATATCAATACTTTAATGATCTAAAAATGAGTAAACAAGAGATTAAAGATGAGTACAAACAGATGGAAGGAGATCCACAAGTAAAAGGGCGAATTAAAAAAGTACAGATGGAGATTGCACAAAAAAGAATGATGCAAGATGTACCACAAGCCGATGTAATCATCACAAACCCAACCCACTATGCAGTCGCAATAAGATATGATAAAGAGAAAGAGAATGCACCTAGAATTATAGCAAAAGGTGTCGATAATATAGCTCTCAAAATTAGAGAAATTGGTGAACAAAATTTTATAAAAATAGTTGAAAACCCTCCTCTAGCTAGAGAACTTTACAAAAAATGTGAAGTCAATGACCAAATACCTGAAAACCTATATCAAGTTGTGGCAGAAGTATTAGCATTTATTTATAAAAACAAGTAATTAAGTAATTTATAATTTTTTTTATTAATAAAGTTAAAATAATTTTCTAACCATACAATTAGTCATAATTAAATAGAATATAGCCAAAAAGGAACTTAGGATTGTATAATCAAGTACTAGAACAGATCCAAAGAAGCTCTCATGTAGTCTTAATTTCTCATATTAATCCAGATGGAGATGCTCTTGGTAGCTCTCTTGCACTCTATCTTGCAATTTTAAAACTTGGTAAAAAAGTAACTATCTGTAATTCAACAAAAGAGATAGCTAAAAAATTTGATTTTTTACCATCTTTTAATAAAATTAAAAACACTCTTCCAAGTAGATATGATCTTCTTATCTCTTGTGATTGTGGTAGTTTCGATAGATTAGGAATTAAAAGAGTAGAAGTTCCAATTATTAATATAGACCATCATAAAAGTAACACAGAATATGGAACCATCAATGTAGTTGATAGAGATAGTCCAAGTACAACAATGGTTGTCTTTTCCATGTTAGAATCTTTTAAGATTAAGATGGATTCAAAAATTGCAACTTGTATATATACAGGAATAGTAGAGGATACAGATTTTTTTGTTAATCAAAATACAGATAAAGATGTTTTTGAAATAAGTGCAAAACTTATTGATTATGGAGTAGATTCTAGTAAAGTGGCATATAACTTGCTTCAGAGAGAATCACTTGCAAAAATTAGGCTTAAAGCCATATTAATCAACTCAATAGAGTTAAAACAGAATGCAAAAGTAGGCATTGGGATAATTAGACAAGAGGATCTGCATCGTTGTGGTGCAATGAGAAGTGATTGTGATAATCTAATCAATATAATACGCTCGCTAGTAACTGTAGAAATTGCTATTTTATTGATAGAAGAGAAAAATTTGGAATTTAAAGTTTCATTAAGAAGCAAAACAGCCGATGTAGAGAGTATAGCTACTAAATTTGATGGTGGTGGACACCACTATGCATCTGGATTTCAGAGTAATATTCTAGATTCAAAAGAGCTTATAGACAAAATTTTATATGAGGTGAAAATATGAGGCGTAACTATCAGCAGAAAGAGAGTTCTTTTGGGAAACTACTTTTTCTTGCAATTTTAATTATTTTAGCAGCAGGAGCATATCAACTCTATAATTCACCTATGTTTGAAAAAGAGAAACCACAAATAGTACTTAAGAAGTCTATATTTTGGAATATAAAAAAGCCTATTGAAGTGAGCGTTTCGGATAATAATGGTATAAAAAATGTTATAGCACTATTAAGTGATGGTGAAAAAGAGATAGAGATTATCAATAAAACATTTCAAAAACCACCCAAAACAGATAAATTAAATATTACTATGCCTAAAATTGGACTTAATAACAAAAATAACATACTTAAATTGACTGTTAAAGTGACAGATAGTAGTAAATGGAATTTTTTTGAAGGTAATAAGAATAGTGCTCAATCTATAATTCAGGTTGATACAAAAAAACCTGAAGTTTTTCCACTTATATCATCATATGGTATTACAAAAGGTGGTGCAGCACTAACTATTTTTAAAGCAAAAGACAAAAATCTAAAAGAGCTATATATTGAAACAAATTTTGGAAAAAAATTTAAACCAACACCTTTTTATAAAGAGGGATATTATATCTCTCTTGTTGCTTGGCCTTTAACAGAAAAAAGATTTAGTGCAAAAATTATTGCTACTGATAAAGCAGGGAATAAAACAAAATCAACTATAAGCTTTTTTCTAAAAAACAAAAAATATCGCACATCAACTATAAAAGCTAGTGATAATTTTATTAATGGAAAAATCACAGATTTGGCAGAAGACAGGGAAGAGATCACAAAAAATTTAACTCCTGCCCAGAAACTTAATTTTATTAATGCTATTTATCGAGATGAAAACAATAAGATAATTGAAGATATCACTACTAAAGTAGATAAGCAATTAATCAGCGACCTAAAAATTCAACCATTTTATCCACTAAAAAATGGAAAAGTTGTAGCTAGTCATGGAGATCATAGATACTACTCATATAAGGGGAAGGTAGTAAGTGAATCTTATCATTTAGGATTAGATTTAGCAAGTACAAAAATGGCAGATATTCTAATCACAAATCCAGGAGTTGTTGTTTTTGCAAATTATAATGGTATCTATGGAAATAATCTTATTGTATATCATGGATTAGGTCTATACTCTCTATATGGACACTGTTCAAGTATTCTTGCACAAAAGGGAACCATTGTTGATAAGTGGGATGCTGCTGCCAAAACAGGAGCAACAGGATTGGCATTGGGAGATCATCTACATTTTAGCATATTAGTACAAGGTATTTTTGTCAGACCAGCAGAGTGGATGGACAAAAAATGGATTCAGGTTAATATCACTGATATTATTAATGGGGCAAAGAAGATAATAGATAAACAATGAAAGCAAAACAAAAAAACTTAAGAATATTTTATTTAGAGATAGAGAGTGAAGAGGATTTTTTTACCTACATGGATAAAAATTTTATTTTGTTAAAAGATTATTTTCTAATGGTAGGTGGTAATACAACACCAAAAATCATGGACTTCTTAGAAAGTAAAGATATGTGCTATAAATTGGCTGAAGAGTGTAATCTAAAAAACTTTTCTAAGGCAAATGCAGATGCTAATAATGGTACAATAAAGAAAAATAGTAATCCAAAAGTGGTGGAAGTTACAAAATATATCATTTCAGACACATCTCAGAGTGGCTCTACTTGTGATAGAACACTTCTTATTAACAAACCTGTTCGTTCAGGAGAAGAGATTGTTCACAATGGAGATGTAACGGTTTTTGGAAGAGTTAATAGTGCGGCTAAGGTAATTTGTACTGGTAATGCCAAAGTTTACGGTCTTATAGATGGACTTGTACAGTGTGATGGTGATTACATGGTTGTAAGAGATTTGGGTCAAAAGGGTTTTATTATCTTTAATGGAGATATTTTAGATAGAGTTGATTTTGATGGAAATCTCAAAAAGGTTATTAAAACTAGAGAAGGAATAGAGATAAAGGATATCCTATGAAACAGTTAACCATTAAGAAAAAATTTAAGGGTGTAGGCATTGGTCTACACAAAGGTGATCCTATTCACTTTTCACTTGAGCCTCTTGATGCAAACAGTGGTATTGTCTTTTATAAAAGTGATACCAATACC
>Ga0256914_1001610_pt1 | contig 19966 bp, 15 predicted proteins | sample HulkmetaG_FD_191571 | JGI IMG/M metagenome (GOLD analysis project Ga0256914, IMG submission 191571) | Hydrothermal chimney microbial communities from Main Endeavour vent field at the Juan de Fuca Ridge, Pacific Ocean - Hulk | ecosystem: Environmental > Aquatic > Marine > Hydrothermal vents ... | reverse complement strand
GGGGGATAGCACCCGTGGGAGATGAAAGTGGTAACCATCTTGGATCTGTGGAAGTATTGTTCCCGTTTTCTAAGGTGATAACCGGAAGCGTTGCCAGTGGAGGAATTCAATACGCTGTTTTCATGGATTCAAGTAAATTATCAATTGCAAAATCTCTTCGTGATTCTAGCAAATATCCTGTTGTGGGCAACAAGTATGTCTTAACAAATTTTTCTGATTCTTCTATGGTGAAAAAATTGATAAATGTAAAGTTTCTGGATGTTGCGCACAAGAGCGTTTATACAAACGAAGTTGGTAATTACTGTGTTGTTGGATTTCCAATCAAAGATTTTTCTTCTGCAACTATTGGGGTATTTACTTTCTCTTTTGATATATCAAAAAATATCGCCGAGGCGAATGCAACGCGGAATCAAATTGTGAAAGTAAGAAAAGTTTTTATACTCATCACCTCTGTTACTATAATTGTAGTGGCGTTACTTGGTATTGTTATAATGATGATGATTGTTCGAAAGATTGTAAGGCCAATATCCGATTTTGACGACGCTCTGAAAGAAATGGCTTCGGGGTATGGGGATTTGACAAAACGGATAAGTGTGAGTACGAGGGATGAGATAGGAAATCTCTCGGATTCTTTTAATACTTTTTTGGGTAAACTACATGATATGATTTTGCGAATAAAAAACACTACCGAAACAACCGGGTTAGTAAGATCGACTTTAACCAGATTGGGTGAACAAACCGCGTCGGCCGTAGAGCAAATTTCTACCAATATTGAGAATACCAGAAATTTAATCCACAGGTTAAATGCCAGTGTGGAAACTGCTAGTTCTAATAGTGAAGAAATTCGAAAAAATGTGAAAGAGCTGGATGCGGTTATTGAGAGAGAAGGAGAAGCGATTAATGAAGCTACGGATGCAATCGGAAAAATGGTAACATCGGTGGGGAAGGTTGCTGATATAACGAGAGAAAAACAGGAGAGGAGTCAACTCCTTGTACAGCATGCTGAAAAAGGGGAACAGATTATATATGCTACTATAGGGGCAATAAGGGAAATTAATGATAGTATAGACAGCATTTATGAGATGGTTGATATAATAAATAGTGTTGCTTCTCAGACTAACATTTTAGCAATGAATGCAGCGATAGAGGCAGCACATGCAGGGGAGGCAGGTAAAGGTTTTTCTGTTGTTGCTGATGAAATAAAAAAATTAGCAGAAAATGTGGCCTCTGAGTCAAAAGAAATATCTGTAGAATTAGAGAACATAATAGAAAAGATAAATCACGCCGCTGATGAGGGGGGTAAAGCAAATCAATCGTTTGTTACAATCACTCGTGAAGTTGAAGATATGTCCGTATCTCTCTCTGAGATTTATGATTCCACTATGGAATTGACTGAAAACGGAAATAGGATTCTTGAAGATATTAATAAGATAAATTTAGAGACGGGGGGTATCAGGAATGGATCGGAAAATATTATGAGAAATGTTGATAATCTAGTGGGTATGATACATGAGATGGATAAGGTTGCTAGTAGAGTGGTTGAAGCTATGGACGAGATATTTGTAGGTACCAAGGAAATAGACGAGGCAATGCGAAATACTGTTAATGTAATGTCAGAGTTAGAGAAATCTTCCTGGGAACTTGAAGAAGAAGTAAATAATTTTAAAGTTTAGGGTTAAATTTATAAGGATGAAAATTAGTCTGTCTGTGAAAATTATTATCATATTTTTGGTATTTATTGTCGCTGCGGGTAGCTTAATATATTTTACCGTCTCAGATGCGATTGTGAAAGGCTCTGTGGAGGTAACAACTGAAGGATTGTCGAAGTTAATCGGAAATCTTGCCAAAGAGATAGAGGAAAAGGGATTGCTCGATAGGGTAGATGTTTCGAAAGGTGCTATCCTGGATTTATTTGAGCAAACGGTAAGGGCAAGACGAATGATTGAGGATTTATTTTTAGTGTATCAGGGGTATGTGGTGGTAAGTATCAACCCTGAGCGTGTAGGGAAAAAATTAGGAAGCGGGGAAGATGTTAAGAGACAAAAACTTATACTTGAAGTTCTCAAAACGGCTAAACCGTATGGTGAGATTGAGAGAAGGAGTGACATAATTCCGCGGTTTACCTATATTTATCCGATAACTGTCGATAAGAAGGGTATGGGAGCGCTTGTTTGTAAGTACTCTTTAGAGAGAGAGTATCACGCTGTGGAGCATGCGAGGAAGGCTCTGTTTCTCTATACGTTGATTTCGATTTTGGTTTACATTCCTTTGATGTTACTCTTGCTGAATTATATTCTTATCCTTCCTCTAAGAAAACTTGTGAAGGCGGCAAGGATGTTGGGTGAGGGTAGATTTAATCTCGAGCTTGATATAAGGAATAGAGATGAGTTAAAGACAGTTGCTGATACCTTTCTATTGGCGGCGGAGAAGATAAGAGCTACCTATGAACGTTATCTCTCTCCTCAGGTCGTGGAAGAGTTGAGCAACGATCCAACGTTACTTGCTCTTGGGGGAACAAAAACGATTGCTACGGTTATGTTTGTTGATCTTTCTGAGTTTACGGATTTTTCCAGGAAGAACAGCACAAAAGCTATAACTGGATTCCTAAATATGTATCTCGAGAGCATGACCGAGGTGATTTTTAGGTTTAACGGTACCTTGGATAAATACCTTGGCGATGGCATACTGGCTGTTTTTGGGACCCCGAAGAGAGATGAAAATTATGGTTTGAATGCCTTTAACGCAGCACTGGAGATGATTGAACTCTTTGACAAAAATATAGACCTTTGGTTAAAAGAATCTGGGGCCGTAGAGGGTTCTACGACGAATATACGGATTGGGCTTAGCACGGGAGAGGTTTTCTCTGGCAATATAGGTTATGAGCGGAGGATGGATTTTACCGTTATAGGAGATCCTGTCAACCTTGCTTCTAGATTGGAGAAGGTCAACAAGAGATTGGGAACGCGTTTGTTAATTGACGATGCGACTTATAGGGTTGTAAAGGGAAGTGGTATTACCTTTGAATTTGCAGAAGAAATTGGGATACGTGGATACAGCGAAAGGGTGAAGGTATATGGAATCCGCTAAATAAGTTTTACAATAAGTGGGAAAAAATAAAGGCCAGCAACTCTGCTGGCCTTCCTCTTTTTGGTCTAAAAGGTTCGCTAAGTATTTAGCTGATGTTTAGAACTCAAAGTTCGGATCCTCTATCATTCTTCCGGTTTCTCTGTCTGTGGTTATAATTTTGTTATAGTACTCCTTGCTTATATATTGGGGCGAATAATTTGCTCCCTCTCTTTTAAGCTGGTATACGAAGGAACGCAGATGATTCCTCGAGCCCTTCTCAAGGTTCTGGTATACGATCTTTATATCATCATTATCCGTTTTGGCGATTAGTTTTTTCAAGTCCGAAATATCCAGATCTTCGACGGTAGCTCCCACTCTAAGGGCATTTTCTAAGGATTCTTTACCCTCTACTGTTAGAGAGTTGTACAATTTCTGAAGCTCTGGATTATCAAATTTCCCCGGTATGTCTCTGGATACCGGATCTGTGAGATTGTAGCGCTCTATCAGCATACCCACTGCATCCATGTGTGTTTGTTCTGCTCCGGCAATGTTTCTAAATACGGGAATATTCCATTTCTCGTATAGAGCGTTGTATACGTCACGGGCAAGTTTTTCCTCTTCTCTCATGAGTAATATTCCGGCTTTTTCCTCATCGTCCAGAGTTTTAGGTTTATAGGAGGCGAGGAGGGTTTCCATATTTTCTCTCTGGATGGCCCCGTTATTCTCGGCGTTAACCCCTCTGCCGTAGCCTCTTCCCTGACCCTGTTGGGTCCCGTTACCTCTACCGTAACCTCCTGTTTTGGAGGATTCGGCAGAACCGCTTGCAAATACCCCCGCTATTAGTGCGGTGCTGATAATCAGTGCGATTAATGTTTTTTTCATCTGTTTACTCCTTTGTTAAAGTTTTGCTCTCTAGAGAGCAATAAGTGTGCCAAGAGTGTGAGAATTGGGGAGTATTTAATGGGGATTTTTTATGTTGATTGAGGTTTTAGGCCGGCGGAGTGGGAAAATTTTTCTCCCGGGGGAGTAACTGATAATTTTTTTCATTTTTCGGAGAAAATTTTTTTTCGTGGTACCTTATAGTTGAAGCTAAAAAATTTGGAGGTTTCTGGGGGTGTAGAATGAAAAAAATTTTACTCTTGGCTCTTCTCTTAGCCGTTTTCTTAGGTACTGCTGTATGGGCTGGAGAGGGGGGTGAGCGGAAGGATCCTTTTTTACCGCTTGTTTTAAATATCGTTCCTGGTTTTGGACTTGGTTCGTTCATTATGCAAGATCCTGCGGGAGGGCTTGTTGGTCTGGGAGGTGAGATTGTTGGGATTGGGCTATTTGTTTATGGGTTTGGGTATATAATCGCAGAAGCGGCTGCTGTTGGCATTGTTAAGGCGTTAACGTTAGGCTACGGTGAAGCCGAGATGAGCAGCGCTGGGGGTTACTTTATGGTTGGAGGGTTAATAGTGTGGGGAGCTACGAAAATCTTTGAGATTGTAAGGCCTTTCTGGTTCGCATCGAGGTATAATAGTAAATTAACTATCACAACGAAGGTTGATTTTACCCTTGTAAAATCAACGGAAGCTAGTTTAAAGCCAGCTCTTCTGTTTAATTACCCTCTGTGATAAAACCGTTTTTAATCCTATTTTAGTCTCGGGGTGTTGTTTATATTTAATTATTGCCCTCTTTTATTGCCTTGATCCTTCTTCCGTGGAAGAAGTAACCGTCCAGGGCACGGAGCACATCCTGATAGAAAGAGTTTTCTACCTGAAACCTTGAGGCTAAGGGTTCTATTTCTATTTTACCCACCTTTATGTTCCGTTTTCTTGTACTTTCATTTACAAGTCCGATTATCTGTTGAGGGGCTATTCTGTCCTCCCTTCCCATATTTATTTTCAGGTAGGAGAATCCGTTTCGCTTTGAGCGTTTTATATCCCTCTTAATTCGCCTCTTCGGGATTTTGGGGGTGTGAAATTTTCTCTCTGCAGAAATATTAATGTTTGGTATTTCCCTGTAAGTGCTGAGATCATTGGAAATAGTTTGAGAGATGATTTTTAGAAGTAGTTCCTCCTTTGAATAGTTTGAGAGTAAAGAGCCAAGTTTTTCTTTGGTACCTTTGGAAAGATTTGCAAGGTTTTCCTCTTGCGGATCTGTTTTTTCCAGAGTTTCTAAGAGGTTTAGAATTTTTCTCTCAAATATCATACTGCCATTTGGAATTTCTTTATGGTTAAATTTTATCCCTGCTGTTCTTTCGATTCTTTTAATTTTAAATCTGTCATCCGGTGTGGTTATCGCTATTGATATCCCTCGTTTCCCTGCCCTTCCCGTTCTTCCGCTTCGGTGTGTGTAACCCTCTATATCCTCTGGCAGATCAAAATGAATGATGTGTGAGAGGCTATTCACGTCAAGACCCCTTGCTGCTATGTCTGTAGCAACGAGGAGGCTAACCTCTCGATTTCGGAATCTCATCATAACCCGTTCTCTCTGATACTGGGATAAATCTCCATGGAGCGAGGCGGCGTTGTATCCATCTTTCTCTAATTTATTTGCAATTTCTTCAGTTGAGCGTCTTGTTCTGCAGAATACAATTCCGTAGAGATCCTCGTTAAAATCAGCTATGCGTTTTAAGGCTCTGTATTTATCCCTATGGTTTACCGTGTAGCATATATGCTCTACCGTTCCTATAGCGCTGTTTCTTTTGCCTATCGTTATATTTAGGGGGTTCCGCATATAGTTTAGCGATATTCTTTCTACCTCAATGGGCATTGTAGCCGATAGAAGAATTGTCTGGCGTTCTTGCGGGGCTCTTTTTAGTATTGCATCCAGTTCTTCTTTGAATCCCATGTTTAACATCATGTCAGCTTCATCCAAGACCAGGTATTGTAAACGGTCAATCTTTGCCACCCCTCTGTTTAGGAGGTCCAAGAGTCTACCCGGGGTTGCAACTATTATGTGGGTACCTCTTTTTAATTCTCTGATCTGGGGATTTATTGCCGCACCCCCATATACAGGGGTTATTTTTATTCCCTCTAAATATGCTGCAAAGTCTTTCAGGTCTCCGGTTATTTGAAGGCAGAGTTCTCTGGTCGGTGCCAGTACCAGGCTCTGTGTTTTGAGGTTGGCTATCTCCGTCTTTTGTATTATTGGTAATCCAAATGCTGCGGTTTTGCCTGTACCGGTCTGTGCCAGTCCCACAATGTCGGCCTTGCTATTTAAGATTTGCGGTATCATTTTTTCTTGGATTGGCGTTGCTTCTGTAAATCCAAGTTTTTCTACACCTCGTAGTAGGTTTCGCTCTATATTAAATTCTCTAAAATTCAAATCTTTTCCTCTTTATATTTCATATTTTTAGATATTATCTCTCTCGGCTGGATACTACGGAGGGGAATAGTAACACTTCCTCGGAAGAATATCCTGCTATATACTAATGGGTTAATGATGCAGAGTCAATAGAAAACTTCCGAGTTTCTCTATATCGCTGTTGTTTGTTATCATAAAAAACTCTACATCTGCTTCTCTGGCAGTTTGTCTGTCGTATTCGGTGTCTCCTACAAAGACTATCCGCCTGTACCTACGGTTTTTTAACTTTTTTAGGAAACCGAGTTTATCACCCCCCTCTATCCCTCTAAAGTATACATCCAATTTTCGTCTCTTTAGTTCCCTTTTAAACTCCTCATCGAGTATTCCGGAGGCTGCATAGAGATGGTAACCCCTTTCGTTCAATCTTTGCAGGGTCTCGCGTACAGAGGGAAACTCCTCTATTTTTGAGAGTGAGTTTGCGTTTAGCCTTGAGTACTCTCTGCTCCATGCCTCTTTCTGAGTTTCTGTGGCGATTAGGTTGAGTCGTTTTAATGTGTCGGCTAATTGGATAAATCTGTTTGCTCCGGAAGTGCGTATACATGATTCTTTTATTGTTTCTCTGTATTTCTCTTCGGGTTTGAATATGGTAAAAAAAGCATCTACGTAGTTGCGAGTTTTTACGTCTTTTGAATCTATTAAGGTTCCGTCAAAATCAAAAACGATTGCGTATTCCATATTCGACCTCCTAAAAGTGGCCCTAAGGGGTGGATTCATTCCGGTTGGTTGGTTTTTGCCCTTTTACCTATAAGTTTTCGTTTGGGATCGAGCTCGTAGAGAGCTTTCTCTACTGAGTCCTTGATTTTTACTCTGTATTTGAATCCAAGTGATTTCAGTTTGTCCGAGCTGTAGATATAGGTCTTTTCCAGATATTCAAGTGCGGAGGGGGAAAAGAAAGTTTGGATAAACATATTTTGTGGAAAGAATCTTTTAACGACTTTAAGTATAGGTTTTACAAGTTTGAATAACCATATGGGGATGGAAGCCTTTGGCGGAGGGCACTTATAGTAGTCGGAGACGTATGAGAATAACTGTTTAAACGAAACCATCTCGTTTGCAATGTTAAAGGCCTCTCCCGATCTGATTTTAGGTAAAATCTCCGTTTTGTTGATCTGTATTTCCTCACTCGGATTTTTATTTCTATTGTGCGAGTTGTGTTGGTGATTGTGGAAGAGCTGTGCGAGGAAAACCTCAGCCCGTGCTACATCCTCCGGTGATGTAAGGCAGAGTTGGGTCTTCCCTCCGCCTATGAGCTTAGGAAGCGGTAGGCGCAGACTCTCTACAAGTGCCGGTATCATCTGTCTGTCTCTGGGTCCAATGATAGGTCCGAGTCTTGATATTATGAAGAATTTTTGAGGGTACTTTTCGGCATAATCGGAGACAAGTTTTTCACCCAACCGTTTTGTCACAGCGTAAGGGACATCCTTCCCCCTCTCCATTGGTCCCCAGGGAGAGGTTTCCGTGAATACGGGAATTCTATCCTGTGTTTTTTTGTATTTTTTTGCATCATAAACGATTATAGAACTTGTATGGACGAATAACGTAGCATGAGATTTTGCAAAGGCTTTTAAGAGATTTTCCGTACCCCTTACGTTTGTCTCGTACATCTCTTCGAAACTGGAGTAAACATATACATTTGCCGCGAGGTGAAAAATATAATCTATATCTTCGAGATGTCGGCGGAGTAACTGCTCGTCGGAGAGGTCCCCGATTGCAAAACTGACTCCCAATCTCCTTAAGAAATCAGCTTTATCTGGATTTCTAATGAGACATTTTATTTCCTCTGGGTGTTGTAAACCGAGGGGCATTTCTGTTACTAGGTACTCTGCCAGATGACTCCCAACCTGTCCTGTTGCCCCGGTGATAAAAATTTTTGTCATCTTTCCACCTTACAAAGTTAAGAATATAGGATATATTTATACACCATTATAGGGAAAAAGGCATGCTAGAATACGAAATTTTTAAGATTATTAAGTATACATTTCTGTCCATTGCTGGAGTTGTTTTTGTTGCTCTGTTTTTTATAGCTGCTGGGTACGGGAGATACAATAGCAGGAAATGGGGTCCTCAAATGGATAACAGAGTTGGATGGGTCGTGATGGAGGCTGTCGCGCCAATTGTTTTTTTTATTCTTTTTCTAACGGGTAACAGGCATGATTCTATTGTGGCGATTGTTTTTTTAATTATATGGGAGGTTCATTACATCCAGCGCTCCTTTGTTTATCCCCTCTTAATTCGAGGGAAAAAGACCATTCCTGTTGTAATTGTTGCTATGGGTTTTGTTTTTAACCTGGTAAATAGCTATCTTCAGGGTTCTCATCTCTTTAGACTCTCACCGGTATATCCGGTAAGCTGGCTTAGTGATCCGCGTTTTATTCTGGGGGTACTGATGTTTGCTGTAGGGTATGTGATTAATCTTAATTCCGATCATATATTGAGACAATTAAGGAGGCCGGGGGATAACAATTACTACATACCCGAGGGTGGAATGTTTAGGTTTGTCTCCTGTCCCAACTATTTGGGAGAAATAATGGAGTGGGTAGGATGGGCGATACTAACATGGTCTCTTGTTGGTCTGGTTTTTGCGGTTTGGACTATGGCAAATCTTATACCCAGAGCAGTAAAGCATCATCATTGGTACATGGAACATTTTCCCGACTATCCGAGAAACAGGCGCGCTATAATTCCCTTCGTACTGTGAAGGTTGACTTTTCCTCGTTGCATTGATAATTTATTAAGCCTAGAGGATGGAGTCCCTCGGTGATAAACGCCCTGCGGTGTGAGTGCTTTTGTAGGGATGATGACTCCTGGTCTTAATTTTAGGACGGGAGGGCTCCATGTATGTCCCACACTAATGAACTCTCCAGGCTTATTTTTAAAGCGGTAGAACTTAGCAATTCATTGGGTAATGATTTTGAGGAGCTGGCTTCCAGGTTTGAAGATCTTCACGAGAGATTAATTCATGGCCAGTTCCATCTTGCAGTGCTGGGTCAGTTTAAGAGGGGCAAGAGTACTCTGCTTAATGCCTTGCTTGGGGAAGAAATCCTTCCTGCTTCGGTTGTTCCTTTAACGGCGATTCCTACTTTTATACGCTATGGGAAATGTATGGAGGCAAGAGTTGATTTCCAGGATGGCGATAAACCGGAAGGGAAAATTACCGGGAATGTAGAAGAGGTAAAGAGTTTCCTTGCAAAATTCGTAACGGAAGAAGAAAATCCAAAGAACCGATTTGGTGTCTCGCATGTCGAGGTAAAGTTGCCCGCTCCTATTCTTTCCAGTGGTATGGTGTTGATTGATACCCCGGGTGTGGGTTCTACATTTCAACACAATACCGAGGCGACCCTTAATTTTTTGCCACAGTGTGATGCAGCTCTCTTTCTTGTTTCTGCCGATCCCCCTATTACAGAGGTGGAGGTAGAGTTTCTCAGAGAGGCACGCAAGAAGATTCCCAGGTTTTTCTTTGTGCTGAACAAGGTAGACTATCTGGAAATGGAAGAGCGTAGGGTTGTGGAGAGGTTTCTTAAGGAAATGCTTATAGAGCGAGTAGGGGTAGGTAGGAATACCGAGATTATTTCTCTCTCTGCAAGAGAGGGATTAAGGGCAAAGCTTTCTGGTGATTCTATTGGATGGAAAAAGAGTGGGATGGCAGATTTGGAAGAGGGGCTTTTGAGATTTATGGCAGATGAGAAATCAAAGGCGCTCTTTGAGGCTTTAAGTAGAAAGACGTTGGATATGATTGCGGATATCCGTATGAGATTGGAGCTTAGAATTCGCTCGTTGGAGATGCCACTTGAAGATTTGGAGGAACGGCTGGATATTTTTGAGCGTAAGGTGGATGAAATAAGACGTGAGAGGGAACGAGTGTCGGATCTTCTGGAGGGAGACAAGAGGCGTATGTTTAATTTTCTAGAGGAACTTAGCAATAAGCTAAGGGAGGATGCTGGGGAGTATCTGCAGACGGTTATTAAGGAGGCTATGGCGCTAAGGGATGGTGATGGAGTAAAGGAGGAAGATTTGCAAGAGGCTGTGGCTAAGGCGATACCCGGTTACTTTGAGCATCAAAGTGGGGTGACTACGGAGAGTATTAGTGCACGGATGAGTGATGTGTTGAGGTCTTATCAAGATATGGCGGATCAATTGATTGAAAGTGTTAGGAAAACAGCGGCGGATCTTTTTGAGATTTCCTACAGAGCACCGAAAGGTGATAAAGCTTTTAAGATGGTTAAACGTCCGTATTGGGTTACTCACAAATGGTCTTCCGGTTTTACTCCGATTCCAAGTGGTGCTATAGAGAAATTGCTTCCCCCTAAAATTCGGCACCAGAGAATTTTGAAACGCATGGATGAACAGATTGAGACCCTTGTCCGTAATAACGTGGAGAATCTGCGCTGGACGATATATCAAAGTGTAAACGAAACCTTTAGAAGTTTTGGCAATAGACTGGATGAGAAACTTTCGGACACTCTTGGGGCTACACATGGAGCAATTAAGGTGGCTGTTGAGGAGCGGAAGCGACGTAGCGACACTATTGCCAGTGAGGTTCTTAGACTGAGAAGGGTGATTGAAGAGTTTGCCAAACTTGAACAGCTAATTGAGGTTTAGTACTAACTGTTCCGGGATGTTCTTTCCTTTACATTTTTGGCACACCAATATACTATTACAGATGTAGAATTAAGTTAAATTTTAAATGTAAATTAGAGGGGCAAAAGGAGGGATAAGAATGGATAGACTTGCCATTGATGGGGGAGTTCCGGTAAATAGCGAACCTTTTCCTATGTGGCCACAATTTTCGGAGGAGTTGATTGAGCAAGCTATGGAGCCGCTAAGAACAGGATTGGTGAACTATTGGACCGGTACCAAGGGAATGGAGTTTGAGAGGGAGTTTGCTAAGTACAATGGAGTGATGTATGCCATTACTACTACTAATGGCACATCTGCCCTGCATACCGCATTGAATGCCCTTGGAGTGGGACCTGGTGATGAGGTTATTGTAACCTCTTACTCTTTTATTGCCTCGTCTATGAGTGTGGTCCAGGCAGGTGCTATACCGGTGTTTGCCGATGTTAAGCGAGAGGATCATACGATAGACCCCCGTGATATAGAGGCAAAGATTACAGAGAGGACTGTTGGAATAATTCCTGTTCATCTTTATGGGATAGTGTGTGATCTGGATCCTATTCTGGAGGTTGCGAAAAAGCATGGACTGTTTGTATTAGAAGATACGGCTCAGGCACCAGGAGGAGAGTATAAGGGTAGGAAAGCTGGGTCTATTGGAGATGCAGGGGCCTTTAGTTTTTGTCAGTCTAAACATTTTACCACTGCGGGTGAGGGAGGGGCTGTTATTACGGATGATGAAGAGGTTGCCTGGATATGTAGGTCCTTTAGGGATCATGGTTACGATGTAAAGGAGCGCCTCCGTTTATTAGAGTTGGAGCAGAAACTTCCCTATATACATGAGCGCATAGGTTTTAACTATAGGATGACAGAGATTCAGTCTATTGTTGGATTGTACGAGTTAAAGCGTCTGGAGAGTTATCATCTAAAGAGGAGGAGAGAAAACGGGGAATATCTTCTTAAGAGGCTAAAGGGTCATCCGGCTGTGCAGTATTTGCCACCGCATTCCGAGGAGAGAAAAAATGCCTTCTGGTGGTTTCCCATTGTTATGAATACCGAATCGATAAGGGTTGGAGTTAGAGAGTTTATAGATGCCCTTAAGGCCGAGGGAATACCCGTTATGCCTGTACAGTGGCCTCAGGCCTACAAGGAAAAAGCGTACAGTGAGCATAGGGGTTTCGGGCGGTATAATTTCCCCTTTGAATCTAAGGAGTATACCAATCCTCTCTCAGTCGATTATGCAAACTGGGTATGTCCAAATGCCAAATGGTTAGAGGAGAGAACCCTTGCTTTCCCCATGCATCCTGTTTATGAAATACGACATATCGACTTGATGCTCGAGGCTTTCAACAAGGTTTATGAGAATTACAAGGTATAGGCTGGGTAAATGCTTTAGGCTATGGGATTGGTTTGGCGTGCAGATATGTTCTCTATTAATCTGTTGATGTACTTCCTACTCTTTAATGCCGATTCGACAGTCGTGGTTTCAAATAAAAGGGGAAACTTCCATTTTCTTTCGATGTATGCGGTTATGAAAGTTTGATAGTCTATTAAGCCTTCTCCAACGGCGAGATGTTCGTCTGAGGTTAGGTGGTTGTCGTTTAGGTGTGATAGAAGAATGTTGTTGGATCCCAATTTTTCAACAAAGGCTACAGGGTCCAGCGAGGTAGAGACTATATGTCCTACATCTAGTGTAAAGCCTATTCTGTTGTTGAGTTCTCGCTTCGTTTTGAGCATTTCCTCCGGAAGTGCGTGAACGACTCGTTCATTTTTTTTAAAGAGATTGAGATTTTCTAATAGGATCGTGATGTTGTATTTGGAAGCCTCTTCGACAAGCTCTTTTAGCGAGAGAAGACTTAGTTTGTATGCATATGCCTCCCAGTTTTCCGAGTAGTAATTGCGCCTCATACTTCCTCCGTGTACCGTAACAGTAGAGGCTCCCAATTTCCATGCCTTGTTGAGAGATTTTTTTAGTATGTTTATTCCCGCTCTTCTTACATCCTCCCTGAAAGCGGCAAGGTTTATATCGTAGAACGGGAGATGGACAGAACAGCGGATGTTGTTCTGGATAAGTTTCTCTTTTATACTCTCTGCTTTTTTATCGGAGATGTTTTCCGAGAATGGATATTCATCTCTAAACTCCACAGCAGAGAACCCATTCTCTATGATGAAATCGACTATTTCATCCACACTTATATCCCTTCGCTTTTGAAGGGAAGCGGTGTTGATACCTAATTGTACCATACTTGGCTCCCGTTATAAGTACTGGCCGAAAGCTGTGGCTGCGGGATGTATCATCGTTTTTCGGCCAGTTTTAAGTGTTGTTTACTTTTTTATTACATATGTTGAATCCAGAAATCTCTAACCTTAAATTGGTTTTTATAAAGCCAAGGTATATCCTCCGGCCATAGGTTCATCTTATCGAGAGGTGGTTGGCCCTTTGGTTGTTTTATATCTGTTCTTGGTGACCAGTCTCCCATTACATGGTAGGGTGCGTATCCTGCTAGGTTCTTCTCGTTTATTCCTCCCATCATCCAGCGGATCATTAGTTTAGCGGCGTTTGGATGAGGGGCGAACTTAGCTATAGCTATTACCGCCTTTGTGCTTATCCCGGCCGTAGGTTTTAGATTTGTTATTACACCCAGGGCAAGATTGTTTTCTGCGGCCTTTCTCAATTTGGAGAAGGAGTTTATCCCGATAGGAGGATTGGCCTGTCCTCTGGCTCCTATTGCCTTTGCTACATCGTTACCCCCCGAGAAGAGTACAATTCCGTTTTCAATTAGACGTTTTAGAAATTCATAACCGGCGTTTTGGGTTCCATGAAGAACGATGTCGTGCCCAAACTCTTCCTTGTAGAGTTTGGCCATTACATCCGAGTTTTTTACAAAGAGGGCAAAGAGATCGAATTCCGTGGCACTCTTAAGAGGATCTACAGTGACCAATTTCCCTTTCCATTCTGGCCGTGTTAGATCCCACCACGAATCTATTGGCGGTGTTTTGTACTTCTCTGTGTTGTACATGACCACCTTAGCTCCGTAATGAGCAATTGCTAGAGGTTCCTTCTTTGCGCTTTCTGTTAGGAGCGGGTAGATATCGGATGGGATGAATTTATATACCCTCTTTGTTGGGAGAAACTCCATCACCATCTGTATTGCTGCGCCGGTCATTATGACGTCTACGTTGTATACTCCGGCATCCTGTTCTCTTCTGAGCTTTTCGATCAGGTTGGGATTTTTAAAGATATTGAGCCAGGCGAGAATTGACCCAAAGAGAACTCTCTGTAGATGGATAAGTGTAAAGCGTCCTGGAATTACCTTTATCCCTCTTTCCATTACCTGGGGTAGCACTCTGTCGGAGTAGGAGAAAGAAAATGCCGTATATAGGAGATTTATTGCAGGGAGGAGGACAAAGAATATGAGGAGTATAAGCAACACAAATCCCATAATTTTTTGCGGGAGGGTGAGGTTTCTGATTAATCGTCTTAAGAGAGCTACAAAGTGTTTTTTTCTCTTACTTACTGTTGACATATAGGGTATCCTAGCCTCCTGGCCAAAGATTTTGCGTAATTAATTGATTCGAGAAGGTCCTCTGTACTCTTGTGTTCTAAACTTAAGGGAAATTCCCATTTCCCCTTCATGTACTTTGTGAACAATTTTTGTAACTGGATAACCCCTGTCCCCAGTGGCTGATGTGTGTCCTTTATTCCCATGTTGTCGTGAAGATGACTCAACTTGACATTTTGTGGGTCTAGTTCATCTACGAGGTACGAGGGGTCTGTGCCAAAGAACAAACCGTGTCCGAAGTCTATTGTAAAAAATATTCTGTTATCCAGTGCCTCTCTTATCCTCTTTAGAGAGGATGGAATAACTGCGTGTTTTATTTTATTTTTTGTAAAACCGTTACCATTTTCTATACAGAGAGTTATGCCAAATTTGTCTGATGTTCTGAGTAATCGTTTTATGCCGCTTATACTTCTGTTGAAGGATTCCGTTAGATTTTCTTCGGAGTACTGTTCTATGGGTAAAAATCCTGCATGTACGGTTGCGTATTTTGCCCCGATTTCGTTGGCAAATCTTAGAGATTCCTCTATTACCTGTAGGGATTCGTCCCTCTCATTGTCATCGAGGGAACCAATGTTAAAGCCGGAAAATCTTGTATGAACGGATAAACCAATACCATAGTTCTTGGCTCGCTGTTTTATTAAATCCGTTTTTGCAGAGTCCTCTCTTGCCGAGACGGGATTTTCGTACTTGTACTCTATCCAGCACAGTCCGTTTGCGTGGGCCAATTCCAAAAAGTCAAGGTAGTTACCCTCGTATTCTGCAAAGCATATAGCCCCAAGTTTTAGAAAGTGCATTAATTAAGCCCCTCCGGATGTAGATATATGATGTATGTTAATACATTTTTAATATTGATATCCATTATGTAAGAAGTTTTTCATTTTGTCAAATTTATTTTTCTTGATAGGCCTTGTTTTGTAATATTTTTTACATGAAATTTTCATAGGTTTGTGGTTTTGTTTGGTATAGTTTTTGAGGCTTGCAAGCTTGGAGAAAATGTAATATTATTGAAATGTGATTAAACGTTTAACGTTTAAGGTTTAATCAGGGTTGACTAGATAAGGGGTTGGAGCGTAACAAGGGGAAAAACGCACAGTTTTCAATTTTGGAGAGATGAGGTGTCTTACGCAACACTTGCCGATATAGCAAGGCGGGTTAATAAGAGTATAGCCACTGTCTCTAAGGTTCTTAATGGTAGTGGTGGTGGTATAAGGGTGGGAAGAGAAACCCGGGAGAAAATTCTCGAGGCGGCAAGGGAGCTTAACTATCGACCGAATTATATAGCCCGTCATCTGGTTAAAAAGGGAACAAGAGTAATAGGGCTTTTGATACCCGATATAATGCAAAGTTTTTTTAATGAGATAACGTATCATCTAAGTAGAAGACTTGATGAGGTTGGATTTGATCTTCTCCTTGCTCATAGTTATGAAAGTCCTATGCCGGAGAGACGTGAGGTGGAAACCATTCTCTCTAGAAGGGTGGATGGTATTGTTGTTGCCCCTGCCAAAGGGCGAGAGAATGTAGAGTTGTTTAGAGAGATACATAGAAGTGGTATTCCCCTTGTGCTGATGGATAGGTACTTCCCGGGTGAGGGTTTCCCCTCCGTTACCACGGAGGATACAGAGGGGAGTTTCTTACTCTTCAGACATATGATAGACCAGGGAGCTACCAAGATTGCCTTTATATGCGGTGAACGAAATACCAGCGTAACGTTGGAGCGTATATCCGGATACCGTAAGGCCTTGGAGTCCTGTGGGCTTAGACCGAGGGATGAGCTTATTGTGGAGAGCGGGTATTTCCAGGAGGACGGTTACAGAGCTACCAGGAGCCTGATAGAGAGCGGAGGGATTAAGGATTTAGAGGGGATTGTAGGGGTTAATGATTCTGTGGCCCTTGGCGTCCTTGAAGCACTGTGGGAAGCGGGGATTAGAGTTCCCACCGATATACTTGTAGCCGGCTACGGTGACGAGAGGTTTTCCAGGTATCTGAGAGTTCCTTTAACCTCTGTGTATCAGCCCACGGAGGATATTGCGGATGAGACCTTTAAACTTCTTATGGCGCTGATAGGGGAGGATGGTTCTAAAAGTAGCGAGATTGCAAGAAGTGTGAGAATTAAGTGTGAATTGCGGGTTAGGGAGTCAACTCTAAAAGAATCCAAAGGGGGAGGTACTTAGGTATAGCCAGAGAATTTGGGGGATTTTAGCCCCGGTGGTTGGGCTGTTATATATACGTATGGCTATGTATAGCTTTGAGTTTAATAATAAGTAGGAGGAGAGAGATGGATTTTGAGTTTAAGGTAAATGAACCGGTTAACAGATTTCAGGGGAGTCTTCCAAAGGTTGGTATAAGGCCAACTATAGATGGTAGGTTGGGAGGTGTTAGAGAATCCCTGGAAAACCAGACAATGGAAATGGCAAAAACCGCCGCACGAATTATAAGCGAGAACCTACGACACCCCAATGGTGCCAAAGTAGAGTGTGTTATCGCTGATACAATAGGTGGAGTTGCGGAGGCTGCCAGGGCAGATGAACTCTTTAGGAGGGAGGGAGTTGGGGTTTCTCTTACCGTTACTCCCTGTTGGTGCTACGGCTCTGAGACTATGGATGTTGATCCCCTTAGACCTAAGGCAATATGGGGGTTTAACGGAACGGAAAGGCCCGGAGCGGTTTACCTTGCTGCGGTTTTGGCCGGGCATAGTCAGAAGGGACTGCCTGCCTTTGGCATTTACGGTAGAGATGTTCAGGATGTAGGAGATACAACGGTTCCCGAGGATGTAAAGGAAAAGCTTCTTCGCTTTACACGGGCCGCACTTGCCGTTGCTACTATGAGGGGAAAATCTTACCTCTCTATGGGTTCTGTTTCTATGGGGATAGCTGGTTCTATTGTCAATGAAGATTTTTTTCAGAGCTATTTGGGGATGCGAAACGAGTACGTAGATATGTCCGAGTTTATCAGACGGATTGACGAGGGTATATATGATAGAGAGGAGTATGAAAGGGCGCTTAAATGGGTAAAGAGATACTGTAAAGAGGGTCCCGATGATAATCCGAAGGAGATTCAGCGTTCGAGAGAACAAAAGGATAAGGATTGGGAGTTTGTGGTAAAGATGGCTCTGATTGCCAGGGATCTTATGGTTGGAAATCCCAGGCTTGCAGAGCTGGGTTTTGGCGAGGAGGCACTGGGACATAATGCAATCGTGGCTGGTTTTCAGGGTCAGCGACAGTGGACGGATCACTTCCCAAATGGTGATTTTATGGAGGCGATACTTAATACATCTTTTGATTGGAATGGTATACGCCAACCCTACATTCTGGCAACAGAGAATGATTCCTTGAATGGTGTTGCCATGCTCTTTGGACATCTTTTGACGGGTAGTGCCCAGATATTCTCCGATGTAAGGACCTACTGGAGTCCAGAAGCGGTTAAGCGTGTTACAGGGAAAGAATTAACGGGACTTGCCGAGAATGGAATAATACACCTTATTAATTCAGGGCCAACCGCATTGGATGGAACAGGGGAGGAGAGTATAGATGGTAAGCCTGCAATAAAGCCCTGGTGGGAGGTAACCCCTAAGGAGGCAGAGAAATGTTTGGATGCTACCCTGTGGCGACCTGCCGATGTCGGTTACTTTAGGGGTGGTGGCTTCTCTACGGATTTCCTAACACGCGGTGGGATGCCCGTTACAATGACCAGAATTAACCTCGTTAAGGGACTTGGTCCTTTTATACAGATTGCAGAGGGTTACACAGTGGATCTGCCACCGGAGATACACGATATACTGGATAAGAGGACAAACCCAACCTGGCCTACTACATGGTTTGCCCCCAGGCTTACAGGGAAGGGTCCGTTTAAAGATGTGTACTCGGTAATGGCAAATTGGGGAGCTAACCACGGGGCGATTAGCTACGGGCATATTGGGGCGGATTTGATAACACTTGCTTCCATGTTACGAATACCTGTGGCTATGCATAATGTGCCTGAGGATAAAATATATCGGCCGAGTGCGTGGAACGCCTTTGGAATGGATAAAGAGGGAGCGGATTATAGGGCTTGTGCAAACTTTGGGCCGTTGTACGGCTGATAGCCAATACTGGAAAAATATGGGGCTTTGAGGGTGCGGTGTTTATCCTATATGATGTTTGCTCTAATAATTGTTTTCCGGGTTTGCCCTTAAAGCCCTAATCTTGGATTTCTAATTCTTTCTTTGCCAGTTCTTTTATTGTCTCTATTCCTAGGGTGATTGCCCTTTCCTCTGCCTTAGCAATCTCTTTTGGGTCGGAAAAGGCGGAGTCATCCCCTACTACGGCTAGAATCGCTCCTGTTAGAAAAAAGGATTGAAGTTCTGTAGGAATGCTCCGTGATGATTTTATCTTTTTCTGTACTAGCTGGGTGTTAAAAACATTTCCAAGGCTAAACAGTAACGAACATTCCATTTCGGAGGCAAGAACTCCCGATGCCTTAAGTAGCTTCATGTATCTGGTGTTTTCCTCTCTCATCGGACCCTCTTTAAACTCTCTGGCATAGAGAGAGTCCTTTGTGTGAACAATACCGAAAAATACATTTCCCATGCCTAGCTTTTGGATTGCGGCTATTGCGGCATTTACGAATTGGAGGGATGCTAGGGCGGGTATCTCTCTCGGCATATAGGCACTGCTTGTTCCCTCGTCTCTGACTGCTCCGGTTGGTACTACGAGGGCACCTGTTCTTATGTACTCCGGCTGTAGGGAACCTGAGGTGCCGATTCTTAAAATTCTCCTTGCCCCCAGTCTATAGAGTTCGTTAACGATAATGTCCACGCTGGGGGCTCCCATTCCGGAGGCTACAACGGCTATATCTACCTTTTTACCGTTAACATCTAGCTCTCCGGAGTAAAAGTTGTGACACCGAGGGTGTGTTTTTACATTCACGTTTTTAAAACGCTTTGATATTTCCCTGGCTCTACCATCGGAACCCGGAAGAATTACATATCGCCCTATTCCTCCGTTACCTTCCATATCATGCTTTGTAATGTTCATGTGATGGGGAATAAAGTTGTTTTCTACCATTTTTTATCCTTTCTTTACGCTATTATCTTCAATATTATAATACTATACACGGTGCCCTTGTAAAAGTGAGCGGAGAAGAATAAAATTGTTTATTGACATAGTAATAAATTTGAATAAAATATTAATTTGTAATGAGTAAAATCTGTGTGAGCGGTCATAACAGGTGAGGTGCGTTTTTAAGTGTTGAGTATAGAGAGGGAGGAATTGGAAGAGCTGTATGCGAAGTATACAAAGAGGGAGTACGCCCACCCAGATCCTGTGGAATTTTTGTTTGAATATGATAGACCGGAGGATATAGAAATTGTGGGTATGATAGCTTCGTCCTTTGCCTATGGT